>JADMIO011121689.1_pt1 | contig 30492 bp, 26 predicted proteins | sample 8958161 | NCBI WGS metagenome assembly JADMIO01 (sample SAMN16585339, study PRJNA669376) | soil metagenome | isolation source: Crop rotation soil | place: USA: Cullars Rotation, Alabama | collected 2011 | reverse complement strand
GTTCGGCGACCCCGCCCTACATTTCCATGCCCGACGCCCTGACCAACCTCATTTCCGAAAAAGACCGCCAGCAATTCCGCGACGAGGGTTACTTCGTCCTCAAGAGTGTCGTGCCGCCGGAGCACCTGGCGATGATGCGCGAAGTTTGCGGCGATTTCATCAAGGCGTACGACGCTGAGATGGACGCCGCGGGTGAGACGCGCCAGGGCATCAACATCAAGGGCAGCCGGTATTTTATCGCGAACCGGCACAAGGGCACACGACTCGGGGAGTTCATCTACAGCGACTTGATGGCCGAGATCTGCCGGGCGACGCTGGGCGACGACGCGTATTTGTTCTGGGAGCAGTTCGTCGTGAAGGGACCCGAGAAAGGCGCAAAGTTCAGCTGGCACCAGGATTCGGCGTACGTGGGCACGCCGCACCGGCCGTACATCACGTGCTGGGTGACGCTCGATGATGTGAGCGAGGCGAACGGCACGGTTTACCTGCTGCCGTACTCGCGCGCCGGCACGCGTGAGGTCGTCCCACACAAGGAGAATCCCGAGAGTCACGACATCGAGGGCTACTTCGGCTCCGACCCGGGCGATCCCGTAATCGTGCCCGCGGGCAGCATCGCGGTGTTCTCGAGCACGGTGCTGCATCGCAGCGGGTTCAATCGGACGCCGAATTGGCGCCGCGTTTATCTTCCGCAGTATTCCGCCGAGCCGCTCCGCCGGCCGGATGGGAAACTCGCGGCGTTCGCCGAGCCGTTTTTGGTGCAGGGCGTGCGGCGCGACGGGAAGTGAGCGCCACTTGAATGTGTCATGGCGAGCGACGTGTCACTTCGTTTCGCCGCGGAGGCCGAAGCGGCGGCGATCTGCGCGTTGCACATTCGCACAATCCGCGAGGTGTGCGCGAAGGACTACACCGCAGAGCAAGTCGAGGCTTGGACGGGACCAAAGCGGCCGGAGCATTACGTGCGGCCGATCCGGGAGAAACGCCTCGTGGTGGCGGAGGTGGACGGACAACTCGCGGGGTTCAGCGACTATCACGCGAACCAGAATGAGATCTGCGCGGTGTACGTGAGCGCGGATTTTCAGCGGCGGGGCGTGGGGCGCGCGCTGTTTCGCCAACTGGTGGAAGACCTCAAGGCGCGGGGTTATGCCGACGCGTGGTTCGACGCCTCGCTCTCGAGCGTGGCTTTCTACGAGGCGATGGGCTGCGTGAAGGGCGCGACGCAGACGCATCAGTTTCGTCCGGGCGTGGAGATTCCGTGCGTGCGGATGACGGTGAAGTTGTAGCGCGGGATCGCTGATCAGGCAGGTTGTCATTGCGAATTCGCGAAGCGGGCGCGGCAATCCATCCGGATGGATTGCTTCGTCGTTGCTACTCCTCGCAATGACATGGCGGGTTCGGCGACACCGCCCCACATCCGCGGCCTGCATCCGACGCATTGGCAGGCGAGACGCCTGCGCTACAAAAAAGGCCGGTCCTGGCGGACCGGCCTTTTCGTTGCGCGAGAGGGCGCAACCCACACGAATCAGGCGACGTAGGCGGGGAGCGACTTGTCGACGCGCACCTTGTCGAGGCGGGCGAAGGCGGGGACGCCATTGTCCTGCGGGACGACGACTTCGCCCTGGATGAGGGGCTGGGCGTAGCGGATGAACTGGAAGTTCATGCTCACGCCGTCCTCGTTGATCCACTCGCGGGGCAGCTTCTTCACCGCGCTGGCCACTTCGGTGAGCGGCGCCAGGCCGGTCTCGCAGGTGTAGTGGTCGGTGTCGCCGCGCACGAGTGTGATCAGCTTGTCGGTCTCGCCGTCGACGGCGGCTTTGACCGCCGCCTGGCCGACGAGGAACGCCTCATCGGCGTCGGTCTTCGAGGCGGCGTGCGACGCGCTGCGTTGCATGAGGCCCGGGACGGAAAGGCGGGCCTTCACGCCGGGCAGGTTGGCCTCGACGAGCGACTTGATGAATTCGCCGGCGCCGCCGAGCTGGGCGTGGCCGAAGGCGTCGGTCGCGGGATCGGCGGAGACGTAGTTGCCGTCGGCGTCGGTCAGGCCCTCGGAGACGACGATCTGGCAGTATTTCTCGCGCTTGAGCACGCGGCGGATGTCCTCGAGGCACTTCTCCTGGCTGAACGGAATCTCGGGCAGATAAATCAGGTGCGGCGAATCGTGCGGCTGGTCGCGGCGCTTCGCGAGGGCGGTGCTGGCGGCAAGCCAGCCGGCGCTGCGGCCCATGACTTCCGTGATGGAAACGAGATCGCCCTGGCCCATCGACTCGCAGTCGGCGGCGAGCTCGCGGATGCTGGCGGCGAGGTACTTCGCGGCGCTGCCGAAGCCGGGGCAGTGGTCGGTCACCGAGAGGTCGTTATCGACCGTTTTCGGCACGCCGATCACGCGGAGCTCGTAGCCGGCCTGCTGGGCGTGGGCGGAGATCTTGGCGGCGGTGTCCTGGGAGTCATTGCCCCCGATGTAGAAAAAGTAGCGGATGTTGTGGGCCTTGAAGACCTCGAGCACGCGGTCGAAGTCGGCCTGCTTCTTGAGCTTGTAGCGGCAGGAACCGAGCGCGGCGCCGGGCGAGTACTTGAGGGCGCGGATCTGCTGCTGCGATTCCGCGGCGAGGTCGACGAGGTCCTCCTGGAGGATGCCGAGGACGCCATTGAGCGAACCATACACCTCCTCAATGCAGTCGTGATTAAGCGCCTCCGTGATGAGGCCCGCGACGCTGGCGTTGATGACGGCGGTGGGGCCACCGGATTGGCCCACCAAGACATTTCCTGCGAGTTCAGCCATGACAGTATGAGTAAAGGGTTGGAAACAACGTGAACCGGCAAGCAAGCCGGTCGCGCTGGGGAGATGCAAACCCATTTTTTGATCCGCGAAATTTTGGCGGATGCGGGATCCCCCGATGCAAAATGCAATCGCGGAATCGCGGGCGCGGACGCGAAGTTAATCGCGGAAGCCCCGCCTTCGCCAAGGCTACGGTGGGCAAGGCGGAGGGTGGATGCTCGGAAAAATATTTTGTGCGGAATTCGTTCTCTGGTAGCTACGAGCGCCGGCGAGTGGACGGAGTCAAAAGTCGCGCGTGGTACGGGTCTCCCGACGCGTGATGGCGGACTCGAACCGCGATGAATTTCATTTCCCGGGGTTAGGCCGGCTCCAATTTCACGGGTCAGGAGACCCGTGCTACAGCAGCCGGCCCGGACGATAATCGGTCGCGTCGCGATGCTTCTTCGCGAGGGGCTTCACCTCGGCGAGGAAGGCATCCACCTGGTGCGGGGCGGCGCCGACGAAGCGGGCGTTTTCGGCCAGGATCGCCTGCAACGCTTTCTTGCCGAGGCCGACGCGTTTGTCGCCCGCGAGACGGCTGAGCAGATCGGCGTCGCCGCCCGAGCGCAGGGCTTTCGCGGCGGCGAGGGCGTGTTCCTTGATCGCCTCGTGCGCGGTCTCGCGGCCGGCGCCGTGTTTCACGGCTTCCATCAGGATCGTCGTCGTGGCGAGGAAGGGCAGGTTGCGCTCATTTTCCGCGGCGATGGCGGCCGGAAAAACTTCCATCTGGCGCAGGATCGTGAGGTAGGTCTCGAGCAGGCCATCGAGCGCGAAGAACGCATCGGGCAACGCCACGCGGCGCACGACCGAGCAGGAGACGTCGCCTTCGTTCCACTGGTGGCCGGCGAGGTTGGCGGTCATCGTGACGTAACCGGCGAGTATCGTGGAGAAGCCGCAGATGCGCTCGCAGTTCCGCGCATTCACCTTGTGTGGCATCGCCGAGGAGCCGACCTGGCCCTCGAGAAACCCCTCGGTCAGCAGCCCTGCGCCGGCCATCAGGCGCATCGTCGTGGCAAAACTCGCTCCGGCGGCGCCGACTTGGTGAAGCGCGGACACGACGTCGAAATCGAGGCTGCGCGGGTAAACCTGGCCGACGGCGCTGAGCGAGGCGTGGAAGCCGAGGTGCTTCAGCACGCGGGCCTCGAGGAGGTCGACCTTGGCGGCGTCGCCGCCGAGGAGCGTGAGTTGGTCGAGTTGCGTGCCGACCGCCCCTTTGAGGCCGCGCACCGGGTAGCGTTCGATGAGTTCCTCGAGGCGGGCGAACGCGACGAGCAGTTCCTGGCCGAACATCGAGAGACGTTTGCCGAGAGTCGTGGGCTGGGCCGGGACGTTGTGCGTGCGGCCGGTGATCATCAGGTCGCGGTGCGCCTCGGCTTGGCGGCCGAGCGCGAGCAGCGCGGCGGCGGCCTTGAACTGGATGACCTTCAGGCCGCGGAGAATCTGGAGCTGCTCGACGTTTTCCGTGAGATCACGGCTGGTGAGGCCGAGGTGGATGAACTGGCGCTTGGCCAGCTCGGAGAATTCCTCGATGCGGGCCTTGACGTCGTGGAGCGTCACGCGCTCGCGCTTGGCGATGGCGGCGAGGTCGATCTGATCCTTCACCTTCTCGTAGTCCTTGATGGCGTCGGCGGGGATTGGCACGCCGAGGTCGCGCTGGGCTTTCATCACGGCGATCCAGAAATCGCGCTCGAGCGCCACGCGGCCGTGTTGCGACCAGATGTCCTTCATCGCCGCCGAGGCGTAGCGCTCGGCGAGGACGTTCGGGATGGCGGCGGGTGAGTCGTTCACGGCGAAAGCGCTTCAGTAAGCAGGCAGGCCGCCGGTTGCCAATGGCAAAGGCGGTAAGCGCAAAGGCGCGAAGGCGCAAAGTTCAGACAATTTGGCCGAAAACCGGCAGAAACTGCCGGTTTTCGACCAGATGGATCGATCTTAGCGGCTTCGCATCTTAGCGCTTAAATCTGCTTTCAGAGGAACGAGCAGATGTATTCGCAGATGCCCTTCTTCACCTCGATGGTGAAGCCGGAGTTGCCGGGGACCTCAAAATGCTGGCTGGCGAGGTACTCCTCGGCCTCGCTCTCGCCGTCGAGCGTCACCAGGCAGTCGCCCGCCACGATCTCCATGCGCTCCGGGACGCCGGTCTTGAAGTGGAACGACCCGGGATAGATCAGCCCGAGCGTCTTCTTCGAGCTGTCGGGGAAAAGCACGGTGTGGCTGACGACCTTGCCGTCGAAATAGACGTTGGCCTTGGTGACGACGGTGACGCCGGGAAATTGTTGGGAAATCATGGAGCGATAAGAATTGGCCGGAAGGTTTGCGGCAAGCAACCAGTGCGGCTCAATGCTGCGGTTAACCACGAAGGGCACGAAGCTCACGAAGCCCAACCGTCAGACAAAAGGCCTTGGCTTCGTGCCCTTTGTGCCCTTCGTGGTTAACCGAGACCCATGGCTCACTCCGTTGCCCAGCACCTGCGAATCACCATTGCCGATTACGACCGGTTCATTCGGACGGTGATTCCCGGCTACGACGCGATGCGCGAGGCTCAGCTCCAGCTCCTGACCGAATTGCTGCCGGTTCGCGGTCGCGTGCTGGATCTCGGCGGCGGGAACGGCGCGCTGGCGGCCGCCGTCGCGGCGAAATTTCCGCACGTGCGGGTGGAGATTTGGGACACCGACCCGGACATGCTGGCGGCGGCGCGCGTGCGGTGCGCGCGGTATGGCCGGCGGATAAGTTATGTCGCCAGGTCTTTCGCGGGGACTCTGCCGCGCTGCGACGCCGTGGTCGCCTGCATCGCGCTGCATCACGTCAAGGATCTCGGCGTGAAGGCAAAAATCTACGCAAACATTCGCCGCGCGCTGCGCGCGGGCGGAATTTTCGCCAACGCCGACTGCACGATGAGCGCCGCGCCGAAGATTCGGGCGGCGTCCTTCCAAGGCTGGGCGGATTTCATGCGCGGGCAGGGCTACACGAAGCTCGAGATCTGCCGGCATTTTGCCGCTTGGGCGAAGGAGGATTTTTATCCACCGCTCGCGAATGAACTGAAGCTCATGGGCGACGCTGGATTCACGACGCCCGAATGCTTCTGGAAAAACGGGCCGTTCGCGGTCTTTGGCGGGGTCAAGCGGTAGCGAGGCAACGCACCGTCATCTCGCGGAGGACTTCCTCCTGCTCGTGGGGGCGCTGGACGATTTCCTCAAAGGCAGTGATGAATTCCTGCTGGTTGTCGATCAGGCGGCGGAGGGTGGGGAGCTTGGCGCTGCCGGCGAGTTTGCCGAGGTACCAGGGGTTTTGGGAAAAAATGTTGTAGGAGCTCTTTTCCGATGCGCCGGTGAACTTTGCCGCGTGCGCGGCCGCGGCCTTCGGCAGTCCGTCGATCCCGCGCGGGCCTACGCGGACCTCGCCGGCATCCATGAGCGCGCGGACTTGCAGTAGGATGCGGTTGCGGTTTTGCAGGGCGGCGATGACGGGACGGGCGTCGCCACCAGCGAAAAAATGCCGCTGGAGTGCGGCGAGCGTCCACTTCAGGTCGCCACTGAAGAACGACTCGGCCGCCTCGAAGAAATCGCCCTCGGCGACATTGGGCGTGAGCTCGGCGACATGCGCCTCCTCGATGGTCTCGCCGGGCGCCACGTAGGTCGCGAGCTTGCGGACTTCCTCGACGAGCAAACGCGAGTTGCCGCCGATCTTGGCGAGCAGGAGCCGCGCGGCGTCGGGGGAGAGGGTGGCGCCGATGGCTTTCGCCTCCGCGAGGACCACGCCCTCGAGCGCTTCACCGTCGCCTTCGCCGCCGCCGACGAGGGTGAAGTCGGCGTTCTTTTCGCACCATTTCGGAAACGAGCGGCGGCGGTCGATCGGCGCGGCGGTGATGAGGACGGCGGTGTCGGCGGGGTTCACCGACTCCAGGAGCTGCTGCAGGTCTTCGACCAGCTTGAGCGTGCTCTCGGCGCGGCCGGTGACGCTGTCGGCGAGGAAGTTGACGTCCTTCAGCCAGACGACGCGCTTGCCGCCGAACATCGAGATGGTCTGGACGCTGTCGCGGAAGCGGTTGATGGCCGCCTCGACCTCGCCGACGTTCCCCGCGAAGCCGCTGAGTACTTCGCGCGAAAACTCGTCCGCCACGCCGGCCGCGAGCGCGTCGAATCGCGTTTGCCCCAGCCGGCCGACGAGAAAGTCGTCGGAGCCGCAAATGAACGTGAACTTTTTTTCCGCCGGCATCCGCCCGAGATAAGGTCGGGAACCAGCGCCGGGCGCACGAAAAAAATCGCCACATCGCGGGCAGGCGGCGAGTCTGCGGGCAGTTTTTGTCCATGGTTAACCCGGAACCCTCCTCGTGGCGCCGCGACCTGCTCTGGCTGGCGCTGGTCTTTGGCCTGCTGTTCGGCTTCCGGGTCGGGAGCTATCCGCTGGACAACCCCGATGAGGGGCGGAACACGGAGATTCCGCGCGAGATGCTCGCGACCGGCGACTGGGTGACGCCGCGGCTCGATGGCGTGAATTATTTCGAGAAGCCGCCGCTGATGTACTGGGCGGTCGCGGTGAGCTTCAAAGTGTTCGGTCAAAACGAAGGCGCGGCGCGGGCGGTGCCGGCGCTGTTCGCGCTCGGCGGCGTGCTGCTCACGTATGCGGCGGGGCGCAAACTTTACGGGCGAACGACGGGCGTCGGGTCGGCGACGGTGCTGGGCACCTCGCTGCTCTATTTTGGTACGGGACGTTTTCTCGTGCTGGATATGCCCGTGTCGGTGCTGATGAGCGCGACGCTGTTCTGTTTCATCCTCGCGGTGCAGGAACCGCCGGGTTCGCGTCGGCGGTGGTTGTTCTACGGGCTGTATGCGAGCGCGGCGCTGGCCACGCTGACGAAAGGGTTCATCGGTTTTCTCGTCACCGGCGCGGTGATGTTCCTGTGGCTGCTGATCTTCAACCAGTGGAAGCGGCTGCGTCCGATGCACCTGCCGACCGGGGTGGCGCTGTTTCTCATCATCGCGGCGCCGTGGCATGTGCTCGCGGCGCGGGCCAACGAGACGTGGGCGCACCGGTACATTTATTTCGAGCACTGGGCGCGTTTCACCACGACGGAGCACGGGCGCTACCAGCCGTGGCACTACTTCATCTGGATCCTGATCGGCGGACTCTTCCCGTGGCTGGCTTTCATGTGGCCGGCGGCGCGGGACGCGGTGCGCGGTGGTTGGAACAAGCGGGGAGAGAATCTGGTGGCGTGGTTCCTCGTGATCTGGGTGGCGTTCATCTTTTTGTTTTTCTCGAAGTCCCAGTCGAAGCTCCCGGCGTACATTTTGCCGGTGTTTCCCGCGGTGGCGGTGTTGATTGGACGCTGGCTGGCGGGCGTGATCGCGGACCCGAACGGTGTATGGCGCATGCGGTGGAGTCTGCGGGTCTTCTCGTTTGCGTGCGGCCTGTTGGCGGCGGCGCTGCTGGCGGCGGTGATGCGCCCCGGATTGATCATCCGCGATCCGGCCCAGGCGGCGGCGTTGCGAATCCCGGCGATGGGGCTGGTGACGGTACTGATTCTCGGCGGGGTGAACGTGCCGATCCTGGCGCGGCTGCGCGGGGCGGGGGCCGCGGTGGGAGCGATCGCGCTCACGGCGGCGTTGTTTCTGGGTGGGCTGACATACGCCGTGCCGAACATCTACAAGCCGGGAACGAAGGAGCTGGCGTTGATCGTGAAAGCGCAGGCGAAGCCGGGCGACCGCGTGATGCACTACTACGATTTCTTCCACGACTTTACGTTCTACGCGGAGCGGACCGTGGATTGCATCGCGGGCGAGAAGAACGTGAAGAAACTCGAGTTCAGCGAACTCGAATTCAAGGAAGACGCCGCCGCGATCGCCCGCGGCCAACTCATGACGGAAAAAGCTTTCCGTGCGTTATGGACGCAACCCGGGCGCATCTATGTGGTCGCAAAAAAGAAGGACGTCGAAACCCAAGGGGTTGAACGGCCCGCCCTGTTCGCCGACCCGACGTTTCATTATCATTTGCTCGCGCAGACCAAGGACCATTATCTCTTTAGCAACCAGCCCTGACATGCCTGCTTCGGCCAAAGCCAAGTCTCCTCGCGCGGAAAGCGCGCAGTCCGCCAAGGCGGGGAAACCCGCGCTGGCGCCGCTGCCGTTCACGCGGCCGATCATCGACGAAAAAACGATCGCGGGCGTGGCGGAAGTGCTTCGCTCTGGCTGGATCACGTCCGGGCCGAAGGTGAAGGAGTTTGAGGCGAAGCTCTCCGAGTACTGCGGCGGGCGACCGGTGCGGGCGTTCAATTCCGGCACATGCACAATGGAGATCGCGCTGCGAATTGCGGGCGTCGGAGCGGGTGACGAAGTGATCACGACGCCGCTGTCGTGGGTCGCGACGAGCAATGTCATCCTCGAGGTCGGCGCGCGGCCGGTGTACGTCGATATCGATCCGGTGACGCGCAACATCGACCTGAGCCGGGTCGAAGCCGCGATCACGTCGAAGACAAAGGCGATCCTGCCCGTCGATCTTGCCGGCCTGCCGGTGGACCGGGACCAGCTCCATGCGATCGCGAAGAAGCACAAGCTCCGCGTGATCGAGGATGCCGCGCAGTCGTTTGGCAGCACGTGGAAGGGCCGGCGGATCGGTTCCTTTGGCGATTTCGTTTCGTTCAGTTTTCATCCGAACAAGAACGTTACGTCGATCGAGGGCGGCTGCCTGGTGATGAACGACGAACGCGAGGCGAAGCTTGCCGAGCAGTACCGGCTGCAAGGCGTCGTGCGTACCGGCTACGACGGGATGGAAGTCGAGCTGGTGGGCGGAAAGTTCAATCTCACGGACGTGGCGGCGCAGGTGGGGCTCGGGCAGTTGCCCCACCTCGATGCGTTCAACCGGAAGCGCGCGGAGCTGGTGAAGATCTATTTCGAACTTCTTGGTACGCCGGCGAATCGCGGGCTTCCGTTGCAACTGCCGGTCGCCAACTTCACGGACACCAACTGGCACATGTTCCAAGTGGTGCTACAGGAGGAGAAGCTGACGATCAAGCGCGCCAAGGTGATGGAATTGCTGCAGGCGGCGGGCATCGGCTGCCAGGTGCACTATCCGGCGATCCACCTGTTCGCGCTCTACCGGCAGCTCGGTTGGAAGGACGGCGACTATCCGCTCGCGGAGTATGCCGGCCGGAACATCCTGACGATTCCGCTCTTCCCGGGCATGGTCCGCGCCGATGTGGTGCGCGTCGTCGAGACGCTGACCGGAATCCTGCGGGCCCACCAAAAATCATGAGCGACGCGCCGACCCTGCCGCTTTCCGTCGTCATCCCGGTTTACAACGAGGAGCTGAACCTGCCGACGTTGTTCGCCCGTCTTTACCCGGTGCTCGACGGGTTGGGGAAACGCTACGAGGTGATTTTCACCAACGACGGCTCGGCTGACCGGTCGATCGAACTGTTGAAGGAGCAGCATGCGAAGCGGCCGGATGTGACGCGGGTGATCAATTTCAACGCCAACTATGGCCAGCACATGGCGATCATGGCGGCGTTTGAGCGGGTGCGCGGCGAAGTGATCGTGACCCTTGACGCCGACCTGCAGAATCCGCCGGAGGAAATTCCGAATCTCCTGGCGAAGATGGATGCCGGCCACGACTACGTGGGCGGTTACCGGCTGGAGCGGCACGATTCGTTCTTCCGCAAGTACGCGTCGAAGTGCATCAACTTTGTCCGCCGCAAGACGACGAATATCGAGATGACGGACCAGGGTTGCATGTTGCGGGCGTATTCGCGGGCAGTGATCGACGCGATCGTGCGCAGCGGCGCGATCAACACGTTCATCCCGGCGCTGGCCTACAGCTTCTCGAGCAACCCCACGGAGGTGGGCGTGAAGCACGAGGAGCGGCATGCGGGCGTGTCGAATTATTCACTCTACCAACTCATCCGGCTGAACTTCGACCTGATCACCGGCTTCTCGCTGGCGCCACTTCAATACTTCACGATGTTCGCGATGGCCTGCTCCGGCGGCAGCGCGATCTTTGTCCTCGTGCTCGCGATTCGCCGGTTGTTCTACAACTACACGGCGGCCGAGGGTCTCTTCACATTGTTCGGCATCCTGTTTTTCCTCATGAGCGTGGCGCTGGTCGGCATCGGGCTGATCGGCGAATATGTCGGCCGCACTTACCAGGTCGTCCGCGCGCGGCAGCGGTATTTCGTGAAGGAAATCCTCGAGACGAAAGGCTGAGTGGAACCGCGAATGGACGCGAAGGGACGCGAATCCGAGCCCCGGATTCTTTTTTTCGGCTACAGCGAGGTCGGCTACGAATGCTTGTCGCTGCTGCTCGAGCGCGGGGACAACGTGGTGGCGCTCATTACGCACGCGGATAATCCGAACGAAAAGATCTGGTTCAAGACGCCTGCGGTGGCGGCGAAGGAGAAGGGCGTGCCGGTGTTCACGCCGGAGAGCGTGAACAACGACGAGTGGCGCGCGACGATCGCGGAGTTGAAGCCCGACCTGATCCTGTCGGTTTATTATCGCAACATGATCGGGACGAAGATCCTGGCGATGCCGCGGCTGGGCGCGTGGAACATGCATGGCTCGTTGCTTCCGAAGTACCGCGGCCGGGCACCGATCAACTGGGCGGTGCTGCACGGCGAAACACGGATCGGGATGACGCTGCACCGGATGGTGAAGTCGGCGGACGCGGGTGCCGTCGTGGATCAGGAAGGCGTCGACATCGGTCCGCGCGACACGGCGGAGCAGGCTTTTCGAAAGGTGATGCCATGTGCGCGAAAGGTGCTGGCGCGGCAGATCGACGCGCTGCTCGCGGGCACGGCAAAGGAGACGGCGCAGGATGAGTCACAGGCGAATTACTTTGGCGGAAGAAAACCCGAGGATGGCCGGATCAACTGGGGGCAAACGTCGCGGCAGATTTTCAACCTGATCCGGGCGGTGACCGATCCGTATCCGGGCGCGTTCACGGATGTCGATGCGGCGAGATTGATGGTCTGGTGGGCGGAGACGGAATCCCCGGCGACCAAGGGGAAGCGTGGGGCGCCGGGTGAGATTTTGTCGGTGAAGCCCCTGGTGGTGGCGACGGCAGATGGGGCGCTGGAGCTGACCAAGACCGAGTGGCGGCCGCCGACAGCGGCGGAGCTGAAGGTCGGACAGAGGCTTTGAACGTTGCACGGGTCTCCTGACCTGTGATTTTGGATTTGAGCTGCGGTTTCGGTTGCTGCGAAGGGCGTTCTGGTGTGAGAGCGTCCCAATCCACGGGTCGGGAGACCCGTGCTACGCCCGTTCGGATTCATTCTTAATCTTTCGTGTCTTTTCGTGTTTTTCGTGGTTAACCCTCCGTAACGTCTTTTCTCCCATGCCACTCAAAGTCCTTATCCTTGGCGTCAACGGTTTCATCGGCAGTTCGCTCACGCGCGCAATCCTCAAGCAGAAGGACTGGGATGTGTACGGCATGGACATCGGGAGCCACAAGCTGGAGGACAGCCTGGACAACCCGAGCTTCAAGTTCGTCGAAGGCGACATCACAATCAACCGCGAGTACATCGAGTACCACGTGAAGAAGTGCGACGCGGTCATCCCGCTCGTCGCGATCGCGAACCCGATCCAGTACGTCAAGGACCCGCTGCGGGTCTTCGAGCTGGATTTCGAGGCGAACCTCGCGGTCGTCCGCCAGTGCGCGAAGTACAAGAAGCGGATCATCTTCCCGTCGACGTCGGAGGTCTACGGCATGTGCCCGGACGCCAAGCTCGACGAGGCGGAAAGTACGCTGGTGTACGGCCCGATCGAGCGGCAGCGCTGGATCTACGCCTGTTCGAAGCAGCTGCTCGACCGCGTGATTTACGCCTATGGCGTGCGCGACAACGTGGATTACACGCTGTTCCGGCCGTTCAACTGGATCGGGCCAAAGCTCGACGACGTGTTCGAGCCGAAGGAGGGCAGCTCGCGGCTGTTCACGCAGTTTATCTCCAATGTGATTTTCAAGAAGCCGCTGCAGCTCGTGGACGGCGGCAAGCAGAGCCGGTCGTTCACGTTCATCGACGACGGCGTGGACGCGCTGCTGCGCATCATCGAGAACAAGGACGGCAAGGCCTCCCGGCAGATCTTCAACCTCGGCAACCCGAAGAACGACGTGAGCGTGGCGGAGCTGGCGAAGCTGATCGTCGATGCGTTCAAGGACTACCCCGAGTACGCGTCGCATGTGAAGGCGGCGAAGACAGTGGTGGTGCCGTCGGGCAAGTACTTCGGGAAATATTACCAGGACATCCAGAAGCGCGTGCCCTCGATCGCCAACGCGAAGAAGCAGCTCGGCTGGACGCCGAAGGTGAACCTCAAGAAGGCGATCAAGCTGACGCTCGACTACCACCTCGCGCACAAGGACTACCAGCTGGAGTGAAGAATACTAAGCCCAAAGACGCGAAGTCGCAAAGGTCCGACATAAAGAGGACGAAGTTTGGTTTCTCCGATAAGAAACCAAATTTCGCCCTCTTTTCTGTACTTTGCGCCTTCGCGTCTTTGGGCTTAGTTCTTTCGTAGCATTCTATGCCCATCCGCCTCGCGCTCAAAGTTGACGTCGACACCGATCGCGGGACGCGGGAGGGGGTGCCGAATCTGGTGGAGGACTGCCAGAGGGTGGACGCGCCGGCGTGTTTCCTGTTTTCGCTGGGGCCGGATCAGACGGGACGGGCGATCACGCGCGTGTTGCGGCCGGGTTTTTTCAAGAAGGTCAGCCGGACGAGCGTGGTGTCGATTTACGGCGTGCGGACGTTGCTGAACGGCACGCTGCTGCCGGCGCCGCACATTGGGCGGCGGAATGCGGCGGTGATGCGCAACGTGCGCGCGGCGGGATTTGAGACGGGGATTCACGCGTACAATCACTATCGCTGGCAGGATTATGTGCAGACGATGAAGCTGGAGGCCGTGCGGGCGGAGTTTGTCGCCGCGCGGGCGGAGTACCTGCGGATCTTCGGCGAGGAGGCGCGGACGGCGGGCGCGGCGGGCTGGCAGAGCAACGCGCGCAGCCGTCAGGTTTACGACGAGGCCGGGTTGCTGTATGCGAGCGATACGCGGGGCGGGGCGCCGTTTTTTCCGCGCGTGGAAGGACAGGTTTTTCAGACGCTGGAGATTCCGAGCACGCTCCCTACGTTCGATGAGCTGATGGGTCGGCCGGAGTATCCGGACGAGAAAATCGTGCCGCATTTCATGTCCCTGCTGTCAGCCGACCACGTGAATGTGTTTACGTTGCACGCGGAAATTGAAGGCATGGGACGGCGGGAATTGTTTCAGGCGCTGCTCGCGGAGTGCCAGAAGGCTGGCGTGGAATTTATCCGAATGGACAATTACGCGCGCGAGTTGCTGGCGGTGCGCGACACGATCCCGGTGCGCGAGCAGGTGATGGGGACGGTGGATGGGCGCAGCGGGGTGGTCGCAATGCAGGCGGCTTGAGATGTCGGGCGTTCTGCTGGCCAGCAAAATGGTCCCCGCCTTGTCGTTGCGAGGAGCAGCAGCGACGAAGCAATCCATCCGGATGGATTGCCGCGCCCGCTGCGCGGGCTCGCAATGACAAGTAGGCAGGTCGAAGGCGTTGCCCTATTTCTTCCGCTCGATCCTTGAGAACAGCCAGCAGCCCAGCCCGATGATCAGGAGATTGGGCACCCAGATCAGGATGTCGGGGCGGTATTCGGGGTGACGGTCGAGGGCTTTCACGGCGACGGTCAGGAGATAGTAGGCGAGGGTGAGGAGCAGGGCCACGCCGAAGTTGGCGGACGTCTCGCGGCGGGAGACCTTGATGCCGAGGGGAACGCCGATGAGGGCGAGCGAGAAGACGGCGAGGGCGGTGTTGAATTTGTCCTGGTACACCAGCTCGAGCTTCATGTTTTCGCGGGCATAGTCCTTGGCCAGGCCGGGCGGCGGCACGCGGGCGCCAAGGCGCGCGCGTTCGGCGCGGAGCTGGCTGAACGTCATCCAGTCCGGTTTCACGCGGACGATGCCGGGCTTGAAAAGGCGGTCGAGGGACAGGCGAATCGGTTCGAACTCGTCGGCCTTGCCGGTCATCGGGGCCCGGCTAAAATTTTCCGGAGTCTTCTCATCGCGGACCTCCACCTTCACCTTGAAGAGGGAGAGAATGAGCGTGTTGTCGCTGTCATCGTATTCCAGGTGTCCGGTGTCGGCATGCGCCACGCGGACGACGCGCTTCTGGTCATCGAGATCCCAGCACCAGATGTCCTTCAACTCGGCGCCGCTCTTCTCGTTGAGGTAAATGACGTGGCCGGGAAATTTGCGAATGAACGTCTTCTCCTCGACGAAGCTGAGCGAGTTGACGCGGACCGCCGCGGCGAGTTCGCGGTGGTATTCGACGCGGGCGCGGGGCATTGAATCGAAGTTGAAATAGAGTCCCAGCGCCGAGCCGAAAATCGCGAGGACGATGATGGGGATGGTCAGTCGTCCCACGCTCAGGCCGGCGGCGCGCATGGCGGTGATCTCGTGGTCGGCCGACAGCCGGCCGAGCGTCAGCAGCACGCCCGTCAGCATGCCCATCGGCAGCGCGTAGGTGACCGCGAGCGGCACCAGCAGTGCCATGAGCTTCACGAACGTCGCCGCGGAAAGCTGCCCGGCGAGAACGTAGGCCAGCAGATCGCGCGCGATATTCGGCACGAGGACAATGAACGCGAACAACCCCACCGCCGCCGCGCAGGTGAACAGCACGCTTTTGAAAATGTAGCGGTCGAGGAGGTTCAATGGCCCGGGGATGTCCTCGCAGACGAATGAACCACTGACAACCCGCAACATCGGTTGGTTCGATGCATTTGTATTCAAATGCACGTTGGCGGGTGGCGACACTTGTCAGTAAGCCGGATAGGAGGTAGCAACGACCAACATGATACCATTTCGGCCTCTAAGAACCGCAGGCACTATCTTACTGATCGCTAATTCTTGCACTCTGTTTGGAGCAGGGAGTGAGCCCAAGCCGCTATCCACCCAGAAGCCTGGTACCGCGCTCTCATATGAAAAATGCGACCCCGCCACTCCAGAGGAGCAGGCCGATTTGGAGCGCTTTGTAACGTCCCATGGGTGCTCGCTGCAGGCATTCAATCTTGAGACTACGACTGACCGGGACTTTGCCGAATTTTTTGGATTGGCGAAAGAGTTCAAGACGTTCGACAGACAGGCGGAGATTTACGGATGCCATTTATTCACGGCGGTATTTTGGGGCATTTCCTACGCGGGAAATGCGGAAGATAAGGATAAAATGGAGGCAGAATTTGCCCGACACATTGACGCGCAGCCGTCCCTGATCAGGCAACGCGTTCGGGACTTCCTGTATTACACTGCCTACAACCCTGACCCGAAAGTTATGGCAGGTAACGAGCTGGGACTAAGGACTCATTTCAAGCTGCTATTTCCGGAAAGTTATACGTTTGGGAAAAACGACCCCGTGTTTCAGGGTTTCTCGACCGCCAAGTAATCCGGCCTGAAAGGCCCTCTGTCAGAACAACGTCAGTTGCTTCCCGCCGGGTGGCCGGAAATGTTCGGTGGAGAGTTCGAGGCGCTCGGAGGCGAAGCCGGCGCGGCGGGTGCAGGCGTCGAAGAGCGTGCTGATTTGCTCGGCGAAGATGCCGTCACCGGCGAGGCGCCGGCCCCATTCGCTGACGTTGAGGTGACCGCCGCGCATTTCGCGGACGCGGCTCAAGACGCGCTCCTTCTTTCCGGGCGCGTGGGCGTCGAGCCAGGCGATGAAGACGTCCTTCACGGCGTAGGGGAGCCGCATGATGACGTAGCCGGCACGTTGCGCGCCCGCTGCGGCGGCGGCTGCGATGATGCCGGGCATCTCGTGATCGGTGAGGCCGGGAATGATCGGCGCGACCATCACGCCCACGGGGACGCCGGCGGCGGAAAGCTCGCGGATGGCGCGCAAGCGCGCGGCCGGGCGGGAGGCGCGGGGCTCGAGTTTGCCGGCGAGGTCGGGGTCGAGCGACGTGACGGAAACGTAGACGGCGACGAGGTTGTCCTTTGCGAGCGAGGCGAGCAGATCGATGTCACGGGTGATCAGCGCGTTCTTGGTGATGAGGGCGACGGGATGGCGCAGCTCGTTGAAGACTTCGAGACAGCCGCGGGTCAGGCGGAACTGGCGTTCGCACGGCTGGTAGCAGTCGGTCGCGCCGCTCATCGTGATGCTCTCCGGCACCCAGCGCGGAGAGGAGAGGGCGTCGCGCAGGAGTTGGGGCGCGCGAAGTTTCACGAGGATTTTGGACTCGAAATCCAGGCCGCTGCTCCAGCCGAGGTACTCGTGATACGGGCGGGCGAAGCAGTAGGCGCAGCCGTGTTCGCAGCCGCGGTAGGCGTTGAGGCCGTAGGTGAACGGGACGTCGGGGCTGTCGTTCTTGCTCAGGATCGACTCGCTGGCGTCGAAGAAAAACTGCGTGCGTGGATGCGGGCGTTCTTCGGGCGGGCAGTCGGGATCGGGCTCGAGGATCAGCGGCTCGAAGCGGTTCGGCGGGTTGACTTGCGCTCCGCGGCCGAGGATGGGCGAGGGCGGTGGAGGTGGCGATTCGAGCATGAGGAACTGGTAACGCAGTTTCAGCGCATTTCCAGCGTGATGTGTTCATTTGAACACATTTTCCAAACCTTCCAATCCAACCACGGATTGCACGGATGACACGGATCAAGCCTTTCAATTCATTACAGGAGGTAACGGAGGAAACAGAGAAGGACCCTTCGTTTCCTCGTTTTCCTCCTGTTAGACCGGATTGAAGGTTTGATCCGTGTCATCGGTGAAATCCGTGGTTAATTCCTCCGGGTTGCTTAACGGGAGGGATTCGCTTGGCTGGGGGTATGTCGCTGGCCAAGACCACCCGTCCCGTGTCCATCGCCCGCATCGACGGCGCGGCGAAGGCGGAGACGCGGGATGATTCCCTCGCGACGGAGGAGCCGCTGGAGATTCGCGTCGGCGGACAGGCGATCGCCGTGGTGATGCGGACGCCGGGACATGACCGTGAGCTGGTGGCGGGTTTCCTGGTGACCGAAGGCTTGTTGAAGCGGCGGGAAGATGTGCTGGACGTGGTTTATTGCCGAATGGACGGCGGGAAGCCCGAGGAGAACATCATCGACGTGCTGCTCGCGCCCACGGCGAAGGTGGACGTCGCGAAACTCACGCGGCACATCTTCACGTCGTCGAGCTGTGGGATTTGCAGCAAGGCCACGATCGACGCCGTACGCGTGCAGTTTCCGGCGATTGCGAAGTCACTCTCGCCGAATCGTTCGGTGCTCTCGGCGTTGCCGGACAAGCTGCGCGCCGCCCAGGCGACCTTCGCGGCGACGGGTGGGCTGCATGCGAGCGCGCTGTTTGATGCGGGGGGGACGCTCCAGGTCGTGCGCGAGGATGTGGGCCGGCACAACGCCCTGGACAAGGTCGTGGGCCACGCGTTTTTCGCCGAGCGGCTGCCGCTGGCGGACGCGATCCTGCTGGTGAGCGGGCGCGTGTCGTTCGAGATCATGCAGAAGGCGCTGGCGGGCGGGATTCCCTGCGTGGCGGCGATCTCGGCGCCGACGAGCGCGGCGGTGGAGTTTGCGCGGGCGAGCGGGCAGACGCTGGTGGGCTTCCTGCGGGGGACGCGGATGAATGTTTACGCCGGCACCTTGGCCGATTGAGGGTGTCGGATTGGGCCCGATGAAATTCCTCCTGCTGCTGTTGTCCCTGGGTTTGGCTGGCGCGGCGCCGCTGCGCGCGGCCGAGGCGGACGCCAAGACCGACGCGAACGCCGAGACGATGGCCGACCACACGCTGCGTCAGCTTGTGGAGCAGCAGAAGGCGTTGCTCGCGGAGCAGGCGCGTCACAGCCCGGACTTCGACCAGGCCAACTGGGAAGACCAGATGAACCACGTGTTGCAGGGCTACGAACTCCTGCTGAAGAACAACCCGAACTACGCGGCGGGCTTTGCGGCGTACGGATATTTTTTGGGCAAGGTGGGCCAGCGGCGGGAGTCGATCGCGATCCTGATGAAGGCCAACCAGCTCGATCCGAACATTGCGCTGGTGAAAAACCAGATCGGAAACTTCCTCGCGGAGGAGGGCAAGGTGCGCGAGGCCGTGGCGTACTACCTGGCGGCCATCAAGCTCGAGCCCAATGAGCCGCTTTACCATTACCAGTTGGGAACGTTGCTGTACTCGGCGCACGACGAATTCGTTAAATCCGGCGAATGGACGTCCGACGGACTGATCCACTCGATGCACGAGGCATTCAAAAAAGCAGCCGAGCTCGCGCCGGATCGGATCGAATTCACGTATCGCTATGCCGAGTCGTTCTACGACCTGACGACGCCGGACTGGGACGGGGCGTTGAAGGCGTGGAACACGCTGGAGGCCAAGGCGCAGTCGGAGATCGAGAAGCAGACGATGCGGCTGCATGAGGCCAACGTCCTGCTGAAGCAGGGCAAGACGGACCATGCGCGGATCATCCTGGACTCGGTCACGGAGCCCGGACTGCAGGCGCAGAAACAAAAGCTCGTTGCGCAGCTGCCGGCGACCGGCGCAAACTAGGCCGCTATTTTCGCGCATGCCCTTGCTGGACAAACTGGAACGCCGTCTCGGCCGCTTCGCCATCCCGAACCTCACGCTCTGGCTCGTGATCGGGCAGGTGTTCGTGTTTTTGTCCGCGCTGCTCCGGCTGCTGGACCTCACGTACTTCGTGTTTTTGCCCGCGCTCGCCCTCAACGGCGAGTGGTGGCGCGCGATCACGTTCGTCTTCATGCCGCCGGCGCTGCCGGGACAGCTGGTCGGCTACGTGCTGATCGCGTTCACCTGGTACATTTTCTACCTGATGGGCTCCGCGCTGGAGGGGTTCTGGGGCGAGTTTCGGTTTAACCTGTTCCTCTTCACTGGCTGGCTGCTGACGGTCGCGGCCTCGTTTCTGACGCCGCTGGCGCCGACCACCAACCTGTTCATCGGCGGGTCGGTGTTCCTGGCGTTTGCGCGGCTCAATCCCGATTTCGAGCTGGCGATCTTTTTCATCCTGCCGGTGAAAATCAAATGGTTGGCGCTCTTCGCGTGGCTCGGCACGGCCTACGGCCTGATTGTCGGCAGCTGGCCGCTCCGGCTGCAGCTCATCGCGTCGGTCGCGAACTTCCTGCTCTTTTTCGGCCGCGATATCATCCACGACATGCGGTACCGTCGCCGCGCGATGGCGCAGCACACGCGGAAGATCGCGAAGGCGAACGACGGCCCGGAGGTGCGTCACCGCTGCCGGATCTGCGGGAAGACCAATGTGACGGACCCGCAGATGGACTTCCGCTACTGCTCGAAGTGTGCCGGGGACCAGTGCTACTGCGCCGACCACATTTTCAACCACGAGCACGTGCTGGTCGAAAGTGACGCGGCCAAAAAATAAGCCGCTGGCGGGGGCGGATCGTTGTGTGACGCTGGGCGACTGGCTGCAATTCGCGGAACGGCTGTTCGCCCGCGAGCGCGTGGCGCTCGGCCAGGTGACGGCGACCGCGCACGACGAGGCGCTCTACCTGTTGCTGCACGCGCTCGGTCTGCCGCTCGACAGTTCGCCGCGGGTGCTCGCGAGAAAGCTTTCGCCCGCCGGGCGCACGCGCGCGGAAACGATCCTGCGCCGGCGCGCCCTGGATCGCGTGCCCGCGGCCTATCTCACCCGCGAGACGTGGCTGGGCGGCCAGCGATTTTACGTGGACGAGCGCGTGATCATCCCACGGAGCTACTTCGTGGAAATCATCCCGACGCAGCTCGACGCCTTGCTCCCCGACCCGACGAGAGTCCGGCGGGTCGTCGACGTGTGCACCGGTTCCGGGTGTCTCGCGATCCTGCTGGCGCAGCATTTTCCGCAGGCGAAAGTGGACGCGATCGATTTATCTCAGGACGCGCTCGACGTTGCGGCGATCAATTTGCGCGCGCACCGCTTGGAAACGCGCGTAAAGCTCCATCGGAGCGACGTCTTCGATGCCGTGCCGGTGGCGAAGTACGACGTGGTGCTCAGCAATCCGCCCTACGAACCGAGCGCGCACGTCGACCAGCAGAGCGCGGAGTTCAGGGCGGAGCCGCGTCTCGCCCACGACGGCGGGGCGGACGGGCTCGTCATCATCCGCAAGCTGCTTCACCAGGCGAGGGATCGGCTGGCGCCGCAAGGGATCGTCGTGATCGAGGTCGGCGGCCTGCGCAAAGCGATGGACCGGGAATTCGCGGCGCTGGAGCCACGGTGGCTGCAGACGGAAGATGGATCGAACTGCGTGTGTGTGATCCAGGCGAAGCGGCTGGAGGCTGGGCGGGCGTAGCTCGAGCTCACCGGCGGAGGAAATTGGCCAGCAGCTGGAAACCGACGAAACCGTAGATGAAGATGCTCATCAGGCCGTAAGCGGCTTCCGAGCCGCGCCCGGCATAGAACAGGATGGCGGCGCCCACGGCGGCGAGGGCCGCGCTGGCCGCGGCGAGAATCCAGCGGTTGCGTCCCTCGCGGTTGAACGTCGCCGCGACGCAGATCGAGAGGAGCCCGAGCAGAACCCCGGCGAGCAAGCCAGCGCCGCTGTTGCGCAGCTGCCACCACGCGAGACATCCGAGGGTGGAACCGAGGACGGCGCCGAACCAGTTGGACGCGATGCGCTGGTCGCGCGACAGCACGTGCCGGCCAAAGCGGCTAAAGCGCAGCAGCAGGTTGAACATCGGCTGGGCGGTCCAAGAGAGATAGATGAACACGTAGAGCAGGATCAGCACCGGCCAGAGCACCCAGCCCAATTGCGGATGGACGGCGACGGTGCTCCGCACGAACCGGCCACCGAACCAAATCCCGATGATGAACGCCCATTGCAGCCGCGAACCCAGCCGCCCCATCCAGAGGAAATACGCGAGCATCGCGCGGTAGATGGGATTGCGCGCCTTGAGCGCTTCCAGCATGCCCTGGCGTGCATATTCGAGATCGGGCTGCAACCGCAGGGCCTCGCGGAAATGAATCTGGGCCTGCCGCGGGTCGTTGCGATGGAGACAGTTCCAGCCTTGGTTGGCGTGGGAGAAACCGTTGTCGGGCGCGCGTTGCAGCGCCGAATCCACGGTCGCCATGGCCTCTTCCTTGCGGCCCAGCCGGACGAGGGCCATGGAGCGCAGGTTGGCGGCGCTGACGTTTTCCGGGTCGAGAGCCAGCGCCTGTTCCGCGGCCGCCAGCGCGGCGGTCCAGTCGCCGCGGGCAAGTTCGATGGAAGCAAGCAGGGAAAGATTCGCGCCGTCCTCCGGATCGAGTCGCAGCGCCTCGCGGATTGCGGCGCGGGCGTCGTTATCGCGGTCGAGCCGGTGCAGCGTCAGCGCGTGGATGTAGTGGATGTACGCGTCGTCGGGCGCGAGGCCGACGGCGGATTCCGCGGCGGCGAGGGCGGCGGGGCCTTTCTTCTGGTCGCTGCGGCTGAGCGCGAGCAGGGCGAGGGCGGAGGGATCCTCGGGCGCCGACGCGAGGGCGAGCATGATCTCGCGCTCGGCGTCGGCCGGGCGGGACTGGGCGAGCAGCAACTGCGCGCGGGCGAGGTGCGCGCTCATGCGTTGATCTTCAGGTACGCGAGGATGTCGTCGTAGAGTCCGCTCTGGTTCGCGTAGAGGGCGTGGTTGCGCGCGGTTTCGAACCAGTCGCGCACGGTCGGCTTCTGCCGCTTGACCGCCTCCAGGAGGTCTCGGGCGGTGAGAGGTTGCACGAGGCCGGAGCGCATGGCCTCGCGGAGCTTGCCCTCGACCGAGACGTCGACGACCGCCTTGAGATCGGCGCCGGAATAGCCGTCGGTCTTTTTCGCAAGGGCGTCGAAGTCGAGGTCGGCGACCGGCTTGCCCTTGAGCAGCAACCGGAAAATCGCCGCGCGGGCCGGGGCGTCGGGCGGGGGCACGAAGAGAATGCGGTCAAAGCGACCGGGGCGACGGAACGCCGGATCGAGGTGCCACGGGGCGTTGGTGGCGGCGAGGACCAGCACGCCTTCGTTGGATGACGCGACGCCGTCGAGCTCGGAGAGAAACTGGTTGATGATCTGCCGGCCGCCGCTCTTGAGCATGTCGGTGCGGTTGGCACCGAGCGCGTCGACCTCGTCGAAGAACAACACGCACGGCCGGTGGGAACGGGCCTGCTCGAAAAGGCTATGGAGGTTTTTTTCGCTCTGACCGATCCACATGTCGAGGACCTCGCTGATCCCCACGGCGAGGAAGCCGGCTTGCACTTCCCCGGCGGTAGCGCGGGCGAGATAAGTTTTCCCGCAGCCGGGCGGACCGTACATCAGGATGCCGCCACCGATCTTCTTGCCGTAGGCCTTGAACAGGTCGGGCTGCCGGAGCGGGAGGATGATCTTCATCCGGACCTCCTCCTTCACACGCTCCATGCCGCCCACGTCGGCGAAGGCGAGATTCGGCCGCTCGACCTCGATGCCTGGATCGGTGGGAAGATCGCCGGCGGGCAGTCGCTCGCGTTCCGGGTCGTCGTCGGACGAGTCTTCGAACGAATTCGATTCGCGCGGCAATTCGGGCGGGGTCGAGGCGGGCAGGACGGGCGAAGGCCGGGGCGGCAGGTGGGCGGCGAGTTCCTGCTCGAGGGTGGCGTCGGCGAGCAGGGGATCGGCCTCGCGCGCCTTGAGATATTCGCGGGCGGCCAGCCGGGGTTCGCCGGCGTGGAGGGCGAGTCGCGCATGGAGCAGCCATGCCCGCGGCGGGGGCGACGGCTGTTTCACCATGTCCTCGGCGATGACGAGCGCGGCGCTGTGCTTGCCCTGCTGGAAGAACGCGGAGCCGAGTCCGAGCCGCGCGGAGACGTTGCCTGGCTCGAGGGCGAGGGCGAGGGCGCGCTTGAAGAGCGCCTCGGCCTCGGCGAACGCGCCGCTTTTCAGGGCGGTGTCGGCCACGTGGACGAGCAGGGGCCCGTTATCCGGCGACTGGCGCAGGGCCGCGCGGAGTTCGGGCGGAATGGAGGCGGAGTCGAGCGGATCGGACATCCCGACAGCTAGACGCAACCGTGTCTACGCGGCCAACCAAAAGAATGCGTTCAGGCCTTCGGGGCTGATTTCTTCGCGGTACTCCAGCCGAATGGCAGATAGCCCGGGCACCACCGGACAATACCCGCGGTCAGCGGGGCGAGGCCGAGCAGGCCCCACCAAGAGTGATAGTACCAACCTGCGCCGAGCAGGACGATGCCTGCGATGATCCGAATTACGCGGTCTACGCCGCCAACGTTCACTTTCATGGGGTATGTGGGGTTTGGGGACTGGCTAAACGCGTTCCGTCCGCCGGTTGGCCATGTAGTAGAGCACGGGCACGGCCATGCGGCTGATGAACAACGAAGCAATTTCACCGAACATGAGGCTGATGGCAAGGCCCTGGAAGATCGGGTCGGCCAGAATCACACTCGCACCCACCACGACGGCGAGGGCGGTGAGCAGCATCGGTCGAAAACGCACCGCGCCGGCCTCGATGACGGCTTCGCGCAAGGGCAGGCCGTGGGCGCGACGCAATTCGATGAAGTCGACGAGGATGATGGAGTTACGCACGACGATCCCCGCGCCGGCCATGAAACCGATCATCGAGGTCGCCGTAAAAAACGCCCCAAGGGCCCAGTGCGCCGGCAGGATGCCGATGAGGGAAAACGGGATCGCGGCCATCACGACGAGCGGCGTGACGTAGCTGCGGAACCAGCCGACCATCAGCATCGCGATGAGCACCAGCACGGCGGCGAAGGCCAGGCCGAGATCACGGAACATGACCAGCGTGAGATGCCACTCGCCATCCCATTTCATGGCGGGCTGGGAGTCATCCACGGGAAGGTGGAGGTGGTACACCGGCAGAGCCGCCGCCAAGCCCCCGTATTTCCGGGCGTCGATTTTTCCGATCTCGCGGTGGATGCGGAACAGCGCATACGCGGGACTCTCAATCTCGCCCGCGACATCCGCGACAACGTAGGTCACGGGCTTGAGATTCTTGCGGTAGAGGTTGCGCTCACCGGCGGTGCGCTCGAGGTGGACCAGCTCGGAGAGAGGCACGAGCGGAGCGGCGGGATCGAGATCGGCGCGGACGTTGAGCGCGAGCAAGGTCTCGGGACGCGAGCGCGACGCGACGGGGACCTCGAGGACGATGGGCACGTCCTCCCGTTCGGCCGGAAAATGCATTAGGTCGACGGCGCTCCCTTGGGCCGCGATGGCCAGGGTTTCGGCAATCGCGCCGGTGCTGACGCCGTGAAAGGCGGCTTTTTCCTTGTCCACCACGTAGCGCACCTGCGGCTGCTGGTCTTCGACGTACCAGTCCACGTCCACGACACCGGGCGTGCGCTCGAAAATCCCGCGCACGTCCTTGGCGAGGGCGAGGCGCTGGGTCTCGTCGGGCCCGTAGATTTCGGCGACGAGCGACTCCAGCACCGGCGGACCGGGCGGCACCTCGGCGACGGCGAGGGCCGCGCCGTAATGCGCGGCGATCGGAGCGACGAGCCGGCGGACGCGCTCGGCGATGGCGTGGCTCTGGTCGGTACGCTCGGATTTATCGACAAGGTTGACCTGGATGTCGGCGACGTTGGGCCCGCGGCGGTTGAAGTAATGACGCACGAGGCCGTTGAAGTTGAACGGCGAGGCCGTGCCGGCGTAGATCTGGTAGTCGCGCACTGTTTTCTCGGCGCCGAGGGCGGCCGCGAGTTCCCGGGCGATGCGTGTTGTCTGCTCGAGCGTGGTGCCCTCCGGCGTGTTGAGGATAAGCTGGAACTCCGACTTGTTGTCGAAGGGCAGCATCTTGATGGTGACGACACCGGTGAGCGCCAAGCTGGCTGAGGCGAGCAGCAGGCCGGCGATGCCCGCGAGAAACAGCCACCGCCATCGCGCGCGGTCGAGCAAAGGTTCCATGACCCGGTGATAGATCCGGGTCAGCCGGTCGTCCGGCGCGTGGTCCGGATCGTGGCCGACCTTGGCGTCGGGTGCGCCCGCCACGATGCAGGCAAAGCGCCGGCGCAGCACGCGGATGGCGGCCCACGGCGTGACGGTGAAGGCGATGACGAGGGAAAACAGCATCGCGGCCGTCGACCCGATCGGAATCGGCCGCATGTAGGGCCCCATCAGGTCGCCGACGAAGGCCATCGGGAGAATCGCGGCGATGACGGCCCAAGTGGCGAGAATGGTGGAGTTGCCGACCTCTGCGACCGCCTCGAGGGCGACCTGGCTGAGGGGCTTGGTGCGGGACGCCGGCAAACGGACGTGCCGCACGATGTTCTCCATCACGACGATCGCGTCGTCCACGAGGATGCCGATGGAGAATATCAGCGCGAACAGCGTGATGCGATTGAGGGTGTAGCCGTAGAGATAAAAAACGAACAGCGTCAGGGCGAGGGTTGAGGGGATGGCGAGCAGGATGACGAGCGATTCGCACAGGCCCAGGAACAGCAGGATGAGGAGCGCCACTCCGACGACGGCGAGGCCCATGTGCCAGAGCAGGTCGCGGCTTTTGTCCGCCGCGGTGCGGCCGTAGTCGCGCGTGACGGTGATGGCGACGTCGGCCGGGAGCAGGGAGCCTCGCACGGTGCCCACTTTGGCCAGGACGGCGTGGACCACGTCGATGGCGTTGGCGCCCGGGCGCTTGGCGATACTGATCGTGACGGCCGGCTCGAGCCCGCCCCGGGGTGTGCCAAACAAAACATAGTTGGCGGGGTCCTCGGCTTCATCGGTGATGGTGGCGACATCGCGGAGGTAAACCGGACGATCCTGCGTCATGCCCACGACGACGGAGCCGACGTCCGCGGCATCGCGGAGAAATTCCCCCGCCTCGAGCAGCACCTCGGTGTTGGCAAAGGGACGGGAGCCGGCGTGGAGCTGGCGGTTGGCCTGGCGCAGCACGGAAGCCAGCTGGGCGGGGGAAAGATTGTGGGCGGCCAGGGCTGCGGGATCGAGGCGCACGCGGATGGCGCGCTGCACGCCGCCGATGAGCGTGGTTTCGGCGACCTGCGGGATGGCCTTCACGACGTCGTCCAGCTGGGCGGCCAGGCGCCGGAGCGTGAGATGGTCGTGCGCGGAGCTGTGCAGGGTGAGTGCGAGCACGGGCACGTCGTCGATCGTGCGCGGCTTCACCAACGGCTGACCCACGCCCAGTGGGATGCGGTCGAAGTTGCCCTGGAGCTTCTGGTTGAGGCGCACCAGCGCGGTCTCGATGTCCGTGTCGACCTTGAAGCGCACGATCACCAGCGAATTGCCGGGGCTGGACGTGGAGTAGAGGTATTCGACGCCGGGGATTTCCCAGAGGAGTTTTTCCATCGGGCGCGTGACGCGGTTCTCGACCTCGGCGGCCGATGCGCCGGGCATCGGCACGGTGACGTCGATCATTGGCACCTTGATCTGCGGCTCCTCCTCGCGCGGCAGCAGCAGCACGGCCAGCAGCCCCAGCAGGATCGACGCGATGATCGCGATCGGCGTGAGCTTTGAATTGATGAACTGCGCCGTGAGGCGGCCGGCGAACCCATAGTTGGTCGCCGGGGCGGGGCCGGGCGGGGTCACGGCTGGATCTCCACGGCCTGACCTTCGCGCAGGGCGGCGGGTGGGGCGACGATGACCGACTCACCGGCGTCGAGCCCCGCGGCGATCTCGACGCGGTCACCATCACGGGCGCCGGTTTTCACGAGACGGAGCTGGGCATGTCCCTTGCTCACGACAAAGACCCGTTCCATCTGTCCGAGCACGGCGACGGCGGACGCCGGCACGGTCAGCGCGACGTCGTCGGCCACCGGCCAGAGGACGCGTACGAACTGGCCCGAGCGGGCGGGGGCGTTGGCTGGCAGGTCGATTTTTGCGAGCCGGGTGCGCGAGGCGGGATCGGCCGCGGGCGAGAGCTCGACGAGCTGGCCGGCAATTGGCGCGTCGCCGAGTTCGAGGGTGACGCTCGTGCCGATGGCCGGGAGGGCGAGGGATTCGGGCACCTGCACCTCGGCCCGCAGGCGGTCGGTGCCCTCGATCTCGAACAGCGCGCGGCCGGGAGTGGCGAGATCGCCGGGTTTCACCAACTCGGCGGTGATCACGCCGGCAAACGGGGCCGCGACGCGCGTGTAGGTGAGCATCGCCTCCGCCTCCTGCACGGCAGCCCGGGCCTGGCGGCGGCGGTCATCCGCCGTGCTCACGGCATCGGCGGTGGACGCGCCCTGCGCCTTGAGCGTGGTCTCCCGCTCGAACTCGCGCTCGGCCTGGGCCAGCGCCGCGCGGGCCTGGTCGGCATGCGCCCCGAGTTCGTCAGCCTGGAGCGTGACCAGCACGTCCCCCGCGGCGACGGCCGAGCCCACGACCAGGTGCGTCGTGGCCACGGTACCAGTGACCTTGGCGGCAATTGTCGCCCGGGCAAACGGCCGGACGGTGCCGGCCACCGCCTGCGTGCGCGGCGTCCGGGCGGAGGTCACGGAAGCGACATGCACCGGCAGAGCCGGGGTCGGATCGGCCTGAACTGGATCCGTGGGACGGCTGCAGGCGGCCAGCAGGAGGAGAATGAACGGGAGAAGGGGCCAGTGACGCTTCATGGGGTCGAACTGAGGGTAAGAACGAGAAAAGTTCTGAAATGAGGCCACCAACGTGGGCGGGAGGCCCAGGCCTCCACTCGCTGGCGCTTGTGGCTACGGGAAAAGCTAAGTGGCCTTGACGCCGCCGAAGTGGACGACGCCGTCACGGTCGAGCCAGCCAAGCTTCGTCAGGACAATCGTGGGCGGGCAAAACCCGGTGAGGGCCGACTGGATGAGGTTCACGCCGATGAAGCAGGTGAACAGGAGCCACCAGGGGCTGACGAAGTAAACGAGCGCGACACTGATCAGGATCATCGTGCCGGCGAGGATGCGGATGACGTTGTCGATTTTCATGGGGTTTTGGGCTTGCCTTATATGCGTATATGCTCATATACGCAATGAGGTCAAGTCACGAATATGCCCCGTCCGCAAAAATCCCTCCACGTGTTGTCCGACGAAGCCATGGCCCTGGTCGCGCGCCGCTTTGCGGTGCTATCCGAGCCGATGCGGCTGCGCCTGCTCCATGCGCTGTGCCGCGGGGAGAAGAGCGTCGGCGAGCTGGTGACGCTTACCGGAGGCACCCAGGCGAACGTGTCGCGGCACCTGCAGACGCTGACGCAGGCGCACCTGTTGTCGCGGCGCAAGGCGGGCCTGCAGGTGTTCTACGCCATTTCCGACCAGACCATCTTCCAGCTCTGCGAGCTGGTGTGCGGCAGCCTGGAAAAATCGCTCGGCCGCCAGGCGGGAGCGATGGCGCGCTGAGGCCCGCCGGAGTTCGGAGTTAGCAGATTCGGCGTTCGGGCGGCGCCCGCCGGCCGCGCAGCCTTGGATCGCGATCTCCGAACTCCGAACTTCGAACTCCGATTTGAATCCCGCGGCGCGGGACTCAAATCTCGTAGCCGAGGCCCATCGGCTCGTATTCGGTGGCGGTCACGTGTTTCCGGCCGAACTCATCGAACCACTCGTGGACGCGGCGGCCAATGGCGCCGGTTTCGATGTGGTGGGTGAATTCGTTGGTCGACGAGCTGTACGTGTAATCGCGCGACCAAGCGCGGTGATTTTCCGCGAGCGCGGCGACGGCGTCGACGATGCGGTGGGCTTCCTCGTCGGACATCGTGGGGTGCAGCGAGAAACGGACCCAGCCGGGTTTGTCCGTCTTGTCGCCGTGGTTGATCTTTTCAGTGATGGACCGCGAGTGCTCGGGCGTGACGTGGAGAAGCAGGTGGCCGTAGGTGCCGGCGCAGGAGCAGCCGCCGCGCATCTGGATGCCGTAGCGGTCGTTCAGGAGCCGCACCGCGAGGTTGTAATGCAGGTCGTCGATGTAGAACGAAATGATCCCCAGCCGGTCGCGATGCTCCTCGGCGAGAATGTGCAGGCCGGGAATCGTCTTCAGTCGTTCCCACACGAGTTCCAGCAGCTCGTGTTCGCGCGCGAGAATTTTGTCCACGCCCATGGATTCCTTGAGCCGGACGCAGAGCGCGGTGCGGATGGCCTGCGTAAAGCCGGGCGTGCCGCCGTCTTCGCGCGCCTCGACGTCATCGAAGTACTTGTGTTCGCCCCACGGATTGGTCCAGTCGACGGTGCCCCCGCCGGGGTTGTCGGGCACGCGGTTGGTATAGAGTTTCTTGTTGAAGACGAGGACGCCGCTCGTGCCGGGGCCGCCGAGGAATTTGTGCGGCGAGAAATAGATCGCGTCGAGATACTCGTCGGGGCGTCCGTCGGGGTGCATGTCGATCGCGATGTACGGCGCGCTCGCGGCGAAATCCACGAAGCAGATCCCGCCGGCGCGGTGCAGCAGGCCGGCAATGGCGTGGTAGGGCGTGATGATGCCGGTGACGTTGGAACAGCTGGTGACCGCGGCGATCTTCATCGGCCGGTCGCGATACTGGGCGAGCAGGCGCTCCAGGTTGGCGAGGTCGACGAGGCCGTCGGGCGTCGCACCGATGACGCGCACGTCGGCGACGCTCTCGATCCACGTGGTCTGGTTCGAGTGATGCTCCATGTGCGTGACGAACACGATGGGGCGCCGGGCCTCGGGGATTTTCACCTGGTCGCGGAATTTTTCGTGCACGCGCAGGCCGAGGATGCGTTGGAATTTGTTCGCGACGCTCGTCATGCCCGAGCCGTAGCAGATGATGGCGTCGTCCTTCGACGCGTGGACGTGGTCCTTGATGATGTGCAGCGCCTCATGCTTTCCAGCACATTGGGATCCTAAGCTTAGAATTCCACGTGGACAAGTTGTCGC
>JADMIO011430559.1_pt1 | contig 30493 bp, 30 predicted proteins | sample 8958161 | NCBI WGS metagenome assembly JADMIO01 (sample SAMN16585339, study PRJNA669376) | soil metagenome | isolation source: Crop rotation soil | place: USA: Cullars Rotation, Alabama | collected 2011 | reverse complement strand
CGTGTGCTCTTCCGATCTTGCGTCGGGCGGCAATCGGTGCGCGCCAGGATCAGGATACCGGACTCCTTCGCCGCCTCGACCGCGGCACGCATCTTCATGCGCGCTTCCTCGCGCGGCAGGCACGGCTTGCCGGCGGCGGTCAGCGCGCGCGGCGTGATCTTGTCCTCGATCAGGATCGCCGCCGCGCCGGCTCGGCCATAGGCGCGCACCGTGCGCTGCACGTTCATGGCGTTGCCATAGCCATGATCGCCGTCGGCCAGCACCAGCAGGTCGGGCGCCGCGCCACGGATCATGTTGAAGGAATCGAACATCTCGCCGAAGGAGACCAGGTCGAGGTCGGGGCCACCCAGCCGGCTGGCGGCGACGCAGGAGCCCGACATGAACGCGGTCTCGAAGCCGGCCGCCGCCGTGAGCTTGGCGGTCAGCCCGTCCCACACCGCCGGCATGACGACGAAATCCGGCTTCTTCAGCAAGGCACGCATACGGTCGGGCGCGGTCATGACGGCAGGTTCCCTTTGAGCGATTTCTCCCGGCCCGACGTTAGGTGCCGCCTGCATTGCCGACAACCAATTCCGTCACGCGACAGCGCCCGCCACGCATAGTAGCGTTGCGCCAACCAATCACGAGGAAACCCCATGGCGATCACGCTTCGCAGGCTGTCCAACGCACTGGGCGCGGAGGTGCAGGGCGTCGATCTCGGCAAGACCTTAAGCAATTCCGAGTTCGACCAGATCCATCAGGCCTTTCTCGACAACGGCATCCTGCTGTTCCGCGACCAGGAGATCACGCGCGAGCAGCACATCGCCTTCAGTCGGCGATTCGGCGAGCTCGACAACCACGACTCGCTGCCGCGCGACCGGCATCCCGACTACCCCGAGCTGCTGCTGGTGACCAACATTCCGAAGGCCAACGGCAAGCCCTCGGACTCCAAGTACACCGGCCATCTCTGGCATTCGGACATGTCGTTCACGCCGGTGCCGTCGCTGGGCTCGCTGCTGCGCGGCATCACGATTCCCGATGTCGGCGGCGACACCATGTTCACCAACATGACGAAGGCCTACGACGCGCTTTCGGACGGCATGAAGAAGATGATCGCCGACCTGCACGGCATCCATACCGGCACGCGCAAGATCGCCGACCTCTCCTCCGACCGCGCCACCGAGCAGGCCAAGCTCAACCCGCCGATCGCGCAGCCGCTGGTGCGCGTGCACCCCGAGACCGGCCGCAAGGCGCTCTATATCGGCGAGAAGGTCTCGTGCTTCGTCGGCATGACCGAGGAGGAGAGCAAGCCGCTGATCGACTACCTGGTGAAGCACGCGACACGGCCGCAATTCATCTACCGCCATCAGTGGCACACCAACGACATCGTCTTCTGGGATAATCGCTGCACCATGCACATCGCGCTGGGCGACTACGAGGAAGGCAAGATCCGCCACCTCGAGCGCACCACGGTGAAGGGCACGCCGTCGGGATACTTCCTGCAATGAGGCGCGCCGACTTCCTCAAGGGCCTGGGCGCGCTGGCGCTCGCGCCGTCAGTCGCGCGGGCACAAGCACCCTATCCCGACAAGCAGATCCGCATGGTTATCCCGTTCGCGCCGGGCGGCACGACCGACCTCTTGGCGCGCGCGCTGGGGCAGCATATCACCAACGTCTGGGGTCAGGCGGTGATCGCCGACAACCGCGCCGGCGCCAATGGCGTGGTCGCGGGCGAGATCGTGGCGAAGGCGCCGGGCGACGGCTACACGCTGTCGGTCGTGGCCATGGGCCATGCGATCAATCCGCTGATCTACAAGAAGCTGCCCTACGACGGCGACAAGGACTTCACGCCGATCAGCCTGATCGCCACCTTCCCGCAGCTCGTGCTGGTGCATCCGGCGGTCAAGGCCAACACGCTCGCCGAGCTACTGGCGCTGGCCAAGGCGGCGTCGCCGCCGGTGACCTATGCCTCGGGCGGCAACGGTTCCTCGCAGCATCTCGCCGGCGCGCTGCTGGCGCACATGGCCGGGGTCACCATGACCCACGTCGCCTACAAGGGCGGCAACCCGGCGCAGCTCGACCTGATGGCCGGCAACGTCAACATGATGATCACCCAGCCCAACTCGGCCGACCTGGTCACCACGGGCAAGATGCGGGCACTGGCGGTGAGCTCGAGCAAGCGCAGCCCCTTCTACCCCAACGTGCCGACTGTCGCGGAGGCTGGCGTGCCGGGCTACCAGTCGGTCGCCTGGTACGGGCTGGTCGGGCCGAAGGAGATGCCCGAGGCGCTGGTGCAGCGCATCGCCGAGGAGGCGGTCCGGGCGACCAGGTCCGAGGGTGCCAAGGGCATCGTCGCCAGCCAGGGCGGCGACATGGTGGGCAGCACCCCCAGGGGCTTTGCCGACTTCATTGCCGCCGAGCGCGCCCGCTACGCCGCGATCGTCCAGGCGGCCGGCATGATGGTGGAATAAGGCTCGCCGGACGGGCCTTTCAACCAGCCTTGCTAGGGCCACAAGTCGGGGCTATAACCCGCGCCGCTTCGCGCCCGACAGGCGCGCAGCCACCGCCGGAGTGTAGCTCAGCCTGGTAGAGCACTAGCTTCGGGAGCTAGGGGCCGGAGGTTCGAATCCTCTCACTCCGACCAATGTCGACAAAGGCAAGGCCGACCCCCCGGGGTCGGCTTTGTTTTTTTGGTCGTGACTCCCGGTCCGGACTTCGCGAACTTTGACGGGGGAGCGAAGGGGGAGAGACCAATGAGAATCCGCAGTGTTCTGCTCGTTGTCCTCGCGCTGGCATGCCTGGCGGCGCCGGCGCTGGCTGCACCGGCCATGAAGGTGAACGACAAGGATGTCGCGATCGACTTGTCATCGTGCATCGCACGCGCCCGATCCCTGTTGACGTCCTACGGGTTCACCGGCATCGGCAACGCGTCTCACACGGCCTGGGGATTCTTCAACAACACCACGACCGTGATCCGCTGCATTCCGCGCAGGCAGGTCGTGGTCTTCATCGCCTCCGGCGAGGACGAAGCCGAGGCGTCGCGGCTGGTCGATCTCCTGTACAATCAGTTCTGATCCGCAGCGATCTGCGACGATGAAGCCGGTCCCGTGGCCGGCTTTTTCATGCCTTGGCGGTGGTGCCACCCGGACGCATCGACTAGAAGGGCGCACGTTTTTCCGGAGGTTTTTCATGCTTCGTCGTTCGATGCTCGTTCTCGCAGGCAGCGCCGCGCTAGCCGGTCCGGCGAGGGCTCAGCAGCCGCCGCTCAAGATCGCCCTGATCTACGGCAAGACCGGACCGCTGGAGGCCTATGCGCGGCAGACCGAGGCCGGCTTCATGCTGGGCCTCGAGTACGCCACCAAGGGCACGATGGCGATCGACGGCCGCAAGATCCAGGTCATCCTCAAGGACGACCAGCTCAAGCCGGACCTCGCCAAGGCGGCGCTCGAGCAGGTCTATGGCGACGACAAGGTCGACATCGCCGTCGGCACCACCTCCTCTGCCGCGGCGCTGGCCATGCTGCCGATCGCCGAGGAGTACAAGAAGATCCTGCTCGTCGAGCCGGCGGTCGCCGACCAGATCACCGGCGACAAGTGGAACCGCTACGTCTTCCGCACCGGACGCAACTCGACGCAGGACGCGCTGGCCGGCGCCGCGACCTTGCTCAGCGAGGACATCTCGATCGCCACCTTGGCGCAGGACTATGCCTTCGGCAAAGACGGCATCGCCTCGCTGAAGGAGGCGTTGGCCGCCGTCGGCTCCAAGGCCAAGATCGTGCACGAGGAATACGCACCGCAGGCGACCACCGACTTCACCGCGCCGGCGCAGCGCATCTTCGACGCGCTCAAGGACAAGCCGGGCCGCAAGATCGTCGCCGTGGTCTGGGCCGGTGCCCATCCGCTGACCAAGCTGATGGACCTGAAGCCCGAGCGCTACAAGATCGAGATCGCGCCCGGCGGCAACATCCTGCCGGTGATGGCCGGCTGGAAGCAGTTCCCCGGCCTGGAAGGCGCCATCTACTACTACTGGGGCTTCCCCAAGAACCCGGTCAATGACTGGCTGGTCACCGAGTACAAGAAGCGCAACGCCGGCGCGCCGCCGGACTTCTTCGTCGCCGGCGGCATGAGTGCCGCGATGGCGGTGGTCGAGGCCGTGACCAAGGCCAAGTCGACCGACACCGAGAAGCTGATCGCCGCCATGGAAGGCATGAGCTTCGACACGCCCAAGGGCAAGATGACCTTCCGCAAGGAGGACCATCAGGCGCTGCAGGTGATGTACCACTGGCGCATGAAGACCAACCCGCCGGACAACAATGACCTGCTGGAGCTGGTGCGCGAGATCTCGATCGAGGAGCTCAAGCTGCCGATCCGCAACAAGCGGTAGTCGATCCGTCACCCCGGGCGCCTTCACGCTCGGGGTTGCGTTTGCATCATGCTCGAAACCGACCAGCTCACCGTGCGCTTCGGCGGCCATGCGGCCGTCGATGGCGTGTCGTGCGCATTCGCGCCCGGCACGTTGACCGCGATCGTCGGACCCAACGGTGCGGGCAAGACGACGTACTTCAACCTGATCTCCGGACAGATTCCGGCAACGTCGGGGCGTGTGCGCCTCAACGGAGTCGACATCACGAGCCACGCCGCGCCCAGTCGCACGCGGCTCGGTCTCGGCCGCGCCTTCCAGCTCACCAACCTGTTTCCCAATCTCACCGCGCTGGAGAACGTGCGCCTGGCGGTGCAGGTGGAGAGCGGCAAGGCGCTCAACCTCTTCAGCCGCGTGCGCGGCCATCGCGCGTTGACTGATCGGGCGATGGAGCATCTGGAGTCCGTGTCGCTGGCCGATCGCGCGCAGGCGATCGCGGCGACGCTCTCGCATGGCGACCAGCGCAAGCTCGAGGTCGCGATCCTGCTGGCGCTCGAGCCCGCCATCTTCATGTTCGACGAACCGACCGCCGGCATGAGCGTCGACGAGGTGCCGACCATTCTCGAGATCATCGCCGCCATCAAGCAGCAGCGCGACAAGACCATCCTGCTGGTCGAGCACAAGATGGACGTCGTGCGCTCGCTGTCAGACCGCATCGTCGTGTTGCACCAGGGCAAGCTGGTTGCCGACGGCGCCCCGGCCGAGGTGATCAACTCCGACATCGTGCGCGAGGCCTACCTCGGCGGAGCAGCGGATGAGTGAGCCGCTGTTAAGCCTCTCGGGCGTGCACACCCGCATCGGCCAGTACCACATCCTGCACGGCGTCGATTTCGACGTGCCCGAGGGCGGTCTGACCATGCTGCTGGGCCGCAATGGCGCCGGCAAGACCACAACCTTGCGCACTATCATGGGCCTGTGGCGTGCGTCGGCGGGCACCATCCGCTTCGCCGGCCGCGACATCACCGCGATGGCCACGCCGGACATCGCCCGGCTGGGAATCGCGTACGTGCCCGAAAGCATGGCGATCTTTGCCGACCTCACGGTGCAGGAGAACCTCGTGCTGGCGGCGCGCACCGGCCCACCGGACGCCGCGCGCCTCGACTGGATCTTTGGCCGCTTCGAGGCGCTGAAACGCTTCTGGACCTTACCGGCCGGCCATCTCTCGGGCGGCCAGAAGCAGATGCTGGCGGTGGCGCGCGCGATCGTCGAGCCGCGCCGCCTGCTGCTGGTCGACGAGCCGACCAAAGGCCTCGCGCCGGCGATCATCGCCAACATGATCGACGCCTTCCGCGAGCTGAAGGACGGCCAGTCCACGCTGCTGGTGGTCGAGCAGAACTTCACCTTTGCGCGCCGGCTGGGCGACCGGGTCGCGGTCATGGATGACGGCCGCGTCGCGCATCACGGTGACATGGCGAGCTTCGCCACCGACGGCGCTCTGCAGCAGAGCCTGTTGGGGCTCGGCATGGATACGCACCAATGAAACGCGACTGGCTGCCTCTTGCCCTGATCCCGGTGCTGGCGCTGGCGGCGCTGCCGCTGGTCGGCTCGACCGCGAGCTGGCTGACCCTGAGCGTCGCCGGCTTGGCGATGGGCCTGATGATCTTCATCATGGCCTCAGGCCTGACGCTCACCTTCGGCCTGATGGACGTGCTCAACTTCGGCCACGGCGCCTTCATCGCCATCGGCGCTTTCGTCGCCGCCAGCGTGATGCTCGCGCTCACACCATGGATGACCGCGCCCTCGATCTGGCTCAACCTCGCGGCCATCGCGCCCGCCGTGCTGGCCGCGATGGTGGTGAGCGGCGTGCTGGGCCTCGCCTTCGAGCGCACTATCGTGCGGCCGGTCTACGGCCAGCATCTCAAGCAGATCCTGGTAACCACCGGCGGCCTGATTGTCGCCGAGCAGTTGCTCAAGGTCGTGTGGGGTCCCGAGCAGATCACGCTGACGCGACCCAGCGCGCTGCGTGGCGCCTTCCTGCTGGGTGACGTGGCGATCGAGAAGTATCGCGTGCTCGCAGTCGGCGTCGGGCTGGTGATCTTCGCCGCACTGGCGCTGACGCTCAGCCGCACGCGCATCGGCCTCTTGATCCGCGCCGGCGTCGAGAATGGCGAGATGGTCGAGGCGCTGGGCTATCGCATCCGCCGCCTGTTCGTCGGCGTCTTCGTCGTTGGTTCGGCGCTGGCCGGGCTGGGCGGCGCGATGTGGGGTCTCTATCAGGAGACCGTCACCGCCGCGATCGGCGCGCAGGTCGCGGTGCTGGTGTTCATCGTCATCATCATCGGCGGCCTGGGCTCGGTCGGCGGCTGCTTCGTCGGCGCCCTGCTGGTGGGACTGACCGCCAACTACATCGGCTTCCTCGCGCCCAAGGTGGCGCTGGGCTCCAACATCCTGCTGATGACGCTGATCCTGTTGTGGCGGCCGCAGGGTCTCTACCCCGTGGCGCGGAGATAGCACGTGCTGCGCGCCCTCTTGTCCGACGACCTGCCGCGCAGCCGCTGGCTCGCCGCGGCGCTGATCGTCCTCATCATCGGCCTCGCCTTCGCGCCGTTCCTGTTCCCGGGCGCGAAGTCGATCAACGTCGCCGCCAAGATCTGCATCTTCATCGTGTTGGCGGCGAGCTTCGACCTGCTGCTGGGCTACACCGGCATCGTCTCCTTCGCCCACACCATGTTCTTCGGCATCGGCGCCTACGGCGTGGCGATCGCGCTCACCCGCATGGGCGCGAGCTGGGGTGCGGTGCTGCTCGGCCTGTTCGCCGGCCTGTCGCTGGCGATCGCGCTGGCCGCCGCGATCGGCCTCCTGAGCCTGCGCCTGCGCACCATCTTCTTCGCCATGATCACGCTCGCCGTCGCCAGCGCCTTCGCGATCCTGGCCTCGCAGCTTTCCGAGCTCACCGGCGGCGAGGATGGGCTGAACTTCCGCCTGCCCGCGGTCCTGCGCAGCTCCTTCAGCCTGACCGACGGCACCTTGCTGGGCGTGCGGCTCAACGGGCGGCTGCTCGACTACTACCTGGTGTTCTTCACCGCCGTCGTGCTGATGCTGATGATGCTGCGCATCGTCAATTCGCCGTTCGGTAGCGTGCTGATGGCGATCCGCGAGAACCCGTTCCGCGCCGAAGCGATCGGCTATCGCACCGTGGTCTACCGCACCATCGCCAGCTGCATCGCCGCCGGCGTCGCCGCTTTCGCCGGCGCGCTGCTGGCACTGTGGTCGAGCCAGACCAATCCCGACACGACGCTGAGCTTCGACATCATGATCGACATCCTGCTGATGGTCGTGATCGGCGGCATGGGAACGATGTACGGCGCGATGATCGGCGCCGTCGTGCTGGTATTCGCGCAGAACTACCTGCAGGACGCGCTAGCGCTGGCCAACAAGGCGCTGGCCGGCACGCCGGTGCTCGCCAACCTCTTTCACCCCGACCGCTGGCTGCTGTGGCTCGGGCTGGCCTTCATCCTCTGCGTCTACTTTTTCCCGAGCGGCGTTGTCGGCCGTCTGCGCAGGCCGCGTTAGCCGTGCCATAGTGCGCCCATTGAAAAGACAGAGCGAAGGAAGGAACCGTCCATGTCGATCGATTTCGAGATCCCGGCCGAGGCTCAGGCGATTCGCAAGAAGGTGCGCCAGTGGGTGCAGGACGAATGCATCCCGGCCGAGAAGGAGCTCGACCACAAGCCGCTGAAGGAAGTTCTCGACCCACTGCGCGCCAAGGCGCGCGCGCAAGGCCTGTGGTGCCCGTTCATCCCCAAGGAATATGGCGGCATGGGCTTGGGCCCGCTGGCCAACGCGCTGGTGCAGATGGAACTGGGCGAAAGCATCCTGGGCGCGCTGTCGATGAACACGCAGGGGCCCGATGACGCCTCGATGATGACCCTGCTGGCCTACGGCACCGAGCACCAGAAGGAGAAGTTCCTCAAGCCGATCCTCAACGGCGAGAAGCGCGTCTGCTTCTCGATGACCGAGAAGGCCGCCGGCGCCGATGCCACCGGCATGCGCACCACGGCGGTCAAGGACGGCAACGCCAATTACATCCTCAACGGCGAGAAGTGGTTCTCGTCATCGGCCAGCGTCGCCGACATCGCCTTCGTGATCGCGCGCACGGATCCCGACGCGCCGCGCCACAAGCAGCATTCCGCCTTCCTCGTCGAGTTGCCGAACCCCGGCTACAAGATCAAGCGCAACGTGCCCAACATGGCGATCACGGGCCCGCACTACGACCAGCTCTCCGGCGGGCACTCCGAGATCGAGATCAAGGACCTCAAGATCCCGGCCGAGAACCTGCTGGGCGGCGAAGGAAACGGCTTCAACATGGGCCAGCATCGCCTCGCCTATGGCCGCCTGCGCCATGGCATGCACAACATCGCCAAGGCGCAGCGCGCGCTCGACATGGCGACCAAGCGCGTCACCGAGCGCTCGACCTTCGGCGTGCTGCTGGCCGACCGCCAGGCCGTGCAGTTCATGCTCGCGGAGTGCGCCAGCGAGCTCTACATGGCCCGCCTGATGCTGCTGCACATCGCCTACAAGGCGGAGAAGGGCATGGACCTGGCGCAGGAGAACTCGATCGCCAAGGTCTTCCTCGCCCACATGGTGCACAAGGTGGTCGACACCGCGATCCAGCTGCACGGCGCGCTGGGCTACAGCCAGGATACGATCCTGGCCAAGTGGTACACGCAGATCCGCTCGCAGCGCCTGGTCGACGGGCCGGACGAGGTCCACAAATGGAAGGTCGGCCGCAACGTCATCAAGGCCTACCGCAAGTTCGGCACCACGGCGTCGGCCGCCGGCGGCGACCTCGGCGTCTAGCCGGTCTCACTCGATGGTGAGGACCGCCTCGCCCAGCACGTCGAGATAGGGTGACACGCCAAGCCCGGGGCCGGTTGGAGACTTGATCCAGCCGCCCCGATGCTGCGGACCGTTCTGCGCGATACTCTTGGTGTTGTATCCGTTGACGTCGCTGGAGCTGAAGCGGAACTGCTCCGGCGTCGAGTGCGCGAGATGAGTGATCGCGGCGGTGACGATGTCGCTGCCGCCGCTGTCCTCGATGGTCATGGCGATGCCCATCGACACGCACATGTCGCGCATGTGCCGGGCCATCGTCAGCCCGCCGACCTTGCTTAGCTTGATGTTGACCACGTCCGCCGCCTGGTCGGCGTGGGCGCGCAGCAGCATCGCCGGGCTGTCGATGATCTCGTCGAGGATGAAGGGCCGCGTCGTGCGGCGACGGATGCTGAGGCACTCGCCGTATCCGAGGCAGGGCTGCTCTAGATAGAGGTCGATATCCTCGATCGCGCGTACCACGCGCGCCGCCTGTACCGGCAGCCAGCTGGTGTTGGCGTCGGCCACCAGCACCTCGCCGGGCTTCAGCGACTCGGCGACGGCGCGGATGCGCCTGATGTCGAGATCGGCATCGCCGCCAACCTTGATCTGGAAATGATGATGGCCCTCGGCGCGGCAGACCGCGACGCGCTCGACCATGCGCTCGGGCGCGTCCTGCGAGATCGCGCGATAGCACTTCACCGCTTCGCCCTGCACGCCGCCCAGCAGGGTCGAGACCGGCACGCCGCTCATCAGGCCGAGAACGTCCCAGCAGGCAATGTCGAGCGCCGACTTCACGTAGGCGTGGCCCTTGAGGTGCTGGTCCATCACCCGGTTGATGATTCCCAGCTTGGTGGGATCCTGCCCGATCAGATGCGGCGCCAGTTCGGCCAGTCCAGTGCGTACACCCTTGGCGTAAGCCGGCAGATAGGCCGGCCCCAGTGGGCAGACCTCGCCATGACCGATCAGCCCGGCATCGGTGTGCACGCGCACCACGGTCGAGTCGTAGACGCGGATCGAATTGCCGCCCGACCACGAGTATTTGCCCTCGCGCAGCGGCAAGTCGATCTGGTGCACGGTGATCCTGGTGATCTTCATTCGACGCCTTTGTGCGGTATGCTAACTTTTGTGCGCAGCGCGGCCACGCCGAGTCACGCCATTCCTTTATCCTCTGCCGAGCGATGTCGACCTCAGCGTCCCAGAATTGTTCACATAACGAACTTCCGTACAAGTCAGGCGCCGATGTCACGCTCGAGGTCGATGGCCGACCCGTCCCCGCCCGCATCGGCGACACGCTTGCCGCATCGCTGATCGAGGCCGGCATCACCTCGCTGCGCGACACCACAGGCGGCGCGACGCGCGGCGTGTTCTGCGGCATGGGCGTCTGCAACGAATGCCTGGTCACCATCGACGACGTCGAAAGCCGCCGCGCCTGCATGACCAATGTCAGCGGCCCGCACGTCGTGCGCCGCCAATCCTTCCCGGTGCGCCTGGGCACGACGGCCGTCGGCGCCGCGCCGATCCTCGCCCCCGACCTCGCGGTCCGCACACCCGACCTCCTTGTGATCGGCGGCGGCGCGAGCACCGCCGCCGAAGCCGGCCTCAACGTGGTACTCATCGACGAACGGGCCAAGCCCGGCGGACAGTTCTTCAAGCAGCCTGGCGACTCGCACCGCTTCGCCGCACGCATCGCCGAGGACGTACAGGTCGCCGAGGGTCGCGCCCGGGTCGAGCGCGCCCGGCGCGCCGGCATCGAGATCATCTCGGGCGCCGAGGCCTGGGGTGCGTTCGCCCCCATGACCATCGGCGTCACCACGCCAGAGGCATCGCTGATCTTCAAACCGCAGCGTCTGCTCATCGCCACCGGCGCCTACGAGCGCGGCCTGCCCGTGCCGGGCTGGACCCTGCCCGGCGTGATGACGACAGGCGCGGCGCAGACGCTGCTGAAGACCGACGGCGTCCTGCCGGGCAAGCGTGTGCTGGTCTGCGGCAATGGTCCGCTGAACCTGCAGGTGGCGTTGGAACTCGCGCGCGCCGGTGCGAAGGTCGTCGCCATCGCCGAACTTGCCCAACGTCCCGGCGTCGCGAATGCGAGCGCGCTCCTGCGCATGCTGACGACATCGTTCGACCTCGCCACGCAAGGCCGCGCGATGCTCGCCGAACTGCGTCGGCGCGACATCCCCCTGCTCTACGGCCAGGCGCTCACACGCGTTGAACCAGGGCTGGTCGCCTTCGTCGGCCGGCAGCGCTTTGAGGTCGATGCCGTGCTGATGGGCTATGGCTTCATGCCGTCCAACGAGTTGCTGCGGGCACTGGGCTGCAAGCATCGCTTCGATGCCGCACGCGGCTATCTCGTCACCGAGCGCAGCGACGACTGCGAGACCAGCCTCCCCGGCATCTACGCTGTCGGTGATTGCTGCGGGCTGGGCGGAGCGCCCGCTGCGAGTGAAGAAGGCGTGATCGCTGGCGCCGCTATCGCACGCGCACTTGGACGTCGCGTCGATGAGAGCAAGATCGCCACCGCCCGCGTTGCGCTCAGCAAGCATCGGCGTTTCCAGGAGGCGTTGTGGCAAGTGTTCGCGGCGCCCCGGCCTCACGTCGAGCATGCCGATCGCGAGACGATCGTCTGTCGCTGCGAGGATGTGACTCTGGGTGCCATCGAGGCGACGCTGGGCGATGGCGTCCCGGCGATCGGCGAGGTGAAGCGGCGCACGCGGCTGGGCATGGGCCGTTGTCAGGGCCGCTACTGCGCACCTGCATTGGGCGCGCTGCTGGCGGCTCGTCACGGGCGCGTTGCCGACGAGTTGGGATTCTTCGCGCCGCGGGTGCCGGCCAAGCCGGTGTCGATCAGCGACCTGGTGCGTACGAAATGAGCCGCGATCCGCGCACGCCGCCGGCCGATATCGGCACGGCGATCATCGGCGGTGGCATCGTCGGCATGTGCCTGGCGTGGTTCCTCGCCGAAGAAGGCCATGACGTCGCCGTGATCGACGATGGCCGTCACGCCGGCACGATCGCCAATGCCGGCGGCCTGCATGTGCAGCTGCAGAGCCGCTTCATGCGCCTCTATCCCGAAATGGTGCCGGCGTTCGAGGAGACGCTACCGTTCTATCCGCGCGCCGTGCGCCATTGGGAGGCGCTGGCCAAACGACTAGACAAGGACATCGAGCTTGCGGTCACCGGCGGGCTGATGGTGGCCGAGAGTGCGGAGCAGTACGCCTTCCTGGAGAAGAAGTGCCGGCGCGAGCAGGAGCTTGGCCTGCAGGTCGAGATGCTCGACCGCGCCGCGCTCGATCGCATCGCGCCCTACTTCGCATCGTGCGTCGTCGGCGCCGAGCTGTGTGCCGACGAGGGCAAGGTCAGCCCGCTGCTCGCCAACCAGGCGATCCGACGCAAGGTGCTGGCGCTGGGCATCGCCCACTGCACGGAGACGTGGGTCACCGGCATGAGTCGCGCTGCCAACGGCTTCGTCATCGAGACCAGCCGCGGCACCATACGCGCCGGTCGCGTGGTGATCGCGGCCGGCGCCGGATCGGCGGCGCTTGCGGGCCATCTCGGCATCCGCGTGCCGGCGCGCGCGGAGCCGCTGCACATGAACATCACCGAGGCGACCGAGCCGCTGATCCATCACATGGTGCAGCACGCCGATCGGCAGATCACCATGAAGCAGCTCGGCGCCGGGCAGGTCGTGATCGGTGGCGGTTGGCCGGCCAGTCTCGTCGGACCGAACGAGCATCCGACGGTCGAGCTCGAGAGCCTGATCGGCAGCCTGAGCCTGGCGCAGCACGTGATCCCGCGTGTCGGCTCGCTGCGCCTGATCCGTACCTGGGCAGGCGTGAACACCAGTGTAGACGGGCGGCCAGTCGTCGGGCCGGTAAGCGGCGTGCCGGGCCTGTTCTTCGCGATCCCAGGCGACGCGGGTTACACGCTGGGGCCGCTGACGGCGCGGCTGGTCGCCGAGACGATGATGGGCCGCGCGCCCGAGGCGAAGATCAGCGACTACACCGCCGACCGGTTCGCCTAACCCGGCAGCGCCAGCGAGATGCGCTGTGCCGCGTCAAGAAGCTCGGAGAGCACGCGGGTGCGCATCTCCTCCGGCGTCACGCGCGCCGACGGGCAGCAGACATTGAGCGCCGCCTTGATCGTGCCCGCCCGGTCGCGGATCGGCACCGAGATCGCGCGCAGGCCGGCCTCGAGCTCCTGGTCGACGATCGACCAGCCCTGCCGGCGCGTCTCCTCGATGATGCCGCGCAGCTTGACCTTCGAGGTGACAGTGTTGGGCGTGAACTTCTCGAGCTTCACCTTGGCGAGGTATTCGTCGAGCTCGTGCTCGGAGAGACCCGACAGCAGCACGCGGCCGGTCGACACGGCATGCGCTGGCGCGCGGTTGCCGACATTGATGCCGACATTCATCACCCGGCCCGATGCGGCGCGCGCGACATAGACCGCCGAGGCGCCGTCGAGCACGGCGGCGAAGCAGGACTCCGAGAGCTTCTGCGACAGCTCGTTGAGCACCGGCTGGGCGATGTCCCAGATGTCCATCGACGACAAAGCGGTGAAGCCGAGCTCGAGGATCTTGGGGCGCAGGCGGAAGTACTTGCCGTTGCTCTCGACATAGCCTTCGCGCACGAGGGTAAGCAGGAAGCGGCGCGCCGCGGCGCGGTGCATGTCGGTGCGATCGGCAACTTCGCTCAGGGTCATGCTGGGCTTCGAACGCGTGAAGGCGCGGATCACTTCCAGACCCCGCGCGAACGAGCTCACGTAGTCGCCACTGTCCTGCTCGGTAACGGCTAGGTCTGACATGCCCTGGGTTCTCTACGCACGCTTCATGGACGGCAATTTCCGATACACCGGCACCCGTGTGGACTGAAAGTCCGTACGTCGCCGCACGATAGTTCTTCCGAACATATGTTCGTATATCGCCCGCCTCAAGCCGCTTGATCGGAGATATCCCCAGGCCCGATACGGTCGAAAATCCCCATTTATCAACATCATTACGCTTAGTTGGCCTGCTCTGGCCGCGCGCCGTGCTTGCCAAGGAACCTGACGCCTCTCAATAATTCCGCACGGATGTTCGGATAGCGGGAGGGGATCATGATCAAGGGGACAGTTTCGCGTCGCACGGCGCTGGCGGGAATCGGTGCGATGGGTGTGGCGGGCGCGCTGGGTGCGCCGAAGCCTTCGAGCGCGCAGGGTGGCGTGACCATCCGCTGGTGGTCGACGCAGTCGGTGCCGGCGCAGCTCGAGGCCTACAAGTTCCAGATCGCGCAGTTCGAGGCGGCCAATCCCGGTATCAAGGTGGTCTTCGAGCCGACCTCGAACGAAACCTATGCGGCGCAGCTCGCCGCCGCTTTCGCCAGCGGCCAGGTGCCCAACATCGTCACCCACCTGCCGTCGTTCGCCGTCACCAACTACTGGCGCAACGGCCTGCTCGAGCCGTTTAACGACGTCATCAAGATGGTGGGCGAGGACAAGTTCTATCCCGGCGCCAACCGCATCTACGAGGTCGAGAAGGGCGTCTATGGCGGCGCCGGCATCGGCGGCACGGCGGCCAACTCGCTGTGGCTGCGCACCGACCTGATGCAGAAGGCCGGCATCACCGCGCCGCCCAAGACCTGGGACGAGCTGCGCGCCGCGGCGCGCAAGATGCAGGGCGGCGGCATCTACGGCGCGCCCCTGCCCTATGCCAAGAACAGCATGACCACGCTGGTCTTCATCTGCTTCGTGCGCCTCGCCGGCGGCCAGGTCTTCACGCCCGACCTGCAGGTGGCGATCGACAGCAAGGAGACGCTGAACGCGCTGGAGTTCTACAAGTCGATGCGCGAGCTCTGCCCGCCCGGCGCCACCGGCTACTCCTGGGGCGAGAGCCTGACGGCGTTCGTGTCGGGTGCCACCGCCACCGGCCTCTACACCGGCCGCGTGCTGGCCAACGTCAACCAGCAGAATCCGGCGATCAAGGATTCGATCACCTGCACGACCTACCCGTCGATCTCGGCCAGCGTGCCGTCGTGGACGTTCAACGACTTCCCGAGCATCTTCATCCCGAAGGCGGCCAAGGACATGGCGGCGACCAAGAAGTTCGCCGCGCACTTCTTCGCGCCCGAGGGCTACATCAAGCAGATGCACGCCGCGCCCGGCCACGTGCTGCCGGTGCTGAAGACCATCGCCGACGATCCGAAGTACCTCGAGAACCCGATCATTGCGAAGTACCAGAAGGAAGTGAAGATCATGGCCGAGAATGCGGCCGCGGGCTTCAACCTCGGCTTCGAGTCGGCCAACCACAAGCCAAACCTGAAGGCCGGCGACATCGTCAACAGCGGCGTGATCGCCGAGCTGGTGCAGCGCGTCTGCCTCAACAACGAGGACCCGAAGAAGGCGCTGGGCGAGACGGCGCTGGCCATCGAGAAGATCGCCAAGGCCTGATCCGGGCCTGGCACGCGTATGACAACGGTCGAGGCCTCGGCGCGGAGCTCCGCGCCGGGCCTTAAACTCTCGACGCAATACAGCCTCCTCGGCGCGCTGCTGATCGCGCCGACGGTGCTGATCTTCTGCGCCGTCATCGTCTACCCGCTGGTCTCGGCGATCTATCTCAGCCTGTTCTCGATCTACACGCCGACACTCAAGGGCAGGTGGGTCGGCTTCGACAATTACGCCAACCTGCTGGCCGCGGGCGAGTTCTGGCGCGCCTTCTGGGTCAACGTGATCTGGACCGTGGGCACGCTCTTCCTGCAGGTCGTACTGGGCGTCGCGCTGGCGCTGCTGCTTCACCAGAACATCTGGTTCCGCTCGCTGGCGCGCAGCCTGATCCTGTTCCCCTATTTCATGTCCACCGTCGTCGCCGTGCTGGTCTGGCGCTGGGTGTTCAACGACCTCTACGGCATCCTCAACCACGCCATGATGTGGACCGGCCTGCTCAACATGCCGTTGGACTGGATCGGCCAGATGCCCAACGCCATGATCAGCGTGATCCTGGTCGGTGCCTGGAAGTACTTCCCCTTCGTCGTCATCAGCGTGCTGGCACGCCTGCAGACCATCCCCGACCACCTCTACGAGGCGGCGACCATGGATGGCGCCGGCGCCTGGGGCCGCTTCACCGACATCACCCTGCCGCAGCTGCGCGAGGTGCTGTTCATCGTCATCCTTCTGCGCGCGATCTGGGACTTCAAGGAATTCGACCTGATCTATCTGCTGACCGGCGGCGGACCCGTGACCTCGACCCAGTCGCTGCCGCTGCTGGTCTACAAGCAGGCCTTCGCGCTGAACGAGATGGGCGGCGCCTCGGCAGTAGCAGTGCTGATGATGCTGATCATGCTGGGCTTCATGGCGCTCTATTTCCGCTACGGCCGTGCGGCGGAGAGCTGAGCCATGAAGCCGCTCCGTAGCATCCTGCTCAACGTCTTCGCCTGGACGATCGTCTTCGTCGTCTCCTTCCCGCTGCTGTGGACGATCGTCACGTCGCTGAAGCCGCAGACCGAGCTGTTCCGCCGACCGCCCGGCCTGTGGCCCGACGAGGTGACCTTCGAGCACTACAGCAAGCTGCTGTTCGAAACCAAGTTCCTCGCCTATTTCGGCAACTCGGTCATCGTCTCGATCGCCTCGACGGCGCTGGTCGTGATCGTGGGCGTGATCGGCGCACACAGCCTGGTGCGCTTCTCCTATCCTGGCCGCGAGCGGCTGGCGCAGTTGGTGCTGTTCACCTACCTCCTGCCGTCGGTGGTGCTGATCATCCCCCTCTACCTGATGCTGGTGGAAATGGGCGTGGCCAACACGCTGTTCAGCCTGACCATCGCCTACACCACCTTCGCGCTGCCCTTCGCGCTGTGGCTGCTGCGCTCCTTCATGGCCGGCATCCCGCAGGATCTCGAAGCCGCGGCGATGGTCGACGGCGCCTCGCGCATGGGCGCCTTCTTCGACGTGATCCTGCCGCAGGCCCTGCCCGGCATCATTTCGACCGCGGTCTTCACCTTCATCCTGGCGTGGAACGAGTATCTCTTCGCGCTTGTTCTGGTGAACCAGGACACCTCGCGCACGCTGACGACAGGCGTGATCACCATGCTGGTGACGTCCTTCCACATCGAATGGTCGCTGCTGATGGCCGCCTCGGTGATGATGAGCGTGCCGGTGATCGTCGTCTTCGCGTTCCTCCAGAAGCATCTGACCCGCGGCTTCGGCGCGGGCGGCGTCAAGGGTTGAGTTGTCATGGCCTCGATCACCTTCGACCGCGTGCACAAGGCCTTCGGGGCCGTAGTCGCGCTCGAGGAACTCAACCTCAACATCGCCGACGGCGAGTTCGTCAGCCTGCTGGGCCCGTCGGGCTGCGGCAAGACGACGACACTGCGCATGCTGGCCGGGCTGGAGCAGCCGACGCGCGGCACGATCAGCGTCGGTGACCGCGTGGTCAACGAGGTGCCGCCGGGCCAGCGCGACCTCGCGATGGTCTTCCAGTCCTACGCGCTTTACCCGCACATGACGGTGGCGCAGAACATTGAGTACCCGCTGAGGAAGCGCGGCGTGCCCAAGGCCGAGCGCCGCGACATGGTCAAGCGTGCCGCCGCGCAGCTTCAGCTTGAGGCGATGCTCGACCGCAAGCCGCGCCAGCTTTCCGGCGGACAGCAGCAGCGCGTGGCGCTGGGCCGCGCGCTGGTGCGCGATCCGGCGGCCTTCCTGCTCGACGAGCCGCTGTCGAACCTCGACGCCAAGCTGCGCGCCCACATGCGCGCCGAGCTGATCGAGCTGCACCAGCGCATCGGCAAGACCATGGTCTACGTTACGCACGACCAGCTCGAGGCGATGACCATGTCGGACCGCATCGCCGTGCTCGACCAGGGCCGGCTGCAGCAGTTCGACACGCCGATGCAGATCTACAACAAGCCCAACAGCCTGTTCGTCGCCGGCTTCATCGGCACACCGTCGATGAACGTCATCAAGGGCAGCCTGCGCGCCGTTCCCGACGGGTTGGCGTTCGAGGCCGGCAAGCTGACGCTGAAACTGGCACCGCATCTCGTGCGCGAAGGCGCGGCCGGCGACGTGACCCTGGGTGTGCGGCCCGAGGATGTAAGCCTGTCGGCCAATGGCGAGAGCGCGAGCGTGAAGGTCGTCGAACCGACCGGCCACGAAAGCATCGTGTTCTTCGACCTGGTCGATCACACGATCATCGCCCGCGTCGGGCCCGACGTCCATCTCAAGCCCGGCGAGGCAGTCCGGCTGAGCTTCAATACGGCCAAGCTGCATTTCTTCAGTGGTAACGACGGGCGACGGCTCAATGCCGATCGCGCCGCATGAACGACAACGGAGTACAAGACCATGGACCGCAACTCTGTGAAATGGTGGGGCCCGATCCCCGCGATCGTCACGCCGTTCGACGACAAGGGCGCGATCGACGAACGCCTGCTGCAGCAGAACATCGACATCCTGATGTCGAAGGGCTCGACAGGCATCGTCATCGGCGGCTGCACCGGCGAGTTCTGGGCAATGTCGATGGAGGAACGCCAGGCGCTGTTCAAGATGGGCGTCAAGGCCATGGGCGGCCGCGGCTTCGTCATCGCCGGCACCGGCGCGGTGCGCGTCGAGGACGCGATCACGCTGACCAGGGCCGCGCACGATGCCGGCTGCGACGGCGGCCTCGTGCTGCCGCCGTACTTCGTGAAGCTCAACGACGACGAGATCTTCGCCCACTACGAGACGCTGTCGCGCGCCGTCAGAGGACCGGTGATGCTCTACAACATTCCCGGCAACGCGGTGAATGCGCTCAGCCCGGCGCTGGTGCGCCGGCTGGCCGACCTCGACTGCATCGTTGGCGTCAAGGAAAGCTCCGGCGACTGGAACAACTACTACGCTACGGCGATCGCCGTGCAGGATCGGCTGCGCGTGTTCTGCGGCCCCTCCTCGGTGTTCGGCGTGCCGGCGGTGCAGGCCGGCGCCGACGGCGTCATCGACTGCTTCCCCAATATGTGGGCACCGGGCTGCCTCGACCTGTTCTACGCCGCGCGCGATGGCCGCCTCGAGGAGGCGCGCCGCCTGCAGGCGATGGGCGTGCGCCTCACCAACCTGTTTACCTCGGGTGGTCGCACGCTCTACCCCGCGACCAAGGCGGCGATGGACATGCTCGGCCTGCCCGGCGGCAAGCTGCGCCCGCCGCTGCAGCCACTGACCGGCGAACCGCTGGCCGGCCTGCGCCGCGGCCTGATCGAGCTTGGGCTGCTGTCCGGCGATTCCACCCAACGCACCGCTGCCTGAGAAGGAGACACGCCCATGCCTGTGCAGCTCACGCCCCGGAAGTACAAGGTCAATTACGGCGAGTTCTACGGTATCGGTCCCAACGGTAACCTCTGGGTCGAGGATTGCGACGTAAAGGACCTCGCCGACAGGTTCGGCACGCCGCTGTTCATCATCTCGGAATCGCAGTTCCGTTACACCTATCGCCAGTTCCGCGACGCCTTCCGCGCGCAGTATCCCGACGTCGAGATCCTGTTCGCCAACAAGTCGAGCAACGGTCTGGCCATCCGCCACATCATGAACCAGGAAGGCGCCGGCGGTGACTGCTTCGGCGTCAACGAGATGTACCTGGCACTTCTTGCCGGGACCAATCCCAAGACGCTGGTGCTCAACGGCTCGAACAAGCAGACCGAAGAGCTGGAGATGGCGATCCAGAACGGTCTGTGCATCAACATCGATGCCATGGACGAACTCGATCGCATCGACGCGATCTGCAAGCGCTTCGGCAAGGACGCCGATATCGGCATTCGGCTGAAGCTCGACCTCGACCCGCTGAAGGACCTGCGCGGCGTCGCCATGCACGGTCCGGGCACGCTGAAGCAGCAGAGCGACAGCACCAAGTGGGGCATGTCTCGCGAGCAGACCGTGGCGATCGTCAAGCGCGCCCAGTCGATGCCGCACATCAAGCTGAAGGAGACCCACTTCCATCTCAGCCGCATGTCGAACGACCCGACGAGCTTCGCGGTGATGGCGCGCGAGATGATCACCTGGTCGGGCCACCTGCGCGACAACGCCGGCTGGACACCGCCGACCATCGACATCGGCGGCGGCTGGACCTTCGGCAAATGGTACGGCACCGGCCCCAACAGCCAGCTCGACGACGACAAGGCACCGAAGGCCACCGATTACGCGCGCCTGTGCTGCGAGGCGATCAAGGACGAGGCCAAGAAGCTCGGCCTGCCGCTACCCAAGCTGCGGCTCGAGCCTGGCCGGGCACTTTCCGGCCCGGCGGGTCTCGCCATAGGCCAGGTCGGCGCGGTCAAGGAGGGCCAGCGCAAGAAGTGGGTCAACATGGACCTCAGCACCAATCACCTGTCGTGGGCGGCGGTGCTCGACTGGTACTACCACGCGGTGCCGGTGGTCGGCGCCGATCGCGAGGCGAGCGAGCTGGTCGATCTCGTGGGCCCGCTGTGCAACTCCGACGAGGTCGGCGCGCATCGCAAGATGCCGCCGCTGTCGCGCGGCGACTATGTCGGCTTCCTCGACGCCGGCGGCTACACCGAGTCCTGCGCCGCGCGCTACAACGCGCAGCTGCTGCCGGCCACCGTGCTGGTCAGCGGCGATCGGGCGGAGGTGATCACCGAGCGCGAGCAGCTCAAGGACATCGCCGGCCGCTTCCGCGTGCCGCCGCGTCTGCTGGCCGGCTCCTTCGCGCCCACCGCCATGGCCGCGGAGTAATCCCGGCCCATGGATCTTGGTCTCCGAGGCCGCAAGGCCATCGTCTGCGCCGCCAGTCGCGGCCTGGGACGCGCCACTGCCTTCTCGCTGGCGCGCGAGGGCGTCGACCTGACGCTGATCGCGCGCACGGCCGACGCGCTTGCACAGACCGCCGCGGAGCTGCGCAAGGCCCACGGCGTGCGCGTCACGGAAGTGGCGGGCGACGTCAACACCGATGCCGGACGCGAGGCGGCGCTTGCCGCCTGTCCTGCGCCCGACATCCTGGTGAACAATCCCGGCGTGCGTCAGGTGCCGGGCGACTTCAGGACATGGCCGAAGGAGGAATGGCTGCGCTGGCTGGACATGCACTTCCTCTCCTCGGTGCAGTTCATCCAGGCCGTGGTGCCGGGCATGTGCGAACGGCGCTTCGGGCGCGTCGTCAACATGTCGGTGAGCTTCATCAAGTTCCCGCAGGTCAATTTCGCGCACAGCCACGCCGCGCGACTGGCCCTGTCGGGCGCGGTGGCCTCGATGGTGCGCGAGCTGATCCCGCACAACGTCACCATCAACACGGTGTGCCCCGGCTTGTTCGACACCGACGCGCTGCACACCAACCTGCATGGCCACGCCAAGCGCGGCAACACGACCTACGAGGCGATCGTCGCCGATCGGCTCAAGACCTGCCCGGCCGGGCGTTTTGCTGACCCCGCTGAATGTGGCGACCTGATCGCCTACATCTGCAGCGCGCAGGCCGGCTTCATGACCGGCCAGAACATCGTCAATGACGGCGGCGTGTATCAAGGGCTGTTCTGATGAGCGATGAGCTGCTGAAGCCCGCCGGCCGCGTGATCGCCATCTCCGGCGCCTCGCGCGGTATCGGCGCGGCAATCGCCAGGCGGCTCTACGCCGACGGCTTCACCCTGTCGCTGGGCGCGCGCGACCCCAAGGCCGTGCGCACGGCGCTCGGCGAGCACGACGAGACGCGCGTGATGGTCGCGCGCTTCGAGGCGACGGACGCGGCCTCGGCCCAGCAATGGATCGCCGCGACCGTGCAGCGCTTCGGCCGCCTCGACGGGCTGATCAACAATGCCGGTATCCTGCGCATGGTCCGCTTCGACGAAGGTGACGAGGCGGCGATGACGGAGATGTGGAACGTCAACGTCATGGCGCCCTTCCGCCTGCTGCGCCTGGCCCTTCCACATCTGCGCAAGGCCGGCCACGGCCGCGTCGTCAACATCGCCTCGACCGACGCCAAACGCTTCCGCGACGCCACATCGTCGATCGGCTACGTCATGACCAAGCACGCCGTGCTGGTGCTGAGCCACGCCGCCAAGTTCGCGGGATGGGACGACGGCGTGCGCGTCACCGCGCTCTGCCCCGGCGCGGTCGAGACCAACCTGATCGCCGGCCTCGCCGGCGCCACGCCGCCGGCCGGCCGCATGAAGCCAGAGACCATCGCGCATACGGTCAGCTTCCTGCTGTCGCTGCCGGACACGGCATCGGTCGCCGAGCTGCCGATGAACACACGGCTGGAGTCGACGCTGTAGCCTCAGCCGCCGTTCGGCGTCCCCACCGTGGTGAACTTCGTGGCGGCCGCATCCGGCAGGACGGCGAAGACAGCCGTCGCCTGCCCGACCGGCTTGTCGTCGCCGTCGGCATAGAACACCACCTCGCCGAACACGGTCGAGCGGCCGAGCTTCAGCGGGCGCGCCTCGGCGATGACGTCGCAATCGACGGCGGCGCGCATGAAGTTGGTGGTCAGTGATACCGTGGCCATGCTGGGCTTGCGCCCCAGCGCTTCGCTGAACGCCAGGACCAGGAGCGTGTCCGCGGTGGCCATCAGCGCTTGACCCATCACCACGCCGCCGGGCCGCTGGATGCGGGTGGAACGCGGCAGGCGAGCGCGCACGCCTGACTTGTCGATGCGCTCGATGCGCAGGCCGAGATCGGCGATCCACGGCGAGAAGTGACCGCCGGCCGACACCATCGCCTGGGCATCGTCGATCGAGATCAAGGCCATGGTGCGCGCTCCCCCTTCGCCCGCTACGATGGCGCACCCTATCACCGCCAGACCATCGATCATGAGTGAAGTTGCCGGTCATTTTTCCCAGACCTACGCCGAGGCGCGCGAGAAGTTCTGCGCCGCGGTGGCCGCAAGCGGCGGCAGCCTGCGCTCGCTGCGCAACCCGACGCTCGGCCCCGATGGCGGGCGGCTGTTCATGGACCTCGCGCGCTATGGTGCCGAGGACGCGCCCAGGATGCTGGTGCTGATGGCCGCGACGCACGGCGTCGAGGGTTATTGCGGCAGCGGCGCGATGATCAACTGGCTTCGCGCCGGCCGCGCCGCATCGCTGCCCGCCGACACCGGCGCGCTGCTGATCCACGGCGTGAACCCGCACGGCTTCGCCTGGATCCGCCGCGTCAACGAGGACAATGTCGACGTCAACCGTAACTTCGTCGACCACGGCAAGCCCTATCCGGTGAACGCCGGCTACGTCGAGATCGCCGATGCGCTGAAGCCCGTCGCCTACGACGACGCCAGCCTGGCCGAGAGCAAGCGGGTGATCGATGCGTTCACCCAAAAGCACGGCGCCTTCGGCTTCCAGCAGGCGGTGAGCGGCGGCCAGTACACCCATCCGCAAGGTCTGTTCTTCGGCGGCCACAAGCCGACCTGGACCAACCGCACCCTGCGCCGCGTGATCCGCGAGGAGCTCGGCGACGCCCGGATGATCGGCTGCATCGACTTCCACACCGGGCTGGGTCCGTTCGGCTATGGCGAGCTGATCAACGTCTCGCCGCCCGGCAGCGCCGCTTTCGACAGGGCGAAGCAATGGTATGGCGAGGACATGACCTCGCCCGAGCTCGGCAGCTCGACCTCGGCCATCGTCGTCGGCGCCGGGCTCGATGCCTTTCCGCAGGAAGCGCCCAACGCGGCCTTCTGCGGCATTGCGATCGAGTACGGCACCTATCCGGTCGACGAGGTGCTCGAAGCGGTGCGGCGCGACAACTGGCTGCACGTGCATGGCGATCTGAACTCGACGCAAGGCCGCGCCTTCAAGGCTTATCTGCAGGAGCGCTTTTATCCAGCCGGTGCGCATTGGGCCGAGATGGTCTGGACGCGCGCCGATCAGGTGATCGGCATGGCGCTGCGTGGGCTTGCAAAGAACTAACGGGGAAACACCATGACCTATCCGCTGCAGCCGGCCGATCCGGCGACCCTGGGCTTCCGCATGGAGCAGATCGAGGCGCTGATCGCCTTCATCGACGCGCAGATCGGCGACGGCCACTACCCCGGCTGCCAGATCGCGCTCGCGCGCCATGGCAAGCTGGCGCTGGTGCGCAGCTTCGGCAACGCCGTCACCGATCCAACGCCGCGCGAAGCCACGGACAACACGCTGTGGCTGCTCTACTCCAACACCAAGGTGATCTGCGCCGCCGCCCTGTGGGTGCTGGCCGAACGCGGTGCGCTGCGCTTCGCCGACAAGGTCAGCGAGCACATCCCCGACTTTCGCCGCAACGGCAAGCGCGACGTCACCATCCTGCAGCTGATGACGCACCAGGGCGGCTTCCCCAACGCCGTGGTGCCGAAGGAAGCGTGGGACGACCACGAGAAGCTCAAGAAGGTCGTCTGCGATTTCACTCTCGAATGGACGCCGGGATCGCGCGTGCACTATCACGGGCTGACGGCGCATTGGACCGCGGGCGTGCTGATCGAGACGCTGACCGGCCAGGATTTCCGCGACTTCATCCGCGAAGCGGTGATCGAGCCGCTGGGCCTGGGCAACGACCTGTTCATGGGCGTCAGCCGGCCGGCCGAGCTGGCGCGGGTCTCCGACATGCACGTGCCGCCGCCGGCTGGTGGCAAGCCGCAGAAGGACATCGAGGCCAACTCCGCCGAATGGCGCCGCGCCGGCGTGCCGGGCGGTGGCGGCTACGGCACCGCGCGCGGCATGGTCGCGCTATACCAGATGATGCTCGCCGGCGGCGTGCTGGGCGGCAACCGCGTCGTCTCGCCGCGCACCCTGCAATACGCCATCCGCAACTGGACCGGCGATCGCGTCGATGAGTTCATGGGCATGCCCATGCATCGCGGCATCGGTCCGCACGTGCGCGGCGACACCGAGACCATCCGCGGCCTGGGCAGCTTTGCCTCGCCGCGCACCTTCGGCCATGGCGGCGTCGGCACATCCTATTGCTGGGCCGACCCCGATTCCGGCGTGTCCTTCGCCTACCTCACCAACAATCGCATCCCCGACCCCTGGCACACGCGGCGCCTGGACCTCGTCGCCAACTTCGTGCACGCCGCGATTCTGTAATCGCCCAGCGCCGCTGTCACTGCCGCGTCACCCGCTTCGGCGATGCGATGGTTTGCAATGGTATTTGCCGCCGCATCGTCCGCCCTGGCGATGCCATGGTTTGCCATGGTCCGAGGAAGCCGCTCATCCGCCTCCTGGGTCCAGAAGTCGGGTGAGATCGTGCGATTGCGTGTCACGGGAACACTCCAATGAGAAACTCTGGAGCCGGTCTACCGCCAGTTCAGGGATTCCCCTATTTCCACCGCTACGATTCTCACCTTTTGATGAGGCGCTCGCGGTTGTTGGCCTCGAATACGAGCGCAGCCGCGGCGATCGCCAGCGCGCAGAGCGACATGATCATGACCGGCGTATAGCTGCCGGTGCGATCCAGCAGCAGGCCGCCGATCCACGCACCCAACCCGGCGCCGATACCCATGCCGATGGTGATGCTGCCGAGGATGCGACCCTGGTGGGCGCCGGCATAGCGCAGGGTCGCCAGGGTGGTGATCATCGGGCCGCGTGAGCCCGACGTGCTGCCGAAGAAGACGATGAAGGCGGCAAGCAGCGGCCAGTCGTCGGGGCCGCGCACCAGCCACAGCGAGACGATGCCCAGCGCCGAGCAGGCATAAGCGGCGGCCGCGCCCAGCACGCGCCCGCCGCGATCGGCCAGCACGTTGAAGCCGATCATGCCCACCGGCATCAGCAGGCCGCTGATCGCCCAGACATTGGCGGCGTGGGAGAACGTCAGCCCGCGACTGGCGAGATAGGCCACCACCTGCGGCGCGATGCCGAAGATGCCGACAGACGTCATCGCGAACGACAGGGTCAGCGCCCAGAACGGCGCGCCCCGCAGCGCCTGCCCGAGCGTAGGTCCCGATGTTCCGACGGGCCGACGCAGCGCCATGACGGCGGGGTCGCCCGCGGTGATGCGCTTCCACGGTAGCAGCAGCACCGGCACGATCAGGATCAGGATGCCGGCACCGAGCACGAGATAGGCGAATCGCCAGTCGTGCGCGCTGATCAGTGCCTGCGCCAACGGCGCCATGATCATCAGCCCGATGCCCGACGCCGACCAGGCGACGGCCAGCGCCGTACCCAGCCGCGCCGAGAACCAGCGGCCGAGGATCGCGGCATGAAAAACGCCACCGATCGAGGCGCCGGTGAGGCCGATGGCGATGCCCAGCCCAAGATAGAGTTGCCACAGCGCAACCGCCTGCGACGCCAGCATCGCACCGCCACCGGCGCAGGCCAGGCCGAACAGCGCCAGGCGCAACGGCCCCAGCCGATCGACGATCAGGCCGGTGAACGGCCCGCATAGGCCGACGACTAGCAAGGAGACACTGTAGATGCCGGTGATCGCCGCGCGCGGCGCCTCGAAGGCGGGCTCGAGCTGCGGCACGAAGACGGCGAAAGTGTCGTTGAAGCCGCGCGTGGCGATGCCGAGCGTGAAGCACAACGCCACCAGCCCCACCGGCAACCATCGATTGGACGCGCTCATCGGCGGGAGAATGACGCAGGCTGCGGGGTTGCGTCCGGCCGATACACACGGCAGGTTCGCCGCGCGAAAGGGAAGCAGTGATGCGCGAAACGCTTGTCATCGACCGCCGCTACTCGGGGCCGCGCCTGACCGGCAATGGCGGCTATGTCGGCGGCATGCTCGCCGGGCGCTTGGTCGCGGATCCGCGTGAGTCAGTCGAAATCACCTATCGCGCGCCCACGCCGTTGGAGATCCCGCTCGACATCGAGCGGCAGGGCAACGATCGCCTGACGTTGAAGCACGGCGACACGCTGATTTGCGAAGCCCGGCGCGCGCCGCTGGATATCGATCCGCCGCCCTTCGACGTCGACTGGTCGCGCGCGGAAGAGGTCTGGCGCGAGGGCGGCAGCCCGGAGGGCAGCAGCTTCTACGAGTGCCTGGTCTGCGGCCGCGGCCGCCCCGAGGGTGATGGCCTGCGCGTCTGGGGCGGGCCAGTGAATGGCGGCGGGCTGTCGTGGTCTCTCTATCACGCGCATGCCGCACACGCCGACGCCCAGGGCCACATCGCGCCCGAGTTCGTCTGGGGCACGCTCGATTGTCCCGGCGCCTGGGCAGCACAGGACCCCGGCGATTGGCGCGCGGCGCTGACCGGCCGCCTGACCGTGAGCGTCATCGCCCCGCCACGCGCCGGCGAGCGTTGCATCGTGATCGGCTGGCGCATCGGCGAGGACGGCCGCAAGCTCTACTCCGGCACGGCGCTCTACACCGAATCCGGCAGGCTCTGCGCCAAGGCGCTGCAGACCTGGATCGTCCTCAAGGACGCGCCCGTCCGCGGCCCCGCCGACCGGCCGCGCACGTTGACGTGAGCGCGTCGCACTGGTGAGACGCGGGCGCTTCTGCTACTGGGCGCCATGAACGACGCGCCTCCGCCCGGCCACCCGAGCGACGTCGCCTTCACGCCCTCGGTCAAGGCCGCCCAGATCCGGCTGGGCTCGCGCCCGCTGATGGCGCGCAACGAGCGCGAACATCCCTGGCGCACGGTGATCACCGAGGATCTCGCGCAGTTCCTCGAGCATATCGACAGCTTCTTCCTCGCCACCGCCACAGCCGACGGCCAGCCCTACATCCAGCATCGGGGGGGACCACCGGGCTTCCTCAAGCCGCTCGACGAGAAGACGCTGGGCTTCGCCGATTTCGGCGGCAATCGGCAGTACCTCACGGTCGGCAACCTCGCCGAGAACGACCGCGCGCACATCTTCCTGCTACACCACGCCACCAAGCAGCGCGTGAAACTCTGGGGCCGCGCGCGCATCGTCGAGGGCAACGAGGCGCTGCAGCAGCTGCTGGCGATGCCCGGCTACAAGGCGCGCATCGAGCGCGTGATCCTGTTCGAGCTCACCGCCTGGGACGCCAATTGCCAGCAGCACCTCACCGCGCGCTACAGCGAGGAAGAGATCGCGCCGGGCATCAACAAGCTGGTCGCGCGCATCAAGGAGCTCGAGGCCGAGGTCGCCCGGCTCGGCGGCGACAATCGCGACGATTCCGGCCGGTAGCGCCGCGCCGGCGGCGCTAGGGTCTGTCCGGCAACGACAGACCGAGGCAATCCATGGGCATCATGTCCGACGCGGTGCGGCGCGAGATCGACAGCGAACGCATGGCGTATGTGGCGAGCGTCAACGACGACGGCTCGCCCAACCTCTCGCCCAAGGCGACTCTGGCGACGGTCGACGACGATCATGTCGCCTTCTGCGACCTCGCCTCGCCGCGCACGCTGGCCAATATCGCCACGCGCCCGGCGGTCGAGGCCAACGTCGTCGACCTGATCCGCCGCAAGGGCTGGCGACTCGCCGGCGCGGCGCGCGTCGTCGATGGCGGCAACGAGTTCGACTCGCTGGCCGCGCTGTTCCGCAGCCGCGGCTCCAACCTTGATGGCGCCGGCCGCCAGCCGCCGGTGCGCCGCTTCGTGGTCATCCGCGTGTCGAAGGTCTCGCCCCTGCTCTCACCCGCGTACGCGATGGGTCAGTCGGAGCCGCAGGTCGTCGACTACTGGAGCAATCTGTGGCGCAGCCGCGCGCATGTCGCGCACGCCAAGGCGGAGCCTCGTTCATTGCAGATGCCCGATGGCGTTGTGGCGCGCGATTTCGCCAAGGAGGCAACGCCGCCCGCCGGCATCACGATCGCACGCGAGGAAGGTCGGCTCGGCGTGCAGGAGTTTGTCGCCGTGTTGCGCAGCTCGACGATCCGTCGGCCGCTCGACGATGTCTCACGACTCACGGAGATGCTGCGCCACGCCAACCTTGTGCTGACGGCACGCGATGGCGCCGGCGCGCTGGTCGGCGTGGCCCGCTCGCTCACCGACTTCTCGTATTGCTGCTATCTGTCCGACCTCGCGGTCAACAAGGAGTGGCAAGGCCGCGGCGTCGGCAAGGCGCTGCTCTTCGAAACCAAGCGCATCATCGGGCCGCAGGCCATGCTGTTGCTGCTGTCGGCGCCCGACCCGATGACCTACTACCCGAAGATCGGCATGGAGACCGTCAGCAACGGCTTCATCATCCGCCGCGATGCCTGACGTCATTTCATGCGTGTTGCCCTCGGGCATGAACTACCCCAATTTGATCAGCGGACGCTTGATTTCCGGGTCGAACTTGCATGCCGACTGAAACGGCTCGAGGACTCCGATAACGCGGGAGGGCGCGGTGTCCGACAACAACGCTACGGAGCCATCGCGCTGGGATAGGCGCCACCAGCATCTGCTGCGCTGGATATCTGTCGTCGTGAGTTCTCTCGGGATTGTCGCCTTTCTGATTGTCATGGTGTGGATGTTGTTGAGTGGCGACGCGGCTCAAATCCGTGACTTGAAGGCGCTCCTTTTCCGGAACTTCGCGGGAACCACCGTCTTCGTCGGCATTCTCGCCGCGTCGTTCGCCGCCGTGACGTTCCTCAGGCAGTCGGAAGGGCCGGTCGAGTTCGAAGGCCTTGGCTTCAAGTTCAAGGGCGCTGCGGGCCAAGTCGTCCTGTGGTGCCTGTGCTGCGCCATCCTCTCGGCGTGTGCGCGTCTCTTGTGGGTGCCGGTCTACTGACTGCCGATCGTCAGCCGCAGCGCGAGTAGCCGCAGTTGACGCAGAGGTCGCAGCCGTCCTGATGCGTCAGCGCCGCCGCGCCACAACGCGGACACTGACCAAACTGCACAGCCGGCGCTTCCGCCGATGAAACTGCCACGCCGCTGCCCAGCGCCACGGCGCGGCCGGCATGCGGGTCCTGCGACAGTGGCTGGTCCTCGGGCTTGAGGAAGCCGATGTCGATCAGATGGCGCTCGATCACCTGGCCGATGGCGGCGAGCAGCGAGGGCACGTAACGGCCCTCCATCCACTGACCACCGCGCGGATCGAACACCGCCTTGAGCTCCTCGACCACGAACGACACGTCGCCACCGCGGCGGAACACGGCCGAGATCATGCGCGTCAGCGCCACGGTCCAGGCGTAGTGCTCCATGTTCTTGGAGTTGATGAAGATCTCGAACGGCCGGCGGCGGCCGTCCTGCACGATGTCGTTGATGGTGATGTAGATCGCGTGGTCGCTACCCGCCCATTTGATCTTGTAAGTGAGTCCGGGCAGCTCCTGCGGCCGATCAAGCGGCTGGGCGATGTAGACTACGCCGCCTTTTGCTTCGGTGACGACCGGAACGGAAGCCGGCGCCGGGGCGCTCGCCGCTGTCGTCGTCGACAGCACCGAGCCGGTGACCTTGTTGGGCCGGTACGTCGTGCAGCCCTTGCAGCCCAAGCGATAAGCTTCAGCGTAGACGTCCTTTCCAGCACAGTGGGATCCGAAGCTTGGAATTCACGTGACTTGAAGTCGCGGCC
>JADMIO010866686.1_pt1 | contig 30493 bp, 26 predicted proteins | sample 8958161 | NCBI WGS metagenome assembly JADMIO01 (sample SAMN16585339, study PRJNA669376) | soil metagenome | isolation source: Crop rotation soil | place: USA: Cullars Rotation, Alabama | collected 2011 | reverse complement strand
AGAACGCATCGATGCGTGCCACGTGGCGTCTGACCTCGAGGTTAAGTAACTCGCCCAAGCATGCGACGGCGAGAAGGGCGTCAAGTGTGACGCAGTGCGCGATTCTCCGCGAGCCGCGCGAGGCAAAGCAATAGGAGAGGCGAATACTGAGGTGTACGCCTCAGGCCGCTAACTTCAGAGGAATTTTTCCAGCGCGGCGCGCAGGTCCGGCATGGTCTGGTAACGCTTGTCCTTGTCGACGGACATGGCCTGCATGATGACTTCCGGCAGGCCTGGCGGCAGCCCCGGGTTGATCTCGCGTGGCGGCCGCGCCTTGCCTTGCACGTGCTGGTACATGACCGACATGTGGTCGCCGCGCGCGTACGGCGGCACGCCCGTCATGATCTCGTAGAGGATGACCCCGAGCGCATAGACGTCGGCACGCTGGTCGACCTTCTTGCCCAGGATCTGTTCCGGCGCCATGTATTTCGGCGAGCCGATGACATAGCCGGTCTTGGTGAGCTGCGTATCGCCTTCCCGCTGTGCGGCGGCGACGCCGAAGTCCACGATCTTGAGCAGGCCTTCGGCATTGATGAGCACGTTCGCGGGCTTGAGATCGCGATGCACGATGCCCACCGCGTGCGCGACTTCCATGCCCGTACAGATGTCGATGCCGAAGTTGAGCGCGCGGTTGAGCGGCATCGGCTTCTCGCCCACCACTTCGCTGCCGAGCGTGTGCGAGGGGAAGTACTCCATCGAAATGGCGTAGTTGCCCTGGATGAACAGGAAGTCGTAGATGCGGATGACGTTCTTGTGCGTGATCTTGCGCGAGTAGCGCAGCTCGTGCACGAAGCGCTTCATGATCTCTTCATCTTCGGAGACGTTCGGGTTCAGGAACTTGAGGATGAGCCGTTCGTCGACGACGGTGTCTTCCATGAGAAGCACCGTGCCGAACGCGCCCTTGCCGATGCGTTCGACGTACTTGTAGCGCCCTTCGATGATGTCGCCGGGCTTGAGCGTCTGGATGTCGAGCTTCTGCGGCCCGGCCATCTTCTCGGCTTCTTTCACCGCGCGTTGCACGTCCTGCTCGGACATGAGCTGCGTGCGCGCCTGCTGCGAGGTGGGCGCGGGCGGTGGCATTTCAGGACGCGGACGTGGCGGTGGCGCGGCCGGCGCCGGCGTGGGCTGCGTGTAATGCGGGCTGGGTGCCTGCGTGGCGCCTTCCGGGCGATGTCCGGGCACCGGAGAGGGTCCTGAGACGGGCGAGCGATTCTGGGTCGACGAGAGACGCGTGCCGCTGCCGGAGAATCGCGAGTCGAGATCGGAGAGTGCACGCAGCGCGGCCTGCGCCACGGTTTGTTCGGTGGCTGCTGACTGCGCCTGAATCTGTACGCGGATCTGCTCGAGCCGGCGTTCGTCGGCGAGCTTGGCCAGCGAGGAGATCGCTTCGAGCCGGATGTCCTTCTCTTCGCGCGACAACATGGGCATCACGGCATCGATGACCTTGTAGTCACCGAGCCGGCCGAGCGCACGCACGACCACGGGCAGCGACTTCGGCGGCGTGGTGGTCAGCATTTCGATGAGCCGCGGCACTGCTCGCTTGCTGCCGATCTCGGCCAGCGCGTCGACGGCACGTTCGCTGACCCACCAGTCCTTGTCCTTGGTCGCCTCGATGAGGTGTCCCACCGCGCGATCGTCCTTGGTCTGGTTGAGGATCTCGACCGCGGCGCGGCGAATGTCTTCGTCCTGGTCCCCCACGAGCTGAAGCACGGCATCGACGACCTTGGGGCCGCCGATCTTGCCAAGCGCATCGGCGGCGCGACTGCGCACCCACCAGTCGTCATCAGCCACCGCCTCGAGCAGGTTCTTCACCGACTTGGCGTTGCCGATTTCGTTGAGTACTTCCACCGCCGCGCGGCGGGCGTATTCGTTTTCATCCTTGAGGACCGGGATCAGGTACTTGATCGTCTCGGGATCATTGGCGCGGATGACGACGTCGATGGCCTTGTTCTGCACGTCGATTTCCGGATCGCGCAGCAGCGCGCACACCTGCTCGATCTCGATGGGACCGTCCATCTTGGCGAGCGCACCGAGCGTCGCCGCACGGATCAGCTTGTTGGTGTCCTTGAGCTGCTGTTGCAGCGCGCGCTGAACGTCGGGGTGAGGGAAGCGCGACAGGATGTTGATGATGTGCAGGCGCGCTACCGGATCCTTGCCATTCAGGCGGCCCACCAGTTCGGGGAGGTCGTTGTCGGTCGCAAGCTCACCGAGAATGCGGAACAAGGCTGCCTTTTCGTTGGCCTCCTGCTTGTAAGCGGCGGCCAGGAGCTCGCGCACCGACAGTCGTGAGCGATGGGCGGTGATGACGTCGAGCAGGGCCGATTTGGCCACGCCTTCAGTACCGAGCGCGTCCAGCAGCATGGTCGGCGGATAGGCACGGCTGCTCGAAAGTGCCCAGGCCACTCCCGCAACCACGCGCGGACTGCCCGTCACCATGGACTCGATGAATTTCGGAAAGGTTTTCTGGTTGACCAGGCCCGTGAGCACTTCGATATAGGCCACGGTTGCGATCTTGTCCGCATCGGCCAGGGCCGCCGTGACCGGCTCGATGGCACCGGCGCCGAGCTCGCGCAGTTTCGCGATGGCCTTTTGGGTCGCAGGAGCGGCGACGTCCGTCGCGGTCTTGAGCTCCGTGATGAACCGGTCGGCCCGGATGTTGGTGAAAAAACTCATGGAACGGGTGATCCGCAGGGTGCCAAGCGGCGGAAGCCGCGATGTGCGCGTGCGGAATTGAGCAAGCCTGCCGTCCTTTGTAACTCGAACCCTATTACAAAAATTATGCCACATGTCCTGTCGACAACAGCCGATCCTGACCGTGCCCGGACATTTTTCGCTAGAATCCCGGGCCCTCCTGTCCCGGCGGACATCTCGACAAACTATGCCCTCAATTGCTGCCGCCGAATTTCGCGCACTGGTCGAAGAATATCCGGACCCATATCTCAGACAGACACTAGGCAGCGCCCAAGCGGTCGAACTGGCGGATCTGAAGGGTGACCGGGGTCACGTTCGCGTCGTTCTGGGTTTTCCTGTGGGCGGTTATCAAGAGGAGTTCGCTCGCGGCTTGACTGCGCATGTCACCGCCGGTGGTGGGCCCGATCAGATCGAGGTGGAACTCCTCCAGAAGATCACTTCACATGCCGTGCAGCGTCAGTTGTCACCGCGTGCGGGAGTCAAGAACATCGTGGCGGTGGCCTCCGGGAAAGGGGGCGTTGGCAAGTCCACGGTTGCGGCGAATCTGGCGCTGGCCTGGGCCCGTCAGGGCGCACGCGTCGGCATCCTGGACGCAGACATTTACGGGCCGAGCCAGCCCATCATGCTCGGGCTCACCGGTCAGAGGCCCACGTCCCCGGACCAGAAGACCATCATTCCGCTGGCCGCGCATGGCGTCGTGGCGATGTCGATCGGGTTTCTCATCGATCCCGAGCAGCCCATGGTGTGGCGCGGCCCCATGGTCACGCAGGCGCTCTCCGATCTCCTGGGCAACACGGCCTGGGGCGACCTCGATTACCTGGTGATCGACATGCCGCCTGGCACCGGCGACATACAGCTCACGCTGGCGCAGCGAGTGCCGGTGGCCGGCGCGATCATCGTGACGACGCCGCAGGATATTGCGCTCGCCGATGCCCGCAAGGGCCTCAAGATGTTCGAGAAGGTCAACGTGCCGGTGCTCGGAGTCGTCGAAAACATGAGCGTGCATGTATGCACGCAATGCGGGCACGTGGAGCATCTGTTCGGATCGGGTGGAGGCGCTCGCATGGCTGCCCAGTACGGCGTCGAACTGCTGGGCGAGTTGCCGCTGGATTCGCGCGTGCGCGAAGAGGCGGACGGTGGTGCGCCCACCGTGGCAGCCGCACCGGATTCCCCGCATGCGGCGCCGTATTTCGTCATGGCGCGGCGTACCGCGGCTGCGCTCGCGCGCCGCTCGAAGGACAAGTCGAGCCTGTTCCCCAAGATCGTCGTAGAAGAAAGCTGAGGATTCTCGAGATGAGCATCAAGTCGGATCACTGGATTCGCCGCATGGCGGAGAAAGACAAGATGATCGAGCCATTCGCGCGCGAGCAGGTGCGCCAGGCGGATGGCCACAAGATCGTCTCCTATGGCACCTCGAGCTATGGATACGACGTGCGTTGCTCGCGCGAATTCAAGATCTTCACCAACATCAACTCGACCATCGTCGATCCGAAGAATTTCGACGAGAAGAGCTTCGTCGACGTACATGCCGACGTGTGCATCATCCCACCGAACTCGTTCGCGCTGGCGCGCACGGTGGAGTACTTCCGCATTCCGCGCTCGACGCTGGTCGTGTGCCTCGGGAAATCCACGTACGCGCGTTGCGGCATCATCGTCAACGTGACACCGCTCGAACCGGAGTGGGAAGGGCATGTGACGCTGGAGTTCTCGAATACCACGCCGCTGCCCGCGAAGATCTACGCCAACGAGGGCGTGGCGCAGATGCTGTTCTTCGAGTCCGACGAGGTGTGCTCGACGTCATACAAGGATCGTGGCGGCAAGTACCAGGGCCAGACCGGCGTGACGCTCCCCAAAACCTAATGGGGACATTCCTCGATTCCTAGCAAACGGGGACGGGGCTGGGGGGCGCTGTGCGTGAAGGCATCCGCCGGGAAGGTCGTCCCGCTCGCTGGGTGAGCGCGCTTCAAAAACTTCCTAAGAAGGAAGTTTTTGGCGGTCGCTCGCGCGGGGCTACGCGCCATCACTGGCAGCGTTTGAGTGATTGCAGCGCTAACGCGCACGGTAGGGAAGAACCACCAAAGAGGAGCTGCGCGCTTGACGCCCCGCACTCGCCGCTCACCACGCGAGCGGGACGACCTTCCCGGCGGATGCCTTCACGCCCCACCGTCCGCGTGCTGTCCCCGTTAGCCAGGCACCGCGGTGCTTGGAGAAGATCCGACTCCCACCATGGGCGCGGAGTACGTTCCGGGTCCGAGCTCCGGTTCCGAGCGAGCGGGACCGAGGCACGCCGGTGGGGCGGCAGCGCGTGGGGAAAGTCTTTCCGGCGCTCCGTGGAGGGTGCCGCGGCGCGAGGCGTGAAGCGCGCAAGTTCTCTTTGGTGGTTCTTATCTACAGAGCAGGTTCAGCGCAGCCCCAACTCCAAGAGCTGCCAGCTCTGGCGCGTAGCCTCGCGCAAGGGAACGCCAAAAACAGAATGCTTCATTCTGTTTTTGAAGCGCGCCCGAGTCGGAGCGCCGGAAAGACTTTCCCCACGCGCTGCCGCATCTACGTTGAGCCCCGTCCCCTTTTGCTAGGAAACGGTGCCTGACCCCATTTCCAGGAAACGGGGAGTGTCCCCAATTCAGTTCTTATCGACAGTCTGAATCAGCAGGGTGATCAGCACTTTCTTGCCGTCGATGCGCTGTGCCTTGACCGGTAGATAGCCAAGCTTCGGTGCAACCCAGGTTCGCGTGTAACTCTCGGAGTTGTGCCGCTTGCTGGTGTAGACGATGGTGTCGAGCTCGCCGAGCGCGGTGTCGATGCGCGCTTCGCTTTCGCGGTGCAGCTCGTACTCCTTGAGCTTGGTCGCGTCGATCATCCAGACCGTGCCTTTCAGATCGCCGCTCGCGAGATTGCGCAGCGAGGCGATCTGCAGCGACATGGCGTCCTGCGCGCCCTCCGGAAGCTCGAGGTCGACGGCGCGTTCCTTGGCGACACCCGTGACGCGCTTCTTCTGCCAGTCGAACGTCAGATTGATCGGGCGCTCTTTTTCGTCGGAGCCCTCGAACAACATCGGAACGACCTGGCCTTCGACGATCCTGAACGTGCTTTTCTGCGACAACGCGTCGGGAAAGGCCATGCGGAAGATGCCACGGGCCGAATTCACCGATGAATAGGTGTAGAGATTCGAATCGATGCTCTTCAGTTCCACCGTCGAGCTCGCGGCGGTCACGCCTTTCCACTCTGCGATGTAACTGGCGCGAAACGGCTTCAGATCGATGGGATCGGCGCTCGCGGCTCCGGCCGCGGCCAGCATGAGAACACCCATGAATACCTCACGCAGCCGCATCGCGTTCCTCGATGAGCGGCGAGGCGAGCGGGGCGCCGTCGAAATACACCGCGCCGTGGCGGCATTCCACGCGCCCGGCGGCGATGAGTGAGCAGACATGGGGATAGATGATGTGTTCGAGTGTATGAACGCGGGCTGAAACCGCCTCTGGAGTGTCCGAAGGCCGCAGCCGGAGCCGCCCCTGCATGATCACCGGGCCGCCGTCGAGCTCGGCCGTGACGTAGTGCACGCTCGCGCCGTGATGGGTATCGCCGGCCTGGAGCGCACGCGCATGCGTGTCCAGACCCTTGTATTTGGGCAGCAGCGACGGATGGATATTGAGCAACCTTCCTTCGAAACGCTGCACGAATTCCGCGGAGAGAATGCGCATGAAGCCGGCCAGTGCCACGAGTTGCGCGCCGCTCGCGTAGAGCTCGGCAGCCAGCGCCGCATCGAAGCTCGCGCGATCGGCAAATTGCTTCACCGGGACCACGCTGGTGGGAATCCCGAGGCTGGCAGCGCGGGCCAGGCCGCCGGCGGTGTCGCGATCGGCGATCACCCTAACTACGCGGTAGCGGCTCGCCCCGCCGAGCGAGGCGCGCGCAATGGCCTCCATGTTGCTGCCGCGCCCGGAAATGACCACGGCGACGGGCAGCAATGCGTTCACTCCTCGATCACCACGCCGCGTGTGCCGCGGGCGACAACGCCAATGACCGTCGCGGTCTCACCAAGGGACTTGAGCTGTGCCAGCGTCGCGTCGACGTCCGCGGGAGCCACCACGACGATCATGCCGATGCCGCAGTTGAAAGTGCGGTACATCTCGCTGGCCGCGATCTTTCCGGCGGCAGCCAGCCAGTCGAACACCGGATCGCGGTGCCAGCCACGACGTTGCAGCACGACTTCGAACCCATCGGGAAGCACGCGCGGAATGTTGTCGGTGAGGCCGCCACCCGTGATGTGCGCGAAACCCTTCACGTCGATCTTCTGCGCCAGCGCGAGCATCGACTTCACGTAGATGCGCGTGGGAGTCAACAGCCGGTCGAACAGCGTCTTGCCTTCGAGCTGCGTTTTCTCGTTGGCGCCCGCCACCGATACCAGCTTCCGGATCAGCGAGTAGCCGTTCGAGTGCGGGCCGGAGGAGGTGAGGCCGATGACCACGTCACCGGCAGCCGTCTTCGTGCCGTCGATGATGCGATCACGCTCGACCACGCCCACGCAGAAGCCGGCGAGGTCGTAGTCATCGCCGTGATACATGCCGGGCATCTCGGCCGTCTCACCACCCACGAGCGCAGCGCCGGCGAGCTCGCACCCTTCGGCGATGCCGCGGATCACCGATTCGGCGACAGCGACGCGGAGTTTGCCGGTGGCGTAGTAGTCGAGGAAGAACAGCGGCTCGGCGCCCGAGACCGCGATGTCGTTGGCGCACATGGCGACCAGGTCGATGCCGATCTTGTCGTGCCGGCCGGTGTCGATGGCGAGCCGCAGCTTGGTGCCGACGCCATCCGTGCCCGACACGAGGACCGGCTTGCGATAGCGATCGAGCGGCACTTCCACCAGCGCGCCAAAGCCGCCGATGCCGGCCAGGACCTCCTTGCGCATGGTCTTCTTGACGACGGGTTTGATGCGCTCGACGAGTTCGTCGCCCGCGTCGATGTCGACGCCGGCGTCTCGATAGGTCAGTCCGGATTCAGTCATGTATTGGGGCGCGGCAGCTCAGGAAAAAACGTGCGATATTGTAGCCAATGCGCTCATTCACCGTCAGATTCATCGCCCTGAGCTTGCTCGCATTCGCCATTCCGGCTGCGGCCACGCGCCAGGTGCGGGTGTTCGAGACCAACGTCTCCTCGCAGACCGATCCAGCCGTTCAGGCGCAGGCTGCGATGCGCATAGTGCTGGTGCGTGCCACCGGTGCGCGCGATGCCGCCAACGATCCGGCACTTGCGGCCATTCTTGCGCAGGCGCAGACCTACGTGATCGCCACCCGTCCCGCGGCCACCGGTAGCGGCACCACGCTGGTCTTCGATGCGGCGGCGCTGGAGCGCGACATCGTCGCGGCGGGGCGCACCGTGTGGAGCAGTGAGCGGCCGCTGATGCTCGTCGTGCTGACGGGTGGGCCGGCCACCGGTGCATTCGAGACGCGCCGGCAGGTGGAAGGTGTGCTCGACGCTGTGGCCAATCGACGTGGCCAGCCCATCTCGGTCGTGCGCCCGGAAGGCGTCAACCTCCCGACTACCGGCGACATTCCGGTCGATGCTGCGCTCGCTGCCGCCCAGCGCCGCGGCGCTGACGGAGTGCTGGTCGGTTACGGAGACGCGGTTCCCAATGGTGGTGCCTGGCGCTGGACGCTGAATGCCGCGGGCATCAGCGAGACCTGGAGTGGCACCCTCGAGGAAGGGGTGAATGGTGCCGCCGATGTTCTCGTGCGCAATGCCGTGATGTACGCGGCACAGCCCGAGCTCACCATCCTGGTCGAAGTGGAAGGCGTGCCCACGCTCCGGGACTACGCGCAGGCCGCGGAGATGCTCGGAGAGGCCGGAGCCGTGCGCAGCGTGCAGCTCGCGGAAGTATCCGGATCGCGGGCCACGTTCTCGGTGGTTACGCGTGGCGGCGGCGATGCGTTGCTGGCCTCGCTCGGCGCCAACACGCGGTTCGAACGGGTGGATCCGACGGCGGGTGGCACGATCGCAATTCGCCTGCGTCAGTAAAGAGCGCGATGCTTCGCCATCTTCCCAACCTCATCTGCCTGGTGCGCATCGCGCTCATCTGGCCCACCATCGATGCGCTGTACGCCGGGCGATACTGGGCCGCGCTCGTCCTGGTGGCAGTCTGCGCGATATCCGACGGCGTCGACGGTTGGCTCGCCAAGCGTTTCAACTGGACCTCGCACCTCGGAAAGATTCTGGACCCGCTGGCCGACAAACTACTGCTCGTGGCGTTGTTCCTCACCGGTGCCTGGATCAACCTGTTGCCGTGGTGGTTGACGGCCGTGGTCGTTGCGCGCGACGTCATGATCGGCGTGGGCGCAGTGATCTATCGATTCTGGTTCGGCCCGCTGCACGGCCGGCCGACCCTGGTGAGCAAGATCAATACCGGCATGCAGCTCGCCGTGGCGCTGGCCGCCATCCTCGGCGGCGCCACCGACCTGCCCACGCCCGAGATGGTCACGGCGCTCGCCATCGTCACGCTCGTCACCACCATCGTGTCCGGCGCCGACTATCTATCCGCGTTCACGCGCCGCGCGCTGGCGACCTGAAGCCCATGCGGCAGTTGACACTGGGCGTGCAGCTCAAGGAGCGCGCCACCTTCGCGAGTTTTCTCACCGCGCGCAACGTCGAGTTGGTGACGCACCTGCATCATGTGGCGGCGCACGCGCCCGCGGGGTCGACGTGGATCGCAGGCCCGCACACGGCCGGCAAGTCGCACCTGCTTCAGGCCGTCTGTGCCGCCACGCCGCCAGGAAAGCGCGCCGCCTATCTTCCGCTCGAGTCCTTGCTGCCATTCGGTCCGGCGGCGCTCGAGGGCGCGGAACAGCTCGATGTCGCCTGCTACGACGACGTGCAATCGGTTGCCGGCCTGCAGGAGTGGGAACGCTGCCTGTTCTCGCTGTGGCAACGCGCGATCGAGCGCAATTCCACGCTGCTGTTCGCGGCGCGCGAAAACCCGGCGCAGGTGCCGTTCGGTCTCGCGGACCTGAAGTCGCGCCTCGCTTCTTCCGCGGTCTTCGCGGTGCGGGAGCTGAATGATGACGAACAGGTGGAGGCGCTGAATCTGCGTGCCGGGCTGCGCGGCTTCGAGCTGCCCCCGGAGACTGCGCGCTATCTGCAGCGGCGCTTCCCGCGTGACATGCGCACCTTGTGCGAAATCCTCGATACGCTCGACGACGCGGCGTTCGCCGCTCAGCGCCGCATCACCGTGCCGTTCATCCGCGACGTGATCGACGCGCCGAAGGGTTAAGCGTTTCGTCGCGCCGCGCGTCCCGCCGCGAGCGTGGCTGCGACATCCGCGACGCGCCTGCCGAGCGCCTGGGCCAGCGCTATTTCGTCCTCGGAGAGCGCGCCAGGTTGCATCGCCATGCCGGAAACATGGGTCGCGCCATAGGGCGTGCCACCCGTGCGCGTGTGGTTGATGCCTTTCTCGGTGAATGGAATGCCGGTGATCAGCATGCCGTGATGCAACAGCGGGATCGCCATCGTCAGCAGTGTGGATTCCTGTCCACCGTGCATGGTTTGCGATGCGGAAAACATGCCGGCCGGCTTGCCGGAGAGCGTGCCGTCGAGCCACAGGCTCGAGGTGCCATCGAGAAAATACTTGAGCGGCGCGGCCATGTTGCCGAAGCGCGTGGGACTGCCTAACAACAAACCGTCGGCGCGGCGCAGGTCGTCGAGCGTGGCGTAGGGCGCACCGGCATCCGGCACCGCTTTGACGGGGCGTTCGCTTTCCGCGCTCACCGGTGGAACGGTGCGCAATGTGGCGCTGCAACCCGCGACGCTTTCGACGCCGCGCGCAGCATGCCGCGCGAGCTCCGCGGTCGCACCCTGTCGCGAGTAGAAGACAATCAGTATTTCGGTCATGTAGCCCTCATCGATAGATGTTTATCATGCCGCATGATCTGCAAGCGTTCATTTGTTTCGGGTCGAGTGCAGGGTGTCTTCTACCGGGCCACCTGCGTCCGCAAGGCCGAGTCGCTCGGGCTAACAGGGTACGCGCGCAATCTCGTCGATGGTCGCGTGGAAGTAGTGGCCTGCGGCGACGATGCCGCAGTCACCGAGTTTGTGGCATGGCTATGGGAAGGCTCTCCGGCCTCGCGCGTGACCGACGTGGCCACGGAGCACGCGGACCCTTCCGAAGGTCAGCGGACGGTGAGCTTCACTTCGGCGTGACGTTGGCCGGTGCGGCCGAGATCATCGGCGCCATTCCAGCGGGTCCACTGATCGATCACCTTGTCCGAATACCAGCGTTTGCCGGTGCTGCCGTTGTAGCGCGCCAGCGCGCGCGCGATGTTGTTGTTCTCGCGCTTGAGATAGGCGCGCAGGATGGCGCAACCCATGCGGATGTTTTCCGACACCTTCACCAGCTGGTGACGGCGCATGCCGAGGTTTTCCGGCCAGAAAGGCATGACCTGCATGAGCCCGACCGCTCCGGCATAGGAGACCGCGTAGCGATTGAAGCTGCTCTCGATGTCGATGATGGCCATGACCAACCCTGGGGGCAGGCGCACTTCGCTGCTGCGATTGGCTTCGCAGAAGACGTTCTTGAGGATCGCCATGCGCTCGTCGCGATCCGGCACACGCTTGCGCAGGCGCGGCTCCATCATCTTGTACCAGACCGCCGAATCGTAACGATCTTCGAAACACTCGGCCTGGTCGATGGCGTGCTGGACCGCGCTCTTGACCTCGGGCTCGCGCTGCGCTTCCGGCGCGGGCGCGGCGAACGCCCCGAGCGGAAGTGCGGCAATCATCAAGACGGCGATGCGGGGCAGGAGGAGTGCCATGACCCGCGCCCCGTAGTTAGCCGGGAGTGGCCGCGAGCCGGCCGCGGATGAAGCCGACGGCATCCGCCAGCGGAAACTCTTCCGCGGCTTCCGCGCGGCGATGGCGGTATTCGAGTTTGCCGGCAGTGATGCCGCGATCGCCGACCACCACGCGGTGCGGGATGCCAAGGAGCTCGGTATCCGCGAATTTGACGCCCGGCCGCTCGTCGCGATCGTCGAGCAGGACGTCGACGCCAGCGGCCAGCAGGTCGGCATAGATGCGTTCGGCGGTTTCACGGACGGCAGGTGACTTCGGTGCGTTGATGGGAACGATGACGATCTGGAACGGCGCGATGGCGTCCGGCCAGATGATTCCCCGCGCATCATGGTTCTGCTCGATGGCGGCGGCAACGACGCGCGTCACACCGATCCCGTAGCAGCCCATGTACATCGTGGCCTGTTTGCCCGAAACGTCGAGCACCGAGGCCCCCATGGACTCGCTGTACTTCTGGCCCAGCGCAAAGATGTGGCCAACTTCGATACCGCGCGCGATACCCAGCGTGCCCTTGCCCGAGGGTGACGGGTCGCCGGCGATGACGTTGCGGATATCGACCGCCGTGGGCTCGGGCAGATCGCGGCCCCAGTTCACGCCGATGAGATGAGCGTCCTTCTTGTTGGCGCCGCAGACGAAGTCCGCGAGGGCCAGAGCCGAGTGATCGGCGTAAACCTTTCCCTTGAAGCCCACCGGGCCGATGTAACCCGCGCCAGCGCCAGTCGCCGCGGCGATCGCCGCGGGTTTCGCCATCTGCAGCGGAGAGGCGACGCCGGGAAGCTTTTGCGCCTTGACTGCATTGAGCTCGTGATCGCCGCGCACGACGAGCGCGACCACGCCACCGTCCGTGCCTTCGACTAACAAGGTTTTCGCCACCTTGTCCGCGGCGATCTTCAGGAACGCGGTCAGCGCATCGATGGTGCCCGCGTCGGGCGTGTGGACTTCCGTCATGGGAGCGGATGCCGCACCTCGCTGGGTGGCGGGCGGGAGTGCCACGGCCATCTCGAGATTGGCAGCGTAGTTGTCAGCATCGGAGAACGCGATGGCGTCTTCACCGGAGTCCGCGAGCACGTGGAATTCTTCGGAGGCGCTGCCGCCGATTGCACCGGTGTCGGCAACCACCGAGCGGAACTTCAATCCCAGCCGCGTGAAGATGGCCGTGTAGGCCTTGTGCATGGCCTGATAGGTCTTCTCCATCGCTTCGGGGCTGATGTCGAAGGAGTAGGCATCCTTCATGAGGAATTCGCGCGCGCGCATCACGCCGAAACGCGGCCGGCGTTCGTCGCGGAATTTCATCTGGATCTGATAGAAGTTCGCCGGCAGCTGGCGGTAGCTCTTGAGCTCGTTGCGCGCGATGTCGGTGATCACTTCTTCGTGCGTCGGCCCCAGGCAGAAGTCGCGCTCATGGCGATCCTTGAGGCGCAACAGTTCCGGACCGAAAGCACCCCACCTGCCGGATTCCACCCACAACTCGGCGGGAATGACGCCGGGCATCAAAAGCTCGAGTGCACCGGCACGATTCATTTCCTCGCGCACGATGTTTTCCACCTTGCGCATGGCGCGAAGGCCCAGCGGCATCCAGGTGTAGAGGCCGGCGGCCAGCTTGCGAATGAGGCCCGCACGCAGCATGAGCTGATGGCTCACGACTTCGGCATCGGCGGGAGTTTCTTTGGTCGTGTTGACCGGGTATTGGGACCAGCGCATAGGGGCGCGAGAGTGTATCAGGTGAACGATTCGCCTATGATGCCGGCCGTGACTTCAGACACTCCGATTCCGCCCAAGCGCGGCATTTATCTGCTGCCCAATCTGCTGACGACGGGCTGCCTGTTCTCCGGTTTCTACTCGATCGTGGCAGCCGTGGACACCAACTTCGCGTTCGCCGGCGCGGCGGTGTTCTTCGCGTTGTTGTTCGACGGCCTGGACGGACGCGTGGCGCGCTGGACGGGCACCGAAAGCTCGTTCGGCAAGGAATACGACAGCCTCGCGGACATGGTGGCTTTCGGCGTCGCGCCCGCGGTGCTGGTCTATCAATGGGGTGTGATCCGCATCAGCGAATACGGCGGCGCCTGGCGCCAGTTCGGCTGGATCATCGCGTTCTTCTACTGCGCCTGCGCGGCGCTGCGCCTGGCGCGTTTCAATACCCGGGCGTCCAGCGTCGGCAAGGGTTACTTCGAGGGACTGGCGAGTCCGTCGGCCGCGGCCGTGGTGGCGTCGTTCGTCTGGTTCTTCAGCAAGTGGCGCGAGCCCGGCCTGCATGGGCTCGTGCTGGCCTTTTTCGTCACGGGCTACGCCGCGGCGCTCATGGTGTCGGGGTTCAGCTATATCAGCCTGAAGCAGGTCGACGTCGACAAGCGCGTGAAGTATTCGTACATCGCCTTCGTGATCCTGCCCATGCTGTTCCTGATCAGCGTGGATCCGCCGACCATGTTGTTCGCCATGTTCGTGTCCTACGCGACCTACGGTCCGGTGCAGTGGTTAGTGCGCAAGCTGCGCCGTCCGCGCAGCGCGGGTGCCGCCTGAGGAATGCCGATGGGACCGCTGCGCAACGCGTACCTCGACGCGCTCGGCATCGACCGCTGGGTTCCGCGCGACGCACCGGGTGAGATTCCTTCGATCCCTGAAGTCGTAGCCGCCTCGCAGGTTGCCGCGCCGGTTCCCCATCTTGCTCCGGCGAATGCACCCTATGTGCCGAGCGCGGACTGGGGCGCCCTGCGTGAGCGTGTCGCGGCATGCACGGCCTGCGCCGAGTTGTGCAGGACCCGGACTCAGACCGTATTTGGCGTCGGCAACACGCGTTCCGAGTGGCTGATCATCGGCGAAGCGCCAGGCGCGGAAGAAGATCGGCAGGGCGAACCCTTCGTCGGTCGAGCCGGCCAGTTGCTCAACGCCATGCTGCTGGCAATCGGTCTGCCGCGCGAGCAGGTCTTCATCGCCAACATCCTCAAGTGCCGGCCGCCGGGCAATCGTGACCCGAAGCCCGACGAGGTCTCGCGCTGCCTGCCGTTCCTGTCCAACCAGATCGCGTTGCTCAAACCCAAGATCATTCTCGCGGTCGGGCGCATCGCGGCGCAGAACCTGCTCGCCACCGATGCGCCGCTGGCGCGGCTGCGCGGCAAGCTGCACAGCTTCGGCGATCCCGCGACACCGCTCATCATCACCTACCACCCGGCCTATCTACTGCGCACGCCCTCGGACAAGCGCAAGGCCTGGGAAGACCTCAAGCTTGCGCGGGCCACCCATGCACGCATCACGGCGGGAGCCTAGATGGCCGCCGCACGCGAAGACATGGACGATGTACCCGAAGTGCACATCCGGCCGATGATGGAACTCGACCTGCCGGATGTGGCGGCGATCGAGCAGAAGAGCTACGCGTTTCCGTGGAGCGAAAGCATTTTTCGCGATTGCCTGCGCGTGGGATACGTATGCCGCGCGCTCGATCTGGCGGGGCAGGTCATCGGCTACGGCGTCATGAGCCTCGGCGCCGGCGAGGCGCACATCCTGAATGTGTGCGTGCGCGATGAGTTCCGCACCGTGGGGTTCGGGCGCAGGCTGCTGGAGCACCTCCTGGAGCGCGCGGCCGCCGGCGGCGTCAACGAGGCCTTCCTCGAGGTCCGCCCCAGCAATCTGGCGGCGATCCGCCTCTATCAGCGTCTCGGCTTCGAACAAATCGGCATCCGGCGCGGGTATTACCAGGCCCCCGATGGCCGCGAAGACGCCATTGTGCTGAAGCTCGCGCTTCGACAAGCCGGAACCTGATCGGCCAGGGGCTGACAAGTTGGGACGCTTTCTGCGGGGCGTGGCGCCGGCAGAAGTTAGCCCATCCGGAGTTCCACGCACGTTACACTTCTCCGGACCAACGAGGGAGGTTGACCGTGCGCAGCGTGATTTTCGCCACTGCATTCGTCCTGGCTTGTACTGATCTTGCGCAAGGCGCCACTCCACCTCCCGCCGAGGCCTACGGCCGGCTACCCGGCATCAGTGCCGCGGCGATATCGCCCGATGGCAAGCGCGTCGTCATCTCGGTGGGTTACGAGTACCGCGCGAGTGAACCCGACCGCGAGCTGACGGCGATCAGCGTCATCGATCTCGACGCCGGCAAGGTGGAGCGCACGCTCGCGCCGCCGGAGAGAAACAAGCTGCGCGGCGTCGGCTGGGCGGACGAGAAACGCGCTTACTACACCATCAGCAGCACGCTGAATGCGCGCGACCTCGCGCCCACGTGGATTCCGATGACGGCGCTGGGCCCGCGCGTCGAAGTCTTCCGGACCGGCGTGCTTTCCCTCGAGACCGGGCAGATGACGCTGCTCCTCATGGGCGAAGGCAATCGCGGCAACTCGTCGTTGACGCAGCTGCAAGCGCCCATCGAAGGAGAACCGGGATTCGGACGCATGGTCGCCTATGGCGGTCTCGGCGCGGCAAACAGCTTGCCGAAGCTCTCTGTCTATCGCATCAACCTCGACACGGGCGCCGGATCCGCCATCGAAACGGCCAGGTCCGATACCCGCGGCTATCTGCTCGATTCGCGCGGCGAGGTCATCGCCCGCGTCGACATCAACGACGACAAGGATCGCTGGCGCCTCTACACGTACGAGAACGGCAAGGACCGAAAGATCCTCGAAGAAGTCTCCGAGATGGGCCGGCCGCTGTCGATGTACGGCCTCTTCGAAGACGGCCGCATCGCCGCCGTCAATCCGCACCAGGAAGGCAAGCGCGATACGTTGATCGCAATCGATCGCAAGACCGGCGCCGTGACGCCGGTGGAAGGTTCTACCGGTAGTCAGGGCAGCGATGTGTCGCCCATCGGCGATCCATGGCTGCATCGCGTCGTGGGCTTCGGGTGGACCGAAGATCTGCCGAAGCAGAAATTCTTCGATGCCGAGCTCGCGAAGGTTTACGCCGAGGTCCAGCCGCTGTTCGAGAGCGGGTTCGTGAATCTGCAGTCCTGGTCGCGCGATCGATCGCGTGTACTCCTGTTCGCCGAGAGCGCCGCCGATGCCGGCGCGTACTACGTCTACGACACGGCCACGAAGAAGGTGCGCGCGATCGGCAAACGCTATCCGCAGCTCAAGGCCGCGGACCTCGGCGAGCGTCGCTCGATCCAGTATCCGGCGCGGGACGGCACCAAGATCCCGGCGTATCTCACACTGCCGGCAGGTGTCGAGGCCAAGAATCTGCCGCTCGTGCTTCTCGTGCACGGCGGTCCCCACGCGCGTGACGACTTCACGTTCGACTGGTGGTCGAGCTTCCTCGCCTCGCGCGGCTACGCCGTGCTGCAGGCCAACTTCCGCGGCTCGACCGGCTATGGCTACGAGTGGTTCGATGCGGGCCGCAATGGCTGGGGCGATGGCGTGATGCAGACCGACGTCGAAGACGGCGCCGCGGCGCTCATCAAGGCGGGCATCGCCGATGGCAAGCGAGTCTGCATCGTCGGCGCGTCGTATGGCGGATACGCGGCACAAGCCGGCGCTACGATCACGCCCGATCGCTACACCTGCGCCATCAGCGTCGCCGGCGTGAGCGATCTCGAAGAGATGCGGAAAGACGCGGATAGCGGCGGAAAGAAGAGCGCGATTTCGGAGTGGTGGCGCAAATCCATGGGCAGCGACAAGGATCACCTGCGCAAGATCTCGCCGATCCGGCATGCGGAACAGGTGAAGATTCCGATCCTGCTCATGCACGGCGCCGAGGACACCGTGGTCGAAGTCGAACAGTCTCGAAACATGTACAAGAAGCTGAAGAACGCCGGGCGCGACGTGAAGTACGTCGAGCTCGGCGGCGACGACCACTGGCTGTCGAGCGCGGCGACGCGCACGCAGATGCTTCAGGAGATCGAAACCTTCCTGGCGAAGAATCTGAAAAAGTAGTGCTGGAAGGGAGGAGCCGGTTCGGACGGGCAGGCGGGTTGAATTTCCTGTCAGCCGGCGTACCAACGTGCGACGCGAGGTGCCATGCGGAAGCACGAAGGTTTTTCCCTTCCGGACATGAACAGCAGGACGTCGAATAACCGGCCTGTCTCACTTCCCAGCTGCGGATAGCGGCTCGCGCGCACGCCCGCCAGCAGTCTCGATCTGTGTGCCTTGAAGCAGCGGCCGATAACGAACAGCAAGCCGGTGATCTTCATCCCATCGGCCGTCCGCGCATCGTCAGGCAGGCGGAACTGCGTCTTTTCAAATCCAGAAAATCCGGCGCGGCCCAGCCCACGACGAACCTGGCTGTCGAGCGCCGGCATCAGTCCGGTGATCAACAGCAGCGCCTTCATGGGGTAAGTGACCCCGGTGTTGTTGTGAAAAAGCCCGGTCGACAGGCTTTTCAACGCGTCCAGCAGTAGTTGGTCAAATGACCTGCCTGCTTCACCCGCAAGCCTGGGGCAGTTTCGTTCAATTCGCGTTTGTGACACCCGCCTATGCAACTCCGCAAGGTCGCTGAAGGCATGCGCGCTTCCTGCCAGGTACTTCGCCATGTCGGAAACAATCTTTACGCGGGGCGCGCGGCGCCGCCCGGCACCCCAATTCAGCAATGCGCTTTGCAGCGACTTCGCGAGCCTCTCGGCGTTGGATGCATTCGGCTGAGCGAGATGCCGCTTTGCAGCGCGACGCGTCGAGAAAAATTCGCGATGGTAGTCAGGATTGAACCTGTTGATTGCGCGCGCGATAACACGCGCGCTTGCAGACACGTGCATGTTCACGAGTACAGGAACTCCTTGAACTTGCACCACGTGATTTGCAGGCGCATCCAGAGGCTCGCGGCACGAATCCTGAAGATGTCGTAGCTCAACTGGCGTTGTCGGTCGTCGAACCGGATGCGCGGCACGCAGCGTTCCTCAACCCACGACTTTGCCATTCTTGTTGCGAATCACGTAACCGCTGACTGATCCGGACTTCATGCGGTTGTCAGCCATCGCCCGGGCGCCCATGACGCTGCTGCCGCCGGCATTGGTGTGCACTCCCGTACCATGCTTGTTCCTGTAGACAATCTCGAGCTGCTTTTCACGACTCTCGTACTCGCGCTGCTCGCGACGGCGCTCGCGACTCTCCGCACGCTGGCGATCTTCCTGCTCGCGCTTCTCGGCTCGCTGCTGGCGTTCTGCGCGCTCCTTCGCGCTCGTATCCTGTGCGCGCCGTCGCTCGATGTCGCGTTGTTCGATGCGCGCGCGCTCCCGTTGACTGCGGGCCTCGCGAGCTTCGCGCTCATCGCGGTCGCGCGCAGCGGCGGCCATCGCAGCCAGGTCTTTCCGCGCGAGCTCGGATTCGCGCCTGATGGTACGGAACTCGTCATATTCGTCATCTTCATCATCGCCGTAGTATTCATCTTCGTCGACGGCGCTTTCTTCGTCGCCATCGCTCGAGCCATTTACGAACAACTCGGTGCAAATGACAGGGCTCGGCTCCGGTTCCGCCTCCGCAGTTGGCTTCGGCGAGGCGATGGGTGATGCATTGGATTCACGAGTCCGAGCATTGGTGCCGTGCACGAAGATGAGCAGACCGGAAATGATCAGGAGAGCAGCCTTCAGCCAGCTTTCGTTCTGGACTGACGGAAATTCGACGCTCGCCTCGGACAGCTTGACGGGCAGCGCCTGGTTGGCGGAAACCTGAGTCGCCACCGCGCTCTCGAAGTTCGCGAATGAACCCCTGACGTACATGAGGCTCTCATCCGAGAGCGCGGCATCGAGACCCTGTTCAGAGGCCCACGCCAGGGTCACAGAACTACACTGCTTCACGATCTCGCGAGCCTCGGCGACATCGGTCACGGTGTTCGGTCTTCCGAAGAACGAGCTGAACACCGCGTGATCCACGCGTGGACCGCAGTCCGTGTCGAATCGTTCGAAGAGCCTGTTGATGGCCTTGCCTTCTTCGGCGAGGTCGCTGCCAAGCTGAAAAACGGCAATGCCGGTGCACATGAGGACAAAGCCCACGAAGGCGACGATCTTGTGCTTCATCTCGACGCCTGCTCCCATGGGTCCGCAGTCGGCAGGCAACCATGTTAGCCAAAGGCAGTCGTTCAGCCGTTGATGGCTCTCACGCTCGGAGCGTGACCTGACTCACAGGTGGCGCATCGTCGTAACGTGCTCCGCAATGAGAAAGCCCGGGAGCAGAGTTTCTCGGCCTTGGGGCCGTGTTCGAGTCATTACAGAGGATGTCTGGGAGGGCTGGTATCATGCGCCGCCTTTCCTGGCGGCTCGTGGGGCCACCATGAGGTCTCCCGCGGTGTTCCTACATGTATCCTTTATGTCGAGCGATGGGTTATGACGGCTGAGTCAAGTCACGGAGAAATAGGCAAGAGACGGACGTTTGCCATCATCTCGCATCCCGACGCGGGCAAGACCACGCTCACGGAAAAGCTGCTGCTGTTCGGCGGCGCGATTCAGCTTGCCGGTACCGTCAAGGGCCGAAAGGCCGCACGGCATGCGACCTCCGACTGGATGGCGCTCGAGAAACAGCGCGGAATCTCCATCACTTCCTCGGTGATGCAGTTCCCGTTCCGCGGCGAGATCATCAACCTGCTCGATACGCCCGGCCACGAGGACTTCTCCGAAGACACCTATCGCACGCTCACCGCGGTAGATAGCGCGCTCATGGTCATCGACTGCGCCAAGGGTGTCGAAGAGCGGACCATCAAGCTCATGGAAGTCTGTCGCATGCGCGACACGCCGATCATGACCTTCATCAACAAGCTCGACCGGGAAGGCCGTCCGCCCATCGAGCTGCTCGACGAAATCGAGAGCGTGCTCAAGATCCGCACGGCGCCCGTGACCTGGCCCATCGGCATGGGCCGCGATCTGGCCGGCGTCTATCACCTGCTCGAAGACCGCATCTATGTGTACGAGGCCGCGGCGCGCGGCGAGCGCGGCACGAACCGCACGATCGACGGCCTGCACAGCAAGGAAGGGCGTGAGTTCCTGGGCGATCGCGCGGCGCGCTTCGATGACGAAATCGAACTGGTGCGCGGTGGCACCGCAGAATTCAACGTGGACGCCTATCTAGACGGGCGCCAGTCCCCCGTGTTCTTCGGCTCCGCCATTTCCAATTTCGGCGTGGAAGAACTGCTGGCGCATTTCGCGAGCCACGCACCGGCACCGCTGCCGCGCGCCACCGTGCAGCGCGAAGTCTCATCCTTCGAAGACAAGCTCACCGGCTTCGTGTTCAAGATCCAGGCGAACATGGATCCGCAGCACCGCGACCGCATCGCCTTCATGCGGTTGTGCTCGGGCAAGTACTCGCGCGGCATGCGCATGTACCACGTGCGCCTCGACAAGGAAATGCGCATCGCCGATGCGCTCACCTTCATGGCCTCGGATCGCAGCGCGGCCGACGAAGCCTACGCGGGCGACATCATCGGCCTGCACAATCACGGCACCATCAACATCGGCGACACCTTCACCGAGGGTGAGAAACTCACGTTCACCGGCATCCCGAACTTCGCGCCGGAGATGTTCCGGCGCGCGGTGCTCAAGGATCCCTTGAAGATGAAGGCGCTGGCCAAGGGACTCGGGCAACTGTGCGAGGAGGGCGCCACGCAGCTCTTCAAGCCCCTGCGCAACAACGACATGATCCTTGGCGCCGTGGGCCAGCTGCAGTTCGAAGTGGTCGCGTTCCGGTTGCAGGACGAATACGCCGTGACCGCCGTGTTCGAGACCATCGGCGTGCATACCGCGCGCTGGATCTATTGCGAGGACGAGAAGCATCTCGAGGAATTCCGCGTCAAGGCGTACGACCATCTCGCGGTCGACCATTCGGGCGCGCTGGTGTATCTCGCTCCCTCGCGAGTGAACCTCGAACTCACGATCGAGCGCTGGCCGAAGATCTCCTTCCGCGCGACGCGCGAATCGCAGTAGGAAACGGTGCCTGACCCCGGCGGTGAGGAGTCGCCGGCCGACGTGACGCCGGCACGTCGGCCGCGTAGCCTTCGATTCATGAAGGACTTGATCAGGAAGCGACCGGTGTTCGCCTGGGCGTTGTACGACTGGGCAAATTCCGCCTTCGCCACGACCGTGATGGCCGGATTCTTTCCGGTGTTCTTCCAGAAGTTCTGGAGCACCGACGTCACGGCCACCGAAACCACCTCCCGGCTCGGCTATGGCAGCGCGATCGCTGGCGCCGTCATCGCCATTCTCGCGCCGATCCTCGGCGCCATCGCCGATCGCGGCGGCACGCGCAAGAAATTCATGTTTGCGTGGACACTGGTTGGCGTCGCCGCGACCGGCGCGCTCTATTTCACGGCGCAGGGCGAATGGGTCGCCGCGCTCACGCTGTTCGTGCTGGCGACCATCGGCTTCAACGGCGGCATCGTGTTCAACGACGCGCTGCTGCTGGATGTCGCAAAGCCTGACGAGCTCGACCGTGTCTCTGCGCTCGGATACTCCCTCGGGTACCTCGGCGGCGGACTGCTGTTCCTGGTGAACATGCTGATGGTCCAGAGCCCGACGACCTTCGGCCTTGCCGACAAGACGCAGGCGGTGCAGGTGTCGTTCCTCACCGTGTCGGTCTGGTGGCTGGTGTTCACCATTCCCGTGATGCGTGGCGTGCGCGAAACCGCGCAGGGCCCGAAGCTCGGCCTGGCCAAGGCCATATCCACGGGCTTCCGCGAACTCGGCAACACGATTTCACACCTGCGGCAGTACCGCATGCTCGTCATGTTCCTGATCGCCTACTGGTTCTACATCGACGGTGTGAACACCATCATCAAGATGGCGGTGAACTACGGCACGGCCCTCGGGCTCGACACCAGCGCCTTGCTGATGGCGCTGCTGGTCACGCAGCTCATCGGATTTCCATCGGCGCTGCTGTTTGGCTGGCTCGGCGATCGCATCGGTCCGAAGCGCGGCATCCTCATCGGGCTCGTGGTGTACGCCGCCATCACCGTGTATGCGTATTTCCTCGATACCGAGCGCGAATTCTTCGTGCTCGCCTGCGCGGTGGGCCTGGTGCAGGGAGGCGTGCAGAGCCTGTCGCGCTCGCTCTTCGGTCGCCTCGTGCCGGAGGGCAAGAACGCGGAGTTCTTCGGCTTCTACAACATGATGGGAAAATTCGCGACGGTGCTGGGGCCGCTGCTCATCGCCATCGTCGCGGGCGTCACGCACAACGAACGAGCTTCGATCGTCTCTCTGGTGTTGTTGTTCGTCGTGGGCGGTGTGCTGTTGTGGCGAGTGCCCATCACACCGCGAGGTTCCTGACCTCGCGCTCGAAGGCCGCGATGTCCTCGCGGCTGGCTTCACGCCCGAATCGCAAGCTGGCATACAGCGCGGCCAGCGTGGTGACGCGCCCGGCAAGGTCGGGTCGATGCTCACCGACCCTGCGCGCGTAGGCCATCGGACCTTCAGACGCTGTTCGCGGCGGCGCGATGCGCGACAGTTTGCGTGCCGCACGCAGCCAGGCACGGCCAATGCGATCCGGTTTTTCACGGGCAACGCCGCGGCGCAATGTGAGGCTGATCCAGACGATCCACGCCGTCAGGCCCGCGGCGAATGCCCATCCGAGATGGTGCCAGTCAGGCAAGTCGACACCCAGCTTGCGCAGCATCTCGAGCTGGGAGTTCATGTTGAAGCCCACCACTCGCTCCTGCCACCAGTTGTTGGCACCGTCCCAGAGCTGCCGTGCACGCACGATGAAACGATTGTTGTAGAAGAGGTCTGCGCTGAGCGGCAGCGCGTCGGATGCCATCTGGAAGAAGCCCGTCTCCAGCCGCCCGGGGGCAACCACTGCGGTGGGATCGACGCGCGTCCAGCCGCTCTCTTCGAGCCAGACCTCGACCCACGCATGCGCGTCCGACTGCCTCACGATGTAGTAGCCACCGACGGGGTTCAATTCGCCGCCGAGGTAGCCGGTCACGATGCGTGCCGGCACGCCCGCCGCGCGCATCAGCATCGCGTATGCCGAAGCGAAGTGACCGCAGAATCCGAGCTTGCTGTCGAAGAGCGTGGTGTCCACCGAGTCCACCGAGGTGACGCCGGGCTCGAGCGTGTACTGAAGGCCCTGATCGCGGAACCAGTTCAGCACGCCGCGCGCGTACTCCGAGTCGCTCGCATATCGCGCGCGCAGTTCCAGCGCCAACGCGCGAGCACGAGGATTGCGATCCGGTGGCAACCGGGTCTCGTAGCGACGGCCCAGTGTCGACAGCGAAGCGGTGGGTCGGGTGGCGAGGTAGGAGACGGCGTCGTAGCTCGTGGTGTTGCTGATGGGCTGGTAGGCCCAGAGCTGCGCGTCATAGTCCATGTACACATCGGGACGCGGAGACTGCGCCGGGAGGTCCAGCGCAAACAGCCAGCGCTGATTGGTCGGTTCGAGCGTGACGCGGTAGCGGACGGGCGCGCCCAACATCGTGAGATGCGAGGTGTATCCCCGCCCGCGCACGCGCCGCCAGGTGAAGCCATCGAAGTCGTTCAGTACAGGGCCTCGCCAGTACAGCGCGGATTGCCGCGGTGGCTTGCCTTCGAATCGCACGCGAAAGGCAGGATCGTATTCGACGGCGAGCGTGCCGATACTGCCCGGCGACATTTCATCGGTCAGCCCCGTGGCAGCTCCTTCGCGCTGCATGGCCCAGAACTGTCCTCCGATGCGGGGGAAGAACAGGAAGCAGGCGACCGCGAGCGGAATGGCCATGGCCAGCGCGCGCACCGACAGCCGCATCGCCGTGCGCGCAGAAAGTGCGCCGCTGTCGTCGGCGATCAGCGCGATCGCCGTGCACGCACAAAAAACGACGGCCAGATAGAAGGGCACACTGACGAGTGACTGACTGGCGAGCGTCGCGGCGAGCAGCAGGAACAGCGCCACACCCACGACGATGCCGTCGTCGCGTCGCGAGCGGGCCTCGAGCAGCTTGAGCGCTCCCATCACCAGCAATAACGCGGTGCCGGCAGCGAGGCCGTTGAGCGTCTTGAAGCTGATGGCCACCGCGACCACCAGCACCGCCGTGACCCCGCCTAACAGGAAGCGAGTCCCGATGCGGGCTTTCGGCGCCTGGAGTCGCCCGCCGGCGATGAGCAGCCGCCAGGTGGCAGCCGCCAGTGCGATGACCAGGCACCACGCCGGCGCCTTGCCATAAAGCAGCAGCACGCTGGCGACGAAGACCAGCGTTGCGGCGATGTGCGAACGCGCGGCCGGACTCACCAGGGTTCTCCGGTGCCGTGCAACGCGAGGCCGTTGAGGCAGCGCGCCCGATGCTCGCTGCCGCCGCCAGGTGACACGTTCTGTCCGGCGAGCCGCAGCCCGTAGAGTTCTCCACGCGCGTGCGCCGCGACGATCCACGCGGACAACTGCTCGAGTCGTTGTTCGACGTCGCCCGGCACCGTGTCGATGTCGAACGTGCGTTGGTGGGCCGCCGGCGATTGATAGGTCTTCACCAGCAAGCCGCGGCCGCGTGCATATGCACCCCATGCCACCTGCCGGGGCGAGTCACCGCTGCGAAACTCGCGCAACCCCGCCCATTCCTCGTCGCCGACGCGGTGCAGGGTGGTGGCGCTGCCTCCGCTCGCGGCTTCGGGCGGTGCTTCCAGACGTCCGCGCGGCACCGGCCAGGCCAACAGCGCCACCTTCAGATGCACGTAGGTCCAGCCGCGAAACAGGCCGAATGGAAAGGCCGTCGATAGTTTGATGCGGTCCACGGTGAGGCGGCCGCGCCGAACCAGCGACAGCGACACATCCGCTCGCGCGCTGCCTCGCGCCGGGATGTCCACGGCGGCGCGCGGGCTCCCTTCGACTTCGCAGTCGAGGCCGATGCGGGCCGTGTCGGCGGCATTCTCGAGCGTGAGCAGCAATCGGCCGTGCTCGCCGACAAAGGCATCCACGCTCGCCACGTCGCGCAGGTTCACGCCGACGAGATTGCGATGCGTGAGATGCATGGCAATCATTCCGAAACCGGCCAGCAGAAACGTGAGCAGCAGCGCGATGCTGTTGGCGTAATTGAGCCCTGCCACCAGCATGACGAAGGTCAGCGCTGCGAACGCCAGGCCCGCGCGAGTCGGCAGGATGTACACACGTCGCGCCGCGATGCCGATCGGCAAGCGGTCCTCGCCCTGGCGGCGTCGCGCCCAGGCCGCCATGCGACGGCGCAGTGTGGCCTTGAGGGAACCGCTCAAGCGCGCACCGGCGGCATCGGACTATCTACACCGGAACCGGTACGCCGCGGCTGAGCTCGGCGATGAACGCGGCATGATCCGCCGCGGTCGCGACGCCCGCACGTTCGAGGCGATGCCCGGCCACCGGCGCGAACACCGCCTGGACATCCTCGGGAAGCACCATGTCGCGGCCAGCCAGCATGGCCCAGGCGCGCGCCGCGCGCACCAGGCCCTGGCCGGCGCGCGGGCTCAGGCCCAGCAGCACGTCGGTGCGCTGGCGCGTGCTCGCGATCAGCGTTTGGACGTAGGCGAGCAGTGCAGGCGCCACGTGCACGGCCTGCGCCGCGGCCTGCAGCTCGCGCACGCCCTCGGGATTCAGCGCGGACTGCATGCCGGCCAGCAGGTCGCGACGGTCGCCTTCGCCAAGCAGTGCGCGTTCGCTGGCCGCGTCGGGATAACCGAGCGAAATGCGCATGAGGAATCGATCGAGCTGCGACTCTGGCAGCCGGAACGTGCCCAGCTGCTCGAACGGATTTTGCGTCGCCACGACGAAGAAGGGGTCGGGAAGACGGTAGGTGGTGACGTCCACGCTGACCTGGCGCTCTTCCATGGCCTCGAGCAATGCGCTCTGCGTTTTCGGGCTGGCGCGATTGACCTCGTCGGCCAGCAGCAGCTGCGTGAACATCGGCCCCTTGCGAAACGTGAAGCTGCCGCTGCCGGCGTCGAACACGGATACGCCGATGATGTCGGCAGGCAGCAGGTCGCTCGTGAATTGCACCCGCTGCCACGCGAGTCCGAGCACGTGCGCCAGCGCGTGCGCGAGCGTGGTCTTGCCGACGCCGGGCACGTCTTCGATGAGCAGGTGGCCGCGTGCGAGCAGGCAGGTCAGCGCAAGACGCACGGCGTCGGGTTTGCCGAGGATCACCTGGTCGAGCGCCGCGAGGGCGGCAATGAGCGCGGGATTGGTCGAGGTTTTCACGGGCCGACTATAGCTCGACGAATGGCTCGATGACTGGCGCACCGAGCGACCCGTGATGTACTTCAGCTTCCGCCGAGACGCCGGACCTTGTCGAGCTGCAGGCGGAGGCTGGCGTTCTGCGCTTCGAGTTCCGCCATGCGCGCACGATCGGCGGCGACCACCTCCGGCGGCGCATTTCGCACGAAATTGTCATTGCCCAGCTTCGTCTTGAGTTTCCCAAGATCCGAGTCGTTCTTGGCGATGCGTTTGTTCAAACGCTCGATCTCGGCTTTCGGGTCAATGAGACCCGCCATGGGTACGAGCAGCGTCAGGTCCCCGACGATGGCGGTCGCTGCTTCCGGCGCCACCTCGCCGGCGTCGAGCACCTTCACCGATTCGAGTCCCGCGAGCCGTGAAAGGTAGGACTGATGCTTGTCGACCAGGGCGCGTTCGCGCGCCTGCGCGTTCTGCAGCAGCAGCGGAATCTTGCGCGATGGCGCTATGTCCATCTCGCCGCGGATCTGGCGCACCGCGAGAATGAACTGCTGCATCCAGCTGACTTCGAGGTCCGCTTCCGCATCGGCGGCGTAATCCGTGGCGTTCGGATATTTCGCCTGCATCACGCTGTCGACGGACTTCTGGTTGGCGCGCGAATCCTGCGCGGCCAGCAGCGGAGCGGCGAGCGGATGCACGCGCTGCCAGATCTCCTCGGTGATGAACGGCATGAGCGGATGCAGCGCGCGCAGCAGGGCTTCGAGCATCGTCACTAGCGTGCGGCGCGTGCCGCGCTTCTGGGCGTCGGTCGTGGTGTCGCTTTGCAGAACCGGCTTGGTCAGTTCCAGGTACCAGTCGCAGAACTGGTACCAGGTGAATTCGTACAAGGCTGTCGCCGCGAAATCGAAGCGATAGTCGGCGAGCGCGCTTTCCACCTGCGCGAGCGTCGCGGCGAACCGCGACATGATCCAGCGATCGGCCACCGAAAGCTCCGCGGCGCCGGTGAGATCCCCCTGGCCCGATTCACCTTCGACCGTCATGAGCACGAAGCGCGCGCCATTCCACAGCTTGTTGCAGAAGTTGCGATTGCCCCCGACGCGGCCGAGATCGAAGTTGATGTCGCGCGAGGGTCCGGCCAGCGATGCAAACGTGAAACGCAGCGCGTCGGTGCCGTAGGCCGCCATGCCTTCGGGAAACTGCTTGCGCGTCGCTTTCTCGATCTTGTCCTTCATGTGCGGCTGCATGAGGCCGCTGGTGCGCTTGGCGACGAGCGCGGCGATGTCGATGCCGTCGATGAGATCGAGCGGGTCGATGATGTTGCCCTTGGCCTTGGACATCTTCTCGCCGTTCTCGTCGCGGATGAGCCCGGTGATGTACACGTCCTTGAACGGCACGTCGCCCATGAACTTCAGGCCCATCATGATCATGCGGGCAACCCAGAAGAAGATGATGTCGAAGCCGGTGACCAGCACGCTGGTGGGATAGAACTTCTCGAGCGCCGGCGTCTGGTCTGGCCAGCCCAGCGTGGAGAAGGGCCACAGCGCCGAGGAGAACCAGGTGTCGAGCACGTCCGGATCCTGCGTGAGCGTGACGTCTGGCCCGAGAGCATGCTTCTTGCGCACCTCGGCTTCGTCGCGGCCCACGTAGATCTTGCCGTCACCGTCATACCAGGCCGGGATGCGATGACCCCACCAGAGCTGGCGGCTCACGCACCAGTCCTTGATGTTGCGCATCCATTCGTAATAGGTCTTCGACCAGTTCTCGGGGACGAAACGGATGCGTCCGTCTTCGACGGCCTGCAGCGCGGGTGCGGCCAGCGGCGCAATCTTCACGTACCACTGGTCGGTGAGATAGGGCTCGATGACCGCGCCGGTGCGATCGCCGCGCGGCACCTTGAGCTTGTGAGGCTCTATCTTCTCGATGAGTCCCGCGGCTTCGAGCTCCGCGACGATCTGCTTGCGGGCGACGAAGCGGTCGAGTCCGCGGAAGCGCTCCGGCGCGTTCTCGTTGAGCTTGGCGTCGGGCGTGAAGATGTTGATCTGCGGCAGGGAATGCCGCTGGCCCATCTCGTAGTCGTTGAAGTCGTGGGCCGGCGTGATCTTGACCGCGCCGGAGCCGAACGCGGCGTCGACGTAACTGTCGGCAATCACCGGTATGGTGCGGCCGGTCAGCGGCAGCTCGAGGTTGCGGCCGAGCAGTGCCTGGTACCGCTCGTCGTCAGGGCTCACGGCCACGGCCGTGTCGCCTAACAAGGTCTCGGGACGAGTCGTGGCAACCACCACGTGGCCGCCGCCCCCGACGATGGGATACCGGATGTGCCAGAGCGAGCCTTGCTCCTCTTCCGACAGCACTTCGAGATCGGACACCGCGGTGAGCAGCACCGGGTCCCAGTTCACCAGGCGCTTGCCGCGGTAGATCAGGCCTTCCTCGTGCAGGCGCACGAACACTTCCGTCACCGCGCGTGAGAGGTCTGGATCCATCGTGAACTTGTCGCGCGACCAGTCGACCGAGGTGCCGAGGCGGCGCATCTGACGCGTGATCGTGCCGCCCGATTCTTCCTTCCATTTCCAGACACGCTCGAGAAACTTTTCGCGTCCGAGGTCGAGGCGGTGTTTGCCTTCAGCGCCGAGCTGGCGCTCGACGACCATCTGCGTCGCGATGCCGGCGTGGTCGGTTCCGGGCTGCCACAACGCGGCGTCGCCGCGCATGCGGTGCCAGCGCGTGAGCGTGTCCATGAGCGTGTGCTGGAACGCGTGGCCCATGTGCAGCGTGCCGGTGACATTCGGCGGCGGCAGCATGATGCAATAGCTCGCGCCATCGCCCTGCGGCGCGAAAGCGCCCGAAGCTTCCCAACGTTGGTAAATGCGGGCTTCGATTTCGCCCGGAGCGTATGCCTTGTCCATGAGGGCGCGGATTATACGGGCGCCCGAATTTGGCGGTGCTGTTCTCTTTATGGCCTCTCGACGTCAGGACGCCGTAGCCTCAAGGCTGGATGGCGCGATAGTCGTCGAAATCCACGGCGGCGCGATTGGTGATGGGGCCTCCGGCGCCACGGGGATGTGTGGTGTCGGTAGCCTCGGCCACCAGCACGCCATTGACGAACCCGCGAATCTGATCGCCCACGGCGTCAATGCGCAGTCGGTACCAGGTCCCGAGCGTGATAGGCAGCGAGTAGGCCCCCAGCTCGGTGATGGCGCCATTGGTGAGCTTGCGCAGCGAGACCGTATTCGTATTGCGCAACGTCAGAAAGTAATAGTTCGAGTCATCCACGTACCGCGCCATGACGCCGAACCATCGATCGCCACTGCCCGAGCCCGCGAAAGTAGTGGCGCGCGCCCGCACGTCCACGCTCTGGTCGTCGGTGGGTACGCCGATCACCGCGCGCGCCGTGCTCGCCACCGAACTTTGCGCGAACACGAAGTTCGTGCCCGACGATGCCTGATTCCATAGCCCGGTGCCGGTAAACGACCACAGATCCGTGGGGCCGCCCGAGGCCGTGAAGTTCGTGGCATACAGGATCGCGTTCGGAGTGCGACTCGCGACCAGGTTGTCGAACTCGGCCGAGGCCCGATGCGTGAGCAGGGCGGCGCGCCCGCTCGCCAACGCCGTATCGTCAACGTCCAGCACCGACACGCCGTTCATGTAGACCCGGTGGCGCGTACCGATGGATTCGAGCCGCAGGCGATACGGCTTGTTCACGGTGATGACAAAGGTCGCAGAAGCCAGCGGTGTGACAACGCCACCCGTCGCGCGCGTGAACGTGACGAGTCCGGAATTGTTCACCCTGACGCTGTAGTGATTGCCGGCATCGCGGTAACGCGTGGCAAGGCCGGTCCAGTTGTCCTTGCCGCCCAGGGCGAGAAGGCGAACGTCGGCCTGAACCGACTGATTGGTCCAGTTCGTCGCGTCGAGAACCGCGGTGTGAGTGGCGG
>JADMIO011011135.1_pt1 | contig 30500 bp, 24 predicted proteins | sample 8958161 | NCBI WGS metagenome assembly JADMIO01 (sample SAMN16585339, study PRJNA669376) | soil metagenome | isolation source: Crop rotation soil | place: USA: Cullars Rotation, Alabama | collected 2011 | reverse complement strand
CGCGACAACTTGTCCACGTGGAATTCTAAGCTTAGGATCCCAATGTGCTGGAAATGCTCACCGTCATGATGGCCGATGGCCAAGAACTAGGGGGACGCACTCCCGGGGGATCGGCCATCGGGCGCATCAGGCCTTGGTTATCGGCTATTGGTTATCGGCTATTGGGCATTGGCCATCGGGCCTACCAGGCGACGGACTCCTCCAGGCAAGGCAGGATGAGGATCTTCCCGTCGCCCATGCGTCCGGTGCGGGCCGCGCCGACGATGGCGCGGACGGCGGCGGGGACGTCGGCGGCGGCGAGGAAGAGGGTCAGCTCGACCTTGGGGAGGTAGGAGGCGTCGTACTCGCTGCCGAGGTAGCGGTGCAGGCGGTTCTTCTGGCGGCCGTAGCCCATCACCTCGCGCACGGTGCCGGCCTGGATCTCCACCGACTGGAGGGCGGTCAGCACGGCGCGGGCGCGGAACGGCTTGACCAGGGCGACGAGCTGCACGAGGCGCGCGCCCTCACTTGACAAGCCACCGGCCGGCCCCGACATTGGAGGGGTATCGGGCTCCGGGTCGGACGCGGGCCCGGAGGCATCCGAATTCTCCCCGAGGCCGGCGCGAGGTGGCTCCATGAGGCGGGTCCTGGCCCTGTCGTTGTCGGCGGTGTTGGTCCTCCTGGTCGGCTGCACGGCCAGCTACAACAAGCGGCTGGACCAGACGCTGGAGGACATGAAGTATCGCCAGAAGCTCAATCAGTATCTCGGCGCGCCCGCGGAAGACAAGTTCAAGGAGCTGGTGATCTTCCTGCGCCCGCCCAAGCCGCTGGAGCAGTCGAAGGAGTTCCTGCTGACCCCAACGGGCGGCCTGCACGACCTGGAGGCCAGCTTCTTCGACCGCAACAAGCCCGGCACGCTGCGCCTGCACGTGCTCGCCCGCCGCAAGGTCGCCAAGGCCCCCGCCAAGAAGAAGGACGCCCAGGCCGAGCAGGCCCCGACGGTCGCCCGCGGGGTCTTCAAGACCGACGTCGCCGGCGAGCTGGCGAACGATTTCGGCGCGACCGAGGAGAACCTGGCCAAGGTCCAGGAGTATTCGCCCGGCAAGCGGAGGAACTCGTACAAGCGCATCCAGTTCGTCTCCCCCACCAGCGGCGACACGATCCGCGTCTATCTCTACGAGAACAAGTCGGAGAACTACGACGTCGCCCTGATCTGGGACATCCCCAAGGGCCAGGAGAAGGACACGACGATCTCCAACGGGATCGAGCTCTGCCTCGAATCGTTCGCCACCGGCCGCCGCGCCGACCACCAGTTCGTCACCGGCGGCGCCGGCGGCGAAGGCCCGGCCGAGGGCGAGGGCGGGGCGGCGCCGTTCTGAGAGGCGAGAGCGAGTTGCAGGGGTGGGCCATGTCTACCGACGAGCGTCGAGACGACTTGAGGGCCTTCCACGACTTCATCGGTGACAAGATCGCGAACGGCGGGGCCAATCTCACGCCCGCCGAGGTTCTCGACCTCCGGGAGGTCGAGAACCCCACCGACAAGGAGCGGGAAGCGACCGTTCAGGCCGTCCGAGAAGCCTTGGCTGACATGTGGGCCGGGGACAAGGGTCGCCTGGCCGGGGAAGTGCTTCGGGGAGTTCGTTCGGCCTGGATCGCCTCGAAGGACATCTCGGGGCCGGCGAGTTGGGCGCGAGCGGTTCCCATTCGGGTTGCGCTCTTGAGAGGGCGAGCGGGGCGAGTCGGTCACTCCCTCCCCCTGGGAGAGGGCCGGGGTGAGGGTCGGCTCTCGCAGCCATAGGCGCCCGCGACCACCCTCGCCGCTCCGTGTAGGGCGTGTGGAACACGCCGTCCGCGATCGGGACGGCGTGTTCCACACGCCCTACAGGAGACAGGACTCTTGACGCCTTGGGTGCTGAAGGCGACCCTCACCCTAGCCCTCTCCCAGGGGGAGAGGGGACCGGAACCGCTCGGCTTCGTACGGGATCACGCCGGCTCGCGGCCGTCGTCGTCCCGCCAGGCTGATTGGGCGGCACGTTCATCGGCGTCGAGGAGAAGCTCTTCGCGCAGGACCGTGATGTGGCCCGGGGCCTCGATGCCCAGACGCACCATGCCGCGCTCGATCTTCACGATCGTGATCCGGATGTCGGACCCGATCCAGAGCCCCTCGGACCGCCTGCGACTGAGGACCAGCATGGCCTCCTCCTTGAGTGCGCCCCGCCCCTATCTTCTCTCCTCGTAAACCGGCGCCCCGGGCCGACAACGATTGGCCCAGCCCGCCCGTCCGAGGTTCCTCATCCAGTCGTAAACGCACCGCCCGGGCGGTCAGATCCATTTCCGCTGACCTGACCTATCTCCGGGTCACGGCCAATCGCCTCGTCGCACCGGATTTCGAGGACCAGCCCAGACCGCGATCGAAGCTTCGCGGGGCGCCGGTCGTCTCTCCTGGGGGACGCGTTCGAGGGCGTGCGCGGCGAGACAATCGTCCCCGCAAGGGATCGGACGCGTCCTGCCTCAATACAGAGGTTCGGAGGGGCGCGCACCGCCTCTCCCAGAGTAACCATACCGAGGAGCGACGCACATGGCCGCCTGGAGAGGGCTGGTCGCGGGGATCGTCTGCGCATCGACGGCCTGGGCGCAGGCCCCGGCACCTGACAGTCCGCCGGCGCAGAATCCGCCGAAGGCCGCGGCGCCGGAGCCGCCGCAGGCCCCCCCGCCGGAGGACATCCCGCCGCCGAAGGCCGCGCCGAGCCGGGTGACGGCCGTCACGGTCTATCAGGGGAACGCCCTCGTTACGCGCGAGGTCGCTGTGCCGGAAGGGAAGGGGCTGGTCGAGCTGGTGGTCACGCCGCTGCCACCGCAAACGGTGGCGGGCTCACTGTCGGCCGAGGCGGGCGATGGCATCAGGGTGCTCAGCACGCGCTACCGCACGCGGGCCGTGAGGGAGGATACGCGGCAGGAGGTCCGCGCCCGCGAGGAGGAGATCAAGACGCTCGCCGCGCAGGCCGAGGCGACCAAGAAGGAGCTCGAAGTCCTCAAGCAAGATCAGGACTTCCTCGGCAAGCTCGAAGGCTTCACCGGCGCGTCGCTGCAGAACCTGATGCAGAAGGGCCGGCTCGACGGCGAGGCGACGATCGGGCTGTCGGACTACGTGATGGAGGCGCGCGCCAAGAAGGCCACGGCGCAGGTCGCGGCCGAGGAGCGGCTCAAGGCCAACGCCGAGGCCGCCGCGTTCGCGCAGCGGCAGCTCGCCGAATTGTCGGCCGGGTCGAGCCGCACGGAGATCGACGCCGTGGTCGTCGTCGACAAGGCCGACGCTCCCGCCGGGACGGTGCGGCTCAGCTATCTCGTCGGCGCGGCGACCTGGCGGCCGCAGTACCGTCTCCGCGCCGGCGGCGAGAAGGACCCGGTACAGCTTGAGTACCTGGCCGCCGTGGAACAGCAGTCGGGCGAGGAGTGGCCGGAGGCGCGGCTCACCCTCTCGACGGCCCAGCCCACCCTGAGCGCCACCCTGCCCGACCTGCTGCCGCTCGACATCACCGCCGATCCCGTCGAGGAGGCCGACGACGGCACCGGCAGGGCCGGCCTCGACCCCGAGTCGGCCGAGCAGTACCGGGCCAAGGCGCGCGAATATCGCGGCAAGGCCCGCGAACAGTTCTTCGGCAACGACGCCAAGGCCGGCACCACCCTGCTCAACCAGGCCGCCGCCCTCGACCAGGCCCAGGAGCTGCTCACCAACCCCGACGACGACGCCAAGCCCCGTCCCACCGAGGGCCCGAGCGTCTCCCACAAGCTCAAGGGGCTGCTCACCGTCCCCTCGCGGCGTGATCCGTTGCTCGTCGAGGTGAAGCGCTTCGCCATGCCCCCCGAGTTCTTCGCCAAGGCCGTGCCGGTGCTCTCGCCGCGCGTCTATCGGCTCGCCAAGCTGACGAATACCGGCGACGAGGTGATCCTGCCCGGCGAGGCGACGATGTACGTCGGCTCGGACTTCGTCGGCCGGATGACGCTGCCGCAGGTGGCCGTGGGCGAGCAGTTCGTCGCCGGCTTCGGGGTTGACCCGCAGCTCCAGATCGGCCGGCGCCTGGTGAAGAAGGCCCGCGCGGTGCAGGGGGGGAACCAGGTGCTCAACTACGAGTTCCGCATCGTCGTGCGCAACTTCAAGTCGACCCCGGTCAACCTCCAGGTCTGGGATCGTCTCCCCCGAGCCGAGGTCGAGGCCGTCGCCGTGAGCCTCACCGAGACGCAGCCCCCGCTCAGCAAGGACCCGCTCTACGAGCGCACCGGCCGCGCCGACAACCTGCTGCGCTGGGACCTCACCGTCCCGCCGGGGACCGTCGGCGAGAAGGCGCTGCCGATCGTCTACGGGTTCAAGCTCGAATACGCACGCCGCTACTCGATCAACTACCTCACCGGCAGCGACCTGAAGGAGGCCCCCATCGGCGGCAGCATGATGGGCGGCGGAATGGGTGGCGGGTTCCGGTCGCGGTGAGCGGAGTCCGAGCGTGCCGGGCAGACATCGCGGATTAGAACCAGAGTATCCGTGCCGACCACCGGGCCCGGGGTGGCACGCCACGAGTCTTCGAGGGGCGTGTCTTGCTTCGGGAGACGCGGGCGTAACACGCCCCTCGAAGACTCGTGGCGTGCCACCCGAGTCACTGAATCCCCTCTCATCGATTCCTCGCCTCCGGCCGACCGTTCTCGGACCCGCGGGTCGGCCGGTCGTAGGCGAGGCGATCCCAGGTCACGAGGAGGGCGATCCCGACGAGGCTCACCAGGCTGGCGACGACCCAGCCCAGGGCGAAGCGGCCCGCGGCGCGTTGGATGCCGGCTCGGGAGAAGCCGAGCACTCTCCAGTGGTAACCCAGGAGGAACGCGACCCACGCCGCGGCCAGGAGGCCCGCCCCGAGCCACCAGAGGCTGTAGCGGCCCCGCATGAGGGTGTACTTGCGCCATCCCGTGCCGATCATCCCGAGGAAGACCGCCAGCCAGATGGAGTTGATGGCGTGGAATAACGTCACGGCCCGCCGCACCCCTCATCCTCATGGGGCGAGACGGGCCATACGACGCATGACGCTCCGCTCGTCCCGCCCCGGAAGGCCGGGGCTCCCTGCTACTTCGACCGTGCCCCGGTCGTACCGCCACGCTTCGCGGCGGTCGATTTGGTCGTGGTGGACTTCGATCGCGTGCTGCGGGCCGGCTGGGACTTCCGGACGGCCGCGCTCGGCCCCTGCTGGTAGGAGGGGGGCTGGGTCATCGCGGCACGCTGACGGGCGAGGGCCATCAACTCGGGCGACAGCTCTCCCCCCTCGGCGCCGGCCGCCATCCCACCGCCGCCACCACCGCCCCGGCCGCCGCCACCTCCGCCGAAGCCGTTGCCGTTGTTCCCGCCGCCAAAGCCGCCGAAGCCCCCGAAGCCGGCGACGGCGCCCGGGACGACGAAGGTGTCGAAGTGGTCCACGGTGATGAAGTTCGGCGTCAGGGACATCCGTACGTAGCGGCGGTCGGCCGAGACGACCGGGGTGACGTTGAGCATCACGCCGTCGGGCACGTTGCCGATCACCGGGGCATAGGCGATGGCGCCCTGCGCCCTGGCCGACGACGCTGGCACGAGCAAGGCGAGCAAGGCCGCGGCGGCGAGGGTCATCCTGGGGCTGGGCATTTGGGAGGTCTCCCTGTCGAGTCGAGCCGAGGGAACCCGCGGGCGGGGCATCGGTGCCGGCCCGCGACTCCAATTATCGGTCATAAACGCCTGGCGGGGAAGGGGGAGGTCGTTCCCAAGTGGGTTTCTGGGGAGGAGGAAGGCGGCCTCACCTCGCCCCAGCCGCCCGTCGCAATGAGGTCACGCTTCGTCTCTGTCATCCTCGGCCGGATCATCCGGTGGACGACCGAGCAAGTCGATGATGTGCCGCGCGAGGTGATCCTTGATTTCGCGGTGCCGAGGGACGGGCTGGGAGATCCCGCTGGCTGGGTTTCGGTACCAGTCGTGCCGCCTGCCATGCCTGACCAAGACGCACCCAAACCCCGTGATTGTGCGGATCAGGTCGACCCGTTTCACGGGATCACCAATTCATCGACCTTGCGGATGCCGGGGAGTTCGCCGCTCGTCAGATCCTGGTACAAGTCGGCCAGGTGATCCTTCAGGTTCTCCAGGGAATCGCCCTGGGTCCAGTAGTCGGGGTAGTCCAGCAAGTAGCCGAGGAAGGCGTCCCCGTCCTGCCAGTGGACGAACTTGACGGTTTGCATGCGGGACCTCGGGGACTGGCAACGGATGAGTCGCTCCTGGCACGAACCACTACTAGGTTAGCCCACCTCGACCCTGATCACAATGAAACGTCCATGGAGCAGCCCGGGCCACACATGGAATCAGCATGATGGGTTTTTCAGAAAGGACCTCGGATCGGCGGTGCCGGTTGGGGTTGTCCGGATCGGCGGCCTGACTACAATCCGCCGGCGCCGGGCGGGCGGTCGCCCGTGGGACAGTGGGAGGCGGGGTGAGACGTCGCGTCGTCGGGATGGGCCTTGGCCTGTTGGCGGTGGTGATTGGGGCGGTCTGGGCCTGGACGGAGCTGGCCGAGAGGCGGGTGGCCGTCGTGGTCGAGGGGCGGATCGTGCGCGGGGCGTGGCAGAGGCCGTGGACCTTAAGGCGGCTGATCGACCGCGAGCACATCCGCACGGTCGTCACCCTGACGGCCATCAACCGGGACGACCCCAAGTACGTCGCCCAGGCCGAAGTGGTGAGACGGGCCGGGGTCGGCTGGGTGATCGTGCCGATGCGAGGGTCGAGGGCGACGCTGGAACAGATGGCCGAGGCGGCCGACCTCGTGGCGGACGCGGCGCGACAGCCGGTGTTCGTCCATTGCGTCGGGGGCCACCACCGCACGGGCCTGGTCCACGCCGCCTACCGCATCCGTCACGAGGGCTGGTCGGCCGAGCGGGCCTGGCGCGAGCTGGCCGCACTCCCTTGGACCCGCCCCGACGCCGAGCCCGACCGCAACGACCGCCGCCTCATCGAGGCGTTCGCCGCAGCCCAGGCGCGGCCCGCCTCGCCGGCACGATCGCGAAAGGAAGCGCGTGATGAAGCTGTCCCGGGCCCGGAAGGTTCTGCGGTACACCGCGGCGGCGCTGGCCCTGCTGCTCCTGCCGGTCCTCCTGCGGTTGGCCGCGGGTAACTTCGGCACGGTGGTCACCGGCCACGTCTACCGCTCGGCACAAATGGGCGCGAGCTCGTTGGGTCGGGCCGTGCGCGACCACGGCGTGAAGACCGTGCTCAACCTGCGCGGCTCGCACCCCGGCGTGCGCTGGTACGACGACGAGCGATCCGCCACGCTCGCCGCCGGGGCGACGCAGGTGGACGTCGCCATGTCCTCCTGCGAATGGATGTCGCGCGACCAGCTCCGCACGCTCATCGACGTGCTCGATCAGAGCGACTACCCGCTGCTCGTCCACTGCTGGCGCGGGGCGGAGCGCACGGGCCTGGTCTCGGCGTTCGTGATCCTCCTGCGGCCCGGCAGCACGCTCGGCGAGGCCCGCGCCCAGTTCTCGCCGTATTACCTGTACTTCCCGGTGGGCGATGGTGTCGTGATGCCCGGCCACCTCGACCAGTACGAAAAATGGCTCAAGGCCCACGGCCTCTCCCATTCCCCCGAGGAGTTCCGCCGCTGGGTCGCCGGGGGCTACAGCCCGGGGAAGCCCAGCCGCGAGGACTGGCCCTACGACCCCTATCCGCTGAAGGTCGTCACCCGGCCGGACGGGGAGTCGAGGCGACAATAACGGTACAATGGGCGGTGCCGCGCCTCATGGGGGCCGTCGCCCGCAGGGGAGGACGCGGCGGAGTCATCGCCCATGACCCCGCTCCCGGATCGCGGGTTCGCCACGACGCGCTGGAGCCTCGTGGCCGCCGCGGGCCGGCCGACGTCGCCCGAGGCCGGTCGGGCCCTTGAGGCGCTGTGCGGGGCGTACTGGTATCCGCTGTATGCCCACGCCCGCCGTCGCGGACTCGACGCCGACCTGGCGCAGGACCGCACGCAAGCCTTCTTCGCCCGGCTGCTGGAGAAAGGGGACCTGGCCGTCGCCGACCGGGCTCGCGGTCGGTTCCGGTCGTTCCTCCTGGCCGCGTTCGAGCACTTCCTGGCCAATGCCCGCGACTACGACCACGCCGCGATCCGCGGCGGGGGCCGGCCGTCCCTGTCGCTCGACTTCGCCGCGGGGGAGTCGCGGCTCGGCCTGGAACCGTCGCACGAGACGACGCCCGAGCGGATCTTCGACCGCCAGTGGGCCCTCACCCTGCTCGATCGCGCCCTCGCCCGCCTGCGCGACGAGTACCACGCCGCCGGCAAAGGGCCCCTCTTCGACGCCCTCACCCCCTCCCTCGCCGGCGACCGCGGCACGCCTTACGTCGAGGTCGCCGCCCGCCTGGGAATGACCGAGGGGGCCGTCAAGGTCGCCGCTCATCGCCTCCGCGCCCGAGGCCGTGACCTCGTCCGAGACGAGATCGCGCAGACGGTCGCCTCGCCGGACGAGATCGACGACGAGTTGGGGCAACTGTTCGCGGCGCTGAGTTCTTGAAGCGTAGGGCCGGCGTGAGCCGGCCGACCCGCACGGCCCGGTCGGCCGGCTCACGCCGGCCCTACAACTCCGTGTAACCTCCCGCCCCTCTTGCTTCACTGAGTCGTGGGGACGATGCTCACACTCGGGAGGCATAGCCGATGACCACGGCCCAGCGTTGCCCGGAATGCGGGACGGTGATGGGGGCGGACGCGCCGCTGGGCGTCTGCCCGAAGTGCGTGCTCGGCGTGATGATGGGGGGCGAGGGGGCGACGACGCCCTACCCCTCGGCGCCCCGAGATACGCAGGCGACGGTCGAGGGATTGGCGGGACTGTTTCCCCAGTTTGAGATCCTCGGGTCGATCGGCCGCGGGGGCATGGGGGTGGTGTACAAGGCGAGGCAGATCAAGCTCGACCGCCTCGTGGCCCTGAAGCTGATCCGGCCCGAGTCGCTCGGCGACGCCAACTTCGCCGAGCGGTTCGCCCGCGAGGCCCGGGCGATGGCCAAGTTGAACCACCCGAACATCGTGATGGTGCACGACTTCGGCGAGGTTGGCGGGTTGTTCTACCTGGTGATGGAGCTGGTGGAGGGGCATGACCTGCGGCAGGCCCTCAAGAAGGGGCCTCTGAAGGACGAGGCGGCCCTGGTGATGGCCCTCCAGATCTGCGACGCGCTGCAATACGCCCACGAGCAGGGGATCGTCCACCGCGACATCAAGCCGGAGAACGTCCTGCTGGGCCCGGACGGGCAGGTCAAGCTCGCCGACTTCGGCCTGGCGAAGCTGCTGGTGCCGTCGGAGGTCCAGCCCCTCACCCTGACGCGACAGGTGATGGGCACGCCGCACTACATGGCCCCCGAGCAGTTGGAACGGCCCCGCGCCGTCGATCATCGGGCCGATATCTACGCGCTGGGGGTCGTGATTTACGAGATGTTCACCGGCGTGCTGCCGCTGGGGCGGTACGAGCTGCCCTCGGAGAAGGTCGGGGCCGACGAGCAGCTCGACGAGGTGGTTACCAAGGCCCTGGCCCGCGACCCGGACGAGCGCTACGCCCGCGTGGCCGATCTTCGGGCCGACCTCGAGGAGTTCGCGGAGAACTACGACCTGACGGACGCCTGGAAGGCGGCGGTCGTCCGGGCGAGCCTGCTCTCCTCGGGTCAGGAAGGCGGCGCGGGCGGCGATGATGGGAGCTGGTGGCTCTGGCTGATCCCGGTGATTCTCGGTCTGGCCTTCATTCCTGTCTGGGGGCAGCAGAAGTTCACGCTCTCCGGCCTGCCGGCGGTGTCGATCTGGGCGATCCCCTACTCCCTGGTCATGGTTTTCGCGGGCTTCGGCGCCGCGACCTGGTACTGGCGCGGAAGGCGAGGGGCGGGAACCGGAGATGGTGCCGTCGCGAAGGACGCCGCGATCGCCCGAGATCTCCAACTCCCGGAGGGCCCCGAGCCGTACGCGGTGGCCGAACCCCTTGGGTTAGGGCGCGTGTTCGACCCCGTCTTCGCGCCGCTCTTTGTGCTGAACATGCTCGCGGGGGGGGCGGCGTTGCTTTATGCGTGGGGGGCGTTCCGCTCGGTCACTGTCGGCCATGTCTCCGGCGCGCCGAGCGCGGCGGGCGTGATGGTCGCGATCAAGGTGATCGTGCTCGGAACCACGACCCTCCTGGGCATTCTCTCCGCGACCACCCCGCGCATGCGCTGGATCGTCCTCCTGGCCGGGGTCGTCATGGCAGTCTTCTCGACGGAAGCGATCCTGTTCGGCCTACCCGCGGGACTCTGGGCCTCGTTCATCCTGACCCGCGGCCTGGTCGCCGCGGCGTCACGGCTTCTCCATACTCCGGTACGATCCTCCGAGGCCGCGGCGCCGGTCGACTCGGCCATCGCCGGCGGGACGCAAGTCCCCGGCGGGGGGAAGGCCGTCCTGTAGGATTCGTGAAACACATAGGGATTTCCGGATTGCGCCCGGCGGGCGATTCCAGGGCCAGGTTGTATGAGAACCCCCGCCCCGTTGGACTAAAGGAGGAGTACGCGACCGCGGCCCCCGGGCCGCCGAAGGACCGAAGGGGGTTCGAGATGCAGAGCAGCCGCCGGGAATTCTTGCGACGGTCCGCCGCGGGCGCCGCGGCCGGGTTGGGGCTCGGGGCCGCAGGGCTCGGGGCGAGGGCGGACCTGAAGGGGAAGGCGGATAAGCCGAAGTCGATCCTCATGCTGGGCGGCACCGGCTTCCTGGGCCCGCAGGTCGTCGAGGCGGCGCTGGCGCGGGGCCATACGGTCACGCTCTTCAACCGCGGCAAGACCCGCCCCGGCCTCTTCCCCGACGTCGAGAAGCTGCACGGCGACCGCGATGGCGACCTCAAGGCCCTCGAAGGGCGCAAGTGGGACGCCGCCGTCGACACGTCGGGGAACGTCCCCCGGATCGTCAAGATGTCGGCCGAGCTGCTGGCGCCGAACCTCAAGCACTACATCTACATTTCCTCCGTCTCCGCCTACGCCGACCTCTCCAAGCCCGGCTCCGACGAGACCACACCGGTGGCGACGATCGACGACCCGACGGTCGAGAAGATCGACGGCCGCACCTACGGCGCCCTCAAGGCCCTCTCCGAGAAGGCGGCCGAGGCCGCGATGCCGGGCCGGGTGGCGGTCGTCCGCCCTGGCCTGATCGTGGGCCCCGACGACCCCTCGGATCGCTTCACCTACTGGCCCGTCCGCGTGGCCAAGGGGGGCGAGGTCCTGGCCCCCAACTCGCCCAATGACCCCGTCCAGCTCATCGACGCCAAGGACCTGGGCGAGTGGCTGGTCGTCTTGATCGAGAACCAGACCACGGGCGTCTTCAACGCCCTCGGCCCCGACAAGCCCCTGACGATGGGCGCGATGCTCGACGCCTGCAAGACCGCCGCCGGCTCCGACGCCTCCTTCACCTGGGTGCCCACCGAGTTCCTGGCCAAGCACCGCGTCCAGCCCTGGAGCGACATGCCCGCCTGGGTGCCCAGCGAGGGGGACTACACCGGCTTCGCCAAGGTGAGCAACGCCCGCGCGATCAAGGCCGGCCTCACCTTCCGCCCGATCCTCGACACGGCCCGCGACACCCTCGCCTGGTTCAAGACCCTCCCCGAGGACCGTCGCTCGAAGCTCCGCGCCGGCATCAAGCCCGAGCGCGAGGCCGAAGTCCTCGCGGCCTGGAAGGAACAGAAGGCCAAGACGGGCTGAGGTCGGCCTTCGCCACGACGCCTCTCCTGTCCCCCTCTCCCTCTGGGAGAGGGCTGGGGAGAGGGTCGGCTTTCGGAGAGGCAGCGGTCCGCAGCGTCCCCAGGCGATCCGGGTAGGGCGTGTGCAACACGCCGCCGGGATTGTGCCGGCGTGTTGCACACGCCCTACAGGGATAGGGCCAGCGACGCTTCTTGAGCTGGCGACGACCCTCACCCTAACCCTCTCCCAGGGGGAGAGGGGACCGGATCTCGCTCGCCGTATCACCCGAGCCCGATCGCCCTGGACCCTCGTCGAGGATCTCACGCGTGCCCTTGAGCGTCCCCGACGTCCCCGTCTCACATTCCCCCGGTCGCCGGGCGGTTCATGCCTTGCGCGGCCTCATCCCCGTACGCGACGACGAGGTCGCCGCGCTCGCCTGGTCGTGCCTGTTCGCCTTCAGCATGCTGGGCGGTAATTATATCTTGCGTCCCTTGCGCGATGAGATGGGGGTCGCGGCCGGCCCTCAGCACCTGCCCGCCCTCTTCCTCACGACGCTCGCGGCGATGCTCGTGGCCAACCCGCTGTTCGCCGCGCTCGTGGGCCGCTGCCCGCGACGCAGCCTGATCCCGGTCCTCTTCCGCGGCCTGGGGCTGAGCCTGCTCGGCTTCTACCTCCTTTTACAATCGGTGCCCGACCCGGGGGCCTCGCTCATCGGGCGGGCGTTCTTCGTGTGGGCGAGCCTGGTCAACCTGCTCGTCGTCTCGGTCGTCTGGGGCTGCCTGGCCGACCGCTTCGACGACGACCAAGGCCGCCGCCTCTTCGGCCCCATCGCGGCCGGGGGGACCCTGGGGGCCATCGCCGGCTCGGGCATCACGACCGCCCTGGCGCCCCGGGTCGGACCGATTCACCTGCTCCTGGTCGTCGTCGGCCTGATCGAGCTGGGGATCTTCGCGGCCGGCCGGCTGGCGCGGAGGCTGGAGCCGGACCGCGCGTCCGAGCCGCGCCCGATCCGAGTGCGCCCCTTCGACGGCATCCGTCGCACGCTCTCGTGCCCTTATCTGCTGGGCCTGGGGACGTCGATCGTCCTGTTCACGATGAGCTCATCGATCGTCTACCTCGAACAGGCGAGGCTGGTCGGCGCGGCGATCCCGTCGGCCGAGCTGCGGGCGGCGTTCTTCGCGCGGATCGACTTGATGGTGAACCTGCTCGGCCTGCTGTTGCAGGCCTTGATTGCCGGGCGGGTGATCGCCGGCCTGGGCGTGGGGGGCTCGGCGGCGGTGCTGCCGGCGTTCACGCTGGCCGGGTTCGTCGCGCTGACGTGGCGACCCAGCCTGGCGATGCTCGTCGGTTTCCAGGTGCTGCGTCGCGCCCTCGACTATGCCGTGTCCCGGCCGACGCGCGAGGTGATGTACACGGTGGTGCGCCGGGAGGACAAGTACGCCGCCAAGAGCTTCATCGATACCGTCCTTTATCGCGCCGGCGACGCCCTTGGCGCCTGGTCCTATGGCCTGCTCGCCGCCCCTCGCCCGATTGCGGCGGTCGTGGTCGTCCTCTCGGGCGTCTGGATCGCACTGAGCCTGCGACTGGGACGCCGGCAGGCGGAATTGGCGAGGCAAGCTCACCGGGGTCAGCCCTAGCCAGCCGGGCCCTCTCGAAGGATCGACCCCGGTCAGTGCTCGGACTCGACGCCGTCGAAGAGGCGGCTGACGCTCTCGCGGCGGTGGATGGAGAGGATGGCGCGCGCGAACAGCGGGGCGATGGAGATCTGGTGGCAGTTGGGCGAGAGCGGCTCGCAGCGGCGGCCGATCGTGTCGGTGACGACCAGTTCCTTGATCGGGCTGCGGGCGATCTTGGCGGCCGAGCCCTTGGAGAAGACGCCGTGGGAGACGCAGGCGTAGACGTCGCGCGCCCCGCGGACCTTGCAGGCCTGGGCCATCTCGATCAGGGTGCCGCCGGAGATCGTGAAGTCGTCCACGATCAGGACGTTCTTCCCCTCCACGTCGCCGATCACGTTCTGGATCTCGGCCTGCTCGTCGTGGGCGCGGCGCATCTTGTTGCCGATCGCCAGGGGGGCCCGCATGAGCTGCGCGAAGCGGTTGGCCTGCTTGCTGAAGCCGACGTCGGGCGCGGCCACGACCAGGTCCGGGATGTTCTTGCGCCGGAAGTGCTCGGCCAGGACGGGCATGGCATACAGGTGGTCGACCGGGATCTTGAAGAACCCCTGGATCTGCGGGCTGTGCAGGTCCATCGTCAAGACGCGGTCGGCGCCGACGGATTCGAGGGCGTCGGCGACGACGCGGGCGCGGATCGAGACGCGGGGCTCGTCCTTCTTGTCCCCCTTGGCGTAGGAGAAGAAGGGGATGACGGCCGTGACCTGCATGGCGCTGGCGCGCTTGAAGGCGTCGACCCAGAAGAGCAGCTCGACGAGGTTGTCGTTGACCGGGTTCTCGGTCCCCTGGATGATGTAGACGTCGCGGCCGCGGACGTTCTCCAGGATGCGGACGAAGATGTTCCCCTCGCTGAAGACGTGCGTCTCGGCCTGCGCCAGGGTGATCCCCAGGTGGTCGCAGATCGACTTGCCCAGCGTCCGGCTGGCGGAGCCGGCGAAGATCTTCAGCTCACCGTAGGGGTCGTCTTGCTTCGAAGTGCAGACGAGTGACGTGTCCATCGTCGTGGAGCCCCCGGTGGTGATTCGTGCGGGTTGGTGCGGGGAGCCGGCAGTGATCCTTGCGGAATCTTAACAGTTCTTGGGCCCGGCGGCCAGCGAAGAGCGGTCGGCAGTCAGTCGGAGGGGAGACGCCGCGGTCGAGGCGCGTGGGGACGGGCGGCGGGGCGGTAAGCCGGAGGAGGGGCTCCGCCGGAGACCCGTGGGGATGCGCGGCGGGGCGGTCAGCGGTCAGCTCTCAGCGGTCAGCCGGAGGAGGGACTCCGCTGGTGGTCCTGTAGGGCGTGTGCAACACGCCGTCTTCGCTTCGCGCGGCGTGTTGCACACGCCCTACAGGATTGACCGCCGCGCCGACGAGGACGCGGAGGTTACCCCTCGCATCGCGGCCTAATCCCCTGTCCGGCTGACCGCTGAAAGCTGACCGCCCCGTCGCAGCCCCGCTCGGGTGAGGCGCAGCCGCCTACTCAGCGGCCCATCGAGGCGATTGGCCAGGCGTCGTTGCGGCGGTCGTGGGAGCGCTGGAAGGCGCGCTCGCGCTCGAGGCGGGTGTGCTCGTAGAGGGCGAGGTAGAGCTGCTCCTCGGCCTCGGTGAAGGGCTGGCCGCGGCGGCCCTTGACGATGCGCGCGGTGGCGAACATCTGGTCGAGCGGGAACCCGGCCGCCACGCGGCCGTAGAGCACCGCCGAGAACGAGGGCACGTGCTTCGGCAGGAGCGGGCCGGCCGGCAGGACGTTGCACATCACGCCGATGGCCGTGCCGGTGTTGAGCATGCTGCCCAGGCCGGTGCGGGTGTGGTCGCCGACGAAGCAGCCGACCTTGGCCTGGCCGGTGGGGACCGGGTCGCCCTGGAGGGGGACGTAGACCTCGCCGTAGTCGTTGCGCAGGTCGGAGTTCGAGGTGATGGCGCCGAGGTTGACCCACTCGCCGACGTAGGCGTGGCCGAGGAAACCTTCGTGATACTTGTTCGAATAGCCGTGGATGATCGACGCCTCGACCTCGCCGCCGATGCGGCTGTTGGGGCCGATGGTGACGCCGCCGCGGAGGTTGGCGCGGAAGAGCTGGGTGTCGCGGCCGATGAAGGTCGGGCCCTCGACCCGCGTGAACGGCTGCACGACCACGTTCGGGCCGATCGTGATGGGGCCGTTGGTCGTGTCGAAGACGGTGAACGGGTCGATCCGGGCCGACTCGTGGACGAAGAGGCGGTCGGAAGGTCCGACCAGGGCGATGGCCGACAGGTGGCGGTTGCTCACGCCGCTCTTGCCCTCGACGGCGAAGTCGCGGAGGAGGTGGTCGTTGTTGCGGGCGACGAGGTCCCAGGGGCGGTGGATCCACTCGCCGCCGAGGTCGAACGTCTCGGCCCGCGAGGCGAGGTCGTCGAACCAGTCGTCGACGTGGCCGGGGGTCAGGCCGGCGACGAGGTCCGGCCCGACGAAGGCGCAGGCGGCCAGGCCCTCGCACAGGCCGAGCCAGGGGGCGCCGTCGGTCGGGGGGGCGAAGTCGAGGGGGGGGACCCAGCGGGCGTTGACCACGCAGACGGGGCCGCGGGCGAGCCAGTCGGCGTCGTTGATGACCGTGTGGGGGTCGCGCTCGCGCTGGATGGCCGCGAGGTGCGACCGGACGACGGCGCCGCGGCGGGCCGGGCCGGGTCCCACGCCGAACGCCCGGGCCGCCTTGGCCCCCAGGGGGTTGGCGCCCAGGAGCAGCTCATAAACTGGCCGAGTCAATGTCAGTGGCTCGAGCGCGGCGACGGCATGATCCTCGACCAGACAGAGACGCATCGTCCGCTCCTTCCGCTTGGTGCACGGCGTGGATTTCGAACTCAGGCGGTCAAGGCTCCGAGAACCATGCGACGAAGAGTCGAAGGGAGGTGTCTGCCAGGCGTCGGCCGCGGCGTGGTCGGATTATACCGACCGAAGCCGCGCCGACCTAGGCAGACCCTCATCCTTGTTGCCCGGACGCCACTTCAACGAACCTTCAGGAATCGTAGTTCATCCTTGGCCAGGTCGAGGACGGCCACCGTCCACGACTCCGCCCGATGCAGCGCCCCCGGGTTGATCCAGCGCGTCAGGCCGTGGTGCTGATCGGTCGGCACGTGCGAGTGGCCGAACAGCAAATAATCCGGCTTCGCGTCCGCGAGCCGGCGGACCTGCTTGGCTGAGTCGCCGTGGGTGACGGCGATCCGCCGGCCCGCCAGCGTGATCTCCCCCCCGCGTTCGAGGCAGGTCCCGCCCACCGCCTCGATCGCCCGGCGCAGGCCGTCTTCGTCGAAGTCGTTGTTGCCGAAGACGTAATAGCTCGGCAAGACGCCGCACTCGTGCACCACGTCGGGCTCCGTCAGGTCGCCGCAGTGGATCAGGGCCTCGACCCCCTCCGCGACGAGCAACGCGACGGCGCGGGCGGTGCGTTGCATGTGGTCATGGGTGTCTGACAGGATGCCAATTCGCATCGCGGTTCTCGACGAGAGGTCACGAACGCTGGCCGAGGCACGGGGCGGACGGTAGACTTCTTCTAGAGCACCGCGACGAACCCACCCGTTGTCGGGAGCGTCTCCCTTCTAGGGAGTGGAGAGCCGGGGTTCGTCGTCGGGAAGCTCGACGCCCGACCATTGTCCGGTTGGGCGGGCGGCCGGTCGAGAGGAGACGGCTGGCCGCGGGAAGGGAGGTCCCCCCTTTCGGCCCCGTGACGGGCCGATGACCCCTTCCCTGGCTCAACCCGCGTCGCGCGGGGAGGTGTCCAGTGGCCATCGCCATCGTTCGTAAGCCCCGAAAGTCGTCCGATCGTCCCGCCGCCTCGCCGGCGCGGACTCCTGCCAACCGTCGACGTGACGTGGAGGCCCCCGATGCCGGGGTGCTCGCCCGCCCGACCGAAGCCCCGGATGCGGGCGAGGGTCGTGCCGCACTCCACGAGCACGAGTTCACCCACGGCCGCAGCCAGAGCTGAGCGGTCGGGCCAGGACCCGGTCGTCGCGACCCCGGAGGCCCCACCGCCCCGTTCTACCGGTCTCGACCCCCGGCGGGCCTTCCCAAACGGGCCCGAGAGTTCTCGCGAAGCCCAGCATCCTTAGGGGATGCCGGGCTTCCGCTTTTTCACTTACCCGGATGGAGTCGGTGCGTTTCACGCACCTTACATGACGGGCACCGCCGCCGGGAACACGTGGGCGTAGACCCACACGATCCCGCCGACGATCAGCGCCAGGGCCACGCTGTGCCAGAGCACCGCGCGGAGCAGGTCCCCCTCTTTACCACCCTCGCCGGTAGCCGCAGCGGCGACGACGATCGACTGGGCGTCGATCATCTTGCCCATCACGCCGCCGGTCGAGTTGGCCGAGGCCATGAGAATCGGGTTGAGGCCGAGCTTGCCGGCCGTGATTTTCTGGAGGTTGCCGAAGAGGACGTTGCTCGACGTGTCCGAGCCCGTCAGGGCCACACCCAGCCAGCCGAGCATCGTGCCGAAGATCGGGTAGAGCCAGCGGCCCGTGCGCGTGAACGCCAGGCCGAGCACGGCGTCCATCCCCGAGTATTTCGTGACGAAGCCCAGCGCGAGCATGGAGAAGATCGCGGCCATCGCCGGCAAAAGCCGCACGACCGTCCCGGCAAACGTGGCCGCCATCCTGCCAGGTGAGACCCCAAGCAAGAGGCCGCTCACGACGGCCGCGAGGAAGACGGCGGTGCCCGTCGAGGAGACCGGCACGACGTCGATGATGGCCTTTTCCAAGTCCTTGTCGGTGGGAGACTTGTGGCCGGTGACGGCCTCGCCCTTGGCGATCGTCTCGTGCAACCGGGGCATCGCCGGCTTCCAGGTGGTGTGGGCGTCCATCGCGGTCTTCACCTTGGGGATGCCCCAGGCGAGCACCGTCAAGGAGAGCAGTGCGAATGGCATCCAGGCCCGCGCCACGCGGCCGGCGGTGAGGGGCTTGCCCGAGGTATCGAACCCCTCGATTTCGTCGAGTGCGGGCTCGACTGCCCCTTTCGCGGTGTCCTCGGGGAATCGCCACTCGACGCGCGGCTTCCAGAACCGCAGTAAGATCACCCCGGCCAGCAGGCTGGCGACGGCCGAGGCGATGTCGACCAGATCCACGCCGATGAAGTTCGACCAGGCGAATTGCACGCCGGCAAACGTGCCGCCGATCACGGCCAGCGCGGGCCAGACGGCGAAGGTCTCGCGCCAGGACGTCATGGTCCTCACCAGCCAGAACGGGATGAGGATCGACAGGAACGGCAAGGTCCGCCCGGCCGTGACGCTGAGGGCCTCGACGTCGAGCCCCGTGACGCCGCCGAGCGTCTTGATCGGCGTGCCGATCGCCCCCCAGGCCACGGGTGCAGTGTTGGCGATCAGGCAGAGGAGCGCCGCCTGGAACGGCCGGAATCCTAGCCCGACCAGGAACGCCGCCGAGATCGCCACGGGCGCCCCGAATCCCGCTGCTCCCTCGATGAAGGCCCCGAACGAAAACGCGACCAATACCGCCTGCAAGCGCCGGTCGCCGGACAGGCTGGCGATCGATGCTTTCATCACGTCGAACTGCCCGGTCATCACGGCCAGGTCGTAGAGGAATACGGCGGCCACGATCAGCCAGACGATCCGGAACAAGGCGAACGCCACGCCGTATCCGGCTGCCGCCGCCGCGCGGTCGACCGGCATGCCGAAGACGCCGACTGCCACCAGCACCGCGGTCGCCAATCCCGCCAGGGCCGCCTGCCATGCCCCGGCCTTCCCCGAGGCCAGCAATCCCAGCAGGACGACCACCGGCAACGCCGCCACGAGGGTCGAAGCGGGCCAACTCCCCAGGGGGTCGTACTGTTGCATCCACACAGGTGGTCGACTCCGCATGCCTGGAGGCACGATGCGGGGGCTTGTGCCCCGAACGCGCCGCCCCAAGATACGGCAACGAGACGGGATGCACCACGGGCCGCGAACAGAATTCGGGACCTTCAATGCGACTGTGTCGCGAAGGCATCTCGCGACGATCACGGCGGCGTCACGCGGCCGTGGCGTCGAAGACTCCGCCACAGCCACACAGAGTCGACGAATCGACCCCGTCCAGGTGCCTAGCGACGGTCGCGAGATCCGATAACCGGCCTCTTCGAGTCTCAGCGCCCTCCCTCGGCCGGCGGGGCGTTGGTGAGAGAGACCTTGGAAGCCCCGTCGTCGGCGAAGCGGACGGGGACGTTCCAGATGACGTTCTGGAATGTGCAAAAGGCGCTCGCGCCCGACTTGCAGATGAAGGACGAGACCGAGAGGCGGACCTTCAAGACCTGCCCCGCGGCCAGGGGCTGCGCCAGGGGGACGGGGACCTTGAACGTCGTCTTCGCCGGCTCGACGTGGCTGCCGGTGGGGGGGACGGACTCGTCGAGGGCGCCCTTGTTGGAGGGGGCCTCCAGGAGGTAGCGGATGGGCGTGGGGGCCTCGTCATTGAGCTTGAAGCCGCGGGGCAGGTCGAGGGTCACGTCCAGCGCGAATTCCTTGCCGGGGGCGATCTTCACCTCGGGGACGTTGATCACCGTCGCGTTCGGGAAGGTCGGCTTGCGGGGCGGCGGGGCGGGGGCCTTGATGCTGGAGGTATCCAAGGTGGTGACCTTGTGGCTGCCGCCGAGGTGGACCTTGCGGATGGCGTGGTTGTTCGTGTCGGCGACGTAGAGCGTCGAGCCGAGCACGCTCAGGCCGCCGGGCTGGTAGAACTTGGGCGGGTTATCGTCCGCCCCGGCGGGGCCGGCGCCGACGAGGGTCTCGACCGCCTTGGTCGCCGGGTCGCAGACCTTGATCTTGTTGTTGTAGGAGTCGGCGATGTAAAGGCCCCCCTCGCCGTAGGCCAGGCCGAGGCAGTGCTGGAGGCGGACCTTGCTCCCCTCGCCGTCGCGGTCGCCGAAGCCGAACAGGCCGACGCCGACGATCGTGTCGACGCGCTTGGCCGCGAGCGCGAGGGAGCGGACGCCCGAGACCTCGCTGTCGGCCACGAAAAGGTGCTTGCCGTCGGTGGCCAGGCCGCTGGGCTGGGCGAAGGCGGCCTTGGCGTAGGGGCCGTCGATGATCTCCTCCTGGCCCGTACCGGCGAAAACGCCGATCGTCTTGCCCTCCAGGTCGTAGCGCCAGATCTGGTGCGGGCCGGCCATCGCCACCGCGAGCGATCGCGTGCCGGGGATTGGGATCAGGTCCCAGGGGCTATTCAGCCCCGTCTGGCGGGCCGGGCCGGAGCCGGAGCGGCGGTGCGACTGCTCGCCGGTGCCGGCGACGGTCGTCACCTGCTTGGCGTCGAAGTCCACGGCGCGGATCGCGTGGTTCTCCGTGTCGGCGACGTAGAGCTTCCCCTCGAACAGGCACATCCCCTGGGGCCGATTGAACGTCGCCCTGGCGTAGGGGCCGTCCTTCAGGCCCTCGCCGCCGGAGCCGATCGCCTCGACGAACTTGCCGTCGAGGTCGGTGATGATGATCCGGTTGTGCCCGGTGTCGGCGATGAAGAGCTGCTTGCTCTCCTTGTCGGCCAGGATCTTGCCGGGGAAGAGCAGGCCGCCCTCGGTCGAGGCGCTGTCGTCCTCGGGGAAGAAGACGAGGGGGCGTTCGTCGAGCTGGCCCGCCGCCTTGTGCTGCTTCACGAGCTTGCCGATCGCCTCGTCGAGCACGGCGTATTGGCCCTCGCCCGCGACCTGGCCGATGGGCCTATTATTGGCGTCGATCAGCCAGAGGGTGGGCCAGCTCTGCACGCCGAAGCGGCTCCAGATGATCTGATCGGCGTCGTTGATGACCGGGTGCTTGATCCGGTATTCCTCGACCTTCTTACGGATGTTGGCCGTGGAGCGCTCGGCGTCGAACTTGGCGGTGTGGACGCCGATGACGACCAGCTCGTTCTTGTACTTCTGCTCCAGCTTGGCCAGGTCGGGCAGGACGTGGTGGCAGTTGATGCAGCAGTATGTCCAGAAGTCGAGCAGGACGATCTTGCCCTTCAGGTCGCGGAGCCGCATCGGCTTGCTGTTGATCCAGCCCTTGGACCCGTCGAAGGCGATGTCCGGGAAGTCCTCGGGGACCTGCCCCGGGCTGTGGCTCCCCCCGATGCACATGAGGACGAGGGCCGCGAGGACCGCGCCGTAGGGCCGGCGGCGTGACGACCTGGGACGATTCATGGACGCAGCCCCTCGATGAGTGGAGAAGCGGATCTCACCGCCGAGGGCGCGGAGGGCGCAGAGAGGAAAATGAATTCTTTGTGATTTCTCTCTGCGCCCTCCGCGTCCTCCGCGGTGAGATCCCTCATGACTTCGCAGCCTTGATCGCCTTCTGAGCGATGTCGCGTCGGTACATGGCCCCCGTGAAGCGGATCGAGCGCACGGCCTCGTAGGCGCGGGCCTGGGCGTCGGCGAGGTCCGAGCCGAGGGCGGTGACGTTCAGCACGCGGCCGCCATCGGTGACGATCCGCCCGTCGCGGCCGAGCTGGGGGTCGCTCCGCAGGGCGGTGCCGGCGTGGAAGACCTTCACGTCGGCCATGCGGTCGGCCTGCTCCAGGTTGTTGATGACCCGCCCTCGCTCGTAGTGGCCCGGGTAGCCCTCCGAGGCCATGACCACCGTGACCGCCGGGCGGGGGTCCCAGGCGAGCTCCAGGGTGTCGAGCCGCTCGTCGACGACGGCTTCCAGCGCGTCGAGCAGGTCCGACTTCAGACGCATCAGCACAGCCTGGCATTCAGGGTCGCCGAAGCGGACGTTGAACTCCAGCACCTTCGGCCCTTGGTTCGTGAGCATGAGGCCGGCGTAGAGCACGCCGCGGAACGACCGCCGTGCCCGCTTCAGGGCGTGGACGACGGGGACGAGGACTTCCCGCTCGACCTCTTCCATCAGCTCCGGCGTGACGATCGGCGCCGGGGAATAGGCCCCCATGCCGCCGGTATTGGGCCCTTCGTCGTGGTCGAAGGCCCGCTTGTGGTCCTGACTCGACTCCAGGGGGACGATCGTCCGGCCGTCGGTCAGGGCCAGGATGCTGGCCTCCTGGCCGTCGAGGCGTTCTTCGAGGATCAGGCGGTCACCGCCCTTGCCGTAGATGCGCCGGACCATCACCTGCTCGATGGCGTCGAGGGCCTGGCGGAGGTTGTCGCAGACGTACACGCCCTTGCCCGCGGCGAGGCCGTCGGCCTTGAGCACCATGCCGAGCGGGCGGCCGAGGACGTAGTCGCGGGCCTCGGCGGCGGTGTCGAAGACGCGCTTCTGGCCCCGCTCCTCGATCTCGACCTGCACGCCCGGCGAGAGCATCTCGCGCGGGTCCATGATGCGGTCGATCGCCTCCAGGGTCTCGGCGGCGGTGCGGCACATCAGGGTGTGGCGTAGCGTCGAACGCCCGCGGGAGCGGACGACGAGCGAGACTTCGCGGGAGAGGATGTAATGCTCGGCGTCCGGGGCCGCGCGGAAGATGCGGTAGTCGGCTGTGGGGATGCCGGCCTGGCGCATCAGGTCCTTGGCGAAGACCTTGCTCCCCTCCAGCTCGGCGGCGTCCTTGCGGGGGCCGAAGATGCGCAGGCCCTCGCGCTGGAAGAAGTCGACGATGCCGTTGACCAGCGGCTCCTCCGGCCCGACCACCGTCAGGCCGACCCCCTCGCGCCGGGCGAACTGGGCGAGCGCGCGGAAGTCGCCCGGCTCGATCGCCACGTTCTGCACGTCGAGGGCCGTCCCGGCGTTCCCCGGGGCGCAGAAGACGCCCGTCACGCGCGGCGACTGCTTCAGCTTCCAGCAGAGGGCGTGCTCGCGCCCTCCCTTGCCGATCACGAGCACTTTCAACGCCGTCGCCCCCGGTGCCGCGGCTTCGCCGTCGCCCCTACTATTTTAGAAGCACGACCAGCCAGAGGACAGGCCAAAGCCGATAGCCGATGGCCGAGGGCCGATGGCCGATGGCCGATAGCCAATGCCCAATCGCATCGGACACGCTCCGACTCTTGGTTATTGGTTATGGGCTATTGGCCATCGTCCACCCCTCTCACGACTTCCGCCGCCGCCCCTTCGGCTTGGCGGCGGGGAGGGCGGCCGTGGTCACGCTGGCCAGCAGGGCGGCCAGGCGCTGGGCGGCCTGGCCGGGGCCGCGCGACAGCTCGGCCATCTCGGCGAAGCTGAGCTGGGGGTCGGGGAACGGCAGCCGACCCTCGGCCTCATCGGCCGTCGAGAGCAAGGTGTACGACTTCTTCACGAGGCGGATCCTCACCCCGCACCGCTTGAGCAACTCCAGCTCGCGGTAGTACGTGCGCAGGCCGATCGCCAACTCCCGCAGCAACTCCTCACGCGTCCGCGCCCCGCCCGCCAGGATCATGACGAGGCGATGCAGCCTCGCGGCCCGGCTGAGCGTGATGTGGACGGCCGGACGCCGCCGACTGCCCGTTCGACTCATCTCCAACCTCCTCCTCGTCATTGAGCGACCACCGCCTCCCGACCGGCCCCTCTCCATGGGGCCGGGATCATTGCTTGCATGGAATTATGCATTATCTGATTGTGACGATTGTGCGGAAAAATTCAAGGATGCCGCGAGTATAGCCGAAAACCACGAAAGGCCCTCCGAGAGAGTTGGCCGCGGCGTACGGTCGTGGCCGCGGTCGGGGAGGGGGGCCGAGCGAGCACCGCGGGCCGGTCCCGCCGTGATCCCGAAAGGGAGAGGCGGCGCGGGGGGGCGGCGGATGGCTCGAAGCCGGGGAAGTTCTCGCGTCCGGGGAGTCTGGTCCATGTCGATGCGCCGCGAACGGTCAAGGGCCGTGAGGCCCCTTGCGGAAGACCTCGAGACCCGCCGGCTCCTCTCGGCCACGTTTCGGGGGACGGACCTCGACGGCGACACCTATACCCTGCGGCTCGCGGGGACGGGGGACTTCCGGGTCACGCTCGTCACCGCCTCCGGCACCGCGGTCACCGACCCGACCCAGCCGGCCCTGATCGACACCATCGCGATCGCCGGCGCCAACCCCACCACCAGCCGCTTGATCGGCAAGGTGACCAGGGGCCCCAGCGGTGACGGCAAGGTCTTCTTCGACCAGATCACGGAGCAAGGCGGGCGCGCCGAGGGCCCCTCGGGGACCCTGGGCATCCACGCCATCGACATCCCCAACTTCTGGCTGGGCGCCACGACCAGCGGGCCCGCGCCCGGGACTGCCGGGTCGATCACCATCCCCGACGGCGTGAATACGCTGCGCTTCGGCGGCGTGGACACCACCTTCACGCGCCCCGGGGCCACGCCCCTGAACCAGAACAACGCCAACGACGCGTTCACGGTGAACCTGGGCCTGCCCTATACCCAGGGCACGAGCATCATCATCAACAAGTCGGTCACCAGCGGCCAGGCCGCCGCATCGTCCACCGGCCAGGCGACGCAGGACTCGGTGAACTTCAACGTCGCAGGGCGGCTCAACGTCTTCCAGGCCGACACGATCGAGGGGAACACGTCCGTCCCGATCACCGAGTTCCAGGGCGGCGGCGGCACGCGGGTGATCTCGAACACGGATACGCCCACCGGCGTCACCGGCCAGATCGGCTTCATCCGCGTCGGCGGCAACGCCACCAACTTCGTGACGCAGACCAACGACAAGATCAGCAACTTCTACGTCGGCGGCGAGACGAACACCCTCTTCGTGCTCTCCCCCGGCGGCACGCGCAACCTCTACTTCGGCAAGGGCCTCGACACGGCGACGATCCGCACGCACTACATCATGTCGCTGAACGCGAACCGCGGGGCCCTGAACTCGGACATCACCGTCGACCGCAACGTCGGCACGGTCATCTTCGGCGGCGACGTGTCCAACGTGAACTTCCTGGCCGGCGTCCAGCAGAACCTGGGCGCCATCTTCTCGAACCAGACCGCCCCGACCAACACGCTCGCCCAGGACGGCGGGTCGATCCAGCAGCTCCTGATCGCCGGCAACGTGATCGACTCCGTGTTTGCGGCGTCGGTCGAGCCCTCGCCGGACAACGTCTACGGCACGGACCAGGATCTCGTCCTGCCCCACGGGATCATCCGCGCGAAGGTCGAGGGGAGTATCAGCAACTCCGACACGGTCACCGCCGAGCCGAACCGTGCGTTCTTCGCCCACCAGGTCGACCAGTTCGGCGGCCCGGTCGTGCCGCCAAACGTGCCCGAGGCGCCGTTCCCGAACCCCGGCGCCCCCCCCAGCGGCTCCCGCGTCGTGCCCGGCCTCCAGCCCACGTCCACACCTGTCACTCGAGCCGGCGGCGCGGCGACCTCCGCCTCCGCCCAGGTCAGGGCCGCCCGCGCGACGACCGCCGCCGTGCCCAAGGGCCCGGCGAGCGCGAAGGCCAAGGCCCAGAATCGCGCGAAGACCCACAAGAGTTCGTGAACCCGTCGTCTCCGGCCCCCTCGCCCCGTGCCCGGGGAGAGGGCTGGGGTGAGGGGGCGATTCTCGTCAGCAAAGGGAACGTGGGCCGCTCGGCTCCGTCCTCGCAGCTTTCCCTTCGAGTCTCTCACTCGAACGCAAACCGCTTCAGCGAGCCCCTGGGGCGGAATCGGGTCGGGATCACCTTGGGACTTGAGAGACGAAAGGCCAAGTCCGCGTTGATCTCCGAGGGGGCGCGGGTGGCACGCCACGAGTCTTCGAGGGGCGTGATCTGCTGGCGCCGCCCGCGGTCAGACACGCCCCTCGAAGACTCGTGGCGTGCCACCCGAGGCACCGGACCCGGCCGCGGTCCATTCCGAAGCGGGCTTTACACTTCTGATTCTCCTTGAAATAGCAAGGCGGATTGCCACGCGTCGAACCTCACTCCGGCACGGGCGGATCGGGCGCGACGGGGAGCCAGGGGTAGGGGGCGGCGCGGTCGTACTTCATCTGGAGTCGGGCGAAATGAGCGGCGGTCCGGCGCCATCTCGCCGCCACGTTCTTCGCCCTCTCGGCGCGCTCGCGCCACTCTTTCGGGCTGATCCCCCAGTAACCCCTCACCTCATCCTCGCCGTCCACCCGCTTCATGCCGAATTCTTCGGCGAGTGTCGGCCGGCCCCTCAGGGTGCTTCGCTTCAGGCACAGGGCAGCGTATCGCTCGGCTTGAGCGGCCTCAAGCGTCGCGGACCTGGAGTTGCGAGCCGACCGCGCGCCGTGCTCCCGATAGAGGGCCGAGAGGTCCCTCATCCTCTGCCGCCAGAGGCTGGCTCCGAGGCCGATGGCGAGCACCGCCACGGCGACCATGAGCATCCAGAGCCGGATTCGGGGTGGTCTCACAGGGACCTCGCTCCGGCGCCGGAGGGTCTGGCGCGACGGGGAGCCAGGGGTAGCGTGCGGCACGTTCGTACTTGAGGCGCATTCGAGCGTAGTAGACGGCTTTTCGCGGATCGTGTCTGTAGTGATAGCCTACCTCTGCGTTGTGCATGGTTTCCCAAGCGGCATGGTGCAGGGCAAGCTGACGATAATCGTCCCGCCGCCGTCGGATCGTCTCGCGGCACCCGAGGATGACGTCCACGACCGCCACGGCGATCATCAGCGTGCGGAGGCGGAAGCGGGGGTTTCGCATAGGGGGTCCTACCAACGAGACTCGCACTCCCGGCGGCGTTGGGCGCACTCCTCGGCCAGTCGCGCCGCGGCATCGGCTCGCCTCAGTGCGCCGGCCGCGATCCGGTCTCTGATTCGCTCCCGGAATTCGCTCCGTACACCAATCCTCCCGGGGAGCTCGTACGGGTGAGGCTCTCGCCATTGCCGCAGATCCTCTCGCCATTGCCGCAGTTCATCCGGCGAATCTTCCCCGATCATCCAGAACAGGATCTTTGGATCGGCGAGAGGCGGGGCACTTGCCCAGGAGCGCCAAAGAGTCTCCTCGTTCAGATAGGCCTTCTCGCGAGCCGCTTGCACCGCCGCTTCAGCCCGGAACCTGGCCCAACGTCCGCGGGCTTGGATGTAACCCATCGCGAGACCGGCCATCGCGATGAGCGCAAGGAGAGTCCGCAGCCGGATTCTTGGCTTCGGCAGGCGCATGGGACATCCCTTGGGCTCGGTGTTCTCACCACGCCGAGCCTACCCGGTCACGCATCGCCGGTCGAGAGACAGCAAGATCCCTGACATCCGATCGTCGTGCCAACCTGATCGGATCAGCCAGGCGTCGCCTACGATCGACTCGCACCTCGTCGCGCCCGCCCGTGCCACCGCGCGCCGGCGGGCCGGCCGAGGGGCGTGAACTCCGGGGGGGCGATGAAGGTGTCGGGCGTGGCGACGGGTGCCCTCGTCGACGCGGCCATCGCCTTGACGCGCGCGGCGTGTGCGAGTCCGCCCCCGTATCGGTAGGCCAACGGCACAATGGCGGGCACGTCAAGGTTCGCCGCGCCGAAGGGGACGACCTTGGCCCCGGCGGTGGACTGGAGGATGAGCCACTGGCCGCTCGTCTTGCGGTAGACGGCGATGTCGGCCTTGCCGTCGTTGTCGTAGTCCAGGGGGACGGGGACGTCGATCCCCGCCGCGCCGAAGGAGACGACCCTCGCGCCGGCGGTCGATTGCAGGATGAGCCACTGGGCGGTCGTGGGCCGGAAGACGGCGATGTCGGCCTTGCCGTCCCCGTCGTAATCCGCGGGGATCGGCTTGTCGAGGCCCGCGGCGCCGAAGGGGACGACCCGGGCGCCGGCGGTCGATTGGAGGATCAGCCACTGGGCCGTCGTGGGCCGGAAGACGGCGAGGTCGGCCTTGCCGTCGCCGTCGTAGTCGGCCGGGATGGGTGTGTCGAGGTTGGCGGCGCCGAAGGAGGTGACCCTGGCGCCGGCGGTGGATTGGAGGATGAGCCACTGGCCGGTCGTGGGGCGGTAGACGGCCAGGTCGGCCTTGCCGTCGCCGTCGTAGTCCGCCGGGATGGGGATATCGAGGTTCGCGGCTCCGAATGGTGTGACCCTGGCGCCGGCGGTGGACTGGAGGATGAGCCACTGGCCGGTCGTGGGGCGGAAGACGGCCAGGTCGGTCTTGCCATCGCCGTCGTAGTCGGCGGGAACGGGGATGTCCACGCTTGGGGCGCCGAACGAGGTGGTCTGGATGCCCGTCGCCGTGCGGAGGGATTGCCAGAGGCCGGTTGAGGGGCGGTAGAGCGTCAGGTCGGCGCGGAAGTCGCCGTCGAAATCTCCCGGCTGAGGTGCGCGGACCGTGACGGCGAACGAGGCGCTGCCCATGCCGCCGTCGTCGTCCGTCACGACGACCGTCGTCGTAAACTTGCCAAGCGATGTGTAACGATGGCTGAGCGTGAAGCTCTTGTTCGGCGCGAGGGGCAACTCATGGGGGCCGCCGCCGTCGCCGTAGTCGACGGTGGCCATCCAGGTGTCGGCGCCGAGGTCGGCGAACGAGTCGCTGCGGGTCACGGTCGTCCCGCGCAGCACGGTGACGGAGCCGCCCGCGGTGACGGTCGGGGCGAGGTTGGCGACGTTGACCGTGAACGTCCGGGTATCGCTCAGGTTGGGAGTGCCGTCGTCGCGGACGCGGACCGTGATCTGCGCCGAGGCGGGGCCGTCGGGGGGCGTCCAGGTGAATTGGCCGGTCGGGGTGATGGAAGCACCGGTCGGGGCGCCGGGATCGAGGCTGTAGGTCAGGTGCTGCTCGCCGTTCGGATCGTTGGCGGTGACGGCGAAGCTCAGCGGGAGGCCCTCGAAGGTCGACCGATCGGGAATCGCGGTCAGCACCGGCGGTCCGTTCACCCGGATGACGAAATGGGCCTCGCCGCGGCCGCCGTTGTCCTCGTCGCTGACGGCGACGGTGACGTTGAACGTCCCGGCCGTGGCGTAGGTGTGGTCGAGGAGGAAGGACTTGTTCGGGTTCAACGGCAAGAGTTGGGGGCCGGCGCCGTCGTCGTAGTCGACGGTGGCCATCCAGGTGTCGGCCCCCGGATCGGTGAACGAGCCCGGGCGGTTCAGCGTGCCCCCGACGGCGAACGCCGCATCGGCCCCGGCGGTGACGGCCGGGACGACGTTGGCGACGTTGATCGTGAACGTGCGGGCGTCGCTCAGGACCGGGGACCCGTCGTCGCGGACGCGGACGGTGACCTGCACCGAGGCGGGGCCGTCGGGGGGCGTCCAGGTGAACAGACCGCTCGTCGGATTGATGGTGGCGCCGGCCGGGGCGCCGGGATCGAGGCTGTAGTGCAGCGACTGACCGGCGTCGGGGTCGTTCGCGGTGATGGTGAAGGACAAGGGGCTGCCCTCGGTCGCCGCGCGATTGGCGATCGGGGGGAGGACCGGCGGTTGGTTCGCGACGGGCGCCAGCACGATCTTGGAGATGAAGCCGGTGCCGCCGCTGCCGCCAATGCTCTCCGGCATCAGCGGGGCGACGAGGGGGAAGTCCTCATTGGATTGCGTGTGCCCCACGACCACCGGGTCTTCCCCCGGCCCGACCGCGACGGCGAGGGCCGCCTCGTCCTCCGAGCCGCCCAGGTAGGTGGAGAAGGACAAGGTCGTCCCGCCGGCGTCGATGCGGGTGACGAACGCGTCGGCACCGGTCGCGCCCCCCGCGTTGCCGAGCTGGGTCGGCTGCTCGGTCGGGAAGTTGTTCGACCCGGTCTGGCCCGCGACGTAGACCCGGCCCATGCCGTCCACGGCGATGCCGTTCCCGAAATCCGCCCCGTCGCCGCCGAGGTAGGTGGAGAAGACCAGGCCCGACCCGTCGACATCCAGCTCGGTCACGAACGCGTCGTACACGCCCCGCAACCCCGCCTGGATCGGGTTCTGCAGGGGGAATCCTTCATCGAATGCGGTCGTCGCGGGGTCGTCGGCCGAGCCGGTGAAGCCCGTCACGTAGGCGTGACCGACCGCGTCGACGGCGATGGCGTGCCCCTCTTCCCCGGAGGCGCCGCCGAGGTAGGTCGAGTAGACGTAGTCGGAGCCCGCGGCGTTGATCTTCGTCACGAAGGCGTCGCCGCGCACCAGGCCGAACTCCGTGCCGCCGAAGCCGGGCTGGAAGGCGTTCTGAGTGTGGAAGTCCTGTGAGGCGGTGTGCCCTGCGACGTAGGCGTTGCCCTCGCCGTCGACGGCGATCCCGTAGCCCGTATCATCATCGCCACCGCCGAGGTAGGTCGAGTAATCGAGGGCACCGGCGGCGTTGAACCGCGACACGAACGCGTCGACGCGGCCCGCGATCGCGGGCTGGATGGGGTTGAGCAACGGGAACCCCTCGTCCCTTTCCAGCACAGTGGGATCCGAAGCTTGGAATTCACGTGACTTGAAGTCGCGGC
>JADMIO011606020.1_pt1 | contig 30510 bp, 24 predicted proteins | sample 8958161 | NCBI WGS metagenome assembly JADMIO01 (sample SAMN16585339, study PRJNA669376) | soil metagenome | isolation source: Crop rotation soil | place: USA: Cullars Rotation, Alabama | collected 2011 | reverse complement strand
GCCGCGACTTCAAGTCACGTGAATTCCAAGCTTCGGATCCCACTGTGCTGGAAAGTTCACCGATGAGAACAAGATTGCTGGGATCCTCGGCATCATGGTTGTAATAACGATCGGGATAGAAATCGTCCCAGATCTTTTGCCCCACCATGCGCTTCATCTCGGCCGGAGTCATCTTCCGGTGCACTGAGATCGCGATGATCAGGTGAATATCGTCTATGCCGTGGCCGTGCAGCATGTCCAGCAGAATCTCGAGCGCAGTTTGACGAATGTCCGGGGTCTTCATTGGCGGGATCGGCATGCTGATGTCATCGATGGCGATCGTGACCTTCATGCCGGGTTCGAGCTGCGCAAACAGCGGATCGCAATCGTGAGGGTGATTCAGCGCATAACGAATTGCGGCTTCGCGATTGACCAGACCCTTAATCGGCGGGTTTGGATAGATGACGCGCGTGCCAACCGGCAGGTCTTCAAGAATGAAGTCCATCCCGGAAGCGAGAATGCGTGGGGCACTGTCGCGATCGATGTAAATAACCGACTCGTGCGTTTTGCGTCGTAGTTGTAGGGCCATAGTTTGAAGCTTCGAGTTTGGAGTTTCGGGTTTCGAGTTTAAATCTCTTACCGAAAACTATTTCAAATTCAGAATCGGCCAATCGTGATGCAAGGCAGTCTGACGCAAACGCATGTCAGGGTTAATTGCTGCCGGGTGGCCCACGACAGAGAGCATCGGCAAATCACTCATGCTGTCCGTGTAAGCGTAAGAATCAGATAAGCTCAACCCTTCGCGCTCGGCGAAGACTCTTATCCAGGATGCTTTGGTCGCGGCAGCCATGACTGGAGGTAACAGGCGGCCGGTCGCAACGCCATTAACAAACTCAAGCCGGTTCGCTACGTATTCTTCAATGCCGAGGTGTTCCATCAACGGCTTGACTGACACGTCGAGCGCGCCGGTGACAACGACCTGTCGCAACCCCAAACTCCGCGACTTTTCCAGAAGTTCGTAGGTGCCCGGAAATACCGCCGGTTTGAGGACCGACAGGAACAGATCCTCGGCAAGATACCGCAGCCGATCCTCCTTCACTCCTTTGTAGCGCTTGAAGTAGAGGTCGTTGAAAACCTTTCGACTGTATTGATCGGTGATTGCAAAAACGGGCAGGCTTAGAATGGTCGCGGCGCTCTTCTTGAAGCTCTGGAGGAGCCCCGGCTCGTTGCGGGCATAGAAACTGAGGGTATGCACCAGGTTAGTGCTTACCAGTGTGCCCTCCAGGTCGTAAAAAGCTGCCGCCCCCAAAAAACCTCCGTGCTACTCCTCCAGACTCGACCAGCCATCGAACCTTGGGAGCGCTCTCTTGAAGATTGAGGGGACACTATAACCCGATTAGGCGCTTTACCGCCAATCTAAAAAATAATTGTACACTGGCGGTATACAATTCATGGTGAGCTAGTCGTTAATCAGCAGAAATAGCCAGAAAACCGGTACTTTGGTGGGCTGTTGGTCTAGGGATTACGCGCTCCCGCTCGCTTCAACTCCTCGAGGGTGCGCTTGTGTTGCTCGAGCTTTTGGCCCGCCTCACCGAGTTTGCCTTGAGAGGTGAGTCGCTGGTACTCATCGAGTTCCTGCACTGCCCGGTTGATGAGTTGTTGAACCTCGGGGGTAGGTCGGCCAGGAACCGCGGCAGGTGACGCCGCTTCTTTTGGCGCAGCCGGTGTGGTTTGAGGTGGCTCTGGCGCGGGTTTGTCCGCAGCGGTTTGGCTCGCCGCGTCGCCAAAAAGATGGGTCATCGCGTCATCGAAAGTTGGGCCATACCCCAGCCGATCCTGCGTAGCCAGGACCACCATTCTGAGCTCCGGCATTGGGCTACTCTCAGCCTTGAGGTAAATAGGTTCAACATACAACAGCCCCCGTCCCACCGGAATAACCAGCAAGTGACCGCGGAGCACATGGGAGCCTTGTTGGTTCCAGAGAGTAAACTGAGACGAAAGCTGCGAGTTTTGATCAATACGGGCCTCGATCTGGAGCGGCCCATCAATCAGACGCGATTTGGGAAAATCGTAGATTAACAGCTTGCCGTAATGCTCACCGTCGGAACGTCCCGCCATCCAGCCAATCAGATTGTTTCGTCCCGCAGGTGTGAAGGGGAGGATCAGAACAAACTCGTTCTGATTCTGCTCGCGGGGTAATTGCATCAGAACGAAGTAGGGATCAATCATCCCCACTTGCTTCCGATCGTGTTCATCCAAACTTACTTGTTGAGCAACATTCCAAACATCTTCGCGTTGGAAAAACACTTTCGCGCTTTGCGTGTGATAGAGGCCATAAACCTCGCCCTGCACTCGAATAAGTGTCTCGGGGTAACGAATGTGGGCCCTCAAGTCGGCGGGCATCTGGCTCGCATCCTGAAAGAGCGAAGGAAATGTCGCGCGATACGTTGCGATTAAGGGATCGTTGCTATCGAAAATGTAAAAGTGAACCGATCCGTTGTAAGCATCGATGACTACTTTGACGCTATTGCGAATGTAGTTGACTCGATTGCCGCCGACGTCGTGATGACGCGAGTAGGGATAGGATGACGATTCAGTGAAGGCATCCATGATCCAGAACAAGCGGCCTTCGTTATTGACCACGATGTAAGGGTCGTTGTCATAGATCAAAAACGGCGCGATGCCATTAACCAGTTCGCGAATATTTCGGTGAATCAGGACGCGGCTTTCCGAATCGACATCATCGGAGAAGGGAAGCTTGGAAAGATCGCCGAGCGCCCAGGCCAGCAACATTCGCCGGGCCCGGCCGCCAATCCGGATGCCACCTGAGCCTTCGTAATTTGTGTAAGCATTGGCATCGCCCTGGGGAAAGTTAAATTCTTTTTGGCGCGTCTTTACATAAACGTCAGTATTAGTTTCCTGGCCGAAATAAATCTCAGGACGAGTCACCTTGATCTGCGCTGAACTTGTCTGCACCGGCATATCGGAAACGACAAAACGCGGCATGCCTTCAGGTGAAAAACCATTCGCCGTATTCATGGTCAGACCGTAGCCGTGTGTGTAGACAAGCTTTTCGTTGATCCAATTCTGCGACGACTCCGGCAGTTTCTTAACGTCGAGCTCGCGCGCCGCCACCATCATTTGGCGCGTGCCGTCGACGTCGTAGCGATCGACGTCGACGTCAGGAAAGTCGTAGTAGGTCCTGATTGCCTGGATTTGCTTGAGAGTGTCCTGCAACGCATGCCAGTCCCACAGGCGAATGTTATCGAGCGTAGGCCGGTTCGTTTTTAGATCGAGAGCTTCAACTGTGTTGTCAGCTTGAAACTCCCGCAGCTCCACCTGTTCCAAACCGAAGGCGCGACGAGTCCAGGCGATGTTGTGTTCGATGTACGGCGTTTCGCGGCCAATCTCGTTTGGTTTGACAATAAAATTCTGAACGTACGACGGCACTAGAAAGATTCCGATCACGTAAACAACCAGCGGAAGAGCGAGCGCTAAGACCAGCAAGCGCACCCCTCGTTTCGTGAATGCGTTGACCAGCGCGATTACCGCAGCGAGCAAGAGAGTCAAGGCCACGAGATAGAGCGCCGGCAGCGCGTACTTGTCTTCAGTAAAAGTGACGCCGGAGAAGACTTGATGGTCTCGCCAGAGGGCTGGAAAGCGTGAAAGGTAAGTCCGCCATGCCAGCGCTACGAGCAGCAGCGTCAGCCCGATTGATACAACCGCAATGGACTTCTTTGCTGAGTCTTTACCTGCAGACTTCAAGGCAGTTTGCGGCAATGACAGAAAGGCATAAGCGATGGTCGCGCAGAGAATAATGAAAACGACGGTGAGCAACCAATTGCTTACGACGTCGTAAAACGGTAGCGAAAACAAAAAGAAGCTGAGCGGCTTATTAAAAATCGGATCCACTGCCGGCGCCTGGGCTTGATTGAAATAGAGCGCGAACGTTTGCCATTCACTCTTTATTGCCAGTCCGTAAACCAGACCGGCGACAGCCGCAACGATCCAGGCGACTGGCCGCGCGATTCTTTCGGGCGCGATTTGAACCGGCTGATTGTTTACGACGATGGTGCGCTTCGCCAGGGTGGTTGAAGCGAACGTGCGTTCCAGCAGCCAGAACGCTCCCCGCAAAATAAGAAAAGTCAGAACCGCAAACGCAACCAGCAGTCCGGCTTTTAGTTTAAAGATGTACCAGTAGACGTCTGAAAAACCAAGCGAGTTGAACCAGGCAGCGGACAGGAAGATTGAGAGACTGCGTGACAGAACAAAGAGAAGCAGAACGAACGCGACCCCCAGCACGATACGCCAGCGTCTGCGCCGTGGGGGATTGACGTCGATAATTTCGCCATCAGGCTGGGGAAACGTGTCGCTCACTTGCAGCTAGCATACGCTGAGGCCACACCTAAAGTCGAAGTTCAAAGTCCAAAGCTACAAATTGAACGTCTAAGTTAAGAAAGGATTGTGTTGTTCGGACGACCATCCGGAAAGATGGAACGCCATTCAATTCCGAAGCGTGAAAGCGGCGTGTATAATGACGAGGATTGTAAACAAAAGAGTGCAACCTCTGTAGTTGAAGTTCATCTAAGTCGCTCGACGAGCCAATCACAAGGAATTAAATGCTGACGCCAGAAACGCTGCTGCAAAATCGCTACCGTGTCATCCGTCTGCTTGGGCAGGGCGGGATGGGTGCGGTCTACGAAGCGACGGATGAGCGGCTCGATACAACGGTAGCGCTCAAGGAGACTCTATTCACGGATGAACGTTTGCGGAAGCAATTCGAACGTGAAGCAAGGCTGTTGGCTCGCATGCACCATCCCGCTTTGCCGCGCGTGAGCGATCACTTTGCTGAAGGTGATGGCCAGTTTTTGGTCATGCAGTTTATTCCGGGTGAAGACTTATCGCAGATGATGGCATTGAAGAAGGGTCCGTTTCCACCGGACCAGGTGCTGACGTGGGGCGATCAGCTGCTCGACGCGCTCGACTATCTGCACACTCAGGACCCGCCAATTATTCATCGCGACATTAAGCCGCAGAATTTGAAACTGACTGGCCGCGGCCAGATCATCCTGCTGGATTTTGGTTTAGCGAAGGGACAGGGCGGCGGAGTTTCGGTGGTAACAACGTCGGCAAGCATTTTCGGTTACACGCCAAACTATGCGCCGCTGGAACAGATCCAGGGTCTCGGAACGGACGCGCGCAGTGATATCTATGCGCTCAGCGCCACGCTTTATCACTTGATGACTGCGGTTAAGCCACCTGATGCGCTGACCCGCGCCGCAGCGTTGGTGAATGGTCAACCTGATCCACTGGCCCCGGCGAATGATCTTGCGGCCGGCATTGGGCCGGAAGTCGCAAGCGTGCTCGCGCGCGGCATGAGTCAAAACCGCGATCAGCGATATGCGACCGCAGCTGCAATGCAAAGTGCGCTGAAGGGAAATGAAGAAGTCGCAACGCTGGTCGGAAAGAGTGAAGCCGCCACCGTTATCCTCAGTCCATCAGCGCACACGCTAAGTGGAACGGCTGCAGCAACCGAAGCGAATCCCACGTTATTGAAGACGGGTGAAACCACGGTTGTGCGTCCTGCGGTACACGCTGTAGCAGCGAAAAGGCGAGTTGCGCCGTGGGCCATGGGGATTGCCGCGCTGGTTTTAGTCGGTGTTCTCTTCGGCGGGTTTTACGCCTATCAAAAACGAAACAATTCGGGTGTGGTGGCTCAACCTTCACCCGAACCGACAATAAACAGCGCGACCACTGCGCAGCCGGCTCCGACCAGCGAACACTCGTCTTCCGCTCCGAGTTCAGGTGAAGTGGTCGAAGAAAAGAAGCCCGAAACTCCGGTGCGTGCGACGGCGAACCAACCGGCTAAGCAAAAAGAAAAGCCCGCGAAGAATGCCGATAAGGATGAAGATGACGATATTCAAGCGGAGATTGACAAAGCGGCGGAGAAAGAACGGCAGAAGTACGATTTCGGCAACCTTCAAAACGTCCCAGGGACTCCACGGATTGACGTGCCTCCGGCTCCGGGAACAAACCCGCGGGTGAGACACACGGTTCCGACAGTTAGAAATCTCCCGGACGGTACCCAAATCATGACCCTCGGGGACGGCACGCGAATCGTGACCATGCCCGATGGAACCAAACGCGTGTTGGCTCCCGGAGTTAAGCCGAGAGTCCTGCGGCGCAATCTCCGCCAATAGTCAGCCCTGGCTAGTCAGTTTTAATTTCGATAATCAGGAGAATTTATGAAGTCGAGGCGTCTTACGGTTTTCGTTATGTGCGCGCTGATCGCAGCACTGCTCGGCAGCACAGTGATTCGGGTCAACGTACATGCGGAAACGACTCCGGCGTCAGTCATCCGCATCACTCCGCCCGCGCCGGTCTTTGACGAGCAAACGCGCCATGCGGAGCTTGCCAGACGTCGCTCCCGTGTTGCGCAGGCGATTGGACCTAACGCGATTTTGATTCTTTTCAGCACTGAGCCGCGCGTTTACACCAACGACGTAGACTACGAATATCGACAGGAGAACAACCTTTACTATCTCACCGCGCTCAAGCAAAAGCGCGCGACGTTGGTTTTGATTCCCACCGGTGACAGTTCGCGCGAAATTCTTTTTATGCCGCGACGGAGTCCGATGCTGGAAACCTGGACCGGCCACATGTACAGCGCGGAAGAGGCGAGCGCACTTTCGGGAATTAAGGAGATCTGGGAAGCAAGCGAATTTGAACCTTTTCTGGCCGCCCTGCGAACCCATCAGGCCTATCGCCCGAAAGCCGAAAAGATTCTGATGTCAGCGGCCGCTGCCGATAGCTCAACGTCAGGTTTTGAAAAAGTATTTGCCGCTGCCGAGAAGAATGAGGGGCAGCTATATCTGTTAGCGCCGAGCAGCCGCGAGAGTTTGGAGTATAGACAAGAGCAGCGTTTTGCAGCGGACTGGGCCAAAGCGCCGTCAGGTTTTACGATCAAAGATGCGATGCCCATCTTCGCAGACCTGCGTTTGCGTAAGTCGCCTTATGAACTGGCGCTCCTGCAGCATGCAATTGACATAACTACCGAAGCGCACGAACGTTCGTGGGTCGCCGCAGCGAATGCTCGTTGGGAGTATGAGGTTGATGCTCAGGTCGTTTACACCTTCAAGCTTCGTAACGCTGACCACTGGGGCTATCCGTCGATCGTCGGCTGCGGACCAAACGCGACGACGCTGCATTACCAGGAGTCGCAGGGAAATGTGAGCCCCGGCCAGTTGTTACTGATGGACGTAGGCGCGGAATATGACCACTACACCGCGGATGTAACGCGAACGTTTCCCGTCAATGGCAAGTTCTCGCCGGCGCAGGCGGAGATTTATCAAATTGTTTATGACGCGCAGGAGGCTGCGGCGAAAGCATCGCGTCCCGGTGCCCTAATTTCCGACGTTAACCGCGCCGCTACCGAAGTGATCAAGGACGGGCTCTTGAGACTGGGATTAATTACCGATCGCAATTCTGAGCAGCATCGCATCTGGTTTATGCACGGCACGTCTCACTGGCTGGGGATGAATGTGCACGATGTCGGAAACTACGGCGTGAAACTCGAGCCGGGTATGGTCTTCACCAACGAACCGGGTATTTATATTCGACCGGATGCACTGGATAACCTGCCGCAGACCAACGACAACGAAAAGTTCATTGCCGCCGTTAAGCCTGCCTTTGAGCGTTACAAGAATATTGGCGTGCGCATCGAAGACGATATGTTAATCACGCCGACTGGAGTGACGTGGATGACGCAGGCGTTGCCGCGAAAGATATCGGAGATTGAAAACTTTATTGCGCGGGGTCGCAAGTAAGGGTCGGCTTAAGTGTTTATTTCCGCAGCGATCTGATGGCGGTGCGCAGCACGCCATGTTTTGGTTGCTCACCTTCGGCGGCATTCGCCTCAACCTCCAGGGCCGTAAAGAATTGTGAGGCCATCAGCTTGGCCGCGCCCTGGATCATGCGTTGGCCTACACTCGCAATCGTTCCCCCGAGCTGAAGTTCGCCGGAATATTTGATTAGAGTCCCGTCTTCTTCCTCCGCCAAATCAAAATCGCCATGCCCCTTCACGAAACCGGGCCCACCTTTGCCCTCAACGACCAACCGGTAATGTTCGGGCGGTTGCAGGTCCTCAAGCCGAACGACGCCAGTGAAGACTCCCTTAATCGCACCAACTCCAGCGCGAATGGTCGCCGCATAGGTATTTTCCGCCGTTTGTTCCAACGCCTGGCAGCCGGGAATACAGCGTTGCAAAACTTCCGGGTCAATCAATAATTGAAAGACCCGTTCGCGCGGAGCATTCAAGGATTGGGTGCCATCTATTTTCATAAACAGTACCCCACCCGCTGACGCGGGTGGTTCTGACAGGAAACTAATTACGCCGCAGCGCGTGTTAGCGCCCGCTTCGTATAAACCTTAGCCAGGTGTCGCCGGTAATCTTCTGACGCATACAGATCTGAGTTGGCATCAACGCCGTCAGTCGCATGCGAAGCCGCGGCAGCAATCGTTTCCTCGTTAAGTTGCTGACCATTAAGCGCACGTTCTACGGCGCCCGCGCGATAAGCCGTCGACCCCACGCCGGTGATTCCCACCGACACCGATTCGCACGCGCCGTCTGCGTTCTTGCGCAAATCCACCGCCACGCCCACGACGGCAAATCCCGACGCAGGATGGGGGACCTTTTCATACGCCTGGCTAAAGGAGCCGCTGGGTTTGACGATGCGAATCTCACGAAGGATTTCGTTCGGGTCAAGAGCGGTCGTGAGCAAATCTACGAAGAAGTCGTTGGCATTGATCACGCGTTCACCGTTTGCGCTCACCGCGACCAGCTCAGCGTTAAGGGCAATGATCGCGGCGGGCCAATCGCCGGCCGGATCTGAGTGTGCCACGCTGCCGCCAATCGTTCCGCGATTTCGCACCTGCACGTCGCCGATGCGCGAGCCACACTCGGGAAGGAGTGGACAAATCTTTTTCAGAAGTTCTGACGACTCGATCGCATAGTGAGTGGTCATGGCGCCGATGGCGATCCGATCATTTTCCTCACGTATGTAGGCGAGATCCTTTACGCGGCCGATGTCGACGAGCATGCCCGGTTGCGCCAGCCGCAGCTTCATTGCCGGAATTAGGCTGTGACCACCGGCCAGTATTTTGGCATCGTCAGGATTGGCCGCGAGGAGCTTGATTGCCTCATCGATAGTGGTGGGTGCTTCGTAGTTGAATTGTGCAGGGATCATTTATTCTCCTCTACTGTTGCAAAAGGTCGTTTATCAAAGCGCTTTTCATCCCCTCCCGTTGAGAGGGGAATGAAGGAGGGTCTAACAAGCGCTAACCCTTCTCCCTTTTTCCCTCTCCCAGAGGGAGAGGGGCAGAGATCAGGCGGCCTATGCATTCACGATTCTCCAAACTGCTTCTGGTTTGATCGGCATGTCCAGATGCTTCACGCCAAAGGGCGCCAGCGCATCGACGATCGCGCCGACAATCGCAGGAGTAGCTCCAATCGTACCCGCCTCGCCGACACCTTTTACACCTAACGGATTAACCGGCGACGGCGTCTCCGTGCGATCCAACTCCAGCCACGGAATGTGGATCGCCCGCGGCAACGCGTAATCCATCAAGCTGCCGGTTACGAGTTGGCCCTGTTCGTCGTAAACCACTTCTTCAAACAAGGCCTGCCCGATTGATTGCACGATTCCACCGTGAACCTGACCATCAACGAGCAGGGGATTAATCACTCGACCGCAGTCGTCGACGGCGACGTAACGAAGCAGCTTAATGTCGCCGGTTTCCTTATCAACTTCTACGACAACGATGTGCGTGCCAAAAGGGAAAGTGAAATTTTTTGGTTCAAAGAAATAAGTCGCTGACAGACCCGGTTCAGTGTCCGGCGGTAAATCTTTGGCGACGTGCGCCGCGAGCGCGATTTCCTGAATGGTCAAACGCGACTTGCCTTCGACCTCGGGTTGGGGCAAAGCGCCCGCGGGCGCCTCACCAACCGGCACAACCGGTTCAGACTCCCCGGCCGTCGCTTTCGATGGTGAACACGAATAACAGCCATCCTCAAAACTCAGGCTGGCGGGGTCGGCCTTCAGCATGTGCGCCGCTATCTTGCTGGCTTTCTCCTTGAGCTTTTGAATCGCAATCAAAACAGCGGTGCCGCCTACCGCCGTGGCGCGGCTACCGAAAGTGCCAATGCCATATTGAACCACTCCAGTGTCGCCATGAATTACAGTGACGTCGTTCAAATGAACGCCAAGCTCATCCGCGGCAATTTGCGCAAATGAAGTTTCCTGACCCTGACCATGCGGTGACGCGCCGGTCAGCACCGTGACTTTGCCGGTCGGTTCAATTCGCACCGTTGCGCTTTCCCAGCCGCCGGCCGGCATCGCCTGCGATGGCCCAAGCGCACAAATTTCAACATAAGTCGAAATTCCAATGCCCAGCAGTCGGCCCTGCTCGCGCGCCTGTTGTTGTTCTTTCCGCAGGTTGGCGTAGCCGACGATCTCTTGTGCTTTATCGAGGGCCGCTTCGTAGTTGCCGCTGTCGTAATCGAGACCAGTTGCCGTGTGAAAGGGAAACTCGTCAGCGCGCGGGAAATTCTTTCGTCTTACTTCCGCTGGATCCATGCCGAGTTCCAGAGCAACTAGATCCATGGCGCGCTCAACCACGTAGGTTGCTTCAGGACGTCCTGCGCCGCGATAAGCGTCGGTCGACATCTTGTTGGTGAAGCAGCCGGTGACGTTGATTTGAATAGCCGGAATTCGGTATGACCCGGAAAGCATCAGCCCGGTCAGCGTGGGAATAGCAGGAGTCAGCAATTGATGATACGCGCCGAGATCCGCAAAAACGTTGTAACGCAGCCCGGTGATCAGGCCGTCGTTTTTGCAGCCGACTTCGATGTAACCGACCTGGCCGCGTCCGTGGATTGTTCCCTGGATATTTTCACGACGGCCTTCGATCCATTTCACCGGTTTTCCGAGCTGCATTGAAATCCAGCCAAGCAGGGCTTCCTCGGCATAGACGTTTAACTTAGAACCAAAACCACCGCCGACTTCCGGCGTAATCACTCGCAATTTGTTTTCGGGAATACCGATCATCAAAGCGAGTTGCGTTCTTAGCAGGTGCGGGATTTGAGTGGAGGACCAAACGGTTAACTCTTCCTCGCCCGGGAAGTAGCGAGCTAATACGCCTCGACCTTCCATGGCAATCGGCGCGAGCCGCTGATGAAGAATTTTCTGCTTAAGGACATGATCTGATCCATTCAGGGCAGCTTCGATGTCCCCCTCACCGGCTGTGAGTTTGTAGGCAATGTTGTCGCCGAAATCTTCATAGATGACGGTTGCGCCTTGCGCAGCTTCTTCGACATCGACCACTGCGGGCAGGTCATCGTAATCGACCATCACGAGATCAACGGCATCTCGAGCTGCGTAGGCGTCCGTCGCAACCACCGCAGCCACCGGCTGTCCCACGAAATAGACTTTTCCCTGCGCGAGCACGCGGTAATCGGGCACTTTCAAACCGGGAAGGGCGCTGGCACAAGGAACTGGACCAATCTTCGCGACGTCAGCACCGGTGTAAACAGCAACGACGCCCGGTGCTTCCAGCGCGGCACTGGTATCGATACCCGAAATTACTGCGTGCGCGTAAACTGAACGTACGAAAGCAACATGCAACGTATCGGGCAGGCGAATGTCATCGACGTAATGCGCCAGGCCTTTGATCAGTCGCGGGTCTTCGGTTCGTTTGATTCGTTCACCAACGTACTTCCTGGTCTGCGGTCTGGAGTCTGAAGTCTGGAGTCTGTTTTCGTCCGTCATAGTCGCGAACCTCGCAGGTGTTGAGCTAGTGCCAGGGTTATGCGTGAAACTTCATCGAGAGTCCACACTTCAGACTCCAGACTTCTTCGCAGCGTACTCGACCGCTTCAACGATGTGCTGGTAGCCGGTGCAGCGGCATAAATTTCCTTCGAGTCCGTGCCGGATCTCTTCGCGCGATGGATTGGCGTTGCGATCAATGATCTGGGTCGCGGCCATGATCATTCCGGGAGTGCAGTAGCCACACTGCAGTCCGTGTTTCTCCCAAAACCCTTCCTGCACCGGATGAAGCTCGCCGTTTTTCATCAAGCCTTCAATGGTGGTGACCTCCGCGCCATCTGCCTGGACTGCCAGCACCGTACAGGACTTTGCTGCCTGACCATCAATCGAAACGGTACAAGCGCCACACAGCGACGTTTCGCAGCCGATATGCGTCCCGGTAAGGCCGAGGACGTCTCGCAGATAGTGGACCAGCAAAAGCCGCGGCTCGACCTCGTGTTGGTGGCTGACGCGGTTAACACTCACGCTGATAGCTTTCTTCATAGCTACCTCTCTCACGTTGTTTAGTAGTTGTTGCTTTGTACCTTGGTATTGGCAAATTGAATTTGCACTTTGGCCTTGAGTCTTTGTTCTTCGAAATCCAAAGGATTTTCCAGAACCTAGCTTCAAATACAAAGTACAAAGGGCCAGGATCAAAGTATGTTTGGGTATGCCCGGCTATTACGCCGCGAGCTACACCGTGGCTTTATGTATCTGTCGTTTCAAGCGGTGGATAGTTCGGCGCGCAATTTTCAATTGGGCATGATCGTGCGCTGATAAGGCTTCGTCTCGCTTCTTTTTCATTTCGCGAAGGCGGGATTTTATCGAAGCCTTGTCAACACCAACTACGTCGTGGTGTTCGTGCTTAATGCCCAACGCTTTAGTGAGCGCCACCAACAGGTGTTCTTTATTTAGCTGCGTGTAACCCTGCAACGCCTCGTGCTCGTTGCCCTTCGCAATGTCGCGAAGCTCGGCCACGGTCTTGTGTTTCAACTGTTCGAACGTGTAATCCATTAAGCCCGGTTCTCCTTTTGAATGATTGAGACTAACCCAGGATCTGACTCAAATGCTTCTTGAGGTGATCTACATAATCACGCATAAACCAATCAAGAGTGACAGGCTGATCTTCCCGCAAATCCTCAGAAGCGATCTGATGCAGGTTGTGCTTGTGGCGTAACTTCAACCGCGTCTCTTCTGGAACAAGCGACATGATGTGCGCAATGTGCAGGTTGTATAGCCGCCACAGTTCCAGCAACTCCTGCCAATCTTTCGCTTGATAGTTTTGAACGTTCACCCAATTTTCCTGTTCGTAACCAGGAAAGACCAGGTCGTCTGAAAACTGTGAACGAACGAACCGCTGATGGTTATTTGCGGCTGAGTCGATCAAATGACCGATAATCTGTTTTGGCGACCACTTATCTTCGTTGCGTGGTTTGGCGCTCGCTTCATCAGAGATGGCAGCGAGGCGAGCCGAGGCGCGATCGAGCGTTTGTCGAAACTCTTCGACGAAGGCGGGAAAGTCTGACGGCGCCATCGCGCTTCCTTCAGTTCCTTGATTAGTTGACATTAGCCACCTGCTCCTTTCGCTGCCGCCATCCGCTTCTCCATTTCCTCCGGACTGACGTCTTCCTTGTGGGTGGCGACGGTCCACAAGTGTCCGAACGGATCTTTCAACGTTCCGGAGCGGTCCCCGTAGAATTGATCCTGGAGCGGTTTCACTTCGACGCCACCTTTCGCGAGGGCGCGATTGTAAATCGCGTCTACATCCTCAACGTAGATCATGATGCCAACCGGCGAGCCGCCGAGCTTCTTCGGGCCGACATGGCCCATCTCCGGAAACTCGTCCGCGACCATGATCGGCGAGTCGCCGATCTTAAATTCCGCGTGGCCGATCCTGCCGGCGTGTTCCATGCGAAACAGTTCGGTCGCTCCAAACGCTTCTTTGTAGTAGTCGAGTGCGGCGGCCGCACCGTCGACCACGAGATACGGTGTCACCGAATGATAGCCCTCAGGAATGGCCTTGACGTTTGCCATAACTTCTCCTCTTACGCAGCTCAAAATTCTTGGAAAGTCGTAATTTGCCGGATTGTGGCCGGAATGATAGCTCAACCCGGCGGACGAGGTCACGGAATCAACGTCGAAAACGAGGAAAAATCGTACCGGCACAATACAGAACAAAAAGATAAGAATACATTTCGCCGGAAACTTATGCCTGGCTATTTTGTAACTCCATTACGTTTGGATTGCTGATGTTGAAACTCCTCCGGAAGTGAAGCAGGAAAAATCGGCCACGCGGTGCCTATAAATCCCTGGCGCGTTGGCATTTAGTTTGCTGTTTTGTGGCGCATGAGATACCACAAGTTAGTAACACCATTCGCTCTAGCGTGCATTGTTTCGGTTTGCTTCTCGGGAAAAGGGATCGCGCAGGACGTCGTTAAAATGCACGAGAAGAAAGCTGAGACTCCCCAGGAAAAACAGGTCGTCGCGAACTTTGAAGCGCGTGTTAAGGATTACGTAAAACTGCGGAACGATGTGAGGGCCAGGCTGCCGAAGCTCTCGAAAGACAGCACGCCTGAGCAAATTGCAGCTCATGAAAAGGCGGCGGTCGAAGCGCTGCGCAAGGCCCGCGCAAACGCCAAACCAGGCGACCTCTTCACCAAAGACATCGCTCAATACATTCGCACGACGGTAAAGACAGAGTTCAAAGGCACTGACGAAAAAGAAATTCGAAAAGTAGTGCTGGATGACGAGACCAAGCCCGTCGCGTTGCGGATCAACTACGAATATCCGGAAGAGAACGCGTTCACCGAGATGCCGGCGACGCTGCTCTTAAAACTCCCGCAACTGCCCAAGGAGGTCAAGTATCGGTACGTGAGGCGGAACGTCTTCCTCGTCGACAGCGACAACAACATGATTATCGACTACATGATCGACGCGATGCCCTAGCGATCGTAAAGAGGAGAGCTAATGAGACGGAACACATCGAAAATATCAATCGTCATTCTGGCGTTGCTGGCGTCGGTTAGTACGGCTTTATGCCAAAACAAAAGCATTAGCGCCAGTGGAGTTCGCGTAAGTAATCCTGCCCGGCTAAGTTTGCCGGTGAAGTCGGGATCAGTCCGGATTGCCATCATCGGCGATACGGGCACCGGTTCGAAGCAGCAACAACAATTGGCCAACGTGATGGTTCAGTATCGAGAGGCATTTCCGTTTGATACGGTCCTGATGTTAGGCGACAACCTTTACGGCAGCGAAACACCAGCCGACTACAAGAAAAAATTCCAGGACATATACCAGCCGCTGCTGGACAACAAGGTCAAGTTTTACGCTGCCTTGGGAAACCATGATCAGCCAAATGAGCGCTTCTACGAACTCTTCAACATGAACGGCAAGGAGTATTACCGTTTCACCAAAGGCAACGTCGCTTTCTACGCGCTCAACAGCAATTACATGGACAAGAAGCAGGTCCAATGGCTCGAGGATGAGTTAGGGAAAGACACTTCGGAATGGAAGATCGCCTTTTGCCATCACCCGCCATATTCGTCGGGCGGAAAGCATGGTTCGGATAAGCAGTTGCGCGAAGTAGTCGAACCGATATTCGTGAAGTATGGCGTGAACGTTGTGCTAACGGGTCACGATCACTTTTATGAACGGACAAAACCGCAAAAAGGAATCTATTACTTTGTATCCGGAGCTGGTGGAAAACTCAGGGAAGGCGATGTCAAAAACAATTCAGCGCTGACTGAGAAGTTTTACGACGCGGACATGTCGTTCATGCTGGCTGAAATCGTGGGCGATAAGTTTTACTTCCAGGTGCTATCGCGTACGGGCGAGACCGTCGACTCGGGCGTGCTGATGCGTCAGGCGAAGCCGTAGCGCGAAGAGAGATCGCGAACGGGGCAACCGGGACGGTCACGCTTCAGTCGCTTCCAAATCGCTCGTGTGATGTGTTAAGAAAACGCCTCCTGACTTAAGCGTCAAGCTCAGGAGGCTTTTCTATGCCCGCAACTCGTCGCTCGAAACGAAGGCTAATTCTGAAAGTCACCCTGCTGATCATTGCCGGGTTGGCGGCATGGATAAGTTACGATCTGTTTTGGCCACGGCAGACACACTTGCGGGAATTCGATGCTGACGAAGTTGCGCGACTGGAAACTGCGATGTGGCGCTCTTACTACGAGCGGAAACAGGTTCAGCTATTCAACCAACTGTCAGAACTACTTCGCACTCAATACAGCATGCCGCTCATCAGGTCGAACCAGGTGGCGTACTATGCGGCCGACGCAGCTTTCGTTTTCAAGAAGGGAAAAAAACGCGCGGACTACGAACTCGCTTTGCCGGCGCTCGTTAAGTTTTATCAGTCGCTTCGCAGCATGAGCGATATTCCTTTCGATGTTGAGCGCGCCGCAAAGCTCGAGCTTGAATGGTGGATTATTCATCGCGAGAGGGCACAACACGAGCCCGGCGATCTGGATCGTGCGCTGGCAGACTTGCAGGCTGAAATTTACCGCGTGCCGGTCGAGCAATTGATGGAGCATGGGCGGCTCCGCGCCGAGGCAATGACGATTCGGGACACGAAGGCGGCGGCTGGAGGAGTGACGGAGTCGGATTGGCATAGGATTGATGAGTTGTTGAAGCAATCGTGGGTTTCACTGTCGAGAGTTGTTAAGAATTCTGCGAGCTCGTCCTAGCAGGTCCGCAGCCGCTCAAGTGTTTTGGTCATCCGAAAGGCGGGCAACGATTCACCATCGGCCGTATTGAGTTGCATCGCTTCGCCTTTGACGTAACCCTTTGACAGATAAAACGGCTCGCCGGGAAGCGTGGCGACGAGTTCAACACGACTGAAGCCGGCGCCGAGCGCCGCATCTTCGCAAGCGGTCAAAATACGCGCGCCGATTCCTTTCCGCGACCAGTTAGGATGGACGTAGAACGCACGGATGCGAGCCGGCTGAGTCTGCGGATCAAGTAGGTCGTCAATCGCGTCTGCTTTAAACTGATCACCCCCGAATAGAGTTTTGCGTTGACTCCAGCCTCCGCTGCCAACGATCTCGTCATCGACTTCCGCGACGAAGTAAGTGCCGTCCTGAATCAGCTGCGTGTCGACGCCAAAGATGTGCGACAACCCGCTGGCGATTTGCTGTGACGAGTAATAGGAAACGCTGAGAGTCGCCACTGATTCGCGGATTAGGTTCTGGAGCGCCGGAATGTCTGCGATGGTCGCCAAACGAATCTGAACGGCTGGCTGGGACTGGTGGAACTCGTTCACGCCATGCAGTATAAGTTACAAAGTTATCAGGCAATCAATCACAGAAGACCAGGGGGATTTATCACGCATGACGAACAGCAGGGATGCGAAGGATCTCAGTCCGGCACAAGTTGAAGAAAGAATTGTGCGGCTGGCTTTTGATGGCGACCCATTGCGGTACCGTGAGTTTCTGGCAAAGTTAAAAGCTGGACTGCCGGAGGGAACTGGGGTCGCCTTGCGCGGCAGCGTCGTAACCAATAAGCGCTGGGAAGATGGCGAGCCGTTTGATGCCAGCGGCCGAGGCACCAGCGATTTGGACGTGACTCTCGTGGGCGACAAGGTCATGGAGTTTTGGAATGAAGACGCTTTCTACATTCCGCTGCTTCACACCAAACCCCTCTGCGACGAAGATCCCACTATCGCGCCGGCGTTGAATCCGTTGCGCACCGAGCTACAAAAACTTGCCGAACGTCCGGTCAACTTTCAAGCCACTTCAAACTTGATTCTCTACGCTCGCGACGTACTGTTTGACGAACCTTACTGCACGGTCATTGAGGCGCAAAAAGCATCGTGATCGTTAAGCTCCTCAGTTACAACATTCGTTTCGGAGGCAGAAAGCGCGAGCAGCAATTGGCAGATGTGATTCGTTCAGTCTCTCCGGATATCGTTGTTTTCCAGGAGGCAATTGATCCTCACGTAATTGGTCGCATCGCCGCAGCCACCGGCATGACTTTTTGGGCGGCGCGCCGCGAACACTCAATTGGTTTCATCAGCAAACTAGAAATAGTTCATCACGAATGGCATTACCCGGCGGGCGCCAAGCACTCATTTCTCGAGATTATTCTGAAGGGAAGTGAAGCGAGGATTTTTGGACTGCATCTGAGTTCGATGTTTTCAAAATGGGGCGAGCGCCGCAGAGTGAGAGAGATAAAGGCCCTACTGAAAAGCATCGAGATACATCAGCAGGGCTTTCATGTGCTCGTGGGAGACTTCAATACACTTGCAGCCGGCGAAATCCTGGACGTAAAGCGCATGCCGGCGTGGATTCGTGGGATGGTATGGATAAGTGGCCGCGACATCCAGCGCGAAACGATGCAAATCATGCGTGAGTCAAACTACGTTGACGGTTATCGCCAGCTCCACCCGGATGACAAGGGTTACACTTTTCCGGTTTGGGACCCACACCTTCGGCTTGACTACATCTTCGTTCCAAAAGCGTTTGCTGATCGTTTATTGAAGTGTGAGGTGGTTTACGACAACGCAACGAGTGCGTCTGATCACTTTCCTTTGCTTGCTGAACTCAACTTCGAGTGATCGTCCTATTGTTTTCCCGGATTGTCGACGACAAAGGTGGTCTGTTGGCTCGTCGTTGTTTTGGTGGTGACATCGGTCACGGTCACCTGAAGAACATACTCTCCTGCGCTCAATCCATTCAGCGGAACTTCCGCGGCATACGGATAACTAGTTCCGTCGCTCTTGTTGTCGAGGATCAATTCGCGTAGAGCTGGAGACAACACCGCCTTACCACTCTGCAGAATTTTGACGTCAATCTTCAGGTCCGGTTCGTTTTCATTGGCCGCAATCGGTTTTGCGTTGTAAACATAAGTAAGAACCTGCAAGCGAGAGCCGACTGCAAAGTGTTGGCCCAAACCTTTCTGCGATTCATTTTTGACGGCGAGCGTATCTTCGTCGGCATCTGCCGGTTGCTCGTTCAGCATGAGGCTGCTCATCAGGAGGCGCCCATTAGCAAGATCCGGAATCTCGATTGAGCGCGTGGTAGTTCCAATTAACTTGCTTTTCGCGTCGCGCACACCAAGCTTGATCTGATACGAGCCAGGCGGAAGAACGACGTCGTAATTGTAGAACAACAGATTTCTGGTGAGATCGACGGCGGTCGAATCCGCGGGGACGCCAATCGCACGCGTGAAGCTGTGCACTTCCTTCCCTGCATTGTCGACTACAGTGCCGGCCACCTCAATGGTCGTACTTTTCTTATTATCAACATCGGCAAATGACAGCCCGGAGGTTGGGATTTGCAGCGACGCGGTCACCGCGTAGGTCGCGGTGGCAATGTTTCTCTGGACGATTACGAGCGAAGCCGGAATTCCACGCTGTGGTGAACCATTGAGAGCTGTTTGAAGTTCGGAAAGCGGAGGAGCGGCAGGGGCACTTCGAAGACCAACTGGCGCGGTCACCGGGGAAGTGGATGCCATCAGAGTTTCGGAAACGGCTTCGGCAAGCATCTTACGAGTTTGCACTTTCAACTCGGGACGGCCGACAACTGCTAACTGAATGGTCTTTACTTTTTCGCCGGTTTCCATTTCAGCCGGCGGTTTCCAGGCCAGCAGATAATATCTTGAGGTCTCGGCCAGCGCGCGACGCACGCCGGCGTTCAAGTCGTTATTGTTTATGAAAGCCCGGCCGCCACTGTTGTCCGCGAGTATTCGAAGTGCGTCCTGGTCGGCTGTATCTGCGCTGTAAGCTGTGCGCGTCAGTCGTGCATCGGTGTAAGCGTCGGTTGCGTCAGGTCCGGTGGTTATCAGGCCGGGCGCATTAAGCGAATAAATCACCACGCCGGCACGGGCAGCCTGGCGAGCGGTGGAATTCAGTCGATCGAATGAGATCGATCGTTCGTTTTCAACAATGAATCCGTCGGAAAGGAAGAGCAGAAGTTTGCGGCCCGGCACTGGGGTAATTTCGCGAATAAAACTTTCCAGGCCTGTTAGAGTTGCGTTCGTCACCACCGATCCCTGGTCAATAATGCCTCTCGCTCGGGCCTTCACCGCCTGTTCGGCATATTCGCGAGTGCTGCCTGGTTCAAATTTCACAATTTGCACGACGTAGTAATCGAGAGTGGTCTGGTCACCACGGTTGATGGCTACTGCCGCAAATTCGCTCATCGGCGGTCTTTCCAGAGATAGTTTGTTTCCGTGGCGAGGCCCGAGTTTATCTACCGTCGCCTTCAAGGCGGCTTTGTCAGTGGTGAGCTTTTGCGGGCCAAGCTGTCCACTGGCCGCGGTGATCACGGCCCGATCGTTCGGCGTAATCTCCTTCTCGATCATATTTAGCAGGGTCTTGCGCGCGCGCGAAAAACTCTCGGGAGCGAGATGAAGGTCGTCAACAAAAACAAAGATGCTGCGTCCAGCCGGAGGAGTTATCGTGGTCGGCGGCTTAACGCCAGGAACGGCGGTTTGAGCGCGACGCGCGGCCTGGAGCTGTGTTTCTTCTTCAGCACTTCCGGTCGTCACCAGTTCCAGGAATGAGATCGGAATCGATTGACCGTTCACCTTCAACTCAAACTGTTCGGGCTTCAGTCCTTCAACAAATTGTCCCTTCTTGTCAAACACCATCGCATCTGTCTGGACCAAAGTGGTCGAAGTTCGAATGACGTCATCAGGCTGCTGTTGCTTCGGAGTCTGACCTTCCTGACTACAGACGGTCAGCGAAAACGCCAGCAATAATTGAGCACCCAATACCGGCGAAATAAATCTGCGGAAATATTTGTTCATGTTAGTCCCCTGAAATTTAGCGTGCGGTCACAACGCGGGTTAAGGTGGCGGCGCGCTCGATGGTGATTCGTTTGTACTCTCCTGGATCTTAATGTCCTTGAATTCAGTGTAGTAGCGGACATAGCCGCTGAATTCCTGTTTACATTCCAGGTTCAGATTGTTGAAAGCCCTGGGATCGCTCCTTGTATTTATCGCCAGCGAGCGCCGCACCCAGGTGCCGTCGGGTAATCGCATGTCGTCGAAGACGAGGGCGGGCGGAGTCGCGTGCAATTCTCGCTCGGTAAACGGTCCCGGTTTGTCCATCGTCCATGCTTCGATACGACTAACAATTTTATCGTTTAGATCAATCCAAATTACGCCGACCAGTTTTGAGAATGGCGTCTTATCTTTGGCCAGTGAACTTAAGTTTTCACGAGGACGAAAGAGCAAGACAACGGTCTCGCGTCCTTCTTTGCGTTCGATGCGCGGAGAAGAAAACTTTCCGAAGCAGAGAAAGTCAGACACACCAAGAGATGCCGGTTTTCCGCCAGCTCCGTCAAGCACAGTCCAGATACCAAAAGTTGGGCACCCAGTGCGCTTCGCAGCAACAGTTTCTCCTTCGGCTCGCAGGCTGGCTGCCAGTTCGGCATGAATCAGTTCGGCATCCACGCGCTTTTGTTCTTTCGCGGCGCGCTTCGAAGGCAGCGGTGCGCCATTTTCTGCAACCAGCTTTTGTACTACGAACGTAATTCCGCGAGAGGGGTAGACCTCATGCTCCTGCTCAACCTTCTTCAGTAAACGGCTCCGCTTAAACTCCTCGATCAAGGTCTTGCTTTTCCAGGAGTAATCAAAAACTTTTTTACTGTTTGCCTCCCCATTTAGCTGGGCGGCGCGAATCAGTTTCGCAATATCAATTTTCGACGATGACGTTTGAGCCGCACTTTCACCGCAACCCGCAACCAGCAACACCAGCAGGCAAGCTACTTGTTTAGACTTCACAAGCATGAATAACTATTTTTGTTTCCCCTGGTATCGAGGCAAACCTTCGATTAGATAATCAAACGCGAGCCACAGGCTCCAACTGTGATGATAAAAAACTACGGGAAATAATAATCCCACTATGAATAAAGCGGCCAATACTTTCTCATAGCCTACACCGAAAACGCTGAGAGAGATCAGCGAGATGATCAGGATCACCGCTTCCGTCGTCAGCACGTTTGCGAGAATGGCGCCCACAAAGAAGCCTTCTTCGCGTTTGAAAAGAGCGTTGCACTTCGAACAATGATGCTTAATGCGGAATGGAGCGCGCGCTATTGACGATGCGCCGCAAGCCGGACAGCGTAAGCGCAAAGCTCGGGAAAGTCCTGTGACAATCGATTGGCGATGCGGCTTCATGCGGCGACGACTCCGCCATCATCATGTCTGCAGTTCAGCCTTCGCGCAGTCAACTCGTTTGACCAGATTTTCGTTGAAACATGAGCGCCACCAGCAGGAAGAGTATCCCGACTACGACGTTCACTACCCGGGCGATATTTTTCTCGCTAAGCCAGGCGACCACGAAAAACAGCAATCCAGCGAGCGTCCAAAGAAGCGAGACTCTTTTTATTTGCATAATTCCTCCCCGGGTTCGGTTTTGTTGTGCTCAAGTTTACTCGTAACTGAGCGCGTCGACCGCATCCTGGCGTGCAGCCCGCAATGCTGGATACAACGCGCCTACGCTGCCTCCAATCAGTCCGACTGCAAGCGCTATCAGTATCCATTTCGCTTCGATTTCAACTACCAGCGTTGTCGTGCGCATGACGCCCAGACGGGCGATAAAAGTTAACGCAACGCCAACCGTCACGCCGAGCAGGCTGACCAGGATAGCTTCCTGTTCGATGACCCAGGCAATGCCGGTTTTTGACATTCCCAGCGCCTTCATAATTCCTATCTGTCGCGTGCGTTCGGTGACGGTCGTGTACATGGCCAGCAGGATCACCAGCATGCTGATGGCACTCGCAACGCCAACGACGACTTTGATGAAAACGTTCAGAGCCGGCACGCCCGACGCGTAAAGTTCGGGGAGGTCACGCGTGAAGATGATTTGATCATCGGGGAATCGGTCTCGAATCAACGCCGCGACGTCATCCTGTTTAGCCGGATCGTTCACCGCCACGAGTATGGCGGAGGCGCGTCCTTCGGCGCCTTCCTGATCCTGCATGGTTGCCAGCGGAATCTTGATACGTCCACCGCCCGGCGGTTCATAAACTCCGACGATCTTGAAAGGCCGTTCGAAGAGTTGAACTGTCGAGCCAATAGCAGCGTGACGTTGTTGCTGCCAAACCGGATCGATGATGGCCTGATCGCCGCCCGTCAACTTTGAACCTTCGCGAATCGCGATGCCGGTCAACTTTGCATATTCGTCAAACTCGATGCCATCGATTAGTCGCGTACCAAACCCGGCATCGCTGCGATCGAGTGCCTGCCCTATTGGCGTCGCTGACCTGACGCCTGAGATTTGCGCAATCTCGCCGGCGCGAGATACCGGCAGCAGGAAAGGAGCCGTGCCACCGAAGCCAAGCGTCCCTGACGCGCGAATCATGATCTCGGCACCGATGTTTGATTCACGCCGCCCGCGTTCACGCAGCACGCCGTGCGCGAGGCCAACGGTAAACACGATCAGCAAAACACCGACGGCAGTTCCCATGATGCTGACGGCGGTGCGAGCGGGGCGATGGGCAATGTTTGAAAGTACGAGGCTGTCCATAAGTCGTTGCAAGTGTGGGCTGCGATCCAAAAGACGGCGCCACGCGTTTGGCAGCGTACGCCAGGTCAAAATTAAAAGGCCAATGGAAGTCCAAAACACTGTGCCGGCCTTGCGCACCAAAGCCAGCGTCAAACCTGTGGCAACTGCAAAACCGAGTGTTTGCAAAACCACTTCCGTGCCACCTTCGTAAACGCCGATGGTGCCGGGCACAAAAGCGAACACGAAATTGATCACCTTGGTGAGCGACTCGATTATGTAAGCCTGCGCCACGTTTGGCAGATAACCAAGCATGCGCAGTGTTACATAAACTTCCAGAACGCTCGACGCATGTGCCGCGAGGTCGCAGGCGATCATCCCGAAAAAGACTCCGGGATGATGTTTGTAGAAATCGTAAACCTTGGATTCGATGTGATAGATGTGTTGACGTCGTTTGAGAATAACCTTCGGGCTCAACCGCAGTCGTGCCATTTGATCGAGCACCCAGGTGACCAGCATTATCCGCCGCTTGGCCGCGAGCGCGGCGCCCGCAATCCCAAGCGCGGCCACCGCTGCAATTCCGATCAGCGTGTAATAAACCGGCGCCGGCAGGTTGTAGGTAAACAACATCACACAGGCGCCGCTCAGAATAAAAAAGACAACCGACAAGTTATAAAGCAGGTTGTCGACTACCAGCGCGGGCACGCCATATGTTAACGGCACTCGTTTTCTTAACAGCGCCACCTTCGTTGCTTCGCCGAGCAGCGGTCCAGTGAACGTCAGAAAACTAATTGCCTCGCCGCCAAGCCTGGCCGCGAACGCCTGCGAGAAGTTGAAGCCACGATGTTCTTTGGGAACCGCAGCGGCCATCGCAATCGTGCGAAAGACGTGACGGAGGCCGCTAATGCCCAGCAGGACAATGAAACCGAATAAGCCGATGCGGATGAGGGCGTCGAAAATCGGCTGCAGACCAACGAGGTTGATGACGTAGATTAATAAACCGAGACCGAGCAGAAACGCGACAACCTGAAGCCAAATGAGTGAACGACGGGAACTGTTAGGTCCGACGGGCTCGCCTTCGTCGACGAGTTCGTCGATGTCGCGAAATTCTTCCACAAACTCGCCGGCTGGTTGATGCTCGGAAGTGATCAATGAAGTGGCCGTGCTCCCGTAACCGCAATGTTACGGTTTTCGACTTGACCCAAAACCTCCCTCACAGGACGGCCGGGGAATCGTCGAAAACCCTTTTCTAACAAAACCGGTATCGGGTTGTTATCATCGCGTAAATTTCCGGTTAACGCTAGCACGGTGGGAACAAAGCTAAGGCTGTCGTAAGGCTGATCGACAACCTGGCCACGGGGAATTGTCGTTTTGTCGCCGCCCCAGAGCATGAAGGTCGAGTGGGTCGAGATGCGCAGGAAGGAACCATGATTTCCGCCCGGATTAAATCCTCGCACGTCGAAGTTCCAATGGTCGTTGGCAATCACTAATAGATCCGCTTCGATGTTTTGTCGTTGCCGGCGCAGCAATCGCCGAAGCAGCCGATCGTCGGCGGACAATCCGGGCTCGTCGACTTTGAGGCGGCCAACCTCATGTCGACCAAGTTGTTCATAAAGTCCGATAATGCCGTTTGAATACCTGGCACGATGCACGGCCCCAAGCCACTCCTGATCCGTGTGCCATTGACTGAGCCAGGACTCTCGATTTCCCGGAACATTCAGGTTCGGGTCTTCGAAGAGCTGTAATGGCAAGCCGGCTCGCCATTGAGAAGTTTCAAAATGTAATTGACCTGACGAGTCCTGTTTCAAATTGATAATCGGCAGATAACGAAAGCTTAGATTCCCGACGTTGTCTTTTCTAGTCAGTATTAAAGCCTGCCGGTCAGCTCCGGCAGTTACCCAGACCACATCATTCACGATGTCGTTATCAGTAATTGAAGGCTTAACTAATTCTGCCGGAAGACGCATGGCAATCATGTCGATGGGCCGGTTTGAAATCCCGGACTGAACGTTGTTCCGGACCTTGACACCCTGGAGCAGAGAAAAATAATCCACGCGTACAAAACTCTTTTCCATGTCCAACGAGCCGTCTGCTTTCAGCACCAGTCCAGCCGGCGCGACGCCAACGATGTAATTTTGAAGTTCATACAGACTGTTGCTGTCACCCATCGCTCTGGGCGCAATTAGGTCAGCGATCTTGACGCTCGCGGGAACAAAGGTGTCTTTGCGAAGGCCCAGAAGGTTCCTGAGTGTTTGGACATACGCTGTGTAGCTTTGCATCTGGCCCAACCAGATATCAAACCAGGCGCAGGTTCGTTTCGCGTCCTCATCGCGCCCTTGCTTCAACTCCTCGGGAGTAAACTTCTTTGGTTGCTCGGTGCAGAGTGTCTTTTGTCGATCGATGCGTCGTTGCAGCGCGGTGAGTTCTTCACTGATTTGATCGACATTGTACTGCCAACCGGAGCGACGCCTTTCGATCGTCGCGAAGAATTCGTCGTTAAGGGCGCTGCGCAAACGAAAAGAAAGATCGGAGCGTTGGAGTTGTTGCAAGAGAATGTGGAGCAGATTAAGGTCGGCATCGCGCAAGTGAATTGAGGCGCGTTCGTTGCCGTCGAAATCAAGCATCGCCGTCGGATAATCGTTGCTTTGATTCTTCAGATAGTAAGAATCGCGCGTCGTGGTAGTGATCACCCCGACAAAAGGATTGATTCCTTTGATGGAATAATCCAATAACAAACGCCGTTTGGTGATGACATGATGACCACCGCCTTCAGCGCTGGCCAGCAGCTTCACCAGGTTGTAGCCCTGACTGTAAACGCCATTCGCGGTGTTGAACCCATGATCGGATACCACGATGAGAGTGGTCTCTGACGCGAGCGGGCCTTTTTGAATCGCTTCCCAAACCTGTCCCAGCGTGGCATCAAGGTGCTTCAGCACGAAGAGCTGGGAGTCGCGATCGTTGTTGTGATGGGCCAGGTGATCAAACTCCTGCGTCACAATCTCGACATAACGCATTTCCGGATCTGACAAACTCTGAAGGAATTCGCGCATTATTTGAGCCGGAACAGCTTGCGTTATGGCGGCCCCGTTCATCGTCCACTCGTCCAAAAGCGCTTTCGGCTCTCTTTTGAATCTATTCTCAAGGGCCCGTCCGAAAGTCATAAACTTCGGTCCGCGTTGAAACAACGAAAAGGGCGCATAGCGTTGCGTTCGCGGAAAGGCGTCGCTGAGCAGCGGAATACCAATCGCATCGAGCACTTCAACGCCCTGCATGTCGACGCGTTTTCCGATCGTTGCCTGAACGTAAAAGGGAAGGAAGTTGAGATAGTCGTAGGTCTGCATCGTGTAGCGATCAAATTCCACGTTGCCTTTGATCTGAAGATGCTGACCGGTATCAAGCAATGACCAGGACGGCGCCGAAAGACTCATGCCCCTAACATAAAAGTTCTCCAGCCGCGTGCCGCGCTGGTAAAAGATGTAATCAAACCAGGGAAGCTGGCTTTTGCCGGTGCTCGGATCGCGTTCGCGAACAAATTCATCGATAACAGCGTAAGGCAGGCCGTCGCACTGAACTACGACGACTCGTTTGGTTTGGCTCAAGCAAACGGCAGGAAGAAAGAGAACGAGAAACGTGAGCACTAACAGACGGACGTTCTTGCCAGAACCTCGGGTGTTTACTCGGGGAAGGGTCTTGGCGTTACCTGGTCTCGACATTACTGATCGACTCTGCCGTTGCTGGGTTTTTCGTTAGAGACCGTCAGTGTTTCGACTGGCGCACCAGGTGACTTCCGGAATGAGCTGATGATCTCCTTCCCGGCCGGGTCGAGATCTTTGTTTTGAGACAGGCGCAGCAGTTCTTTCCGGGCACGGTTATTTGTCATACGAGTCAGACTGTCCAGGCAGGAACGCCGCGTTTCCGCGTCTCGGGTCCGCGCGAAGATTTCAGCTGCCGCAATCGCAGACTTTGAACCGGCCCCGGAAGCATGTTTGGAAAGGTATGCAAGCGACTGCCTGACTTTGTCGAGATCTTCAGTTACGTCAATCTGTGAAGTGGAGCGCGCAACCTCACGCAAGAAGCGAGTGTGATACTCGAGCTTCCGGGCCACGTCGAGTCGCGCTTCGTTCTCCGGTTCCGCATCTTCTCGATGTACATACTTTCCAAAACTTAAGACGTTTGCGAGTCGGAAGAAAATTTGCGCGCTGCGGCCGTGTTCAAGATTAACCATTTCCGCGCGCCGATCGCGCGCGAGCTTTTCCGGAAGACCATCGGGTCTCTTCGCGTAAGCCAACAAGGAGTGGTATTGCTCGGTGGCGAGCTTCGCCTCAACGTCAAGATCATTCTCCATCGGATTGATTGAAACTCGTTCCAGCCGAGTCCCAATCTCATCACGCAAATCCGGATCGAGCGATTGGTTCAACGAGAGCAGCAGCTTAAGTTGTGAGTAGGTCCGCAATCGCGATGGTTGGTTGACATCCATGCCACGTCTGCCGGTAACGAAATCAAAAACTGTGCGGCCCAGAAAGTAGGGCAGGTCGCTGAAGCCCGAAACCGAGAGAATGTTTCGCGTAACGTCTTCGAGCGCGCGTCGTGACACCTCGCGCTTCTTGGGATTAAATCCGTCCCGAAAATCGACCAACAACATCGGAATCTTGGGATTGTCGAGTCCATAAAGCGCCAGCGGTATCAACTCATCAGGCTGGGCCCCGTCGTTATCTTCAACCGAGCGGCCGTCGGCATCAAAAAACCGCATTTCGCTGTAGCCTTCCCATCTCTGCAGTCGCTTGTCGGTCCACGGATTTGCGATGTTCAGGAACCTGCCATCAAACTTGCGACCCTGATTTTTTGCCAGGTCTGATTTGGTGACCCACAACAGAGCATGCGTAGAACTACCATCCGGCAGTTGCAGCGGTTCGAAAAACAGCGACTCGGCCTCGGCTCGTTGACGCAGCAACTCCCAGTTGTGCCCGCGCACGTCGCGCACGTTGGTGATCTCTTTTTCGTTGTAACGTTGCAAATGGAGATCGCCGACGAGGCCGCCAAACATCTTGTCCGTTAACCGGAGACGCCCGAGTATTTCAGCCTGTTCAGCGTCGGTAAACGCGGGCACGCCTTCAACCGCCTGATACAGCGAAAGCACTGACAAGGCCCGAATAATGTGAGACTTACGATAGTTGCTGGCGTTCTGCCGATAAGAACGCGTCGACGCCTTAACCGGTGTGCCGTAAGGATCCAGTAAGAGCGATTGGACGGCCACCCAAAAAATCTTATTCCAGACGTCGCGATCAGTAGCTGCCAGATCAAGAACCGGTGGCGGCGCTTTTTGCGAAGTGTGTGTCTTGTTGCCAACTCTCGAATAGAGGAAGGGAACTGCGCCTAAAAGCTTCTGCTTCACAGTTGGTCGGGTGTAGGTCAACGGCCAAACGTAGCGAAGGCGATCGTTTTCCGGACTCGAGTCGCCCAGCGTGTCTCGCAAAACAGTCACCAGCGGGACCCAATCACCCTGCACGTCAGTTTCGATGCCGTCGAGCCGGGCCAGAATGGTGATCAGCTCTGCGCCACCTTCAACTGGAACGCGTTCCAGACGAAATATCTCTTTTGGCGAAGGTGTTGCCTCGCTGGTCTGGACAGTTTGAGCAAAAAGACGAAGAGGTGTGAACGAGAGAAGTAAGAGGAAACAAACAACGGCGGAAAGGAAACTCCGTGACAGTCTGTCGGGCCTAGCGCGCATTTTTCCGGTCACCCTTGATCCAGTTTCGGCCTTGATCCTCGTGACGATATTGCTTAGCTGACGCGAATACAGTCGCTATGCTGACAATATATCATCGCCATCGAAGAAGTTGTAAGTCGTATGGTCCATCAGCCGGCGCTCCAGGAATGCGCGCCTGCGATATTCCGAATAATTCATCCGACTTGCCGAGCTGGGGATGCCGGGCTGAGTCTGCCAGTACCTACTTGGGGGGAGTAGCTGCAGCTTCTGCGTCTTTAATATCCTTTTCTGGTGGAAATTTCCAGCCAGAACGTTCAAGCAACGTGGTGCCGTAGCGAATTGGCACCGCGAAGTTTGAGGCCTCGTTTTCGGTGAACACCGCGAAATTGACACCGATTACGCGCCCGGTTGGGCCAAAAACCGGCGCTCCCGATCCACCTTCGGCGGTGCGTGCGTCGTAAGCAATTCGCCTGCTGTTAACGTCGGTAATATTTCCTTGCGTCGTCAGCGGTTGAATGCGGCGCGACTCGGCGAGGTGTCCCAGCAGTGAATCGAGCGAGCCGCCATAGCGTTGCTGGATGCTGCGAGACTCTGCGTCGTCGAGCAGCGCCAGGAGTCGATCGATGCCGGAAGGATAACCCATCATCACCACGGTCTTGCCAACAGCAACTGCGTTTTCATCCGTTTCCAGCGGGATCACAGGGATGTCAATCGGCAAGTCTTTGATGTCCAGAAAACAAACTGCCAGGTCGTCGCGGTTTCCGGCCGCCTTGAATTTGAGTGGTATCGGCACATTTTTATCCGGGAAGTAAGCATTCAGTTTTTTGAGACGCGGTTGCCCGCGCACGCTGCTGCTCAAGCTCTGCGCCCGATCGTCCGCGAGCCATGGTTGTGCGATGTGGCGGTTGGTAATAACGAAACCATCGCCTACATAAAAACCACTGCCGGAAAACTGAAACTCGGCGACTGCTGCATTGCCCTCCGGAGTCAAGGTCGTCGGCTCACCGCTGTTCTGAACTGCGGCCCCGCTTTCGTTAACCTGCGCTTCCGGATAGCGCAGTGGCCGTCCAGTGCCTGATTCAACAAAGTAGAACGTGCCGGCAATCAAGCAGACTCCACTGCCGAAATCGCTGCGTAGTTTTACGGCCAGTGACAGGCTGTCGCGAATCTCTTTGTTTGAACGGCCAATGTCGGTCAGCGTTTGATTCATCTTCGAAGCCTGATCTTTGGCCAGCGTCAGCTGGGCGCGTTGTTCGTCAATCAGGCGTCGCGTGCGCTGCAGCTCCTTGAACATCGAGAATCCGATGTAAAGCGTGCCGCCAACCAGCGCCACGGCAATCGCGAGTGTAATCAGCTTAGTGCTCGGATTAATTTCCTTGACGAGCTCGCGGGTAAACTCACGCAAAAAGACTTTCGCGTCGTCGCGGCGTGTGGTTGCAGCAGACTCCAGGGCGGCTTGTTCGATGAAAGGCGCAACATGCGCTTCGTGTGCCGAGGTCCCAATCACCGCC
>JADMIO011583419.1_pt1 | contig 30514 bp, 24 predicted proteins | sample 8958161 | NCBI WGS metagenome assembly JADMIO01 (sample SAMN16585339, study PRJNA669376) | soil metagenome | isolation source: Crop rotation soil | place: USA: Cullars Rotation, Alabama | collected 2011 | reverse complement strand
CGCGACAACTTGTCCACGTGGAATTCTAAGCTTAGGATCCCAATGTGCTGGAAAGCATCCGCGGGAAGAAGACCTTCGTGACCAACTGGCCGTTGGCGACGAGGCCGTTGCCGGCGGTCGAGACGGCGCTGGAGAAGAAAGTCCACGGCACAAGTCCGGCGTAAGCGAAGAGTGGGTAGGGCACGCCCTCGGAGGGGACGCGTGCCAGCCAGCCCATGAAGACCGTGAAGACGAGCGCCATCATCAGCGGCTGCAAGACGACCCACGCCGGGCCGAGCGCCGTCTGCTTGTAGCGCACCTTGAGGTCGCGCCAGATTAGGAAGTAGAGAAGCTCCCTGTGCGCCCACACCTCCCTCAGCTCGGACGAGACCGACGCCCTACCGGGCCGGATTTTAATCAAAGGCTCTTTGGTCAGAGGGCTCAGAAGGCGCGCCGGCACGACGCGCCCGCGCGAGGTGATTGATTCCTGACTTGGTGCGGACGCGCCCTGTCGGTGCGGAACGATGTTGACAGCCTCCACGGTTTTTCTACGGCGCTTAGGGCGGCGATTATACAGAATGAGAAGCGACGCACAAACAGACGGGGGATTGACCGTGCCCGCACGCATTTCACCATCCCCCGGAGGGTCGCTCCGCCTTCGCCTGCGCCCTTTGACAGCGCCGCTCCTTCTGGGCCTGTTCTGCTTCTTAGTCTACAACGCGAACCTGCGGCAGATTGGCGCGGGGGACACTCTCCCCGCTCGATATCAGCCGCTGATTCTATGGCATGACGGCACGCTCGCTCTCGACGCGAACGCGCGCCTGGTGGCGCACGGCCACCCGACGACTCCGCCCGGAAGCAGGCCGGCGCACGCCGACGGTCAGGTCACATACTTCGAGCCTTCGACCTATTGGATAGTCCGCACCCGCCATAATCGTCTCGCCTCGTTGTACCCCGTGGTGACGCCTCTGCTCGTGGCCCCGCTCTACGTTCCCGCCGTCATCTGGCTCGACGCGCGCGGCTGGGAGCAGCCGCGGGTTGACCGCGTGGCGGAGTTGATGGAGAAGCTCTCGGCGTCGTTGCTCGCCTCAATCGCGAGCGTCCTGATGTTCCTGCTGCTGCGTCGCGAACGCATCCGTTGGAGCCTCGCGCTCGCCGCGGCGTTCGCCTTCGGAACCAACACGTGGATGACCTCAAGCCAGGCGCTTTGGCAGCACGGGACTGGCGAGCTTCTAATCGTTCTGGCTTTGCTTTTGGTCGTCGCCCACGCCTCACCCGCGCGCACCGCGGCGCTCGGTGCCGTGTGTGTGCTCATGGCGGCGAATCGCCCGCCGGACGCGCTGATTGCCGGCGCGTTCGTACTCTTCATTGTTTGGAGCCGCGGGCGCAGCGCCATGTGGCTTCTCGCCGGTGCCGCCGTCCCGCTGGCGGCGCTCCTCTATTACAACCTCAACTTTATAGGCCACGTCGCCGGCGGCTACGCCCTCGGAAAAGCTCAGAATGAAATCTTCTTCCGACGGGACTGGTCGGGAGTGTTCGGTTTACTGGTCAGCCCTACGCGCGGCCTGCTCGTCTTTACGCCGTTCCTCGTCTTCGTCCCCGTGGGTCTGATTCAGCGCCTGCGGGCACCGTCTTCAAGGGGGCTCGCCGTGGCGCTCGGTTTTGCCGCCGCCGCACAGCTCTTAATTTACTCGCAGACGGACTGGCGCGCCGGGGTTGCATGGGGGCCGCGTTACCTGACAGACCTTTTGCCGATTCTGGTGTGGATGCTCGCGCCCGCTCCGCTCGTCCTGCGCCCGTTTGCACGCGGCCTGCTCGTCCTCGCGATGGCGGCGTCAATCGTCGTGCAGGTCATCGGGGCCTTCTGGTACACGACGAGGAGCGACCAAATCCTCTACGCCGGAGACCCCGCGTCCATGCGCGCCGCGTGGGATCGCCACAACATCCCGTTCATCACCGAACTGCGTCACCCGCATGCGGGCGGCGGGCTTCAGTGCGACGCGCGCGGCGCGATAGACCGCGTGGGGCAGACAACGCTTACTGGCACCGGAGAGGTTCATGAACTTGAAGCCGGGGCGGTGCTCGAAGGGTGGGCGCTCGCCTGCGGGCGCACGCCCGCCGAGCTGTTCGTGTTGGTAGACGGCGTCGTCATCGGCTCGACCACGGACTTCCTCCCGCGTGCGGACGTTAACGAGGTGATGCACGCCGACTCGCCCTCGGGCTGGCGCGTCGTCGCCGACACGCGGGGCGTCTCGCCGGGCGAGCGCGTGCTTCAACTCGCCGTGCGCATCGAGCCGAGAAGCGACATCCGCATCGTTCGTGAGCAGCGCGTATCCGTGGCCGCGCAGGAGCCTCCAGCAGAGACCGCCGCGACGCCGCAGGGGCCGGCGTCTGGGTCTGAGTTGGGCGCGATGGCGGCGCGCGCGGCGGCGCTGTTGAGGGGGCGGCAGAACGGGGACGGCTATTGGCTCACCTCGTATACGAATGAGCCTCTTTACGAAGCCCCGCGACAGGAGATGAACACGTACCTGACTTCAATGCTCGCGGATTTGCTCTCACCAATCGCGCGTGGGCGGAGTCTCGGAGACGTGTTGGAGCGCGCACGGCGACATCTCGCGGCACAGATTGAGGGCGACGGGTTGGTGCGCTACCATGGGCTGCCGGACGGCACTACCATCGGCACGCTGGGATGCGTCATTACCCCTGACGCCGACGACACCGCTTTAGTTTGGAGGATTGCCGGTCGCGGCACCGAAGACCCGAGACTGCGAAGCATGCTGGGGACGCTCGCTCGTTACCGCGACGAGAGGGGCTTGTACCGCACATGGCTCGCCCCGCGAGAGCAATACCAGTGTCTAGACCCCGGAAGCGATCCGAATCCGACAGACATCGCCATTCAGATGCACGTCTATCTGATGCTGCGCGAACTTGACCCGCCCGCCGCGCGGAACCTTTGCGGCGCGCTCCGACGCTCGTTCGGCGACGAGGACATCTGGGTCTACTACGCCAAGGCCCCGCTGGTGCCATATCTACGCGGTGCCCAATTGCGGCGGCTCGGTTGCGCAGTCCCGCTGCCGACGGAGCGGCTGTCGCTCCCCCCCGCGGGACAGGAGGTCTGGGGTGAGGCGGCGCGCCTGCTCGCCGAGACGACGGCTTCGCCCCCGGACGCGGACGCGAGAGAGGCGATTCGCGGTCTGCTCGTGCGCATCGGCGGCGACGACTTTGTTCAGGTTCGGCGCTCGCCGCCGCTGCTCTACCACAACGACCTGAGCGCGGGCGTCAAACGGTTCTACTGGTCGGAGGATTTCGGTTACGCGCTGTGGCTCCGGCTTTACGAAGCAGCCGGCGACGAAGCGGGACAGCGTCAACGGCCATCGCCATGACTTATCAATCGTCTTTTCGGCATTACGCGCGAGTCGTGCGACACTTCGCGTCGACCCGAGCGCCGGAGGTGCTTGCGCTTCAGGCCTCTCCGATTCTCGGCGGCGTCCTCGGCGGCTTCAGCCTCGAACGGTGCGGCCTGCTCCGACCGGGTCTACTGCTCGCGGGCAGCGTCGCACTCACGGCCCACGTCTTCGTCTTCAACGACTGGGCCGGGCACGGCAGCGACGTTCGCGACCCGCGCCGTGCGACACTCGTCTTCACACGGCGGGGCATTAGCGTGAGTCAGGTCGCGCGCGTCGCGGTCGCTCTTCTCATCATCGCGAACGTCGCCTTCGCCGCCGTCGGCGGCCCGGCCATTCTGCTCGGTGCCGCGATTGCGGCCCTCAGCCTTCTCTACTCGTGTTCGTCTTGGTTCGGCAAGAGCATGCCAATCGCGGCTTCGGTCAACCACCTGCTCGGGGGCGCGCTCCACTTCCTGCTCGGCTACACCTTATGCCACGCGCCGGACGCGAGAGGTCTCGCGCTCAGTCTCTTCTTCGGGTTGGTGTTTGCCGGCGGCCACCTCAACCAGGAGGTGCGCGACTACGAGGGCGACCTTCTCAACGGGATTCGCACCAGCGCCGTCGTGTTCGGTCGTCGGCGCGCGTTTCTCGCGAGCCTGTGCATCTTCACGGTCGCCTACGCGATACTCGCCGGCCTGGCCGAGCTAGGCGTCCTGCCGAGGCTGATGCTGTGGAGCACTCTCGCGTGGCTTTTGCACGTCGCGTGGTCACTGCGGGCGCTCCGGCGTGGGCTGGGGTTCGAGACCGCGTTATGGATGCAACGCCGGTATCGTCTGCTATTCGCGTTCATCGGGTTCGCGATGATGGTCAGGTGAGCGGTCGTAGTCGCGCGAGAGAAGCGGGTCTATCACGCGCGCGAAGCGACCGAAGACCGCGTCCCAAGTGTACTCGTCAAGCACCTTCCGCCGCCCCGCCTCGCCCAGCCCGCGGCGCAGTCCCGCGTCGGCAAGCAGCCCGGAGACGGCGTCGGCCAGTTCGGCGGGGCGACCGAACCCGACGAGGAGGCCGTCGCGCCCCTGCGACACAACGTCGGGGACGCCGCCCGCCAACGCGCCGACGACGGGCTTGCCGTAGAGCCACGCCTCCAAGTAGACAGTCCCGAACGAGTCCGCGCTCGACGCCATCACGAACACGTCGCACGCCGCGAACGCGTCCCTTTTGGTCGCCTCGTCGGTCATGCCGAGGAGGAGTATCCGCTCGCGGATGTGCTCGGGCTGGGACGCGAAGTCTCTTTCAAAGTCCCCCATCGAAGGCCCGATGAGGACGAGCCGCGCATCGCTGCCCGCGTCCCACAAAAGTTTCATCGCCTCCACAAGGTCGGTCGCGCCCTTCGCGCGCGAGAGCGTGGAGACCTGCAAGACCAACGGGCCTTCGAGGCGAAAACGCTCTCTGAAGCGTCCCGCCTCGCCCCCTGCGAACTCTTCCGGGTCGATGCCGACGCCCACGCGGTGAGTCTTCGACGGGTCAATGCCGCGGGACGCGAGGGCGCGGCCCTCAACATCTGTGGCGGTGACGACGGCATCCGCCGTCTTCAACAGCCTCAACTGCGGGGCCGTGAGATAGCCGGGCGACGGCCCGCCGCCCGCGACGCCCGTGTGCACAAGCGGCACGCAGACCCAAGGGATTCGATGAAGACGTGCGAGCCACGCCGCCGGGTATATGAGGTGCGTGTAAGGCAGCACGCCCGCGATGACGATGTCGAACTTCGGGCGGTTGCGGAAGACCTCGCGGAGGTAGTCGGGAACGATGACGTAAGGGCTGCCCGAGAGTAGCTTCACCATCTCGAACGGCAGCCAACTCAAGACGCGCAGCACCTTGAACTGAAGCGGGATGTTCCTGAGGCGGAACCTTCGTATCGTCAGGCCCTCGTGCGTTTCGAGGCCCGGTCGCAGCCGCCCCTTTCGGGGGCTGTGAAAGGATTCGGGGTGCCATGCGTCGGTGGTGAAGACCGTTACCTCAAGCCCCATGCCCGCCAGCCGCCTCGCCACGTTGTAGAATAGACGCTCTGAGCCGCCGGGGTGCGGCCAGAAGCGGTGGACGACCAGCAGCGCTCGCTTGCGTGCAGACATCGTTCGCCGTCGCTACAGGGCGCGCGCCCGCGCGCCGGGAGGACAGTTGGGCGGAAAAAAAGTAACCATCATCATCCTTACATGGAACGGGCTTGACTACACGAAGCGCTGCCTTGAGACGCTGCGCGCGCGGACGGCCTTTCCCGATTACGAAGTCGTCGTGGTGGACAATGGTAGCACAGACGGCACGGTCGAATACCTGAGGTCGCTCCCCTGGCTGCGCCTGCTTGAGAACCGCGAGAACCTCGGCTTCGTGAGGGGCAACAACAGGGCGATGGCCGAATCGGGCGTCGACTCCGACTTCGTCCTGCTCAACAACGACACCGAGATAGTCCAGCCCGACTGGCTCTCAAGGCTTCAGGCCACCGCCTACGGCACGCCCGAGGTCGGCGTCGTCGGCGCGCGGCTCCGCCGGCCAGACGGGATGCTCCAGCACGCGGGCACCTACATGCCAATCGAAACCTTCTGGGGGCAGCAGGTCGGGGCCGGCGAAAGGGACGTCAACCAGTTCAACGCCGACGCCGAGGTCGAAGGGGTGGTCTTCGCTTGCGCCTACATCAAGCGCGAGGTCTACGAGCGCATCGGGCCGCTCGACGAAGACTACTTCAGCTACTTCGAGGACAGCGACTACTGCCTCAAGGCCCGGAGTCACGGCTTCAAGGTCGTCTGCTGCGGCTCGGCCACGGTCGTCCACCACGAGAACACTTCGACGAAAGTCAACAACGTCTCCTTCGGCGACCTGTTCCTTGAGTCGCAGAAGACCTTCAGACGGAAGTGGCAGGCGGCGCTTGAGGGCTCGCGCTACACGTCGGAGGTCAACTGGCATTCCCTGCTCAACTTCCCCAACGGCTACGCGAACAGCTCCCGCGAGCTTGTGCTCGAACTCGACCGGCAGGGGGTCAGGGTCAACTACAGATACCTGTACGGGCCGGGCACGGTCTTCACACGGTCGGAGCCGGACGAGTCCGCCTCGTACATGGTCAACGTCATACGGGGGCGGCGGGTCAACCCCTCGGGCGTCCAGGTCTTCTACGGACAGGGGGACGGCTTCAGGACGAACTACCGCTCGTACAAAATCGGCTACACCATGCTTGAGGTGGACGGGCTACCGCGCGAGTGGGTCAGGCGCGCGAACATGATGGACGAGGTCTGGACGCCTTCCGTATTCAACGCACGCACCTTCAAAGCGAGCGGCGTCCAAAGACCCGTTCACGTCATGCCCCTCGGCGTGAACCCGGCATACTTCAATCCGAACATCGAAAGCTATCCCGTCCACGGCGTCTTCACCTTCCTCTCCGCGTTCGAGTGGGGGGAGAGGAAAGCGCCCGAGGTGCTGCTCCGTGCGTTCAACGACGAGTTCCGCTCGGACGAGCAGGCCGTGCTCGTCTGCAAAATCTATAACCAGGATTCCCTAGTCAACATCCCGCGCCAAGTGCGCCGGCTCGGGTTGAAGGATGGGGGCGGGAGGGTCGTCTTCTCGATTAACGAGTTGGTGCCGGCGCACCAACTCGGCGCGCTCTACCGCTCGGCGGACTGCTTCGTACTCCCTTCGCGCGGCGAGGGCTGGGGGCTGCCCATACTCGAAGCGATGGCCTGCGGGCTCCCCGTCATCGCGACCGCGTGGAGCGCCCAGACCGATTTTATTAATGACGGGATAGCTTACCCGCTCAACATCGAGGGGCTCGTCCCCGCCGAGGCCAAGTGTCCCTACTACGAGGGTTTCAACTGGGCCGAGCCGTCTTACGAGCACCTGCGCGCGCTGATGCGCCACGTCTACGAGAATCGTGAGGAGGCGGGACGCAAGGGCGCGCGGGCCTCTGCGGAAGTGCTGAGCAGATGGACTTGGCGACACAGCGCCGAGAAGATTATCCGGCGGCTGCGCGAGGTCGCTTGACCGTCGCGCGCGCGTTCAGTCGTTGACGGCCACGATTGTGTATTCGTCGTAAGGGTAGACTTCGCGCGAGAGGGCCGGCTCTGATAGCTCCTCGCCGCCTTGCTCTCCGCCGTAGAACATGAAGCGGTGAAGTCTGAGGTTGCTCCGCTCCAACATGAACGCAAGCAGCCTCGCGGGGACGGGGCGGATGAGGCTCGGGTTGATATAAAACTTCCTCAAGGCCGGGAGGTGGTCTATGTTCGTTGCGGACGCGACGAAGAGCCCGCCGCGCCTGAGCTTTCTTTTCGCCAGCCCCAACAGCTCCGCGGTCTGTTCGTTCGTCAGCCGCTCGACCACGCTCTCCGCGAAGATGCCCCCGTATGAGGCGTCGGGAGAGTCGCGCAGGTGTTCGAAGATGTCCGCGTGCCGCGCGTGCAAGCCCCGCCCCTTACACAGGCTCACCATCTTTGCGTCGGGGTCAACACCCGCGGCCTCGATGCCCTGTTCGGCGAACGCCGCGAGCAGTTCGCCGCGCCCGCAAAAGAGTTCGAGCGCGACATCGCCCTCGCCGAGCAGCTCGCGGAAGAGCGACAGGCTGCGGCGGCAGAAGGGTTTCGTGTCGAGGTGTCGCTCTTCGTAGGCCGCGCGGTCGAACGCCCCCTCGGGCGCGCGCCCGTCTTCGCCGAGTCGGCCCGCCGCGTCGAGCCTTCTTTCGTAGGCGTACAGGTCTTCGGCCATCAGTTGAAGCACGCCGACGACCGAGTTGTTAAAAATCTGCTGGTAGCGAAAGTTCATCCTGACGGCGCGCACGATGAGACCGGCGATGAGTGCCTTCACCCCGAGCCTCCACACCTTACGTCGGGGCGTGGGCCGCACGTCGCCGTCGGCTTCGGGCCCATCCTCCCCGATTCTGCACGTGCCGACGCCGTCGGCTTTCAGCCTCACCCTCTCTATCTCGCCCATGATGTATCTGGCGTCGGGCAGGCCGTAGACCCGCCGTCGAACCAGACCCATCAGGGTCTCTACGTCTATGTCCGTCGTCTCCGGGGTGTTGATGTCGGCCACCGGCTCCTCACCTCGCGTTGAAAAGTGCCACGGAACTCAAGCCCGCCTCGCCGCCGCCAACCCCTTGAGCAGGCCGAACGCGGCGCGCGCGCGCTGCCGGTCGAAGGGCGCGCGCAGCGTCGCGGAGGGCAGTAGCCGCAGACCCGTAAAAATATTCTCGGCGGCCTGTCGCGTCCGCCCCTCCGCCTGCGCGCGCACGGCCTCCCAGACGAGGTGGCGCGCCATCCCTTCGGAGAAGGCGTGCCACGCCGCGCGCCGCATGCTGCGAGGTGCCCGCGCGGCGCGGTCTAGACGCATCCAGCGCTCGCGGAACTGCCGCACCGCCATCCGAACCATGCGCGCGCCCGAAGAAGAGCCCTGCCCTGAGCCGGGTGCCGACCGCCGCCAACTGTAGACGGGCCGCTCCGTGGCCGTGACGTTAAAGTTCTCGGCCACCCGTAGCCACAAATCCCAGTCGTCTATGCCCGGCACCTTCTCGTCGAGCAGACCGACACGCGTGAGGCACGAGCGCCGGAAGACGGCGCTGCCGCAGGGGATGAAGTTCTGCTCAAGCAGCTCCCAGAAGATGTCCCCGCGCGGACAGCGCTTGGGGTAGAGCCGTCGGGCCTCCGCCCCGCTACCGCCGACGATGAGAGCCTGCCCGTATATCATCCCGGCGCGCGGCTCCGCCTCCAGCCGCTCGACCTGCATGTCGAGCGAGCCCGGCAGCCGCTCGTCGTCGTCATCCAAAAAGCTGATGAACTCACCCGAACTCGCACGGAGCCCGACGTTGCGCGCGCAGGCCACCCCCTGACGGCGCTCGACCCTCACGTAGCGGATGCCTTGGAGCGACCGGCAGACTTCGGCGGTCTCGTCAGTGGACGCGTCGTCGACAACAACTATTTCGGGATTACGGGCCGAGAGCCGCGCGCTCTCGACCGCCCGCGGCAGGAGTCGCGGGCGGTTGTGAGTCGTGACGATGATGCTGACCCACTGCATAAGCCTTTACGCTGAAGTCCTCGGCCTCGGTGTCGCCGCGTGGCAGCGCCGGTTCGGCCCCGCGGTCAAGAAGAGAGACTCTCACCGCACGCGCGAGCCCGTGCGAGATGGCCGTGGCGCAGTTGCGGCACTGTCTCGGCGCGGTCGAGCAGGCGTTGGTAGGTTTCGAGCAGGAGCGGGAGGACGGCCTGCGGCGAGTAGGTGGCCTCGTAGCGCGCGCGCCCCGCGCGCCCCATCGACGCGCGCAGGGCGGGGTCGCCCGCGAGCCGCGTCATCGCGCCGGCCAGCGCGCCCACGTCGCCCACCGGGACGAGCAGCCCCGCGTCGAGACCGAGCATGTCCGGGATGCCGCCGACGTTCGTCGCGACGACGGGTATGCCTTGCGCCATCGCCTCGACGATGCTGAGCGGCGTGCCCTCCGTGTGGCTCGGCAACACGAGCACGTCGATGCGGTCGAAAAAGTCCGCGCGCCCCTCCGGCCCTTCGTAGACGCCGAAGTGTCTGAAACTCGGGGCCGCGCCGTACTCGCAGGCGCGCTCGAACATCTCGCCCAGCTTCGAGCCAGCGCACGCGGCGTAGAGGCGCACGCCCTCGTCGCTTCGGTGCGCGAGCCCGAACGCCTCCATCAACTCGGTCACGCCCTTCAAAGTCTCTGCGCGCGCCGCGAAGCCGAAGACGACGCTGCCGCCGCCGTCCCCCGCGCGTCGCGTCGGAAACTCTTCGGCCATCACGGGCAGCACGGAGACCTGCTTGCCCGGCGGCGACGCGGCGCGGAACATCTCCGCGAGCGCGGGCGAGAGCGCCGCGACCTCAGTGCAGAGCGGCAGCGCCGTCGTGAAGTGCCCGTAGTAAGACTCGTAGCCGGGCGGGTGGAAGGGGATGCCCATCTCCTGATAGAGCACCGGGACGCCGAGGTCGTGGCCCGCCCTGATGAAGACGAGCGAGGCGGGGTCGGGCGTGAGGACGTGAATCAAGTCGGGGCCGCGGCGCACAATCTCTTCGCGGCAGCGCGCGTAGTAGCGTTCGGCCACTCCGCCCGAGACGCGGCGACCTCCGCCCCGGATGAGCCGCTGCGTGCTGGGGATGGCCGCCAAGAGTCTCGACGCCAGCCGCCGCCCGGCCCGCATGGCTTTGACGGTCGCCCCCTCGGCTATCCCGGTGACGGGCACGCCCGCGCGCCGCAGACGGTCGTGGTAAGCGTCGCCGGCTTGAGAGAACATGAGCAGCACGGAGACGTCGACGCCCGCCCCGAGCAGGCGCGTCGCGTAGGTGACGAGAAGTTCGTCCGCCCCGCTGATCGGCCCCATCGTCTGGCCTTTGCAAAAAAGTACCTTCATGTATGAGTGCCGACCGGGTTCGGCTCCGGGTTCGCGCTCCCCCCTGCTTGTCAGTTTAATCAATTGCAGTAGCCGGATGAATTTACTCCGCGGCAGGGTCAACCCCCGCACAGTGCCGAGCTTCACATACGCCCCGGCCTGCGGACGCACAGGAGAGTACGCGGCGGCTTGAAGAAACGCCGCTTGAAAGGAGACTTACAATTCCTTACAAGGAAGCTTCCGCGAGTATGATGGCCTAGCTACGTGGCGGATTATAGCTCAGTGAAGGTGTCAGACGAACCGTGCAAGCGGGTCTCCGGCGAGCGTCGGCACTCTCCCCCGTAGACGTAGCGCACGCCGGAAGTCTCTCTCAAGGGCTCATCTTAGTTGCCACCGAATCAGCGTCGACGGTGTTCTACGATTGGGACGCCTTCAGATTCCGACGACGCCGGAGAGCTTAGAATGTCAGGGCAACACGCAACGCGCATCGCGCTTATCACAGCCGCGCTCACGCTCCTACTGTTGACGACCGCCGCGGGTCATAAACGTACGACCTTGAGCGCCGCAGTCGCGTCAACGCCGCGCGCGTTCGACTCGCGCGGCGGTTCCATGTCACTCGTACGCGGCGCGACGTTCCGTATGGGCACAGACCCTTCGGACTTTCCGAGACTCCAACAGGCCTTCGGCATCAAACGCGCCGACATCTTCAACGCGGAGGCCCCGCGGCACACGGTCATCCTCAGCCCCTTCTACATGGACAGGTACGAGGTCACAAACGCACTCTTCAAAAAGTTCCTCGACAAGAACCCGCGCTGGCGGCGCGGCAACGTCGAGCCGCGCTTCGACAACGGCAACTACCTCAAAGGCTGGAGCGGCGGCGACTACCCGAAGGGGCGCGGCGAACACCCCGTCACCAACGTCAGCTGGTACGCGGCTGTCGCCTACTGCCGGTGGGCGGGCAAGCGTCTGCCGACCGAAGCTGAGTGGGAGTTCGCCGCGCGCGGCGGCCTCGCGGACAAGTCTTTCCCATGGGGCGACGCGCCCGCAGACCGCGCGCTCGCAAACTACGGCGCGAGCAACATCGACACGACGACGCCCGTCGGGAGCTACGCGGCGAACGGTTACGGCCTCTTCGACATGGCGGGGAATGTCTGGGAGTACACGCTCGACGAGTGGGGGCCTTACGACGCTTCGCCTCAGGCCGACCCCGTCGCGGGCGGGAGTCTCTTCTTGGACGACTCGTTCTACTCCGTCACGACGCGCCGCGTCATACGCGGCGGGAGCTACGGCGGCGCGCCCGTCAACCTGCGCGTCGCGTACCGCGACAGCCACCCGCCCGACGGCGCGCGCGACTTCGTGGGCTTCCGCTGTGCCAGGCCCGCGTCATCTCCGAAACCGAAATAGCGATTGACACTCCGCGGCTTCGATAATAATTTTCATTCACTAAGTTCAGGTTTCAGGATGACGCGTGCCATGTTTGACGAACGCATGAGTCGGAGCGAGTCGGCGCTGAAGGTCGTGTGTGTGGTAGCGGCGTTTGTGCTGCTCGGCGTCAACGCATTGGCGCAGGGCGGCGGGCGTGCGCCTCTGCGCGCGACCGCAGAGGTCGTCGGGAGGCGTTATTGCGCGGGCGAGCGTTTGAACCTGCTTCAGGTGCGCGTGCGTCTGCGTTACGAGAACGTGGGCGCGGAGAGGCTCATACTCTACAGGGGCAAGAATTTTTTCTACCAGTCGAAGATACACGGCGCGTCGGGCGGAAAGCCCTACGAGGCGGTCGTCCTCAACTCGCGCTACAACGACGCGGAGCGCGAGCCGGTGAGCGGCGCGCGTCCGGGCGGCGCTTTCGTCATACTCCCGCCCGGCGGGACGTACGAGACAGAGGTCGTCGTCGGCGTCGGGGTCGTGCGCGACGGCGCGGAGAGGGGCTCGAACTCGATTGCGCCCGGCGAGCACACCTTGCAGATAATCGCCTCGACCTGGTACGAGTCTCGCAAACTCGCGGAGGAGTTGCGCGAGCGCTGGCGAAGCGTGGGGTTGCTCTGGTTCGACCCCGTAGCGACGGAGCCTCTGAAGTTCACAGCGGGACTTGAAGACACGGCGGGCGTGTGCCGCTAAAGTCTCCGAAGCGCGCGGGATGCCTGAGTCAGGTGGGAGAGATTTTCAGATGCCTTTGAGGAAGAGTCGTTCACGCGGGGCCGTCGCAGCCGCGCTAATCTTCTCGCTCTTTCAGAAGAGCCTCGCGACGGATGAGGCCGTCGAAGAGGGCGCGTTGTCGGAGGAGGACGAGGGGCCCGACTTCAAACGCATACGCTGTCCGCTCTGCCGCTGGCACCCGAACGCTTCGAGCCGCTGGGTGTGCTCATACTGCCCCGACCCCGAAAACTTCCACGGGGGATGCCATGCGGTCTGGAACACCTTCGAAACGCGCGGGCTCTGCCCCGGCTGCGGCCACCAGTGGCGATGGACTGCGTGCCTGAGTTGCCACCGCTGGTCTCCGCACGAAGACTGGTACGTCGATGACGACAAAGATAAACGCCCCCGATAGCGCAGGCCGTCGGGGGCGTTTTGATTACCGGCTTCGCGGATTTTAAGAGTTTGCGCTTTAGTCTCCGCGGAGCGAGTCGATGTCTATGACGAAGCGGTAGCGCACGTCGCCTTTGACCGTGCGTTCGTATGCCTCGTCGATGCGCTGGATGGGGATGACCTCCACGTCCGAAGTTATGTTCTTCTCGGCGCAGTAGTCGAGCATCTCCTGCGTCTCGCGTATGCCGCCTATCATCGAGCCCGCGAACGTGCGCCCGTTCTTTATCAGCGCGAAGGCTTCGACTTCGAGCGCCTTCTCCGGCAGGCCGACGAGCGCAATCACGCCCTCCCTTCGGAGTAGATTCAGGTACGCGTTTATGTCGTGCGGCGCGCTCACCGTGTCGAGTATGAAGTCGTACCTGCCCGCGAGGGCTTCGAGCGCGCCCTCTTCTTTCGTCACGACGAACTTGTGCGCGCCCAAGTTCAGCGCGTCCTGCTCCTTCGACTTAGAGGTGCTGAAGACCGTCACCTCCGCGCCCATCGACGCGGCGAGCTTCACGCCCATGTGGCCGAGCCCGCCGAGTCCGACGACGCCCACGCGCGTCCCCTCGCCTACATGGAAGCGGCGCAGCGGCGAGTAGGTCGTTATCCCCGCGCAGAGGAGCGGCGCGACGTTCGCGGGCGGCAAGCCTTCGGGCACGCGCAGCGCGTAGCCTTCGTCGACGACAATCTGCGTCGAGTAGCCGCCGTAGGTCGGAGTCTTCTCGTCCATCTCGGTGCCGTTGTAGGTCGCCGCGAGGTGGTTCTCGCAGTACTGCTCCTCGCCGTCTTTGCAGTTCGCGCAGACGCGGCACGAGTCGACGAAGCAGCCGACGCCCGCCGTGTCGCCCTCTTTGAACTTCGTGACCTCGGAGCCGACAGCCGCGACGCGACCGACTATCTCGTGGCCGGGCACCATCGGGAATATCTCGTCGCCCCACTCGCCGCGCGCCTGATGTATGTCCGAGTGGCAGACGCCGCAGTACTGAATTTCAATCAAAATATCGCGCGGGCCTACGTCGCGCCGCTCGAACTCGAAGGGCTTGAGCGCCGCGCGCGCCGACTCCGCCGCGTAACCTTTTGTCTTGAGCAATTGCCTTCTCCTGTCGATTTAGTTTGAAGCTCATCGTAGCCGACGCGGTTCACGCGCGGGCTTCTTAAACTTCAAAATTTGATGGCGTCGGGAGCTTAACTCTCAAACTCTTTCGCGCTACTCGACGCACTTCGGCTCTGGCACGACGGAGGTTACGGGGAGCGGCGCGACTCCGTACTTGCCGAGCAGCGTGTTGAGCGCGGGGATGGCCGAGGCGTTCGCCGCGCGCCAGCGCGAGAGGTTCGCGCGTATGGTCTCGCACGCGTCGCGCACGCGCACGCGCGCCGAGTCCGCGGGGCGCGCGTCGCCGCTCTCGACCATCGTCATGTAGCGCGAGAGGTCTCTGTTGACGAAGCCGAAGCCTTCGGGGCCGTCGCCGTCCGCGATTGACGCAAGCTCTTTGTCGAGCGCGGCTGCCGCGTCCGCCGCGTCCTTCGCAGAGGCGTTCGCGGAAAGAGTTTTCATCCTTTCCGCGAGCGCCGTACGCGCCGCGGTCACGTAGTTGTACGCGTCGAAACTCGTCTGCATCATCTCGCCAATCGAGCCGGCGAGTTCGAGCTGAGCGGCGAGGTCTTCGGGCGTGGCGCGCAGGCGCGGGTCTAGCGTTACGTTGAGCGGCTGCCTGAAAGTCTCGCCGTCAACCGTCAGCACAAGCTCGTACTCGCCCGGAGTGACGAGAGGCCCCGGCGGCTGGTGACGCGGGGTCTTGCCGGGAACGGCGTTGTCGGGCAGCGTGAACTCCACGTAATCGAGCCGCCCGCCGCGGAAGCCGAAGGGGAGCGCGGGCGGGTCTTGCAGGCGCAGGTTCCAGACGAAGCGGTTCAAGCCCTGCCTCGCCGTCAAGACTGCGGGCGGCGCGAACCAGTAGGTCGGCACGTTAGCGGGCATCTCCGGGAGCACGAGGGGCTTGTTGGTGAAGCGACGAATGACGACGCCGCGCGAGTCGCGAATGTCTAAAGTCACCTCGCGCGCGTCAGACTTCAGGTAGTAGTCAATCAGCGCGCCGTCGGGCGGGTTATCGCCCGCGGGCATCTCGCGCCCGAGCGGAGTCTCCTGCCAGTTGTCCCAACGCACGCGTATTGCGTCCGACGGTTTGAAGAGACGCGCGCGCGCAGTCATGCTTTCGTCCGACTGACGAAGCGGCGAGAGGTCGTCCAAAATCCATAGGCCGCGCCCGTAGGTCGCGGCGACGAGGTCGCGCCCGTGTACGTAGAGGTCGCTCACGGGCGAGACGGGAAGGTTGAGCTGAATGGGCCGCCAACTGTCGCCGCCGTCGAAGGAGACGAAAGCGCCCTTGTCGGTTCCGGCGTAAAGAAGATTCTTGCGCGCGGGGTCTTCGCGGACTACGTGCGTGAGGCCGCGCACGGGCAGGCCGTTCGTAATCTTCTGCCAGGTGCGCCCCGCGTCGCGCGTTCGGAAGGCGTAAGGGTTGAGGTCGCCGCGCGCGCCGTAGATGGCCGCGTACGCGGTCTCGGCGTCGGTCGGCGAAGCCTCTATGCGCTGCACGCGAGCGCCTTCGGGAAGGCCCTGCGGCGTAACGTCGCGCCAACTCTTCCCGCCGTCGCGTGTGAGCTGCAAGAGGCCCGTGCTAGTGCCGACCCAAATCTCTCCGCCCTGCACGGGCGAAGGCGCGATGGCCTGAATCACGCCCTGCGGCCCCGCGGCCTGCCGCGCGTCCTCTTCTTCAAACTCTTCCTCGCCGCGCTCGCGCGCGGCCTCTTCATTCTCGGCGTGGCCCGCGCGCGCGACCGCCTCCAACTGCGCGGCCTGCGCCCCGGCCTTGACGGTCAGGTCTGGACTTATCTCGCGCCAGGTCTTAGCGCCGTCGTCCGAGGCGAGCACGCTCTGCATGCCGACGTAGAGAGTCTTTCGGTCGACGGGCGAGAAGGCGAGCGGCGTCTCCCACGTGTAACGGTACTTCGGGCCGGGGACGAAGACGGTCGCGAGCTGCCCGGTTCTTCGGTCGAAGCGCACGACGCTCCCGTACCACGCGACCGAGTAGACGAGGTTCGAGTCCTTCGGGTCGGGCGCGATGTAGCCGCTCTCGAACGCGCCCACGGAGAACCAGTCGCGGAAAGTTATGCGCCCGTAGTCGCTGCGCGAGGGGACGGCGACCGAGCCGCTGTCCTGCTGCGCCGCGTACGCGAAGTATGGGAACTGGTCGTCCGTGATGACGTGGTAGAGCTGGCCCGTCGGCTGGTTGTACCAGAGGCTCCAACTCTGCCCGCCGTCGTGCGTGATGGTCGCGCCCTGGTCAGTCCCCATCAAAACATGCTTAGTGTCCTGCGGGTCTATCCAGAGCACGTGGTCGTCTTCGCCGGAAGGCGTCCCCTTCCAAGCCTCGAAGGTCTTGCCCCCGTCAATCGAGCGATAGGTCGAGGTCTGCATGACGTAGACCGTGTCCGCGTCGCGCGGGTCTGCGTACGTGTGGCCGAAGAAGCCGCTTCCGATGATGCGCGCGTCCGTCGTCGAGCGCGCCCAGTGCTCGCCCCCGTCGTCCGAGCGGAAGAGGCCCTGACTCATGATTGCGTAGACGCGCCCCAACTTCGGCGCGGCGGCGACGCCGATTCGACCGCGCGGCGCGTCAGGCAAACCAGCGCCGCTCAACTGTCGCCATGTCGCGCCGCCGTCCGTCGACTTAAAGATTTGCGAGTTGACAGGGGGCCGCTTGTCGTTCGGCGCGGGACGGCCAGTCCAGGTCGCGGCGTAGATTGTGCGCGCGTCGTTCGGCGCGGCGCACATGTCTATGACGCCCGTGCGGTCGCCCGTCGATAGCACCTGCCGCCAACTCTTCCCGCCGTCCGTCGTGCGGAAGATTCCGCGCGATGCGCCCGACGTAGGGTCGCCGAGCGAGCCGACGAGAACGATGTTCGGGTCGCGCGGGTCGACGATGATTGAAGAGATGTAGTGCGTGTCGCGCAGGCCGACGTTGGCCCAAGTCTTCCCGCCGTCCGTCGATTTGAAGACGCCTTCGCCTTCCGTCTCTTCGCCCGTGCCAACGTAGACGATCTCCGTGTTCGAAGGCGCGAGCGCGAGCGCGCCGACCGAAGAGATGCGCGCGTCGTCGAATATCGGCTCCCACGTCACGCCGCCGCCCGTCGTCTTCCAAACTCCGCCGCCGGGCGTCGCGATGTAGTAAACGTCCGAGCGTCCCGGAATGCCCGCGACCGCCGTCACGCGCCCCGCGCGGTACGTCCCTATCGAGCGCCAGCGAAGGCCCGCGTACGCATGCTCGTCGTAGCCCTGCGCCGAAGCCACAAGCGCCGCCGAGAGCACGCACGCGAAGAGGGCCGCCGCCCTCCGCCCGTTCGCGCAGAAGAGGGAGATAAGCTTTTTAACGCCGTCCATCGTTTCAACCTCGGATTCAATTTTGTAGTCGTGGGCTTCTTTGCTTGAAGACGTGAAGCTAACATAAGATGAAGTCGCAGCCCAACCGACGTGAGCGAGATGAGTTTCACCATCAAAGGCCCCGCGTACCCGGCGGCGCGCGCAATCGCCGCGACGGCGCACGGACACTTCGCGCGCCGCGTCGCAGCCGCGCGCGCGAAAGGCAAAGCCGACCTCGCCGACGTGCCCGACGCGGCTGCGATTGAGGCGATTGTCGACGCGGCCTTCTGGGCATCGCTCAGGCGCGAGGAAGGGTACACGCCGAAGATTTCTCTCGCCTTCGTCGCGCCCGAGCAGGCGGGCGGGCCGCTCCGCTTCGAGCACCGTCTCCCGCTCGAAGCAATCGCGCTCACGCGCCTCGCGCCCGCGGTCGAACGCCCCGGCATACACCTGGGCGTCTGGCACGACGGCGGGGGGTTGTGCGTCTGGGGGACTACGCGCGACGTGCCGCGCCTATGCTTCGTGCTCGAAGTCGTGATGCCGGGACTTCTCGTCATCAAGTACAGGCGCGGGCGCGAGACCGGAAAGTTCGTAAACGTCGCCGTGCTCGAAGGCGACGCGGTGAAGTTCATAGACGAGCGCGGCACGTCCCTGCCCGACTGCCCGGAGCTGCTCGCACACCTGCTCGGCTTCGGCGCGCCCGAGCCCTCGATTGACTCGGTCAACGTGCTCGTGCAGCTCGCTGCCTCGATGCGAACGCACGGGCGCGGCGGCTCGCTCCTCGTCGTGCCGCAGGGGTCGGACGCGTGGCGCGAGTCAATCGTGCGCCCCATCACTTACGCGGCGGAGCCGCCGTATTCAGAGCTTGCGGAGCTGATGCGGCGCGACGCGGACGAGCGCGAGACGGGTCTTTGGCAGGAGTCTCTGATTGACGCGGTCGAGATGGTCGCGGGGCTCACGGCGGTCGACGGCGCGGCGCTCATCAACGAGCGCTACGAGGTGCTCGCCTTCGGCGCGAAGATTGGGCGGCGCGAGGGCGGGACGCGCGTCGAGCGGGTGGTCTTGACCGAGCCGGTCGTGGGCGACTCAGCCGTGGTGGTAAACCCCATGCAGCTAGGCGGCACGCGGCACCTCTCCGCGGCGCAGTTCGTGCAAGACCAGAAGGGCTCGGTCGCACTCGTCGCGTCGCAGGACGGGCGCTTCACGGTCTTCGCGTGGTCGCCGTGCGAAGAGATGGTTCACGCGCACCGCGTCGAGACGCTTCTGCTCTAGCCCAGACCTGCGGCGGGCGAGATGGATTAATCCCGCCCGCCCGCGTCCCCGCCGACCCCGTAGTGAAACACCAAGTGCCCGCCGTACCAGCCGCCGATTGCGAGCAGCGCGACTCCTACAACTTCCAGCCCCAGAACTGCCAACAGAGACCTGCCCGCCGGCGGTGCCGCGCCGCCGCGCACGAGCAGGCTTGCGAGGTACGGCGTCACTGCCGTCAACATCAGAAGCATGTGCCGCGTCGCCGCGCCGAGAGCGGGGTGGTCTTGGCGTATGGCCGCGTAATCCACAGCGCCGGCGAAGGCCGTCAAGACCGCCGCCGCGAGTCCGGCCACGATTGACCAGAAGGCAATCGCCCACCAGAGCGCCTCGCCGCGCCAGAGCCCGACCCCATCCCACAGAAGCGAGGTGCCCAACAGCGCCAAGGGGAAGTCGCTCAGGACTGCGTGCAGTGGGTGACCGAAGACGCGTAATCCCTTGCCCATGGCGGCCCCTTCAGCGAAGTACGTAGACGCCCAAGAGGAGTATCACGAAGGACGCGACGGCGAAGAGCCCGTGCACGAGTACGTAAGGCACTGGCAGCGCCTGCCTCTTCATGTGCAGCGAGAAGAGGTAGAAACCGCCGAGCGCCGCGCCGACGAAACCGACGAGCGCGATTGTTCCGGCGAGCGAAAAGCCCTGCCCGACGAGCGCCACTATCAGCGCGACCAGCCCCGCCGCCGCGAAGAGCCCGTGAACGATTGCGAGCCCCAGCGGCGGAAGCTCGCGCCCCCCGAAACGCATGACGGCCATGACCAGCCCGCCGAGCGCCGCGACCGCGAAGAGTACCAATGCAGTTGTCATCGTAAAGCCTCCAGAGCCTTTCCGCGGTGCGAAAGCACGAGCGCGCCGCGAACGGTCTCGTCAATCCTTTATCGGAAGTTTTAAAGCGCAACCGCCACTAAAATACGCCTAACTCAGAATAAGTCAAGAAGTTTTTTGACTTATTGTAATTTTCCGTGGCGCGGACATATAATGCGGCGGGGGGTTTTAAAAGTTGGCCCGTACGAAACTCGACGAGCGATTCTTTGACAGCACGCGCGGGCGCGTCGTGACGATGCTGCGCGGCGGCGAGCGCACGGTGGAGGAGTTGGCTGGTGAGCTTGAGTTAACGGACAACGCCGTGCGCGCGCACCTCTCGACGCTCGAACGCGACGGGCTGGTCAGGCAGCGCGGCGTGCGTCGCGGCTTCCGCAAGCCGCACCTCACATACGCCCTGACGCGCGAGGCCGAGCACCTCTTCCCGAAGGCCTACGACGTGCTGCTCAACCAACTCATCGCGGTGCTGAAGGCCCGGCTCGGGCGTGAGGCTTTGGAGGACGCGCTGCGCGAGGTAGGGCGCGCGCTCGCGGGCACGCAGGTCCGGGGCGCGCCCGGCTCCGAGCGGCGCATACGTCAGGCCGTGGACGCGCTCTCGTCACTGGGCGGCACGGCGCGCGCCGGGAAGGACGGGGGCGTGACCGTCATACAGAGCGAGGGCGGGTGCCCGCTCTCCGCCGCCGTGGGCGAGCACCCGGAGGTGTGCATACTGGCCGAGGCACTCGTCGAGCAGATTGTCGGGGCACACGTGCGCGAGCGATGCGAGCGCGGCGAGCACACGAGGTGCCGCTTCGAGGTCGCGAAGGGCGGCTAAGGGTTAAGCCGCGCGAGTCATTTATAAGGGCTTAAAAAAAGGAGGCCCGATCCGGGCGTCAGCGAGTAGGTTGGAAGCCATCGGTCGTTTGCAACAAAGGAGGAAGGTTTGGCTTCCGGCCACTCTCGCCCGGATCGGGAAATCATAGCGGGCGACGTGAAAGTTAACACCTACGCCGCGGCCTGTCATGGGTCAAAGGTCTATGCTCTTACTCAAACTTTAGTTTGACTCCTAATGACCTAAGATTGAATGGAGTTTCTACAAAGCCGGGCGCTCAAGGGAGGTGGACGATGCCGCGTTGGAGGGCGGTGGTGGCGGCTTGGGTTCGGTCTGTGACGCCGAGCTTGCCGAGGATGCTGTTGATGTGACTCTTGACGGTGGCCTCGCTTATGCCGAGCGCCGTGCCTATCTCTTTGTTGCTGAGGCCGCCGACGATTAACTCAAGGACTTCCAACTCCCTTCCAGTCAAATCAGACCCGCCCATGCGGCCCGCCAGACGTTCGGCGACGACGCCCGGAATCTTTCGACCGCCCGCGTGAACCGCGCGTATCGCGGATTCGAGCTCGTCGAAGAACATGTCTTTGAGCAGGTAGCCTTGCGCGCCGGCCTGTAGCGAGCGGTAGATGTCCTCGTCGCCGTCGTAGGTCGTGAGCACGATGACCTTCGCGTCGGAAAACTCCCGGCGTATGGCGGAGATGGCCTCGACGCCGCCCATCTCTGGCATGCGCAAGTCCATCAGCACCACGTCGGGCCTGTGCTCGCGGTAGAGCGAGACGGCCTCACGCCCGTTCGTCGCTTCGGCGACGACGCGCATGCCTTGCACTGTGCCGAGCAGCGAGACGAAGCCCTGACGCACGACCGCCTGGTCGTCGACCACGATGATGCGTATCTCTCCGCCGCTCGTCATTTGAACTCTCCGGACAGATTTAACCACAGAGACACGAAGACACGGCTAAAAAATTTGCTCGAAGCCGTGCCCCTGCGTCTTCGTGATTAATTCTTAAACGTAATCTAAGAACCTACGGGTACGTCGACTTCGACCTCGCAGCCTTCGCCCGGCCTGCTTCCGACGCGAACTTCGCCGCCCATCTCCCGCGCTCGCTCGCGCATGCCAAGGAGCCCGAAGTGTTCGCCAGCGCCGTTGCCTTGAGCTTCGGCGTCAAAGCCGCAGCCGTCGTCTTTGACGTTGAGCCTCACGCTCGTAGCGTCGAAGACGAGGCGGACTGAGATGTTCCCTGCGCGCGCGTGGCGCACGGCGTTGTTGACCGCCTCCTGCCCTATGCGCAGGAGGTTGTTCTCCACCTGCTTCGGCAGAGGCCGCAGAGTCCCCCCGACCTCAAACTGCGTGTGGACGCCGCTCTCGGCTGTGAGCCTACGCGTCATCTCCGAAAGGGCCGCGGGCAAGTCGCGGTCGTCCAGCGTCTGCGAGCGCAAGTCCCAGACGTATCGGCGCGCCTCGGCCATGCTGCTTCTGACGAGTGAGCGCGCGCGGTCGAGGTGCGTGCGCGCCGCATCGGGCGATGCGTTCAAAAGGCGCGTCACAATCTCCAACTGAACCGAGACGCCTAGAATCTCCTGGGCCAGATTGTCGTGAAGCTCTCGCGCGATGCGGTTGCGCTCCTGTAGCACGGCGGCGAAGCGCGCGCGCACCTGCCGGAGCCGGAGCGCGTAGAGCTGCCAAACGAGCAGGCCGACGCCTATAACGCACAGCGCGTAGAACCAATACGTGCGGTAGAAGTGCGGCCTCAAGGTGAAGGCGAAAGAGGCGGGCGTCGTGCTCCACACGCCGTCGTTGTTGCTCGCGATGACGAGGAAGCGGTAGTCGCCCGCGGACAAGCTCGTGTAGTAAGCCGCGCGCCGGTCGCCGCCATCGACCCAGTCCTTGTCGAAGCCTTCGAGCTTGTAACGATAGCGAACCTTCTCGGGCGCGACGAAGCTCAGGCCGGCGTAGTGAAAGTCGAAGCGGCTCGTGCCGGGCGGGAGCACCGCGCGCTCGCCGCCCGTGGCGGGCTCGCCGTCAAACAGAGCCTGCTCGACGACGACGGGCGGGGGCTTCTCGTTTCGCGCCACTCCGCTCGGGTCTATCATCGCGACGCCCTTGATTGTAGAGAACCACATGCGCCCCGCGCGGTCGCGCCAGGCGGAAGGGTGGCCGCCGCCGCTGCACTCGCGCGTCTGCATGCCGTCCGCGGTTCCGTAGACAATCGGGTTCAGACTGTGTGCGCGGCCCGCGGCGAACTCTTCAAGCTCATTCACCTCAAGGCTGAAGACGCCCTTGTTGCAGCTCATCCAGAGACGCCCCCCGTCGTCGCCGAGTATCCGGTAGACGGTGTCGTTCGGGAGCCCGTCGCGCGTCGTGAAGACCTTGAAGCGCTCGCCTTCGAGAAGGTTCAAGCCGCCGCCGTTCGTGCCGACCCAGAGACGCCCCCGCGCGTCGCCGTAGATTGAGATGACGACGTTGTCCGACAGCCCGTCGCGCGTCGTGTAACTTCGGAAGCGCCCCGCCTCGTAGACCCCGAGGCCGCCGAGCGTGCCGACCCACAGACGCCCCGCGTTGTCCTCCGCAATCGCCCCGACGAAGTCGTTCGGCAACCCCTCGCGCGTGGTGAAGGTCTCGAACTCTCCTTCGTGCATGCGCGCGAGCCCGCCGCGCGTGCCGACCCATAGGTCGCCCTTCGAGTCCGAGTAGATGGAGCGCACGAAGTCGTTCGGCAGGCCGTCCGCCGAGGTGTAGGTGTCGAACTTTCCACCGCGGAAGCGGCACAGGCCGTCGGGCGTCCCGACCCAGAGGTTGCCCTCCGCGTCTCCGTAGAGCGCGAGCACGATGTCGCTCACAAGCCCGTCCTTCGTCGTGTAGGTCTGGACGCGCCCGTCGCGAAGAAGGTCGAGCCCGCCGCCGTAAGTCCCGACCCAGACGTTGCCCGCGTTGTCTTCGTAGATGGCCTTCACGACATCGTTCGAGAGCCCCTCGCGCGTCGTGTAGGTCTTGAACTTCTTCTCGCCGAGTTGGTGAAGTCCGCCCGACTCCGTGCCGACCCAGACGCTCCCCTCCGCGTCCTCGAAGACCGAGAGGATTACGCCGCGCGCGAGCGCGTCGTCCGCCGATGTGAAGCTTGAGAACGTGCCTCCGCGGAAGCGTGTGAGTCCCGCGGCCGTGCCGACCCATAGCGAGCCTTCGCGGTCTGCGTTGAGAGAGATGACCCGGTCGTTCGGAAGACCGTCCTTCGTCGTGTAAGTCTTAAAGCGCCCGCCCTCGTAGCAGCACAACCCCTCCGCCGTGCCGACCCAGAGACGCCCCTCAACGTCCTGTGCTATCGCGGAGACGCCGCCGCCCGCGAGCCCTTCGCCCGCGCGAAAGCTCTCGAAACTTTCGCCCGTGACGCGACTGAGCCCCTCCGCCGTGCCGACCCAGAGCGCGCCCTCCCTGTCCTCGAAGACCGCCTGAAAGGCCCCGCCCGACGCGCCCTCGCTCGGGTTGAAGGGCGCGAAAGCGTTCCCTTTAGAGCGCAGAGTGAAGTTCGTGAACGCGCCGTCTTTGAACAGGCTTAGTCCCGAAGAGGTCGCGAACCAGAGCGCGCCGCCGCGCCCCTCGAACGCGGAGAGAACGTCGTCGGACGCGAGCCCCTGCTCCTTCGTGTAGGCCGTCCAAGCGCCGCCCGCGTAGCGCGCGACGCCCGCCGCGGTGCACGCCCAGAGCTCGCCCTCGGCGGTCGCGAGGAGCGCGCGCACGTCGTTGCTGCGAAGCTCCGGCGTGTTCTGCTTGTCGAAGACTCGGAAGCCAGCGCCGTCGAAGCGCGCGACGCCCTCTTCGGTCGCGACCCAGATGTAGCCGTCCTGTGTCTGCGCGACCGAGTGGACTGTGTTCTGCGGGAGTCCGGTCTCTGTCTGCCAGGCGCGCCGGCTCAATTGACCCAGGTCGCCGCCCGGCGTGAGCGCACGAGCGCGCGCGCCGCCGCACGCGAGCAGAAGCGCCGGCAGAAAGACGCGAAGGAGGCGCGCGCCGCGCGAGTTGATGGGGGCGTAAAAGCGCATCGGTCGGTGACGGGCTCGGGTCGAAGCCGGACTTTAGAACTCGACGGATTATAAACGATTCGGCGCGGCGTTGAATCTTCGCACGCTCATCGGTTAACGTAAGCGCGTGAAGAGAGAGCAGAAGTTGATGCGTACGAAGGCGGCGCTCGCGTTCGCGTTGGCGCTCGCGGCGTTCGGCGTGACGGTCGCGGCGGCTGCGCGCTGGCGCTCCGCGACCGCGGACGAGTTGCGCAGGGTGATTCCGGCGCGCGCGCCCGTCATAAAGGAGAACATCGAGACGGAGTTTCGCACGGCATCGGGCGTCACGGACGGGCGCGGGCGTTTCATCGCGGGCGTGGTGATGATAACGGCGGGCTACTCCGCCGAGGGGAAGTACTCACACTTCTTCCTGACGCAAGCGCCGCTGCGCGTGGGCGGGTTCGAGCTTCCGGCGGGGCAGTACGTCTTCGGCTACGAGCGCACCGGAGACGAGACGATACGCGTCAGGTTCTACCGCGCCTCTACCGGCGAGCAGGTGGGCGAGGCCGACGCGGTCAAGAACCACAAGAGCAACGCGGTGCGCTCGCTCCTCATCTCGCCGCCCGCGGGCGGGAAGGCGACGATACAGATTGGCCGCTTCCTACTCGACTACAGAGTCGCGGGTTAAGTCGAGTTCGGAACTCAACCCTTCGGCCTCAAGCCTTATTCCTTCTCTTCTTCGCCGTCGCCGTCGGCGAACGACTCCGCGCCGAAGTATACGCGCGCGATGTCGGGGTGCTTCGCCTTGACGTTCTCCTTCAGGCGCAGGACTGCGCGCCTCACGCCCACCGTCGAGAGCGTGTCGCGGAAGCGCAGCTCGATTGCGAGCAGGACTTCGTGCGCGCCCTGATAGAGCGTGTACAGGTGCTGCACGCTCTCAACGTCCGCGTCCGACTCGACGAGCGCGCGAAGCTCCCTCAGAGACTCGCGGTCGAGCCCTTCGCCGACCAGAAGCCCCTTGCTCTCGTAAGCCATCACGACCGCGACCGCGCAGAGCAGAAGGCCGATGACTGCCGAGGCCACGCCGTCGAGCTGCGGCACCCCGAGCTGTCGGCCCAGAAATATTCCGAGGAAGGCGATGACTAAACCGATGAGCGCCGCCGTGTCTTCAAGGAGCACCGAGAAGCTCGTCGGGTCTTTGCTGACGTGTATCGCCTCGACGAGTCCGCGCCGCCCGCGCTCGGCGCTGAAGGCCTTCCAGCCGAAGAACCATGAGGTTCCCTCGAACACGAACGCGAAGGCGAGCACGCCGTAGCTCCACGCGGCGCTCTCGCCGGTCGCGGGATGTCGTATGTGAATGATGCCTTCGTAGACGGACATGCCGCCGCCGACCGCGAAGATTAGAACCGCGACGATGAGCGTCCAGAAGTAGAGCTCGCGCCCGTGGCCGAAAGGGTGGTCGAAGTCGGGCAGCTTCTTGCTCTTGTAGACCCCCAGAAGCATCAGGCCGCCGTTGCCGGTGTCGACTACGGAGTGAATCGCCTCCGATAGCATCGCGGCGCTGCCGGTGAAGGAGGCCGCGACGAACTTCGTGACGGCAATCGCGAGGTTGCCCGCGATGGCCGCGATTATCGCTGTCTTCGACTCGGAGGCCACGCGTCGCCCTCAACCTTCGTGCACGGCGCGGAGCCTTCGCTCGACGAAGTTCGCGAGCCCTTCGGCGAGTTCCGGGAGCGGGCGCATGCTCGTGTCAACGGCGACGTGATAGTTGTCCGCGCAGGCCCAGTCGCGACCGGTCATCTCTTTGAAGTAGCGCGCGCGCACGCGGTCTGACTCTTCAATCATCTCCCGCGCGTCCTCTTCTTCGAGCTCGTAAACCTCCATCACGCGGCGCACGCGGAAGCGCATCGGCGCGTGGAAGAAGAAGTTGACCATGCGCGCGTGGCGCGGCAGCACGTACGCGCCGCCGTAGCCGACTATCACGCAGTCTTCGCGCGCGGCAATCTCTTTCAGTATGGAGGTCTGACACTCGAAGAGCGCGCGGTCGTTGTAGGGCAGAGAGGGCGGGGCGTACGGGCCGTCGGGCGGGCCGAGGGAGAAGCTCCCGAAGAAGCGCTCCCAGAAGGTCGAGACACGCTCGCGCGTGCGCTCAAGCGTCTCCTCCTCGACGCCGAGCGTCTCGGCGGCGCGGCTTAAGACTTCCCTGTCAACGTACCGAAGGCCCAGGCGCTCGGCTATCACGCGCCCGACGTACGAGCCGCCGCTCCCCATCCGGCGCGCGATGGTCACTGTCGTGCGCGAATCCATAAAACACCTCTCAACTTCTACGACCGGACAAAACTTCTCTCAGTGCGCCGCGACGGAGGGGCCGCCGCGGCGGCGAACCCTCTTGAAGAGAAGCGCCGCCGGCACGCACATCAAACACATGAACGCGAGCAGCCGGAAGTTGTCTATGAACGAAAGCAGCATCGACTGTCTCAGGACGACGCCGTAGACGCTCGCAAGGGCCTGCTGCATCGCGCCGCCCCCGCCTCCCCCGCCGCGCGCGCTAATCGCCGCCATTATCTGATTGAGCCGCTCGCGAAACACTGAGTCGTACGGCGTCAGGTGAGAGGCGATTGCCGACTGGTGCGCCTGCGCCCCGCGCGCGAGCAGGGTCGTCACAGCCGCGATGCCGATTGAGCCGCCCGTGTTTCGCATCAGGTTGTAGACGCCCGAGGCGTTCCCCAACTGCTCGTTCGGGAGCGTCCCCATCGCCATCGTCGTCAGGGGCACGAAGATAAAGCCCATCGCGCACCCGCTGATTATGTTCGGCCACACGACGTTGCTCATCGCGATGTCGAGGTTGAGGCTCGCCAGCATCCACGTCGAATAGGCCAGCACCGCGAAGCCGAACATGATGAGCCAGCGCCCGTCGACGCGCCCGACGAGTCTGCCGACAATTATCATCGAGAGAATCGACCCGAACCCGCGCGGGCTCACGGCCATGCCGCTCGCGGTCGCCGGGTAGCCCATCAACGTTTGCAGGAAGAGCGGCAGCAGCGCGATTGAGCCGTAGAGCACGACGCCCATCACGGTTATCAGCATCGTCCCGACGGCGAAGTTGCGGTTCTTCAAAATCCGCAGGTTGACGATGGGCTCGTCCGAGCGAAGCTCCCAGATGATGAAGGCCACAATCGCCGCAAGTGCGAGCATCGTCGTCCACAAGATGAAGTTGGACGAGAACCAATCCTCCTCCTGCCCCTTGTCGAGTACGAGTTGAAGGGCGGCGAGCCCCACGGCCATCAGCCCGAAGCCTATGTAGTCAATCCGCCCCGGCTTCTGCGCACGGATGTAGGGCGGGTCTGCGACGAACGCGTTCGCCATGAAGATTGCGAGCGCGCCGACGGGGACGTTGATGTAGAAAATCCAGCGCCAGGAGTAGTTGTCAGTTATCCAGCCGCCGAGCGTCGGGCCGATAATCGGGGCGACGACGATGCCGAGCCCGTAGACAGCCATCGCCTGCCCGCGCTTCTCGGGCGGGAAGCTTTCGAGTAAGACAGACTGCGCGATTGGTTGGAGCGCGCCGCCGCCCGCGCCCTGAAGCACGCGCGCGAAGATGAGCATGGACAGACTCGTCGCCGCGCCGCACATCGCGGAGGCGAGCGTGAAGATGACTATGCACGTAATGAGAAAGCGCTTGCGCCCGAAGTAGCGCGAGAGCCAGTTCGTCGCGGGAAGGACTATCGCGTTCGAGACGAGGTAGCTCGTCAAGACCCACGTAGACTCATCGGTCGTGGCCGAGAGGTTCCCCGATATGTGCGGCAGCGCGACGTTCGCGACCGAAGTGTCCAAGACCTCCATGAACGTCGCGAGCATCACGCTCGCCGCGATTATCCAGGGGTTGACGCTCGGCCTCCACTCCTGAAGAGGCGCGGGCGCGGGCGTGCTCCTTTGAGCGCCGCGGCCCGAAACGTTCGTCAACCCGCCCTGCGCGCGCGCGGTGCTCATCCGACCTTGACCTCTGGCGTGACGCTCATCCCCGGCGCGAGCATTCGGTTCGGGTCTAGCGGCTCGTCGAAGACTATCTTGACGGGCACGCGCTGAACGACCTTGACGTAGTTGCCGGTCGCGTTCTCGGGCGGAATCATGCTGAAGCGCGAGCCCGTCCCGGCCTGTATGCTGTCGACGTGCGCCTTGAAGACGTGGCCCGGATAGGCGTCGACGGTTATCTCGACCGGCTGGTTCGGCCTTATCTCGTTAAGCTGAGTCTCCTTGAAATTCGCGGTGACCCAAATGTCGCCCGAGACGACCGCCATCAAGGGCTGGCCGGGCTGCACGAGCGCGCCCTCTTCGACGGCCTTGCGCGTGACGCGCCCCGACGCGGGCGCGTAAACCTTCGTGTAGGACAGCTCAAGCTCTGCCTGTGCGACGGCGGCGCGCAGTTGTTCAATCGTCGCGCCAGCGGTCTCCGCCTGAGCCTGACTGACCGCGATTTGCTGCTGGCCCGCGCCCGCCTGAGCCAAGCGTCCCATGGCCTCGCCGACTCCGGCCTGCGCGCCGCCTATCTGCGTCGCGGCGCGGCGCGCGTTCTCCGCCGCCGCGGCCTCCGCCGAGCGAGCCTCGGCGACCTGCGCTTCCACCGCGGCGACGCGTCGACGTGCCGCTTCCAGATTCGCGTTCGCGGTCTGAGCGGTCGCAATCGCCTGGTCAAGACGCTGGCGCGAGACTTCGTCCTTCGCGAAGAGTTCCTGATAGCGCTGCACGTCCGCGTTCGCGCGGTTGGCTTCGGCCTCGGCGGCGGCGACCTGCGCCCGCGCCTGCGCCGCGTTCGCCTGAGCGGTCGCGACGGCGGACGAGGCCTGACCTATCCTGCTCCGCTCGGTCGCGGCTGCCGCGCGCGCGGTCTCGACGTTCGAGCGCGCGGCCTTCACGGACGAAGAGGCCTGCTGCACGCCCGCGCTCGAAGTCGCGCGCGTCAAGGCGACCCCGGCCTGCGCCTCGCGCTGTCGGGCCGCCCCGGCGGCGAGTGCCGCGCGCGCCGCTTCGAGACGGGCCTCGAAGTCGCGCGCGTCCAGCTCCGCGATGAGGTCGCCCTCCTTCACCTCCTGATTCTCTTTGACGTAGAGCTTCGTGACGTAGCCCGTGACCTTCGGGCTCACCTGCACGACGCTGCCGTCTATGAAGGCGTCGTCCGTCGACTCGTGCGTGCGCGCGTAAGTCCAGTAGCGCAGCCCGAAGACGAGCGCCGCGACGAGCACTAACCCCGCGACGAGCATGAAGACGGGCCTTCGATAAAGCGGTCGCCTTCGCACAGTCGTTCCGCCCGGCTCGTCGGGTATCTCCGGCCCCGTCTCCTCCGCGATGTCAGGCCCCGCCTGTGCGTCCGCGTCTTCAATCTCCACGGGCTCTTCAGCCGCGCGGCGCGCGGGCCGCCCGGCCTCCCGACTCTCTTCGACTTCCGGCTCTTCAGTCGCCCTCGACATAACTCTCTCCCCGTTGACTTTTAACTCTGCCCTTTTCCGCTGACATAAACTTTTTGACGCTCAATAGACACTTCACCACCTGAACGCCTCGGCGCGTCCGAGCGCGGCGGCGAGGTTGAGCCGCGCCGCGTTGTACTGCGCGAGCGCCGAGACCTCCGCGCTCCGCGCGTTCGAGAGCGCGGACTGCGCCGCGACTACCTCGACGTTGTCGCCGACGCCAGCGCGGAAGCGGTCGCGCGCCATCTCAAGCTCGCGCTGCGCGAGCGTCACTGACTGCTGCGCCGCCCCGACCTGCTCCGCGGTCGTCCGCAAAGCTGAGAAGGCGAGGCGCACGTCCTCTTCGACCTGACCGCGCACGCTCCCCAGCTCCAACTCCGCCTGACGCTCGCGGCTCGACGCGGCCTCGATGC
>JADMIO011331852.1_pt1 | contig 30515 bp, 30 predicted proteins | sample 8958161 | NCBI WGS metagenome assembly JADMIO01 (sample SAMN16585339, study PRJNA669376) | soil metagenome | isolation source: Crop rotation soil | place: USA: Cullars Rotation, Alabama | collected 2011 | reverse complement strand
TCCCCTTATTTCGGTCAGATGGTAATTGGGGAACGGGGGGCCTGTCCCCTTATTTATTGGAGGAGGTCGAGGAGGCGGTCGAGGGGGATTGGTTTGGTGAATGCGGCGTCCACCATCCCCGGCGGGGCCTCGTGGACTGTGCGTGAGAGGTCGTGCGGGTGACCGCTGTAGAGGATCAGCAGGACGGCTGGACTCAGCTCGCGAATTGCTACCAGCGAGTTCTGTGGATCAAGAGAATCCAGCTTCAAATCAAGCAAGACCGCATACGGCCCCAGATTCTCAAGCTGCTTCAGTGCATCCGGCAAAGTTTCCGCTTCCGCCGTCGGTATCCCGTGCTCACGTAAAGTTGCCGAGAGAGTACGCAGGAAAGCCGGATCATCATCCACGATGAGTACCGCGCGCGACTGTTTGTGCGCGTCTTCCATGATCTCGAGCAATTCACGAAGATCCAGCGGCTTGCGCAGAATCCTCAGCGCACCCTGCCGCTCCGCCTGGGTGAGCAGATCCTGCGCCGCAAACGCTGTCATCAGGATCACTCGCGCCGACGGACGCAGACGCTTGATCTCCGCCAACGCGGATATTCCGTCCACCTTCGGCATCCGGACATCCATCAGCACCACATCCACTGCATTCGCAGTAATGAAATCGATCGCTTCCGACCCGTCATATGCTCGCGCGACCGTCCACCCGTGCAGCTCCAGGATGTCGGAAAGAGTCGACACCATGTCATGATCGTCGTCGACAACCAGTACCCTCTTGCTCACGCTGAGTCCACCGGAATGCTGAGGCAGAAAGTCGCGCCCTGTCCTAATTCACTCGTCGCAGTGAGACTTCCACCGTTCGCCTGAGCAAGGGAACGCGAAACCGAAAGACCAAGACCAATGCCTCGTGCGCGAGTGGTGAACAGTGGCTCGAATACTTTCGGCAGATTTTCGGCGGTGATCCCTGGACCATTGTCAATCACTTCCAGCTCGATCATCTGCCCGGAGCGGCGCGCGCGCAGCAGCAACGTTTTCGCAGCGCCGCTATTTCCCTCCATGGCCTGAATTGCATTGGTGAAGAGATTGAACAGCACCTGTCCTATCTGAACACGATCGACATTCACCAGCGGCAGGTCACCGGGAATCTCGCGCACAACGCGGACAGTGTCAGGTACTCGAATGCGACTCAGTTGTTCGTCGACCATGGATTCGATCGTGACCATGCTGCGCTGCGGAGATCTGATGCGCGTGAAGTCGAGAAGATCTGATACAATCTTCTCCGACAATCCAATCTGTGAGCGTATCATCTGGAGATAGTGCGGCGCCTTTTCGGGGGCGTTCGCAAGCGCAGCTTCGAGAAGGTATGCGGCGTTGGTCATGACGCCGAGTGGATTGCGCAATTCGTGCCCAACACTGCTTGACAGTTGACCCAGTGTTGCGAGCCGCTCCTTGACCACCAGCTCCTTCTGTGTCTCCTGCAGTTGTGTGAGTGCATCACGCAGTTCACGCGTGCGCTCGTTCACCTGCTGCTCCAGTCGCTCCGTGGATTCCTGAACACGCGAAGACATGCCGGCAAACGCGCGCGACAACACACCGATTTCGTCATCGCGCTCGGAAGGCACGACGGGACCGCTGCCTGACAGCGGTCCGAACTCACGTGCCGCCATCGCCTCAGAAGCAGCGGTGAGATGCGCAAGCGGCTCAGTAATCGTTCGGATCAGAAACCACCCCGTAATCGTACCGCCGAGAATGATGACGAGGGCAATGACAAGCAGCGGCTCCACCATGCGATCGATGGGTGCCAGTACGTTCGCGGCGGGTAGATCAACCGCAACGGCAAGCGCCGAATTGGGAATGGGAACAGATCGTCCGATCTTGAGCTCATCCTCGCGTTCGTACGTCGTGCCCTCCATTGTCGTGGGCAACGCGTGCGTTTTGCCGGATAGATCGGTCCAGAGAGAACCGTCCGCGTTGCCAATCAGTATCCCCGCGTGATCGCCAATCAGCTCCGTAATCCGCGTTGCACTGCCGTCATTCAATGTGAACTCGCGCATCTCCACCAGGCTTCCGATCTTTTTCCCTTCATGAAAAATCGGTGCGCCACTCTCAATCGAGAGATGACCATTGCGCATTCTTATGGGACCGGTGCTCGCGGAGTCGTAGGAAATTCCAGGAATACTCTCCGCGGACTGATCGAGCATCTGGAGACTGTCACCGCTAAGTATGGTGCGCCCGGTTGCGTCGCGAATCTCATACACGGAGCGCGCGGCACCAGGACGGCGTCGTCGCAACTCGGCGAGCGCAGCCTGCTCGCTCTCTGCATCACGCGAAACAATGAACGCAGCAAAAACGGGTTGTTCGGCAGCTGCTGCGGTACGCTGATTACCGCGCCCAAGACTCTCGTTCAGGAGACTGGAAACATGTTCAGCCACATCCTCGAGCCGCGCGTAGGACGAGCGCAACGTGGCTTCGCGCGCGGTAGAGTAGGCGATAGTTCCGAAGGTGCCGACCGATGCGATCAGCAGCAGGCCGATCAGCGCGGGAAGCTTGCGTCGCAACGAGCGCTTCACTGGCCTTTTCAGGGCCATTCGCAACCCGTTCATGCCGGAGAGGAGGTGTCGCAACGATTGATTTTCCGGAACCGCCAAGAATCTGACCCCATATAGTCGGTGGGCACGCACCTGCTGCGGCATCGCGACCTGGTTGACTGCGCCGCGACGTAATCTCGCGAAGCACAGGGCAACAACAAGTGCCGGGAGCAGCAAATAGTCAGCGGCCTCTGCATTATTCGCGCCGCGGGATAACATGACGTGCGGCGCAAGCTTTGCCCATTTAACAGATACACCTCAACGAGCGCCGCGATATGAGTTGGGACGTTGTGAACAACGCATGTAGGAGGAACCGAACACTTCCGGCGCGGTATCGTGCGGTCATACGTTTTAGCCGTGACCACCAAACGGCAGTGATGCGGCTCTTCATCGCGATCAACCTGGAGCCACACATCCGAAATGGAATCTTCAGCGCAGCCACTCCTCTGCGTCAGATATGCGCAGACGCGCGCTGGGTTGCTCCCGAATTGATGCACATGACGGTGAAATTTCTTGGAACCCGCACCAGCGACGATGCAAAGAGCATCGCAGCCTTGCTGGACCGCATCGCAATCAATTATCGCGAGATCGCATACGACATTCAGGGTGCAGGGGCATTCCCGAATCTTCGAAGACCCGCCGTCGTATGGATGGGCGTGCAGTCAGACCCGAAACTGGAATTGATCAATCACGATGTGGAGAGCGCCTGCGCTGATATGGGCGTTCCCCTGGACGGCCGGCCCTTTCGACCGCACATCACCATCGGCCGCATCCGCAGCACGAAACCCGAACTCACGCGCAAACTTGCCGTGGAATGCGAAAGAATGAGCTTTCACGCGGAGTCGCGGGTACGATCACTTGATCTCATGCTGAGCCATCATGTGGAGGAGAAGCTCACCTACACGGTCTTGCACAGCTCCCCGCTGGGACGGGACTAAACGATGCTGCGACTGCTAGGTCTGATTGCGATTGTCGTTCTTGCCGGTTTTGGCGGATGGTACCTGAGGGGCCGGGTACCGGATAAGCAAGCGACCGTCACGGAAGTGAAATCGTGGGGTACGGTCTCAGTCGAAGGCGCATCGCGCGCGAAGAGCCAGATTGCCTCCCTGTCACGCGGCACGAAGACATTCGTCGCGATCGCACCCGAAGATCTCGCAGCCTACGTCTCCATGCTCGCGACAAACAAACTCCCGCCATCGGCATCCGACATGAGAGCTACCGCAGAAGGTGACCGCCTGACATTGCGCGCGATGCTCAAGCCTGCCGAACTCGATGTCGGAAAAGTTCTCGGCGCACTGGCCGGTCTTCTGCGCGACACCGAAGAACTGCGGCTCACCGGAACTTTTCATCTCGTACGTCCGGGTTTGGCCGAGTTCCGGATAGTGGACGCCCGCCTGCGCGATATTCCGATACCAGGGCCAATGATCCCGACTCTTATCCGCCAGTCGGTGCCCGGAACGCGTCCCGAAGGTGTTTCGGACAACGCGGTTCCACTCCCCCTGCCTGAACATGTACAGGACATACGTGTTTCAGGAGGACGGATGCTTGTATACCGGAGGAATCCTTGAGCAGGCGAGTACTGATAGTCGATGACGAACAGGGAGTGCGGGACGCCCTGGGACAATTGCTGGACTACGAACGATACGAAGTAAGAAAAGCATCGAATGCCGCTGATGGCATTGCTGAATACGAGAAGTGGAATCCGCACCTCGTGTTCATGGATGTGAAGATGGCCGGGATGGACGGACTGGAAGCGCTCAAGCGTCTGCGGCAGCTGGATCCCGCAGCCGTAGTCGTGATGATCAGCGGGCATGCGACGATTCAGACTGCGGTCGAGGCTACGCAACACGGTGCGTACGACATCCTCGAAAAACCGCTCGACACTGACAGAATCCTTGTAACGCTGCGCAACGCGCTTTCGCATCTCGATCTTCGCGAAGAGAACGTGAGACTGCGCGAGTCGATGGAGGCGCGCTACGAAATAGTCGGCAGATCGTACGCTATCAACACTCTCATCGAACAGGTCGAGCGGGTGGCGGTGACGCAGGCGCGAGTTCTCATCACCGGTGAGAATGGAACCGGTAAGGAGCTGGTAGCACGCGCAATTCATAAGCGATCGAGCAGGGCCGACCGCCCTTTTGTCGAAGTGAATTGCGCCGCGATTCCCGGTGAGCTCATTGAGAGTGAATTGTTCGGACACATGAAGGGATCGTTCACTGGTGCGTTCGCGGACAGAGCAGGGAAGTTCGAGCAGGCGCACACCGGCATGCTCTTCATGGACGAAGTCGGAGACATGAGCCTCGCGGCACAGGCGAAAGTGCTGCGCGTGCTGCAGGATGGCGAGGTGACGCGCATCGGCGGATCCAAACGCATCTCTGTCGACGTACGTGTGCTCGCCGCCACGAACAAGAATCTCATGGACGAGATTCACGCCGGCCGCTTTCGCGAGGACCTCTACTACCGCCTCAACGTTGTTCCGGTTTTCGTGCCGCCGCTGCGTGAAAGACGCGATGATATTCCGCTGCTTGTCGCGCATTTTCTGCAGCAGCTGTCACGCAGCGAAAGCATCGCACCGAAAACGATGTCGGAAGAAGCCGTGCAACGCCTGCAGTCGCTCGAATGGCCGGGTAACGTGCGTGAGTTGCGAAATACGATAGAGCGGCTGCTTATTCTGGTCGGCGGTCCGCGGATAACGCTCGCCGACGTGGAGAGACAGGTAGGCGTGCGCAGTGCCGACAGCGCCAGCCTGGGCTCACTTACTTCGATGCAGACGTTCGAGGAATTCAAGCAGGCAGCGGAGCGGGCGTTTCTGCTTGTCAAGCTGCGTGAGTTCGACTGGAATGTTTCGGAGACGGCGCGCGCTCTTGAAATGCCGCGCTCGAACCTGTATAAGAAAATCGAGCGATACGGTCTCGTTCGCGAAAACCCCTGACAGGCAAGGAGCACACGTTTGGCCTCAAGTCGTGACTGGGACCGCGATCTCGCGAAGATCGACCGGCAGATAGGATCCATGAGCGACGCCGACCTTCTTGCAGCTGCCCAGGCGGAAAAGGTTGCGCGCAAGGAAACAGCGCTGCCGGCCGGCGACGCATTCCCGACAACTGCTCGAACAGCCAGGACGCCGGGAAAATGGGGCGTATACCTGCGCGTCGCCATGTCGCTCACACTGGCGATAGGGCTGCTGTTCTGGCCATACAGCACACACTGCGGCGCGGGCCTGTTCGGTTATCTGCTCGCGGCTTTCATGACAAGCGTAACCGGAGCATGGGGTGGCATCTTCTCCTGGAAAGTACGCATGCCCGTGATGCATGTGCTGTCGATCCTGTTATTCGCATGGGGCGCAGTGATGGGCTCAATGGAAATCCTCCCGCGTATCGGATACGCGGTGGCCAGCGAGAGTCACCCCGCTACCTGGTTCTGCAAGTAGCGAATACCAGACTACGCTGTTGTTGCTCCGCGCTTCTTCATGCTCTAACCTACACGGGCACGATACAGCGCAGCTTTCCTTCCGAACCAGATTCACATGCGACGATACGAGAATTTCATTGCGGGCAAGTGGACAGCGCCTGCTTCAGGGCAATACTTCGAGAATAGTAATCCCGCGGACACGCGTGACATCATCGGATCGTTCCCTCTTTCTTCGGCCGAGGATGTTGATCGCGCGGTGCAATCGGCGACTGCAGCTTTCGAGAAATGGAAGCGCACGCCGGCGCCGGCGCGCGGCGACATCCTGCGCCGCGTCGGCGACATCATGGTCGCGCGCAAGGAAGAAATCGCTGATCTCATGTCGCGCGAGATGGGCAAGCCGCTTGCAGAAACGCGCGGTGACGTACAGGAGGGAATCGACACCGCCTACTACGCCGCTACCGAAGGCCGCAGACTTTTCGGCCATACTGTGCCGAGTGAGCTGAGAAACAAATGGGCGATGACGTTCAGGGGGCCCATAGGAGTTACGGGGCTTATCTGTCCATTCAATTTTCCACTGGCTATTCCGACATGGAAAATGTTTCCGGCACTGCTGTGCGGCAACACGGTGATCTTCAAACCGGCGGAGGATGTTCCGCATACAGGCACGGTACTCGTCGAGATCCTCCTCGAAGCCGGCCTTCCTCCCGATGTAGTGCAGCTCGTGCACGGCGCGGGCGAGAGTGCTGGCGCAGCGATCGTGAATCACCCTGGCATCCCCGTCATATCGTTTACCGGTTCCACTGAAACGGGACGCATTGTTGGCGAAACCTGCGGGCGTATGCACAAGCGTCTGTCACTCGAGATGGGAGGAAAGAACGCGCTCATCGTGCTCGATGATGCCGATCTCGATCTCGCGCTCGAGGGAATTTTGTGGGGAGCATTTGGAACGACCGGGCAGCGCTGCACGGCAGCGAGCAGATTGATTCTGCAATCCGGAATCCACGATGACTTCGTGCGGCAACTTTCAGCCCGTGCGCGATCACTCGTACTCGGCGACGGCCGCGTGCAGGGGAATGATGTTGGTCCCCTCATCAATGAAGGGGCGCGCGCCAAGGTGGAGCGTTACGTGGAAGTGGGAACCTCGATTGGCGCCGTGATGGAGCTTGGTGGAAACCGTCCCTCGGGTGATTCATACAGCAACGGATATTTTTTCGAACCGACAATTTTCACCGGAGTACAGCCCGGGAGCAGACTGGAACAGGAAGAGATTTTTGGTCCTTTGCTCTCGGTGATCAAGGTGAACACGGTTGACGAGGCATTTGCGGTGAACAACGATGTGCGATATGGCTTGTCATCATCCATCTACACGTCGAGTGTGAATGTCGCATTCCGCGCGCTCAACGAACTGGACAACGGAATCACGTACGTGAACGCACCAACGATCGGGGCAGAGGCACACCTCCCCTTCGGTGGTGTAAAGCAGACTGGTAACGGACATCGCGAGGGTGGATGGGAGGTGTACGAGTTCTACTCGGAAACGAAGGTCGGGTACATCGATTATTCAGGGCGATTGCAACGCGCTCAAATCGACAATTATCCGGCGAGCAGCGCCTGAAACAGTTGGACGAGCTTTCGCAACCGCAAGTGGGGTTTGCTCGTCTTGCTTTAAAAGGGACACTCAGATTAAATCCATAAAGCGGTGCGACCGCTCTCGACGAAGTACCTGAAGCGGATATCCGATATTGCGGACTATTGAATTGCCTCAGCACCTGTAATGACCAGCCCGGAACAGAGCGTAGAAGCTGCGCGTCCCGAAATCACGAGTGACCGCCGCGAGCAGGCCCTTGAGCAGATCAATGGCCGCAGCCGTCGCGGGCTTGCGGTGTGGGAGTGGGTCAAGACGGTCCTGGTCGCGTTCGCGCTTTTCTTTCTGGTGCGATCCTTTCTGGTCGAGGCATTCAAAATCCCCAGTGGCAGTATGGAGCGCACACTGCTGGCGGGGGATTTTCTCCTCGTGAACAAGCTCGTCTATGGTGCGCAGATTCCGTTCACGACGCGCACGCTTCCGGCGATACGCAAGCCGCGGCGCGGCGATGTTATTGTTTTCCAGTATCCGGCAGACCCCACCAAGAATTTCGTGAAGCGGCTGGTGGGCATTCCGGGAGACACACTGGCAATGCGCGACGGGGTGCTAATTCGCAATGGCGCATCGGTGGAGGAGACGTATGTTTCGCGCACGGAGCCGGGGTTCGACCCGACTGACGATGAGTTCTACTGGCAACGGAACTATATTGTGCGAACGGCAGAGGCCACCGAGAATTATCATCCGTCGCGCAACAACTGGGGACCGCTGATTGTGCCTCCGAGAAGTTATTTCGTGCTTGGCGATAATCGCGACAATTCGCTCGACAGCAGGTATTGGGGGTTCGTTCCTGATTCGCTCGTCCGGGGGCGGCCAATGTTTGTGTATTACAGTTTTGCACGCGACTCCGTCAGCAGCCAGCGCTGGATGAGCGGAATTCGCTGGGACAGACTGGGAGAACGTGTCAAATAAGATGACGCCTTCCGCCGCTGATTCACGTCAGCACTACTACAGAGACCTGCGCTAGCATTCACAACGCATAGGAGTTGCCGACGGAATGGCTGTCACGTCCAGCAAAAAGATGGTGTATGACGAGGGGTCTCTGGACCAATACCTCCGTGACATAAGTGCGTACCCGCTGATTACGCGCGAAGAAGAGACGGTACTTGCCAAGCGCATTCGCGTGAACGACCAGGAAGCGCTGGACAAGCTGGTGCGCTCCAATCTGCGATTCGTTGTTTCAGTTGCGAAGAAGTATCAGAACCAGGGTGTGTCACTCGCAGATCTGATCAACGAAGGGAACCTCGGTCTCATTCGCGCCGCCCACAAGTTCGACGAGACGAAGGGCATCAAGTTCATCTCGTACGCGGTGTGGTGGATCAGGCAGGCAATCCTGCAGGCACTCGCGGAGCAGTCGCGCATAGTGCGTGTGCCGCTGAATCGAGCCGGTACTCTGCATCGCATTGGCAAACGCGCCAGCGCGCTGCGGCAGGAGCTGGGACGCGAAGCCACACACGCCGAAATCGCAGACGGCATGGACATCAGCATCGAGGAAGTTGCGAAGACGATGTCCATTTCGCAGGGACATCTTTCGCTCGATGCTCCCATGACTCCGGGCGAGGATACCAAGCTTCTGGACTTCCTCGCGGACACTCTCAGTCCGACGCCGGACGAGCTGACCTTCGAAAAAGCTCTCACCGAAGCGATTGAAGAATCACTTTCTGAACTGAAGGAAAGGGAATCAAAGATTCTGCGATTGTATTTCGGCCTGGATGGCTCGGAGCCGATGACGCTCGAGGAAATCGGCGAACTGCTGGGAATCACGCGCGAGCGTGTTCGTCAGATAAAGGAAAAGGCGCTTTCGCGCCTCAGGCATGTCTCGAGAAAGAGTATTCTCGAATCGTTTCTCGGGTAGCGCGGCCCGCCTCAGGCCGCGCTCACAGCACTAACGTCCGATCCCCGCCCTGAGGCCAATGCGCGTCATCAGCATTGGATTGAGCGTATTGCTCGGGCTTGCGATTGAGCCGCTTCCGTTGTGCATGGTGAAGCCCACGTCCTGAACGGCGGTCAGCTTGATTCTGCGGCTGAATGAGTATCCCATCCCGAAGCCGATGCTGAAAGCGAAATCGATGTCGGGAGAAGATGGTCCAAGCTTCTCGCCAGTGGTATCGTGGCGGAAGTTGCCCATGCTCATTACTCCAATGCTTCCCTCGAGCACCTGATGCAGGCCGCGGTCATCGCCCACATGAAACGCGAGAGCGGCGTTCCACACATCGGTGTTCATGTCACACTGAATCTGGCAATTGGCAGAGGTGTACTCCGGCGTGCGCCGTGAAAAGCTTCCAGGCACGGCTGCGTAGCCAACGGTAAGTCCGAGATTTGTGCCGCCGCCGATAGCCATATCAAACGTGGCCCGGAACTGTGGCGATGCGCGAAAGTCCCAGTTCGATTGCGTCACTGCATCGGTGACCGTTCGCATTATCAGCATCGAAGATGACACCGAAACATGAAATGGAGTCGGGCGCACATCGCCCATGTCGATCAGCTGTTCCTGTGCACGTGCGACTCCGGCTGCGGAGAGAAGCGCAACAACTGCGGCAAGCAATGGGCGGTGTTTCACTGACACTCCGGAGCGACAGGTTTCGGAAAATCCAGACCCCAACCTAGTCGAAACCGGAGCGCGGCGCCCCTTCCCCTGAGCATTAGAGCAGAAAACGCCAGTCAAAGACCCGTTTGCGGGACAACCCGAACGTTGACTACGAGACTGCGGCCAGCGGGGCTTATGGCTTGATGAGCTTGTACATCCGTATGAACTGGACGTCGTCATCGTCCCGCCAAATGCCGAGTACGTAGTCAGCCCCTATGTCACTCACGCGAAAGCGCGGAGGCATGACGATCCGCCCCTGCCAGACTCCCGCTTCGTCGAATATTGCGAACGTGTCCAGGGTGTCGCCCGGAAGTTTGTAGCGCTGCTCCCAGATGTTTTTTTCGGAGTCGGTCAGCAGGCGTTCCTGAGCGGGTATGCTGTCAGGGAACGCGATATGCTCGAGCTGCAACTCGATGGAAACGCCTGCGGGGATGTGCCCCTTGTCCAACAGCGTCTGCCACCGTTTGCGCTCGGCGTCGAGGTACTGAGCCTTCACCTCCGGGGTAAGGCGAAGAGAATTGTCCGGAGTGCGGCGGATCATTCGCTCGAGAATCATCGAGACGAGTCTCTTTTCGGGATGCGCGAGTCGCGACGCAGCCGGATTGCCAATGTCATCAGAAATATCAAATCGGTACACACGAATCTCGTGCGTATTGCCGGTCCCGAAGAACAAGCGGTCGCCATTCACAGCGTAGAACCCGCGCGTGGGAAATGCGCCCTGCATGTTGCCGCCGTATTCCGAGCCTCCCGGCAGGAGCCCCAGGCTGTCGATCATCCGGCCTTTCATGTCGTAGAGAAAGTGCTGGTACTCTTCGCGATAGAATCCTTCTGGCGCTTTGTTGGGACCGAGCGTGGGTCCCTGTTCATGACCGGACGCAGACACTTCGGATGAGTATCTCAGCCGATCGGGTGGAGGAGCGAGACTGTAAGCGAGCATGAATCCCCCCGACAATCTGCCAAGTCCCCAGATATTGTCGCGCCGGTCCACTGGCTCGAGCGAGAAACGATCGAGATAAACTCCGGCCGGTGAAATGACGGAGTGTTCATTCGCCGGCTCAACAACCAGCAGGCTGTCGCCAGCTCCGCGTCGCAACTGGTACAGCTGATCCCATTCGCCAGGACCCTGTCCTTCGCGCCCAACGTTCTTGATGAACTTTCCGTTTGCGTCGAAGTAGCGCAGCTGACTGGTGCCCATATTGGCAACACCAATACGTCCGTCGGAGAGACGCAACGCGGAATGTGCCTGATCGAGCTGGTACAGCGTATCACCGTCAACACTGCCTATCTGGAGAATGGGCTCGGCTGAGAGTGTCCATTCATGTCCCTTTTGCCAGGCGGGCTGCGATGACGTGATGATGGTGATGCCGGCGCTGTCGCTGCGGGCGCTTGTATCACCGCTTGGGCCATCGCTCGATGCGCAAGCTGCTGCGAGTATCGCAGCGAGACAGATCGTACGCGTGATCTTCATGGGCATAGCCGTGTCGGTGTCATTGTTCAGGCGAGCTCTCTTCCCATGGTCTCCGGGATCCAGAACCATGCGAATGCCGCGAACAGGAATGATGCGCCTGCCAACGCGAATGCAATTCCAAAACCGTGTGTGTCCGCCATTGCGCCAACAGTGAATGGCGCGGCGGCGCTCACAATGCGGCCGATGTTATATGTGAATCCCTGCGCGCGTGCGCGGATGGCAGTTGGATACAGTTCCGCGGTGACCGCACCGAAGCCGCTGAAAAAGCCGGTGCCGAAGAACATCACGAGGGGACCGAGCAACATGAGAACAAGCGGCTCACGAATTATGCCGTATGCGGGAACTACCAGACTCGCGATCACCAGGTACGCGATGTATGTGCGCTTGCGGCCGATAAGATCACTCACGTACCCGAATGTCACATAGCCGAACCACATTCCAATCTGATTGATCATCACGAGATTGGTCCACGTCTGCGTGTTCATCTCGAGTCCCCCCTGCGCGACAGGCAGGGACATGCGTGCTCCAACCCACGTGTTCATTCCCCACCAGGCGAACAGCGTCAGCGCGTTCATGAGCGTGACTGCGATTGTCACTCGTGTGCGGCCATGACTGAATATTTCGCGGAAGCCACCGGTAGCTCTGAGGTTCTTCGCCTGATTGGTTACCCACACTGCCGGCTCATGCACGTTGCGCCGCACCCAGAGAACGAACAGCGCAGGCAGCACTCCGACGAACATCGTCACGCGCCAGCCCCACCTGTCGAGCAGAATCCAGATGACCAGTGCCGCGACGAAATAACCGATCGCCCATGAGCTTTGCATGAAGCCCAGCGCCTTGCCGCGATGTTTTGCTGGCCATGTTTCGGAAACGAGAGCGGCGCCGCTGGCCCATTCGCCCCCCATTCCCAGCCCCAGAAAAATCCGTGCGGCGGCCAGCTGCCAGTAGCTCTGCGTAAGTCCGCACACTGCGGTGAAAATCGAATACAGAAGCACGCTGCCCATGAGTGCGCGAGTGCGTCCGTACTTGTCGGCTATCACGCCGAAAATGAGCCCGCCGATCGCAGCGGATATCAGTGTCATGGACCCAAGCAGCCCAGCCTCGGCTTTGCTCAGTGCGAATTCTGCTATGACACTCTTGAGCAGGAGCGCAAAGAGCATTACGTCGAACGCATCCAGCATCCAGCCCAGCGATGCGGCGACGAGGGCATGCCTGGCGTGCGTGTCGCCGCCGCGCCACCAGCCCATTAGATCTCTCTCCGCTGCGTCGGTCGTCACGGTGAGATATTACGCTGAAGTCGCTGCCCTCGCCATGCGCCCTTCCGCTCCTCTTCTCCGGACGATACTCTTTTGACAATGCGACTTTGCCATGCACTTCTGAGCGCGATCGCGGCACTGGCCATCACGGCCTGCGGGTCAGCTGCTCAGCCATCGTCCCAGGAAGCTCTCACGAGCTGGCGTGATCCGTCACCGCACAAGGCGGGTTTCGTTACCGTGGCTCCGGATGTGAGAGTGCATTATCTCGACTGGGGTGGAACAGGTGAGCCGCTCGTATTCCTGACGGGCATCGGCAACACGGCGCACAGCTTTGACGAACTTGCGCCAATGTTCACCGACAGGTTCCGCGTCATAGCGATCACGCGCCGTGGGCAGGGTGAGTCTTCGAAGCCATCGCGCGGATATGATGCCGCGACGCTGGCGCGTGATATTCTTACGGTGCTCGATACACTGCGCATTGGACCCGCGAATTTTGCAGCGCATTCGTTCGGCGGGCAGGAGCTGACGAAACTCGCGCTGGGTGCGCCGGCGCGTGTCAAGAAACTCGTTTATCTCGACGCTGCGTTCGATTACTTCTGGTCCGATTCCGCCTATGCGATTGCGGCGACTAAAGCGCCGCTTGTAACGGCGGCGCCGACACCACGTCCCAGTGATTGCGAGACCGTCGAGAAGTTCATGCAATTCTCCACGCGCACATTCGGAATCAGGCTGACCGAGGGAGAAGTGCGGCACACCTTCCTGCGTTTTCCCGACGGAACCTGCGGACGGCAGGGAGCAGTATCGGATGAATATCAGGTGATGATGGGTGAGGGTGTTGAGCGACAGAACTATCGCGCGATCAAAGCGCCTGCACTCGCCCTGGTTGCGGTGCGTACTTCGATTTCCGAAGAAGAGCCGTGGAAGCGAACCGATTCGGTTTGGCGCAGTGTGTACGATTCAATCGTAAAGATTTATCGTCCGATCGAACTGGCGCAGGAGCAACGTTTCCTCAGGGAACTCGCCGGCTCCAAAGTCGTGGAGATACAGGGCGCGCATCACTGGTTGTTCGTGTCGCATCGTGAGCGCGTCGCGCAGGAAATGCGCGCGTTCCTCCTGCCGCGATAGCGTTCTAGCGCGATTCCCAGTCGATGAGCTGCGCGTCCAGCACCGCGCGCTGCACCGCATCGGCAACAGCACGGCGTAAGGGCCCAATCCGCGTATTGTTGCGCGTCGGATTTACCCTGTTGGTCAACAGGACCACGTAAAGTTTTTTCACGGGATCGATCCAGATCGAAGTTCCTGTGAAACCGGTGTGGCCGTAGCTCTGCGGCGAAAAATATCTGCCTGCGCTGGAACCACGACTCGGCGTGTCCCATCCGAGTGCACGGCTCGACTCGCTGCCCTGGCGTCTGGTCCAGCGTTCCAGCGTTTCTTTGCCGACAATGCGCGTGCCGTTTAACTCGCCGCCATTGAGGAGCATCTGCGCAAAGACGGACAGGTCACGTGCCGTGGAAAAAAGTCCGGCGTGCCCGGCGACGCCACCCATCGCCCACGCATTTTCGTCGTGAACAAACCCGCGCACCAGTCCGCCACGGAGCGTGTCTATTTCCGTCGGCGCAATGCGTGACAACATAGATGCGGGAGGAACGAAGCGGGTGTCGCTCATCCTGAGTGGAGCGAACACCATTTCTTCAGCGAGAATGTCGAGCGTGCGGCCCGTGATGCGTTCCATGATCAATTGCAGCAGGATCATGTCCCAGTCGCTGTACACGGTGTTCGTGCCGGGCTGTGATGCAAGCGGGCGCTGATTGATCTGAGTGAGATATGCTTCGCGCCCGCGAAACGTCTGGAAGAGCGCCGCAAATGCTTCGAGTCCGCCGCGGTGAATCAGCAGCTGTCGCACCGTTATTCCGGATTTCTCCGGCGCATTGAATTGAGGAAGGTATGAGGCGACGGTGCGATCGAGGTCCAGTTTCCCTGTTTCTTCCAGTTTCATTGCGACAGTTGTTGTTGCGATCACCTTGGTGAGTGATGCCATGTCGTACAGCGTGCTGGCATTCACATCGGGCGGTCCGCTCATCCCCCAGTCGGTGTGTCCATAGCCGCGCAACAGCACGAGCTGCCCGTTGCGTGCGACGGCTATCGCGGCACCAGGTGCTGCGCGATCTGCAATCGCGGCGTTGATAATCGAGTCGAGTTGCGCAGGCAGTGAATAGTCGAGCTTCGCTTTTCTCAGTGCGCTGGCCTGTTCCGGGGGCATGGAAGAAGGAGGTGCAGTCATTGCCTGCGATCCTGCCGTAGTGGAGGCTGAGCAGGCGCCCAGCAGCAAGAGGCAGAGCAGGGTGCGCCCGTGCAGCGCAAGGCCCTGAAAAGTGTGAAGCTCACCCAGAAGCCGTTCTGTCTTCAATGGTACGTTGGTGGTTGAATGCTCTCGTGCAATATAAGGCGCAGTTGCCCCTCTCGCCGCTGCAGTAAATGATGCGACAAATGAGGCGTTAGATTCCCTCGAATGCCGCCACTCTCATCGTTTGACGTGACCACCGGTGTGGACCTGCAGGAAGTCGATAACGCAATCAATCAGGCGCAAAAAGAGGTAGCGCAGCGGTACGACTTCAAGGGCTCCAGGGCCGAAATCGATTTCGACCGCGCGCAGAGCATTCTCAATCTCATAGCAGATGACGATTTCAGGATGCGCGCGCTATTCGACATCGTGCAGGCGAAACTGATCAAGCGGCACGTATCGGTGAAGAATCTCGATATTGGTGAGATTCTTCCTGCCGCAGGTGGTACCGTCAAGCGTACGGTCAAACTGAAGACGGCCCTCGATGGTGATACGGCGAAAAAGATCGCCGCGTCCATCAAAGACGCAAAGTTCAGGAAGGTGCAGGCGGCAATTCAGGGCGATCAGGTCCGCGTGTCCGCACCCTCGCGCGACGAGCTGCAGTCTGTGATTGCACACTTGCGCGCACAGGACTTTGGTGTAGAGCTGCAGTTCGGCAACTATCGATGACGCGCATTGGTATCGTTACGCTTGGCTGCGAGAAGAACACCGTCGACAGCGAGCGCTATCTCGCGCAACTGATTTCACATGGTGCAGAGCCGGTGGATGATCTCTCGCAGGCCGAGATTATCGTCGTCAACACCTGCGGTTTCATCGACGCGGCCAAGAAGGAATCGCTCGACGCGATCGTGGAAGCCGGAGAGCAAAAAACTGTCGGCAATTGCAATTCACTCGTCGTCGTTGGCTGCATGGTGGAGCGCTACCGGTCGGAACTGGTGGACGAGCTTCGGGAAGTCGATCTCTTCCTCGGCGCATCAGAGATGGACCGCCTCGTGCCCGCGTTACAGGAACGTGGTGTTATCGACAGCCCGGTTCTGCAGCATCCCGGCGTTCGTGTGTATGATGGTTCACTGCCGCATCTCCGTTATCTCAAGGCAAGCGAGGGCTGCGATCATGGCTGCGCCTTCTGCGCGATTCCACTCATGCGCGGCAAGCATCGATCGTTCAGCCGCGAAGACATCATCCACGAAGCACAATTGCTGGAACTGCAGGGTGCGCGTGAGGTGAATCTCGTAGCTCAGGACCTTGCGCACTACGGCCGGGACATCCGTGATGCGGCCGGCCGGTTGCGCGGTGAGAGTCTCACCGGGTTGCTCGAATCTCTGATCGCTGAAACATCTCTTCCCTGGATCCGTCTCCTGTATCTCTATTCCGCCGGCGTAACGCCGGAGCTGCTGGAGCTGATCGCGCGTGAGCGCAGGATACTCTCGTATCTGGATACTCCAATTCAGCACGGGTCGGATGCGGTTCTGAAACGGATGCGGCGTCCTGAGCGAAATATCTCGATTCGCGAGAAGGTGAATCTGGCGCGATCGGTAATTCCGGATGTTGCCATCCGCACCACGTGTATCGTCGGTTTCCCCGGAGAGACTCAGGAGGATTTTGAGATTCTTCTGGAACTTCTGGAGGAGTTGCGCTTCGACGGAGTGGGATGCTTCACGTATTCTCCCCAGGAAGGCACGCACGCGTGGGACATGCCCGACGATGTTCCTGAGGAAGTGAAGCGTGAGCGACAGGAACAGGTGAGCGATCTGCAGCGGGCGCTCATTGCGGACAAACTGGATGCACTCGTGGGAAGCGAAGTGGAAGCCATCGTGGACAACGTCGACGGTGAGGGATCAGAGGCGCGCGCCTGGTGGCAGGCGCACGAAGTCGATGGCGTCACATATCTCGATCGTGCGCTTTTGCCGGGAACACTGGTGCGCGCCCGCATCGATTCGACCGAAAACGACTACGATCTTCGCGCGAGTGTTGCTGAAATAATCAGCGAGGGACTACGGCGCGTGGCCGATGCACCACGTACGCGGCAACTTCCGCTTGCGGTGACGAGCGTTGGAGCCTACGGCAGATGAGCGGCCCGCGTTCAGCAGAATTGATGCAGCGTGCGCGTGAACTCTTTCCGGGCGGCGTCAGTTCTCCGGTGCGCGCGTTTCGCGGAGTGGGCGGAGAACCATTCGTAGTGCAACGCGGCAAGGGCGCGAGTATATGGGACGTGGACGGCAACGAGTACATCGACTTCGTTCTGTCGTGGGGGGCCCTGCCGCTCGGTCACGCACCTGACGCGGTGCTTTCCGCGCTGGCTGAAACACTGCGTAACGGAACGAGTTTTGGAATTCCCAATCCGCTCGAAGTGGAATTGGGGGAGCTGGTCCGTCAGCGGATGCCACATGTCGAGATGCTGCGGTTTGTATCGAGTGGCACCGAAGCGACGATGAGCGCGATTCGCGTTGCACGTGCGGCAACCGGGCGCGAACACATTCTGAAATTCGACGGCTGCTATCACGGGCATGGCGATTCATTTCTGGTGCAGGCAGGATCGGGAGTGGCAACGCTCGGACTTCCTGATTCACCGGGAGTGCCAAAGGCGCTCGCCGCTCTCACGCTGGCGTGCGAATTCAACGATGTCGGTCAGGTAGAGAGAGTAATCCAGGAGAAGGGAAGTGAGCTCGCTGCAATTATCGTCGAGCCGGTAATCGGTAACGCCGGATTCATTCCGCCGCGCGAGAATTTTCTCGCGCACCTGCGCGAGCTTGCAACATCATGTGGCGCACTGCTGATATTCGATGAAGTGATGACGGGTTTTCGTGTTGCGCCGGGTGGCGCGCGTGAAGTGTTCGGAGTGACACCAGATCTCACGACACTCGGCAAAGTCATTGGGGGTGGAATGCCCGTCGCTGCATATGGCGGACGTGCTGACCTCATGCACCAGATTGCACCAGAAGGGCCGATATATCAGGCTGGTACGCTGTCGGGAAACCCGCTGTCAATGTCGGCTGGTATCGCAACACTGCGTGAGCTTACCGCGCCGGTTCACAATGCTGTGGCGTCGCAGACCACGCGCCTGGTGCAGGGGCTCTGCTCGAATGCTGCACGGCTCAGCGTTCCGTTCACTGCAGAATCTCACGGGAGCATGTGGGGCTTTTTCTTCTCGGATCATGCAGTGCGCAATTTTGCTGATGCGAAGCGAACTGATGTTGCGCTTTTCAGGAAGTTCTTCCATGCCGCACTGCAGCGCGGGGTTTATCTTGCGCCATCGGCTTTCGAAGGGGCATTCATGTCATCTGCTCACAACGGTGCGGTAGTGGACGAGACATTGAACAGACTCGAGGACGCACTGCGTGCGGTGGCGCACTAGCCTCTGGCTGGCTGCAGTGCTGTTCGCACTGAGCATGGCTGCGTGCGTGCGCCGTTCGGCGCGACGTTCACCCCCGATCCCGCCAACGGTTACCACCGTAACTGATTCCGCGGTGCGCGTCGCAATATCGATTGCGGCTCCGACTGCGACGGTGTCCGCAACCTCCGTGATGTCGATTGTCGATTCGCGGACTGGCGATGTACAGGGCTCGAGCAGGGAAGGGGTTTCATGGCTCGTTCGGCCAGCGGAAAAAAACGGAATTGAATTCTCGCGCGATGGCGCGCGCGCAATCACGATCCGCGACGCAGCCGTTGTGGTTCGCGCCGACGGACTGACGGGCTTTGTGATGCTGGGCGGACGGCGATTTCGCGGCACTCTGAGTATCTCGCGCGAGGGGGACAGTCTTCTCGTGGTGAATCATCTCGCTGTCGAGGATTATCTGCGGGGAGTTGTGCCGCTCGAAATAGGCGCGCGCCGGCCAAATGAGAGTGAAGCGATTGCTGCGCAGGCGATCGCTGCGCGCAGTTTCACGTACTCACGTGTAGCTGCGAGGCGTCGCGATCCCGTGCGCCGTTACGATCTGATCGCGGATGTATCCGACCAGGTTTACGGGGGCGTTGACTCCGAAGTCGAACTGGCGACGCAGATGGTCACCGCGACGACTGACCTGGTGCTCAAATTCGGTGGGCGTCCCATCGAGGCGGTTTACAGTTCTTCATGTGGAGGGGCAACGGCTGACGCGGCGGAGGTGTGGGCGTTCGGCGGTCAGCCGTATCTCAGGAGTGTCTCGGATACGATACCTGGCAGCACGGGTACATTTTGCGGAATAGCGCCGCGATATTCGTGGACTGTCACACTCAATTCTCGCGATCTGGTTGCATCACTCGATGCATATCTGAAGAATTATGTCAAGGTGAACGGAAAAATTACCTGGGTGGAGAAGATCACGGCATCTCCAAAAACGCCTTCGGGGCGCGTTGGTTCAGTAACTGTTGCGACAAATACAGGCAGCTACCAGGTGACGGGTGACAAGATTCGTTTTGTGTTGCGGCCGCCCAGTGGTGAGATTCTGCGCAGCACAATGTTCGACATGATTGCCGCCGAAGAAACAGGAGCTGGGGTGGTGCGCTTCGAAGCGCGCGGCAGCGGATACGGTCACGGTGTTGGAATGTGTCAGTGGGGTGCGATTGGCCGTGCCAGAGCGGGGCAGCAATTTGCTCAGATACTCGGCACTTATTATCCGGGAACGAAGATCGAATCGATCAGCGCACGGTCCGACTAACAGATGACCGCGAAAGAGACGCTGAGCGTCGGCATAGTGGGAGCTGGTGCGATTACGCAGCTCGCGCACCTGCCGGTGTTATCGAAGATGCGGGGAGTCACCGTAAACGCGCTGTGCGACAATGATGGCGCGAAGGCGCGCGCACTCGCGGAGCGATTCTGGGTTCCGGACACGTTCACTGATATCGAAGACATGCTCGATGCCGGCGGCCTCGACGCCGTCGTCGTCGCCACGCCCAATCATCTGCATGAACCGCACGTCCAGATTTCGCTTGCTGCAAAGACTCATGTTCTGTGCGAGCGGCCGCTGTCGCTGACATCGCGTGGTGTGGAGCGGATACTTGCGGCTGGGCAGCGTGCTGATCGCATGATCGGTATCGCCAACAATCATCGATTCCGGTCTGATGTTCAGGCGCTCGATCTCTTTCTGCGTGGTGGTGAGCTGGGGCGCCTCTCGGCGGTGCGTGCGGGATCGTATCAACTGGGACTCAAACAGGATGGCTGGCGGCAGCGTCGCGCCGAGGCGGGAGGCGGAGTGTTTCTGCAGGCGGGACTTCCGCTGCTTGATCTCGCATTCTGGCTCGATGATCATCCGGAGCCGGTGCGGGTGTGCGCCAACATGGAGCGCGGTCGTGGCGCGGGGAGCGTGGAAGATTCCATGTTCGTGTTTCTGGAATGTCAGGCGGGCAAGACATTCGTGTTCGACATCAACTGGTCGTACGTGGGCGACGAGGATCGCTGGTGGTTCGAGGTTCTGGCGCCGCGAGGCAGCGCGCGCCTTGCGCCGTTGCGTGTAATCAAAGATCTAAACGGGCGTCCGACGGATGTATCGCCAACGGGTGCTGCGGCACGCGAGAGCGCCTTCCTGCAATCGTATCGCGCCGAGTGGGCGCACTTCATCTCGGTAATACGTGGGGAATCCGATTACGAGGCGCCGTCGGATCAGGTCCTGATCATGAAGATCGTGGAAGCGATCTACGAATCAGCCAGCAGCGGCAAAGAAGTCCGATTCCAGAAGTAAGGAGAAATAAGGGGGAAATAAGGGGACAGGCCCCCCGTTCCCCAATTACCAGTTCCTGGTAATTGGGGAACGTGGGGCCTGTCCCCTTATTTCGGTCAGATGTAATTGGGGAACGTGGGGCCTGTCCCCTTATTTCGGTCAGATGGTAATTGGGGAACGGGGGGCCTGTCCCCTTATTTCGTCAGAGTTCGAGTTCGAGTCCCTCGTACGCGCCCGCAATGAGCAACCCGCTGGAACTGTTGCGCGCTTCCGCGCGACATTCTTCCACCAGTTCATCGACGGCTGCGTCACTGCGGCCTGGGTCATGGTGAAATAGCACCAGCAGCTGCACGTGAGTCCTTATCGCAAGATCGAGAGCCGCCAGGTGAGTCGAGTGTCCCCAGCCATGTCTCTTCGAATAATCCGCTTCTGTATACATCGCATCGTGAATCAGAATCTTTGCACCAGTCACGAGCTTCTCGAGTGGTGACCCCTTGCGGCGCTTCCTCGTGATTTCGCTGTCCGGCGCGAATACAACCGAGCGTCCTTCATCCGTGCCCGCGCAAATCCTGTACGCCAGCGCGCCACCTGGATGTTCGACCGCGGCGCAGCGCACAGTCACATCCGCAATTTCCTCGCGCTCACGTGCCGCTTCGATCACGATGCGCGCTTTCAAATCCTGCAGCGCGATCGGGAAGAAAAGTGGATCGAGCTGCGTCCGCAGAATACGATCAGCCTGCGTGATCATGTGTGACGGCACGCGAAAATTCACCTGCGCACCCTCCACACGCAGTGGCTCGAAGAACGGCAGTCCCTGTATATGGTCCCAGTGACAATGAGTGAGAAAAATGTGCAGCGGATGCGCGGGAAGATCTTCCTCGACTATACGCGCGCCCAGCAACCTTCCGCCCGTGCCTACATCGAACACGACGCGGTTTCCGGCGTCGCTGATGATTTCGATGCAGGGAGTGTTGCCGCCGTAACGAGCGGTATCAGGTCCGGGCGAAGGGATTGAACCGCGTGTGCCCCAGAAACGGATCAGCAATCAGACTCTCGCTTGCGCGCGTTTCTCCAGTGCCCCGCGATTTGTAATTGTTACCCGGCGCCGCACCACACCGATCCACCCAGCATCCTGAAAATCCTTCATCGTGCGCGACACCGTTTCGCGACTCGCGCCAATCATGTGCGCAATCGTCTGATGCGTGAGAACACGCGGAATCGCATCGCTGCCACTGTCGCGCGCGAGATCGGTGAGCAATTTCGCCACGCGACCCGGGACATCGAGGAGAACAAGTCCGCCAATTTTGGAATCCGCCTGACGCAGACGGCGCGAAAGTCCCATCATCAGCGCCCATGCCACACTGGGGGCCTCTTCGACGCGTTTGCGGAAGTCCTCGCGACGCAGGATCAGCAGCGCCGCATCTTCCATTGCGATCACGTTCGCGGACCGCGGCTGCTCGTCGATCAGCGACAACTCTCCGAAATACTCCCCGACTTCGAGAATTCCCAGGATGACCTCGCGGCCATCTTCGCCCAGCAGAACCACCTTCACGCGCCCACTTCGTACCACGTACAGAGAATCGCCCGGGTCCTGCTCGAACACGATTACGCTGCCACGGGGAAAGGTCTTTTCGCGGGTTACGTCGGCGAATCGTGCCAGCTGGTCCGGTGTAAGCCCGGAAAACAGGGGCACTGTGGCGAGAAACTCGGCAGTGGTCATGGGCGCGAAGCTAGCGCCAGCCGGGGTTACTGTCAAACGGGTAACCCGTTGTGAGCTTGTCTTTTATGCGCGCTGCGGGGTATATTGATACTCGCAAAAAGACCGAGGATCAACACGTGCAAACCGATATTCATCCCGTGTACGCCACAGCAACGGTACGATGCGCCTGTGGAAACACTTTCGAGACCCGCTCTACACAGGCGGAGATACATACAGACATCTGCTCCAACTGCCATCCGTTTTACACCGGTAAGCAGAAACTGGTAGATACCGCCGGACGCGTTGAACGCTTCCGTCAGAAGTACAAGAAGGAGAGTACCTGAGTCTTCGCGACCGGCTGCGCGAAGCGCTTGAGCGCGCAGCGCAGGTCGAAGCGGAGTTGTCAGACCCACCCACCGCGCGTGATTCGCAGCGGATGGCGTCGCTTGGCAGAGAGCATCACAGGCTTTCTGCGGTAGTCAGAGCGGCCGCGAAATTACATCGTATCGAGGACGAGCTTGCGCAGGCGCGTGAGCTCGTCGCGTCCGATGATCCGGAAATGGCTGCGGAAGCACGCGCCGAAGTGGCCCGGGCCGAACGCCATATCGAGGAGCTCGAGCAGCAACTGCTCCCACTCCTCGTTCCTCACGATCCGCTCGACGAGCGCCCCGCAATCGTCGAGATCCGCGCCGGTACTGGTGGCGACGAAGCAGCACTCTTTGCCGCCGAACTGTTTCGCATGTACTCGCGCTACGTCGAAATGCGCGGATGGCGTGTGGAGCTTCTTTCCCTCTCCGATGGGTCTCTCGGCGGAGCCAAGGAAGTGATCTTCAAGGTGACCGCGACTGGCGCGTTCGGCGCACTGCGCTGGGAATCGGGAGTGCACCGTGTACAACGCGTGCCACGCACCGAAGCCCAGGGACGCATTCACACTTCGGCTGCGACCGTGGCTGTGCTGCCCGAGGCGGAAGAGGTGGATGTGAAAATCGAGGACAAGGATATTCGCATTGATGTATTTCGATCCTCCGGTCCGGGTGGACAAAGCGTGAACACCACTGACTCCGCCGTGCGCATCACCCACATTCCGACGGGACTGGTCGTGAGCCAGCAGGACCAGAAATCGCAGCTGCAGAATAAGCTCAAGGCAATGGAGGTGCTGCGAGCACGTCTCCTCGACAAGATGATCAGTGAGCAGGAAGCGGAGCGGTCACGCATGCGCAAATCGCAGGTGCGCACCGGAGATCGCTCCGACAAGGTGCGCACCTACAACTTCCCTCAGAATCGTGTGACTGATCATCGCATCGATCTCACATTGTACGACCTGACCGCGGTGATGGACGGTAAGCTCGATGCATTGATCGACGCGCTTGCAATGGCGGACGTTCAGGAGAAGCTCAACAACCCGGTCTCCGTCAATGCGTAAGCAACGAACCGGAGCAGACAGCGATGCAGCGACGGTGCATGCTCTCGTAAACGAGATCAGTGTTCAGCTGGAGAATGCTGGAATTGAACAGGCGCACATTGAGGCGCGTGATATCGTGGCAGTTGTTGCGGATGCAAATCGTTTCTGGCCGGTGCTGCATGGAAACGATGACGCTCCAAAGGAAATGACGGATCTTGCGCGGCGAGCAGCGGCGCGACGCGCACTTGGTGCACCCTTCGCATACGCTGTCGGCCAGGCTGCGTTCCGGCACCTCACACTGCGCGTCGACGAAAGGGTTCTAATTCCTCGACAGGAAACTGAAGTTCTTGTCGACCTCGTCCTCAACCGTCTTCGCGGTTCTTCAGGTGGAACGATCGTGGACATAGGAACAGGTTCCGGGGCAATCGCGCTTGCGCTCGCCACCGAACTGCGTCTGACCGCTGAGGCGGCGCAGGCTACGAGAATCATCTCCACCGATATTTCTGCCGCAGCCATTGATCTCGCGCGCGCCAACGCCGAGCGCGTGCTCGACGGGAACTCTTTGACGGTCGAGTTCCGTTGTGGCGACATGTTCTCAGTCGTTCGCGAGACGGGGCTGTCCGCGGTAGTTTCGAACCCTCCCTACATTGCGTTCGAGGAAGCGCGGTCGCTTCCCTCGAGTGTGAGGAACTGGGAGCCGCCTGAAGCACTTTATTCCGACAGGCAGGGAATGCGCGCGCTGGAGAGACTGGTAAGGGGGAGTGCTACGGCACTGGGCGGGGGCGGATTACTGGCGCTCGAGGTTGATTCAAACCGGGCTTCACTCGCCGCTGAGCTGGTGCTATCGAATGGTGCGTTTCACGGTGTATCCGTGGAACGGGACCTCACCGGACGCGACAGATTCGTGCTGGCAACAAAGTCGTGATGTTCACACGGTTAGATGCAAATTCACTGCAGGTAATCACCCGAGCACGGATCAGAAATGCTTGAAGAGCGGGCCAAGGAACTGGGCAGACTGATTGGACAGAGCCAGGAGTATCAGTCTGTAAAACGCGCCAATGATGCGCTCACGAACGATGAAGAAGCGATGCGCATTCTCGCCGAGATGGAAAAAATCCGTGCGCGCGCGCAGGAGATGATGGCGCGAGGACAGCAGCCCGGTGACGATGTCGAGAAGCAGCTCGATGATCTTCTTTCGACGGTGCAACACAATGTTGCATACCAGAAAGTTGTCGTCGCGCAGGAGAACTTCGACAAGCTCATGGCTCGTGCAAACGGCTGGATTCTGGAAGGGATACGCAAGGGATCAGCGAGCCCGATCATAACTCTCGGTTGACGTTCGGTCGCGGATTAACGCGTGAGTGACGGCAATCAGGGTCTGCTGATCGTATTCGAAGGTCCGGAGGGAGCGGGTAAGTCCACGCAGGTTGCGCGACTCGCCGCGCATTTGCGAGCTATCGACTCCCCGCACGCTATCTACCGGGAACCGGGGGGCACGAGGCTTGGCGAAGAGATCCGCCGCCTGCTCCTCGATCCCCAGAGCGAAATAGTAGCCGAGGCGGAGTGTCTGCTGTTTCTGGCATCACGGGCTGAAGTGGTGAGCCGGGTCCTTCAGCCGGCCCTGGCGGACGGCAAGGTGGTGGTCCTGGACCGCTTTTTTTTATCGACTTATGCGTATCAGATAGCGGGGCGTGGCTTGTCGCATGATGGAGTGGTCGCGGCCAATGCTCTGGCAACCGGCGGCCTCGTGCCAGGGGTCACACTGTTGCTGAACATTGATCACGAAGCGGGTCTGGCACGGGCTTCCAGACGAAGCGCGCAGGACCGCATGGAACTGACGGGATCAGAGTTTCACAGCAGGGTATCAGATGCATTCCGCATGTTTGCCACGGAGCAGTGGCAGAGCGAACATCGCGAATGCGGAGAAATAATTGCAGTCGACGCAACACGAACAGAAGATGAGGTGTTCAAAACAATCATGAGGGAGCTTTCGCGACGCTGGCCACAAAGGTTCGGTCCTGCATGACCAGGACGCGAACGAGTGCGATCGTTGTGATACTTGCTCTCGCGGTTGTGAGCGGAGCTCTTTTTCTTTCCGATGGAGTCCCGGTTCAGGCGCCATCCGACAGGGTGCATCTGCTCGGTCAGGTGATCGATCGTGTGGAGCGCAGCTATATCGATTCAGTATCTCCGAATGAGCTGTACGCATTTGCGACGATCGGAATGTTGCGCAAGCTCGGCGATCCGCATGCGACTTACATTCCCGCCGCCCGGCTGACTCTGTTACGTGAACGCGTCTCGGAATCGAGTGCAGGTCCCGGAATCGACATAGATGAACGCGATGGATGGATCGTGGTCATAGCACCGCACGCCGGAACTCCAGCCGCGCGCGCGGGAGTACGTGCAGGCGATCGCATCATTCAGGTGAATGGGAAACTCGCGAACGGTCTCTCGGCTGAAGAAGTGCGCATCGCAATTCAGGGGGACGCCGGAACAACAGTCAACCTCACCGTTGAACGAAAGGGCGTCGCCGAGCCTCTTCACTTCGCACTGACGCGCGAGCCGTCCATGGTGCGTCCGATTGGTGCGGCGTTCATGTTATCAGGCGGAGTGGGATATGTGAAGCTGAATCATTTCTCGAGCTCTACCAGCGACGCACTGGGCACCGCTGTCGACAGCCTTATCGCGCGCCGGATGCAGACGCTCATTGTGGACATGCGCGGCAACCCGGGCGGACTTCCTGAGGACGGCGTTGCCGTCGCCGATTTATTTCTGCCACAGGGCGCCGCTATTGCATCGACGCGCGGCAGACAGGCCCCGGAATCGCAGAACTATGTCGATCACACAATCACGAAGTGGGGCAGTGACAGTCTCGAGCTGATACTTCTCGTGGACGGTGGAACTGCAAATGGTTCCGAAGTGGCGGCGGGAGCGTTGCAGGATCTGGATCGTGCGTTGATCATCGGAAGGCCAACATACGGCAAGGCGAGTCATCAGCAGTTGATCAAGCTCTCCAATGGTGGCGCCATCATGCTCACAACGTCGCGCTGGTATACGCCGCTTGGAAGAAGCATCGAGCCGGCGTTGGACGAAGCACCGCCGCGTATCGCGAGAAACGACAGTGGACCACGCCGCGAGGAATTCAAGACGAAGTCCGGGCGCGTTGTGGTGGGCGGCGGTGGTATCAAGCCGGATGTTCTCGTGAGAGTTGCGGCGGATGGCACCACGCAACTGCCAGGTGAGTTCTACGAGGCGGGGAACGCGCGCGAGATCATCGAACGCGATGCATCGATACGGGTTGCGGTATCGCTCGCGAATCAGGCGCAGGGACAGATGGATTTATTCAGTCGCGCGCAAACAGCCGATTCCATTCCTGAAGAAGAGGGTGGCCGGTAGTCGTGGCGGCAACGCCACGTGTGTTCGTGCTCGGCGCCGGGCACGCGGGCCGCGCGCTCGCTCGTGCGCTCGGCGATAACGGTGTCGACGTAATCGGTCTTCACGGAAGGCACAGCGCATCGGACGGGACCATCTCCACAGGCCCGCTCCCGAAGGCGCTCGCGCTTGCGGACATTGTGCTGGTGACTGTGCGCGACTCGCAACTTGATGCTGCGATGAACGAACTGCTCTCTGCTCCTCTCAAGGAAGGCGCCGCAGTGCTGCACGCGAGCGGAAGCGCGGAACCGCATGGTGTCGAGGAGTTTCAGCGCCGTGGACATCCCGCAGGAACTTTTCACCCGCTCGTCCCACTCAATTCTGATTCACGCGGCGCCGCACAGCTTACACGGGGCGCGTGGATAGGAATTGATGGTGATGATAAAGCTCGCGCTGCGGGAGCTGATCTCGCGCAGCGGCTCGGCGCGCATGTGATGTGGATCCCGAAGGGGAAAAAATCTTCGTATCATGCGGCGGCGGTGCTCGCGTCGAATTTTCCGAGCGTACTGGCATATCTTGCCAAGAGATTACTGGCGCAGTCGGGAGTTGAAGGCTCACAGGCGTCCGCGGCAGTGATCGCATTGATGAATGCATCGGTGGAGAATCTTCGCGGACACGATCCGGAGGCTGCACTCACCGGGCCCGTGGTTCGTGGTGATGCGGGAACGGTGCGAGCGCACGTCGATATGCTTGCGCGGCGGGAGAATGGAAGTGGTGATGAGCATGCGCTTGCGATTTACGTGGCACTCACGCGCGTTGCGATAGAGATGGCCAGAAAGCAGGGAACAGATGCCAACGCGTTGCGCCAGATCGAGGAGGCAATATCACGCATATGATTGCGCTGACGCACAAGCCGTCACCGGAAATAGTGAATTGCGAGCTGACGTTTCTGAATCGTGAGCCCATCAATTTCGAACGGGCGGTTGCGCAGCATGGTGTCTATTGTCAGACGCTTGCCGAGTGTGGCGCGGAAGTTCACACACTGGTGATGAATGCGGGAATGCCCGACAGCGTTTTTGTGGAAGACACTGCGGTGGTGCTCGATGAGGTTGCGGTGCTCGCGTCGATGGGAGCGGAGTCCCGTCGCGGCGAGCCGGTGGGAATGGCTCCCGAGCTTGCGAGATATCGCGAAGTGATTCCAGTCAGACTTCCGGGGCGGCTCGATGGCGGAGATGTAGTGGTTGCGGGTCGCACGATATTCGCGGGACTTTCCGGGCGCACGGATGCAGCGGGCATTGGATCGCTGCGTGATATCGTGCAGCGACATGGATACGACGTGCATGCGGTGCGGGTGACGGGTGCATTGCATCTCAAATCAGCGTGCACCGCGCTTCCCGACGGACGCCTTCTCGTGAATCCTGGGTGGTTGGAGATGCAGGACCTGAACGGAATGTCGACGGTGTCGATAGTTCCCGAAGAGGATTTCGCCGGCGATGTAGCGACGATCGGTCAGACCGTTATTGCAAGCGCGGCATTTCCGCGCACGAATGAGAAGATTGAGTCGCTGGGTTTCCCAGTTCGCGCGGTGGACCTCTCCGAGTTTGCCAAGGCCGAAGGCGGGGTCACCTGTCTCAGTCTCATATTTTCGGCTTGAGCTGTTTGAATCCGCGCGTTCAGCGCGAGCGGGTCAGCTCGTCACCTCGCTGCGGCGCGCATTCGACTCCGGTGGCACACACGTTCGGTGCGCGGCGAGTTCGGTGAGTATCACCTCTTTGCGCAGCGTCCACCGCTGTGTTCCTTGCGGCCGCTTGCTTTGGTGCGCGGCGAGTTTGGTGAGTGTCACCTCTCTTCGCTGCGGGCCAAACGCCTGCGCCTGAACGGCGCGGCGTTTGGATCGCCTCTTGAGAGGTGACACTCACCAAACTCGCCGCGCACCAGGACAAGAGGCCACCGGAGACACGCCGGTGCAAGAAAGGTGATACTCGACTCCTTCACCGAGCACCAGGACGATCGGCCGAGAGGGAGCCATACGCAGCTGCGAGGGCAAGAAAAGACACTGGGTCCCCGCTTGCGCGGGGATGACCGGGCGGGGGGGAAATGCGGTGGGGATGACGAGAGAACTAAGCTCGCCTGCGGCGGGGATGACGGCGCGCGCTTGATGCGCGTCAGCCGCCTTCTACTACGCGGGTACCCGATGGAACCGCGAATTTAAACCGCGCGGCGGCAACCGGTTTGTCCCACGCGAGTTCAGTGAACGTGATCGTGGTCTCCTGTCCGGACGGAGCAATGAACGCGAACTGGCGAATGATTCCCGTCGCTTCTTCAATCCATACAGTGGCGCGCTGGAACTCGGCCATCTTCTGTTTCGGCACGAGACCAACCTGTCGGGTCGCCACGCCCGCGATCGTCTTCCGTCCCGAATCCGAAAGAGTGTATTTCGTTCGCGGCTGGTCCAAGAAAACTCCAAGCAGATTCACGCTTCCCACCGCATTCGCGGGAAACTTGTTTACCACTTTTGGATCGACGCTGCGCATGTACACCCAGGTGAACTTGCCGTCCGCGACAATCCTGTCCCCTTTGGGATCACTGTAGTCGACCGCAACCAGGTTGGGGAACTGCTGCTGAAAATCGGCTTTCAGGTTGTATGTGTTGCCAAGCGCCGTCACGTTCACCTGATCGAACTTGCCGCTGAGTGTTTTCACTGGCGCATATTTCTGCACAGCCTTATCGATTGCCGCATTCATGTCCTGCGCAGCGGCGCTATTCAACGCAATTGTTGCGGCGCACAACAGTGCGCCCATCCGCAATGCACTGAAAGTTCGTAAGCGTCGAGTCATGATTGCACCAATTGCGAGTTTTGTGATCCACGTCCACCGCACAAACTGATTCCGAAGAATCCTACCCCAGCGATATTGGGGCCGTTCCCGGAGTAGGTGTCACTTCGCGGCCAATTACAGTCGCGATTGTCCGCAGCTCCTCAACCAGTTTCGTAAGCTGCTCAGGATAAAGCGATTGTGCTCCATCTGACAATGCACGATCCGGATTGGGATGCATTTCAACAAGAATGCCATCTGCACCGGCTTTCCAGCACAGTGGGATCCGAAGCTTGGAATTCACGTGACTTGAAGTCGCGGC
>JADMIO011101942.1_pt1 | contig 30517 bp, 19 predicted proteins | sample 8958161 | NCBI WGS metagenome assembly JADMIO01 (sample SAMN16585339, study PRJNA669376) | soil metagenome | isolation source: Crop rotation soil | place: USA: Cullars Rotation, Alabama | collected 2011 | reverse complement strand
ACGTACTCTCAACAGTTCGCTTAGGCATGGAAGTTTTGCGGCATTCTGGCTACACAATAACAAGGGAAGACTCACTCGTGGCTGCAACCCTGCTTACTCAAAATCTATTCACACATGGTTACGTTTTGGGGAAATTATGAGGGGATCTCTCAGTGTCGAGCGTCGGCTTAGAGAAATCCAACGCTGGAAACGCCAGCTCCTTGTAATCACCGCGAGGGAGCTTGCCAAACGACGCGGCGATGCGTGACTTAAGTTCAGCGGCATCGATATCGCCGACAAAAACGAGAAGCAGCCGCGACGTTTCCATTATTTTCTTATGCCACGCGATAAGGTCCGCAGCTTTGAAATTATTGAGCGTTGTTGGCGTGCCGCTGGTGTCGATCGAATATGGATGACCGGCGTAAACGACCCGCTCGATCTCGGATTGCAGCGCCGACTCGGGGCTGACTTCTTTTTCGCGGAGAGCTGTGAGTGAAACACGCCGGTTGCGTTCAATATCGTCCGCCGCAAACGCAGGGTTCAACACCACGTCGGTGAAGATGTCCCAAACACGGTCGAAATTCGGTCGCGAGGCTCCAAGCGAGACGATGCTAAAATCCTCACCTGCCGAAGCGCCGATACCGCTGCCTGTTCGAGAAAGTTCACGGCGAACCGTTTGGCGAGTGTATTTTTTTCCGGCTTCGATCGCGGATTTTAATGTGAGGTCTTCGATACCGGCATTTTTCTCGTCGATATTTCGCGCGCCGCCGCGGATGAAAAGAGCGGCCGCAACAGTCGGCGCCGCGGGACGGCGTTTGACGAGAACCTTGAGTCCGTTAACGTCAAATTCAGTGACTTGAGCGGCTGCGGAAGAGCTGTCGGTTCTTGCACCTTGCGCAAAACTGAAACAGACCAACGCCAGGATCAACGCCGCGGACGCCGCGGTTCGTTTGATGAAAATACTTGTCACTATTTTCCTCCGATGAGATCTTGTTCGGTCAAACCAGCCACCGTCTTCGACGCGGGAGCGAGCAGTGCTAACGCGATATGCGGCTTGTTCTGCACATAGGTCTGCAGATATTTATTTATCTGTTCCCGCGACGTCGCACGCAGATTTTTATGATAACCGCGAAAATAATCTATGCCGGTGGACGACCACCAAAAACCGAGTGTATGCGCATATTCACTTAGCTTTTCCCGGTCGAAAAGGTCATTCGATTCAAGTATCGTCTTCGCGCTGTCGAGTTGATCGTTAGTGAAATACGTCGGACTCGTGAACGCCGCGATTTCCGCATAAGCGGCCTTCAAAGCGGCCTTTGCCTTGTCGGGTGTCGTCACCATGACGAGTTGGATGGGGCCGACATTTCGCTGCGTGTAGTAGCCGAAACCCACAGACGCTGCAAGACCCGAATCGACCAAATTCCGCTGAAAGCGTGAATCCGGCTGGCTAATAATGTATGAGAAAACGTCTGCGGCGTATGTCGCTTCATCGTCGATGCCGATCGACGGCCCTTGCCAACCTATCTCGATGAAAATATTATCGCCCTGATCCTGCTGCGCGACAGTTTTTTCGATCACCTGACCCTCACTTTTTGTCAGCGGCGGATGCTCGACAAGTGGAAAATCTTTGAACGGATCTGTTTTACTTCGTTCCCAAGTTCCCATTATTTGTTCGGCGAGTCGAAAGACCTCGTCGGGCTTTACGTCGCCGGTGACGATCAGTGCCGAGTTGTTCGGCACGTAGTATCGCGACTGAATGAGCCGCATCTGATCGGTTGTCGCTGCCGAAACAGTCGCACGAGTTCCCGCAGGTAGTTTGCGAGTCGGATATTTGTAAAAAAGTTTTTGCCTTAACGTGTTGTCGAGAAACTCGTAGGGATTCGCTTCGTGGCGATCGAGTTCACCGATCACGACCTGTTTTTCGCCCGCAAATTCTTGTTCATCGAAGGACGGGAACCGTACCGAGTCATTTACCTGCCGGATCGCCGCGGCGAGATACGGGCTCGTCACGTGATAATAATAGTCGACAACCTCCTCGCGCGTTGTGCCGTTGTAGAAACCAAGTTGCCCGCTGTCCTTCAGGTAGGCAGTGTCGCCGATCTGCGTTTTGAGCCGAATGGCGTTTGCGCATTGAGCGAAGTAGTTGGCGGAAAAACGATTCTCGGTCGCGACGTTCTCACACTGAGCAAGGCGTACGGCGACGTTCGGCTTAAAGAACATGTGCTCGAACAAGTGCGAAAGGCCGTTGAACTCCGGCGGCTCCGTAAATGAACCGTTGCGGACATCAAGCTCGACCGTCACGAGCGGTATGCTCGAATCCGCAAGAACGATGACCTCAAGGCCGTTTGCAAGCGTTTTCGTGACGATCGGTATCTCGTAAGGAACCTGCGTTTTGGCTGGCGCTTTGGCTGCTGCAGAAACTGGTTTTACGAGTTTGGCGGCCGCCCGTCGCGTCTTTTGCGCCGTACCCGTAAGCGGCAGAAATGATATTATAAGGAATAACGATATTAGATATTTTTTCACTTAAAAATGCTCCTTTCGTGAAGCAAATGCTCTCTACGAAGTGTAGCACCCCGGAGAACATAAAATGGAACGCGACAATTTGATGCACGGAGCCCGCACGGCGTTGAACACAGATATGGACATGCGAGCCTGGGCCGAGAATTACCTAAAAGAAAAAACACGCGGTGAAAATACGCAGATGACTGACGAAGAGTTTGAAAAATACTGGCGCTACCACAAGCCCGAGATCATCCACGCCGGCGCCGCCGAGGCGATGGAAGCCTTTCGCGAAGCGAAAAGAAGTGGAGGAGTGGCGGAATAGGGAACAGAGGAAAAAGAAAGGGGAGTGGGACTTTCCCACTCCCTTTCTCCCCAACTCCTGTACTTCGTTAGACGCCTGGCATTGCTCTCTTGAGTGGTTTTAGGATCGCGAATAAGACCACAGCCATAAAGAGTGCGGCGCAGGCGAGGACGAGGAAGAAGCTCGACTGCAGCCAGATGTCCCAGTAAATACCGATCATTGTCAGCTTGTTGCCGATCGCCGTCGCGACGAACCATCCGCCCATTAGCATGCCGCGTTTACTGATCGGGGCCACCTTTGAAACGAGAGAGAGTCCCATCGGTGAGAGCATCAGTTCGCCAAGGGTCACGACAAAATAAGCAAATATCAGCCAGAATGGCGACACGCGGAACAGATGGGCGCCCTGTAGGAATTTATCCTTGTTGGCATCGCCCTGGCCCGGTGCGACCTTATTCACCGCAGCGATCAGCTGGTCGCCGCCTGAGGTCTTTACCTTTGTCGCCTCGTCCGTTGTAGTCGAAAATTTGACGCCGTCGATCGCGTACTTGCCGTCAGGATTCTTGGCGGCCATCAGCTTGCTGATCACGTCTTGCGATACGCCCTGGCCGACAAGATTTTTTGCTACGCGTTCGTTGATACGAAATTCGCCGTTTTGTATCTGATCGGGTGTGCGCACCGATTTTTCGCCGATCGAGGCGCCGAACCAAAGAACAAGGAACGAAAGTCCCGTCAGTGTCATACCGATAGCCATCTTGGTCGGCGTTGACGGCTCCTTTCCGCGTTTATCGAGGAATCCCCAGAACCAAACCAGCGGAAATGTGAGGGCAAGGATCCAGAATGCGTTGATCGAGTTAGAGATCGTGCCGGACACGCTCCATTCGGTGTTGTCATCGGCAAAATACGTCAATGTCGAGCCGTTCTGGTGAAACACCATCCAGAAAACGATCACGATCAAAAAGATCACGATTAACGCGGTTATGCGCTTGCCGTCCGACACCGTATTCATCAGATCGGAGGCCTTTTGCGACGTGCTTCGCGTGTCCTGATCGCTGACCCCGTGCGGCGGGGCATCGGTCGCAGTAGCGGCAGTGTCGGCGGCCTGATCGCTGTCACCGTCGGCAACAACGCCTCTCTTATGCTTCAAGTCGGCCGCCATCACATGCTCTTTGAAGAACCAAAGGATGCCTACGGACAGAACCATTCCAAATGCGGCAACGGCGAACGCAGGATGAAAACCAAATTTCTCCTTTACGACCTCCATAACGATCGGCGCGAGGAACGCGCCGACGTTGATGCCCATATAAAAAATATTGTACGCGCGGTCCTTGAGGTGGCTGCCTTCGCGATAAAGGTTGCCGACCATCGTCGAGACGTTCGGCTTGAAGAATCCATTACCGATGACGAGGCAGACGAGCGCCAGATATACAGCCCAGATCGCGGGAATCGACAGGATGCCGTGGCCGGCCATAAAGAAGAATCCGCCGATCATCACGGCCTTGCGATAGCCGGTTATCCTGTCCGCGATGAATCCGCCGATCAGGGGACTGGCGTAAACGAACATGAGATAATTCGAATACAGCCCCGTTGCCTCAGCCGCCGTCCATCCGAAACCCTGTTGCGGATCACGAAGGTACAGCGTAAAAAGGGCGAGCATCGAGTAAAAGCTGAATCGCTCCCACATCTCCGTGGCAAATAATACGGCAAGTCCTTTTGGGTGCTTTTCGACGGCGGTGCTATGGATCGTTTCTGCGTTTGCGCTCATGCGGTTTCCCTCGCTCTGGTTTGAATTTACGGAAGAGTTAGGCAAATATATCAGATAAAGCGGTTCATAAAAAGGGGGAAATATGTGTAAACAGTTTGGCTCCGTTATATTCGCTGTCGTTTGTTTGATGACGTTTTGGACAAGCGCGTCGGCTCAACGGGCGCGAAAAAGCGTCACTGCGGCAGAGGTAACGGGAACATTCGCGCATAATTTTGGCGGCAAATTCAAAGGCACCGCTAGCGAGATCAAGATACTTTCGACCGGCAAGAATAAATTACGCGTAGCTTTTGAACTGATCTATCCGTATATCGACGGCGAAGGTCAGCCATCGGCAAACAGCGGCATTGCAGATGGCGAAGCAACTATAAAAGGCGACACCGCCACCTACCACTCAACTGAATTTGGCGAATGTACGATCACGATCAGATTCGTAAAACCAGGCACAATAAAGGTCACGCAGGAGCAAGTGGGTGCCTCCGGTTGCGGGTTTGGATTCAACGTAAGCGCGGACGGAACGTATAAGAAGATCAGCAACAGAAAACCCAAGTTCAATTGACTCGAGGTGATTCAAAAATGATCCTAATAATTCTGGCCATTTGGTTCGGATACAAAAAAGCACGCGATTCGGGTAGAAATCCTTGGCTGTGGGCTGCTATCTCCGCCGGTGTTTTTATCGGCACACAACTGTTGGTTGGTTTCGGAGCCGGAGTTTTGATAGTAATAGGACAGGAATTGTGGGGTTGGGACGAGAAGGCATTTGATACTTATATGCTTCTCGCAAATATTCCGGCGATCGTCCTTAGTATTGCCGCGCTGTGGCTTGTATTCCGCTTTCTTGATCGTCAACCGGTCGTCGAAATTGCAGATGCTCCGCCACCGCCGCCAACATTTGGCGGGCAGGAATAACTCAAAATTTGCGGGAAATTTTGGAATAACTTAAACTAGCCAAGCGCCCCTGTAGCTCAACGGTTAGAGCGCCGGACTCATAATCCGTCGGTTGTAGGTTCGAATCCTACCGGGGGCACCATCAACAAATCAAAGGAGGCCAAAAAGGCCTCCTTTATCTTTTTTGCGATGCAGTAAAAAGCTAAACATTGAACCGGAAATCCACGACATCGCCGTCCTGCATAATGTATTCCTTGCCTTCGAGGCGGGCGAGGCCTTTGTCGCTGGCGGCTTTGCGGCTGCCGCAGGCGAGGAGGTCTTCGTAGCCGACGATCTCAGCGCGGATGAAGCCGCGTTCTATGTCGGTATGAATAACGCCCGCGGCTTTTGGGGCTTTTGTGCCGATGGGAATGGTCCACGCTCGGACTTCTTTTTCGCCTGCCGTGAGGAATGACATCAGGCCAAGCATTTTGTAGGCAGATTTAATGAGACGGTCAACGCCGCTCGATGCGAGGCCGAGGTCTTTAAGGTATTCGGTACGCTCGGAAGCGTCGAGAGCAACAAGCTCTGCCTCGAGTTGGGCGCAGATGACGACCATTTCAGCTTTTTCGGCGGCTGCGTGTGTTCTTACTGCCTGAACGTAAGGATTTGAATCTGGATCGGCTAGCGTTGCTTCATCTACGTTGGCGGCGTAGATCGTTGGCTTGGTCGAGAGAAAGAACCATGTTTTAACTATTTCACGTTCGTCGTCGCTAAGGTCGGCCGCACGTGCGGGACGACCTTCTTCGAGCACGGGCTGGATCTTATCAAGCAGCTCCAACTCGGCTTTCGCGTCCTTGTCACCGCCGGATTTTGCAGCTCGTGTGGCTTTGTCGCGGCGTTTTTCTGCAGAGGCGAGGTCGGCGAGTGCAAGTTCGATCTGGATGGTTTCGATATCACGGACGGGATCGACCGAGCCCTCGACATGGACAATGTTGTCATCGTCGAAGCAACGAACAACCTGTATGACAGCGTCAGTCTCGCGGATGTTTGCGAGAAACTGGTTGCCGAGCCCTTCGCCTTTCGAGGCGCCGCGAACAAGGCCGGCGATATCGACAAATTCGACCGTTGCGGGAACGATCACGTCCGTCTTGACGATCTTTGCGAGTGGTTCGAGGCGTTCATCAGGTACGGCAACCACGCCGACGTTCGGTTCGATGGTCGCGAACGGATAATTTGCCGCAAGAGCAGCCTCTTGAGCGGTGAGGGCGTTAAAAAGTGTAGATTTTCCGACGTTGGGCAGGCCAACGATTCCTGCTTGTAGCATAAAGGCTTTGATTTTACAGGCATTCGTTGGTTTTGGAAAGATTGGCGGGCGGCACAGCCGCGAAAACTTTAGCAGACTGACGGAAAAGCTTAGCTTTTCCGCAAATCGAGCGGCAAAGCCGCGAGTTCGCGTTCGGCTCATTTTTGCTTGTTTCGCATTGTGTTTTACGCCCATTTTACGGTAACTTATACATTTCGGAAGCTCTGTCTCGAGGCCGCTGAACAAAATACAATATGGTCATTTCGCTGGTTCTATTAACTTTACTTGCGCTTAGTGGGTTGGCGTTGACGTATCTCGTTGTCGATGACGAGTCGTTCATGTGGCGGCTTTGTGCGGGGAGCATAGCGGGCTCGACGTTATTTGGAGCAGTGGTGTTTGCGGTTTGCTTTGTTGCAGGTGTCTTTACACCGGCTTTGCTCATACTGTCGCTGGCGATCTCGCTGCTGCCGCTGCTTTTGCTTTGGAAGCGTGCCGACATTCAAAAACAATTCCTGCACGACTGGGCAAAAGCGAAGGGCAAGACGCAAGGTTGGAACGGCTCGAAATTTCTCACGCTAGCCTATTACGCTTTCTTTTTCATCGTCATCTTTTTCTTTTTCGCTCAGGCCTGTTATTTGATCCCCGAAGGCAGCAAGCTCACGCCTGGTCTTACGACCGGCGGTTATATGAATTTGGGCGACCTCTCATTTCACCTGGGCGGCATTTTCGCATTCAGCGAGGGGCCGGTTTTCCCACCGCCAAATCCATCGTACGCCGACGCGAAATTCTCTTATCCGTTCATGGCCGATATGCTTGCAGCATGCTTTGTAAAGCTCGGCGCGGATTTTAAGGAAGTGATCCTGGTGCAGGACGTGACGTGGGCTTTTGCTCTCATGGTCATCCTGCAGCGTTTTTCAGAAAAGCTGACGGGAAGCAAATTAGCGGGTCGTATCGCTCCCGCGATACTGTTCTTCAGCGGCGGACTTGGGTTCATTTGGTTCTTTCAGGACCTCGGTCATGCGACGAAAGGGTTTTGGGATTTTATTACGCATCTTCCACTCGATTACACAATCCGAATGGACGATCACCCGCCGGCGCCTTGGACACCCTTGATGCTCCGCTGGGGAAATCCTATGACCGTGCTATTTATCACTCAGCGCGGAATTTTGTTCGGAATGCCGCTGACGATCATGGTTCTGCAGTATCTTTGGAAACTGTTCAGTCGCGAGGGTGATACTGCGCTCGAAACCTCATCAGGAGCCGCGCTCAAGCCAAAATTCTGGCCCGCAACATTTCCGTTCGCCCCTTTCCTCGTAGGATTGATGGCGGGCACGTTGATCCTGGTTCATTTGCACAGCCTGGTTACCCTCTTTATTGTCTCAGCAATTTTGTTCGCTTTGCGGCCGGCGAAATGGCAAGAGTGGATATCGTTCGGTGTGGGCACGGCGTTGATCGCGATCCCCGAGTTGCTGTGGTCGATAGCGGGCACTGCTACTGACACCAGCGAGTTCATCGGCATGCATTTTGGCTGGGACAAACGTGGCGATGATATTGTGTGGTTTTGGATAAAGAACACAGGCCTTACGATTCCTGCTGCCATTGGTGGGCTATACCTTTTGTGGTCGCACTGGAAAGCTGCACATCCGGCTGAAGCCGACGACGAGCATGAAAGCGCCGAACCAGCGCCGGCTCCAAAAAAAGTCAAAAAACAGAAAATCGCGCACGCTGCCGCCGCGACTCTTCCCAACGGAAAGACGCTGCTTTATTTCTATATACCCTTTGCGTTCATTTTTGTTCTCACTAATGTCGTAAAGCTCGCTCCGTGGGAATGGGACAATATCAAGGTCCTGATCTATTGGTTTGTCGGCTCGATACCGTTCATCGCCTATGCGGTAGCGTGGATATGGCAGCAGCGAGGCAATTTTTGGAAGGCAGCCGCAGTGCTTTGCCTGCTGGTATTGACATTTGCCGGAGCGGTTGACGTTTGGCGCGTTGCGTCGAGCCAGATAACGAACGGTGTTTTCAATATGGACTCCATGAAGCTCGCGGACGCCATCAAGAAAAAGACCGCACCGGGAGCGATGTTCCTTAACGGAGCGATCTATAACTCGACGGTGGTGCTTTCGGGCCGGCAATCTCTGATGCGATATCCGGGACATCTTTCATCGTATGGGATCAAATACCAAGATCGCGAGAGCGACGTTAAGAAGATCTATCAGGGATCACCTGAGGCGGATGCTTTGCTGGACAAGTATAAGATCCAATATATCGTCACGACGCCCGAGGAAGAGTATTATCTGGGTCAGAGCAATCTTAAGCTGAATTACGATTATTTGAAAAAGTTCCAGGTCATTGCCGAATTCGGCAAATATAAGTTGTATCAGGTGAAGAGCTAAAATCCGGACGGTTCGATCATTGGAAAATCGAACAGTTTTAATCTTTTCGCGTGAATAAAAGTTTATGAGTAAGAAACGGAAGAAGAAACCAGCCGGCGCTTTGCCGGCCGATCAAGTATCTGAGACAGATGAGGTTACGTCTGAGGGCTCAGAGGTGAGTTCTGAGAGCACAGGCCAAAAACCTGACGCGAAGGCCAAGAAAGCAAAAGCAGGCCGGGCTGAAGCGACGGTGCAGTACCCTGAAATAGAGCAGAAATGGCGCAACATGTCGGACAAGACATTTTTCCGCAGCGCGATCTGGATCACGGTATTTGCCGCGTTCCTGAGATATTTCATGCTCCTGCTAAGACCGGTCCATCACGACGAAGGCGTCAACGGCTGGATGCTGACCAATCTTCTCCGGGATAACAAGTATCAGTACGACCCGTCGAATTATCACGGCCCGACGATCTATTTCTTCGCGTACCCGCTGATGAAGATGTTCGGCCTGGTGACCTTACCGCTCCGGAGCCTGTCGTCATTATTTGGGCTGATGATGGTGGTCCTGGTGTTTTTCCTGAGACGCTATCTCGGCAACGTAGGGACTTTGCTGGCCGCTTTCTTTCTCGCGATCTCGCCGGGAATGGTCTTTATCTCGCGCTATTTTATTCACGAAATATTTTTCGTCTTTTTCCAGCTCAGTCTTGTCGTTGCGGCCGTCTATTTTATCGAAAAACGAAAGGCCGGCCCGATCGCTCAAGGGTGGCTATGGGTATTGCTTATAGTTTGTTTCATCCCCGGAGCATTGCTTGGAGGTAAGTATCTCGGCGGTGATAACGAGACGATGGTTTCGTCCCTGCGGTTCGTATTGTTCCTGGTCGACGTCGCGATCGTCTGGTGGGTGATGAAGTTCGTCACGGCGTGGGACGATGGGCGGCCGATCTATTTTCTGCTCGCCGCAGCTTCGCTTGCGATGATCTTTGCAACGAAGGAAACCGGTTTTGTTTCGGTCGGTACGATGGCCATCGCCATTCCCTGTGTATGGGTATGGGAAAAGATCGGTCCGGGCAAGACGGTGAGAAAGACGCTGCAGCGAAATGCGCTCATTGGAACCGCCGTAGCTGTAGCAGCAGGGTTGTATTACTACCAGACGATCCAGGACGGTTTTAAATATCTTTACACCGAGTTTTTGAACAACTCATACAGGCCGCAGACTCCGTTCCTTTTCTACGGGCTGATGGTGATCTTCGCTGTAACGCTTGTGTTGTGGTTGTTGTACGTTGCGACCCTGAAGACCGACAATTCGACCACGTTCGATCCGCCTCAGGAGCTGAGCTGGAAAAATTTTCGCGAAGGATTAGGCAATAACAAACATGCGGCGATGGTCATCGGCTCTGGGTTTATCTTTTTCTGGTACTTGAGTATCTTATTCTTCACGTCGTTTTTCGCGTATAAGGAAGGCTTTTTCTGGCGAGCGTTCGAGGCATACAACATCTGGACAAATACCGGAACAAAAGAGCACTCGCAAAACGGCACGTGGGCTTATTTCAAGTGGGGCTCGAAAGGTGAGAATGCGATCATCATCGGCTCGCTGATCGGATCGCTGATCGCGATGATCAAGAACAAGCATCGCTTTGCGACGTTTTGCGCAGCGTGGGCGGCCGGCGTTTTTGCTGCATATATGATCATTCCGTACAAGACGCCGTGGTGCGCGCTGAACTACGTGCTGCCGATGTGCCTGATCGCGGGATATGGGCTGCAGGAACTCATCTTGTCGAAGAACCGCCGCCTGAACATCATCGCGTATGTGTTCATCGTGGTCGGCACAGCGCTCCTTGGATACCAAACCTACGTGAGCAACTGGGTGCGTTATGACGACGACCAGATGCCATACGTTTACGCTCACACGCGGCGCGGCTTTGTCGATATGATCAACCAGATCAACTACTACGCCGAGAAGAGCGGTAAGGGTAAAGACGCGGTCATCGACATCACGTCGCCAGACTACTGGCCGATGACATGGTACGTTGTCGATTACAATCACGTCGGCTACCACGGCCGCGTTATCGATACACAAGCCGAGGTTGTCGTTACCAAGAAGAAGGACCAGGACACCGAAGCGTTAGCAAAATATTCCGACAAGTACAAATATATCGGTGAGTATCCGCTGCGGCCGGGCGTCGATATGAATCTGCTGGTAAGAAACGACATCGCCGATCCACCCTGCACTCCTGCCGATAATGTACAGGATGGTGTGCAAAAGGGTGGAGGGGTCGTGATCTATAACACCAACCACTGCACGCGGGAGATGAGCGTAATACCGACGATCCCGATGACACCTTAATATTGCAAACCCCGTAGTGCAAAGTGATAAAGCGTCGATGGTTAGATCCAGCGGCGCTTTTTTCTATTTCGACACCAGCGAAACAGTTTTGAAGACAGTTCCGTATAAACGGAACTATGATAAACCGCCTTCTGCTTCTGCTTATTATTTTGATGGGAATTGCGACAACGGGCCTTGCACAGGAACCATCCAGAAAGGGTTCTGCTTCGGAGCAGATCAAAGCCGTTCTTCAATATACGGCGCTAGGATGGAACACCGGCGATCTCTCTAAATATCTTTATGCCTATGTGCCCGAAGCCACCGAGATGCTGTCGACCGGCCCGGCGGGCGGCGTTGAAGCGATCGAAAAAACGATGAAGCAAGGCTTCTGGAAAACCGGCCGGCCGATCCAGCAACTACGCTATGAACATTTAGTCGTCCGGATGCTCGGCAAGGACAACGCGCTCGTTACCGGCCAGTTCATTTTGTCCGGCGGTGACAAGCCTGATCGCACGGGTTGGTTTACGACCGTCTGGACGAAAACAAAAGGAGGTTGGAGAATGATCCACGATCATTCCTGATCTGTTAAAAATTTTTTGAGGAAAGAGAGAATCGCGAGTTACTGTCGAGTGCCACCGCCCGTACCCTGTCCGTTCTGAGGCGGCCGAACAGACATATTCCGACCCGTGCCGCGAAAGAGCGGCGTGAATATCCATTTCGAGTGATTTTCGATGCCGTAGTAGGCGATTATCGATTTGTCTTTATTCTGGCTCGCGACACCAATGAACGGAGTATTGTCGGTCACAAAATCGATCTCCGTATCGTCGGCAAGCTGCGAGTCGGCTTCGTTTTGAGTATTGATCGAATTGACCACTACTAGCCCATAGCGGTCCAGCGCTGGGCTGGGATTTGTTGGTAAGAAACCGCCGTTGTAATCCACGATCTTCTTTGCGAACGGCCCGAGCGTTTGAACGTCTGCCTTGATGAGACGCCATTTGCCGTCCTCGGAAAGCGGGTCGATAGCGGCAGAGGCGCGAAGTATCTGGCGTTTCTTTGTGCCGAACGGCAATCCTTGTTTCAGATCGTCCATCGAATTCGGCAGTTTATTCCCACCATAGAATTCGACATACTGGCGAATCGCTTCGGCGACCTCTTCGCCGCGGGCGATCGTCTCGGCTTCCCGTTCACGCTGGACCTGCTGGAAAATGCTGGGAGCAACGGCGAGCAGGCCGATCGCCATGACGACCATGATGCCCATGACGGCAAAAAGGGTCATTCCGCTTTCAGACACTCGATCACTATCCGTCGCCTTCATCGTCAACGTCTTCCTTTTCCTTTTGTTTTTGCTGCTCGAGCTTTCGCTGCTGTCCAGGATCGAACTGCTGTATGTTATTCGGTATTCCCGGTATCGCCTGCGGCGGAACAAACCCGGGCGGATACGTCGGAACGCCGGGCTCCGACTCAGTGCCGCGGCCCGGAGGCATGCTGCCGGTTAAAATTCCCTTGGTGATCGGAACGGGATGCTTGAACGGCAGGCTAATATCCTGAAATATCACCTTAGAGGGCGAAATATCGATAAGCCGAAAACGTCCGCCGACCACATCGTTAAGACGTGCGCTGTATGGAGGACCTTTCTCGGTGTCCTGGAAATACGCAGTATCGTTATTGTACCGTTTGCGGCCCATCATACCGATGTAGAGCATCGTCGGCTTTGGCGGAGCAATGACCGTTAGCATCGCCTGGTTCGAGTACAATTTGCCGTCCGGCGTCTGGACGATTATCTGCCGCGGGCCCTCGGTCGAAATTAGTTTTGACGCAACCTCACCGATGAGATGCTGCGCGGTGATAAATCTCGTTGGTATTTCGGCCTGATTGAAATAGATATGAGAATCGGGTGTAAACTTGTCACCTCGGATCTCCAGACGAAATGCGTTTTCGCCCGCGTAGATCGACTGTGGATTTGCCGCCGTTAGCAGAATCGGAGGCGGTGGTGGTGGCGGCGCTGTTTTTATCGGCGATGGTGATGGTATCGGCGACACACAAGACGGCCTTGGATCGGCCGGGCCACACGGCTTAGGCGGTTCGTAAAAGGCAAATATGTTGCGTCCCGGTTCCGGAGCAGAAACCGTTCCCGGATAAACAACCGCGGTCGTCTGATAGACGAAATCCTGTTCCGACCTTGTCGGCAATTCTGCATTGGTCTTATTTGCCGAAGGAGCTGCGGTCGGTTTTGGCGTCACGTTTACCTTCACGGTTGCGGACGCCGTTCCGCCCGATGACCGGCCGAACGCTAGATAAAGCGCTACGAGAGCGACAAGACCGAGCACGCCGGCGGCGATGATCTTTTTCTTTTCCGATTTTGTTTTGCCTTCTAAAGACGCGATTCTCATTACTACTGCTCTATCGACACTGACATCGGCGCAAAATTAGGCCGGCGGAAATATGCTGCCATTTCGAGATGGAGGGCGACGGTCTCGCCGTGAGCTTTGCCCTTGTCTTCGTTCGATTGCGGTTGCCGGACCGCAGTAAGAGCCGGATTTCCCGCCGGCTGAACAAACGCTTTACCGCCAGGGGCTGGGCCGACAGGATTCACGCTGGCCTGCGTCGGATTTACGACGTCCGTTTCTTTTTTCGTCGTGTCGTCGGACGGAACAAGCTCCACGGAGCTAATGATCAAAAACTCGTGCCCGGTCTCGATCTCGCGAATAAACCGGCGCAGATTTTGATAACTGCCCTCGACCGTGGTCGTCACATAAACGCCCGGATACAGGCTCCTGTATTTCTCGCGGCCCTTTTCCTCTTCGGCCTGCTTAGTTGGATCAATGTCCGCATTGTCGAGCGGAGCGTAGTCCGGCCCCGTCGTATTTACAAGGCCATAAGCCTTTATCAGCCCGTTCAATCGCTGATAAAGCGCCGTCTGCCCGTAGGTCTGAGCCTGCAAAAAACGCGTTTCAAAATCGTCGACGCTGCCCACTATTTTCGAGACCTGCTCGTCAGTGCTCGTCATCTCGCCGTATCTCGTATTTGCCGAAACAAGTTCGGCGTCGAGGCGGTCTGCTTCTGCCTTGTTCCTAGCCAGCTCGCGGTTTGAAGGCACTACCCAAAAGAAATAAAGAATAAGCGCCATCGCCATTGCGAGTGCACCCGCCGCTACGGCACCGATCTCCAGCGGACCCCACATGCCGGCGTAAACCTTTCGCGGACGATTCGGCGGAATTACAAGAGGAATTTCCTCAATAATTACGGCTGTTTCGGGCGACGCATCTGTCACATTCAGTTTTGGATCAAGTTCGGCCATTACTGCATGCCTCCTTGTGCGATGTCCGTCGCCGGTGCGACCGCATAGCCGTAAGCAGGCGTGTATATCAGCCTGAAAGTATATTCCGTAAATGTCACACGCTCGTTCTTTTGCAGGTCCTGACTCCGCAGCGTCGCCTGAAAAAGCCCCGAATTGTTCATTGTCTGTATCATCGACATTACCGACGGATAATCCTTGCTGAGCACGGCGAAATCGAGGTCGGCCTTTATACGATCGCCGTCCTGATAGATGCTATTGACCGCGATGCGCGAAGCGCTAACGCTCGCCGGCAAGATCGATTCGAGATCCGCAAAAAGCCGCGACCAGCCGAAAGTCTTATTCGCCACAAGCTTATGCGAAGCCGTCAGCATTGCCTTCTGCTCGGGGCTGAGAGCCTGATGGACCTTTTCGCCTTCGCCCTTGAGCCTTGCGATCTCCGCCTGGCGCTCGTTGATCGCTTTGACGAGAAGCTCATTTTCATGCGTGTTTTGATTGAGCTTCGTGAGGCAGATAACGCCTACAAAAAAGCTCAAAACCAGCAGCAAAGCGGCCCCAAGATACGGAAGCAACCGGTTCCGAAACGGATTAGTCGAGAGATTTAACTTTGTTATCACAGTACTACCTAAAACTAAAACTTCGAGCTTAGATGCAAAATTTGCCCCCTGGATGCAAAAAATACCTGCAAAAATGACAAATTATGATTCTAACACGAAAAACCTATGCCTCTCACGCTAAAAATCAGCAAATTGTTGCAAAATCTATGCAGAAGCCGCACTATCCTTAACGGCACTTTTGCGTTCCTGAGGACGCTCACGAGTTTCATGCCTTATCAGTGATGTTCAACCCCGGCTGCCTTGGCGGGATGGTCGGAACGGTCGGCACGTTGCGGAAGCCCGCACGTACGTAAGGGCTTTTTAACGCTCAGGATCGGACAATCCCATCCTCTCTCCAACGATCCACATCATCGCCGTTAAGATCTCCTAGCCGTTATCGCCGTCAACGGCTGTTTATTTTAGGTTTTTGATCAGACTCCGTAGGAAAGCTGGATCTGTCCATCCGTTACGGTCGTCATCCGATCGTCTTCGTTAAACATGATCCGTTCAAAACTCAGCGGCGAAACCGAGCCCGGCGCGCCGACTGCCGTGAATCTGAGATTCAACAGGACTCCATCGTCAACGATCGGCATGGCTCCGTAAACAACAACTCGCAACACACCCGGCTCGGTCACATTGGTCACAACCGACAGTCCACGACTCACAGTTCCTTTTACATATGCCACCTCCGCATGGGGCTGAATCACTGTAGGATCATACCTGAGGTCAAATTCATATGAGATCGCACCCCTTTCCGCCACATCCTGAACATTCACCGGCACAATGATCTCTTTGCCCCCAGATGATTCGATGTTCGGCAGGTAAACGGCGATATTTTCTTCCGGCTCACCTTTCAAAATAGGACGCCGACTATCAATCGGCCGCGCTCCTGTGTTAGTCCAATTCCCTGAGACTTCACCCATCAGCAATGCCGAATAGTCTTCGGCTGAGATGTTTGTCGTCACCGAAGGATATGGCCTGTTAACCGGCACAAATCTCCAGTTTCCCGTCGACCCGGAGCCGGGAACGGCCGCCACATAGCGTGCAAGCTGCCCTGCATCAAAGGATGAGAGCGTTCCGTTTCCGCTTACGTCAGCAACCAGAAACTGGTTGCCGGTTAATGTAATGATCCCGGCGACGTGCTGCGCGATCTTGGCGGCATCGAACGAGGTTATTGAACCGTTTATCGCGCCTGTTTTTGACGGTATGACGGTGTATGCGCCGCTTCCAAATCCCGACAGCGCGTATTGCCCGGCATTCGGCCCGGGTGGAGCAGTTGTTGTGGACACACTTGGCGAACCTGTACCGGTCACGGTCACGTTTGAGATAAACCGCTGCGCCGGAGCACCAACGGCATTGCCGTATGTTATCGTTCCGTCAACAACGAAGCCGGAACAATTACGTAACAATACGGAAATATTTTCTGAATTTGTATTGGCTGTCACAAAATCCTGTTTTCCATCGCCGTTGAAATCGCCAAGAGCGATTGCGATCGGAACATCGCCGACATTCACGTTTGACGGAGCACCAAAATTACCAGCTCCATCACCAAGCAAGACCGAAACGAGGCCTACGAAGGTCTGAGTGACGACCGCAAGGTCTTGCTTTCCATCACCATTGAAATCACCCGCAGTAAGTGAACCCGGATCCTGACCGGCCGTAAAATTGGTCGCCGCGCCAAATCCGCCTGCGCCGTCCCCGAGAAAGATCGAAACATTGCCCGACGTAGTATTTGAAACGGCAAGATCTTGTTTGCTGTCACCGTTAAAATCACTTACTACCACGCCACCGGCCCCATTGCCTCGACCCAAAGTGGTTGGATTGCTAAAACCGCCGGTCCCATTACCGAGCAAGATCGACACCTTGCCGACATTTTGGCTGTCGACATTGGTAACCACGAGATCCTGCTTACCATCGCGATTGAAATCACCCTTGGATATCTCCCAAGGCCCTTCGCCCACGCCGAACGTGGAAACGGGGCCGAAGCCCCCTGTTCCATTTCCTAAAGCAACCGATATGTTGTTTGAAAAAGAAGTGGAAACGGCAATGTCTTGCTTGCCGTCACCATTGAAATCTCCGACAACAAAAAAGTAAGGGGCTCCGCCGATAGGGGCACCACCTGCAAAACTAAAACTGCCCATTCCGTTTCCCAGGTAAACAAGAACATCCGCATGATTTGCGCGAAGAATGGAGATATCGGGTTTGCCGTCCCCATTAAAATCGGCGGCGCTGACAAAAACGGCCTGATCTGCAAAAGCAAATGGCGACGGGGCAGGGACGAATCCACCATCGCCATTTCCCAGGAAAATTGAAATAGCGTTGTCGAATGCAAAATTCGCGACAAGCAGGTCCTGCTTTCCATCCAGATTGAAATCAGCAATAGCTATAGACTGAGGAGCATTCGCTGTGGTGAGGTTCACCGCCGGTGCAAAACTGACTGGATTGCAGGTCAGGGGTGTCGTCACCGTTAGAAGAAACGAGTCGGTCGTGCTACCGCCGCCACTGTCGACAGCCATTGTCCTTATCGTGTATACGTCCGCAGGGTAAGCGTTCGTTATACGCATCATCCCCGTCAACGGATTGCCCTCCAGCTGACCTTTAAAGTCGGTCGATGACGAGACGGTCAACCTCGTTACGTTAACTGGCGGCGCTGCGGGTGCGACCGTTGTGTTGGTGCTAAGGCTGGCTGAAACGTTTGAATAATTGCCGGAAGGCGTAGCGGTACTTGTTGCGGTCGCACTCGGTGTATATGTCGGAGTAAACGTCGCTGATGCCGTAGCTGTCGGAGTATTTGTGGCCGTTCGCGTCGGTGTATTTGTCCTGGTTGCTGTCGCTGTACCAGTTTGCGTGGGTGTGGTACAGCCAGCAGCGCCGTAACGCACCACTGCAAAATCACTATTTGATCCGTTATCACTGTATCCGGCCGTGACTATCTTTCCGTCAAGCTGTACCGCAACCGAGAAGGCATAATCGTGCGAATTTAGAACCGACGTGGTAACTTTCCCGTCGCCATCGAACGTTGTATCGAGCGAGCCGTTTGCGTTATAACGCACCAGCGCAATGTCATAGTTTGTTCCGTTGTTACTGGATCCCGTCGCAACGATCTTTCCGTCCGGCTGAAGCGTCATCGAGCGGCCATAGTCGCGCCCAGCCAGAACCGGCGTTATAACCTTCCCGTCGCTGTCGAAGGTCGTGTCGAGCGAGCCGTCTGTGTTATAACGCACCAGCGCAAAATCCGTATTTGATGGGTTTTCAGTGTATCCAAACTCGAGGATCTTTCCGTCGGGCTGTATAGCGACCGATGACACAACATCGTCCCACTTTGAATCCATAACGGGCGTCGTAACTTTGCCATCGCCGTCCAAAGTGGTATCGAGCGAGCCGTTTGCGTTATAACGCACCAGCGCAAAATCTGTCCAATTATCCCCGTTGTCGGTGATTCCTCCCGCGACGATCTTTCCGTCAGGCTGTATGGCGACCGACCAAGCTGAATCGTGCGAATTTAGAACGGGCGTTGTAACCTTTCCGTCGCCGTCGAACGTGGTATCGAGTGAGCCGTCTGCGTTATAACGCACCAGTGCAAAATCACTATTTGACCCGTTGGAACTATATCCCGCCGCAACGATCTTTCCGTCAGGCTGTATTACGACCGAGCGGGCAGAATCGCCTGAGCTCAGAACGGGCGTTATGACCTTCCCGTCACCGTCGAATGAGAGATCGAGCGAACCGTCTGCGTTATAACGTGCCAGCGCAATATCGTAGGTTGTTCCGTTCAAGGTGTGCCCGGCCGCGACAATCCTTCCGTCAGCCTGTATCGCGACCGAGTATGCATTATCATGCGAATCCAGAATGGGCGTTGTAACCTTTCCGTCGCCGTCGAACGTGGTATCGAGTGAGCCGTCTGCGTTATAACGCACCAGCGCGAAATCACCATTTGACCCGTTATCACTGTATCCTACCGCGACGATCTTACCGTCAGGCTGTATCGCCACCGCAAGGGCATAATCGTGCGAATTTAGAACCGGCGTGGTAACTTTGCCGTCACTGTCGAAGGAGGGATCGAGACTCCCCGCTGAGTAGCAAGGTGTTGCCGTGGGGCTATTCATTGGTGTATCTGTCGGCGTATCCGTTCCCGCAGATGGAGAGACGGATCCATAAAAATAAAGAGGATGGACCGCAGTAGTGGAGGCATTCGCAAAATAGATGAAAACCGCTAAGACGATGGCCGCGCAGCAACAGACTGTCAAACGAAAAGATGGGCGAATTGACATAGGAATTTGTTCTGAACCGCCAGTTTATTACCTGCGTTGTGGAGAATTATAACCCCATTTGCCCTATTGTCAATCGAAAAGCAAAAGGACGTCCGGCCCATTGAGTTGCTCATAAGCGGCGCGGCTGGCGAAGGGGCCGATCTCGTTGCTGATGAAGATCGAGAACGACCGATCAGCAGTCGCGTTCTCTAAAACAATTTTACTCGACCCTCTGTTGTTACTATCGGCTCGCCTTCGTTGAGCATTATTCGTTCGAGAACGAGCGGAGAGATCGAACCGGCGGAACCGACAGTGGTGAATCGCAGATTCAAAAGAACTCCGTCATGCTGGATCGGCATTGGGCCGTAAACAACAACCCTCACGAGGCCTGGCTCGGTTACATTTGTCACAACTGAAAGTCCGCGACTTGCAGTGCCATTCAAGTGGGCCACATCGACGAACGGTTGTAAGACGTTTGGATTATATTTCAACTCGAATTCATACGAGATCACATTCTTTTTCGCTAATCCGCGCGCATTCACGGGGATCACGATGTTTCTGCCCACAGATGATCGCAAGTTCGGCAGCTCGACGGCTATTCCCTCAGGTCCGCCGTTCGCGGCATATGGCCGACTGTGAAACGGCCGCGCTCCTGAATTGGTCCAGTTTCCCGAGACCTCGCCCATTAACAGCGCAGTGTAATCCTGGCCTGTGATATTGGTTGTAATATCCGAATAAATTCTATTTGGCGGTTGAAAGACCCACCTTCCCGTCAAACCCGAATCAGGCTGCCCGATAACATAACGGGCGATCAGCGCTGCGTCGAACGAGGTCACGCCTCCGCTGCCGCTCGCGTCCGCTACCGTCAACTGAGCTCCGGTCAAGATGTTCACCCCTGCAACATGCTGAGCGACCTTGGCCGCGTCAAACGAAGTAATGCCGTTAACGTCGGTCTTTGACGGAGAGACTACGTAGGTACCTGGAACAAGAAATCCCGATAGCGAGTAATCACCACTTGGAAAAACAGTTGAAGTAAAAAGATTAGACGGCCCTGTAGCGCTGAACGTCACATTTGAAACAGGACGCGGGGGCGGCCCGGTGATGTCATTTCCGTAAGTGACGGTTCCGCTGACGACGCCTATCGGTGCTTCGGTCCGCTTGTAGTAGATCTCGTAATTGCGATTGTAAGTGGGGCCATTGTCGCGGGCGTCCGTCCACGCAACATGCACGCTTGAACCGGACACGACAACGGACGGATCGGTAGAACGTGCCGTATCGTTTGTCAGCCGGACGTCGGAGCCCCAGGTTGCACCGCGGTCGGCAGATTGATTGTAATAGATCTCGGTGTTTCCATCCCGCTCGTCGAACCAAACCAGGTGTACGCTGGCGCCGGCCACGACGACAGACGGATAATTCGAAACGGCCGCATTGTTCGTGATCCGCTTATCCGCGCCCCAGTTCAACCCTTCGTTGGCGGAGTGCTTGTCATAGATCTCCAGATTAGCGTCGCGCTGATCGAACCACGCGACGTTCACATCCGAGCCGGCCGCCGCGACTGACGGGGAAAACGAATTAGCCGCATTGTTCGTCAGCCGGGTATCGGCGCTCCACGAAGCGCCTCCGTCCGTCGATCGCTTGTAATAGACCTCTCCGTTGCCGTCCCGATGCTCCTCCCAAACCACGTGAACAAGATCTCCAACCGCGGCGACAGCCGAGTATATGGAAGACGAAGAATTATTCGTCAGCCGTATATCCGGGCTCCACGTCGAGCCTCCATCGATCGAACGCTTGTAGTAGATCTCGTTGTTCCCATCCCTCTGATCGAACCACGTAACGTGGACCACACCGCCTGACACGGCCACCGATGGAGAAAACGAATTAGCCGCGTTCGTCGTCAGACGTGTGTCCGCTCCCCAGCTTGCTCCGGCGTCGGTCGATCGCTTGTAGTAAATTTCCGCGTTACCGTCGCGATATTCCTCCCACACCACATGCACGGCTTGTCCCGCTGCCGCGATCGCCGCAAAGTGTGAGATCGCGGCATTATTCGTCAGCCGAACGTCGCCGCTCCAGCTCGTGCCGCCATCAATCGAACGCTTGTAGTAGATCTCCCTGTTGCCATCGCGGTCGTCAAAGAAGATCAGGTGAAGAGCCTCCTCGCCCGCTCCCGTTAAGCCGGCCGCAACACACGTCGCGTTGTTAAGCGAAGTAGAAGAAAACTCCGGATCAAACGTAAGCCTCGCATCCGCCTCCCACTGCGGCATTTCGGCAAAAACAATACCCGCAAATCCAAAGATCAAAACGGCGATCGTTACCGCGACATTTGCCAAACGAAAATAGTGTTTGAATCTAGCCATCGCAAAAATCTCCGAAGGCAAATTGTTTTACTGTGAGTCAGCCACCACGTAAGAAAGCTCGATCTGGCCGTCGAGACTCGTAGTCATCGGATCGCCCTCATTGAAGACCATTCTCTCCCAAGTGAGCCGTGATATCGAGCCGACCTGTCCGATCGCGATGAACCTGAGGTTCAACAGAACTCCGTTCGACGCGATCGGCATCGAGCCGTACACGACGACACGCAGCAAGCCGGGCTGTTGTGCATTCACAACAACACTGAGACCGCGGCTAACGGTTCCCTTAAGAAGAGCAACGTCCGCTACGGGCTGAATGACCGTGGGATCGTATCTTAGGTCGAAGTCGTAAGAGATAATTCCCTTATCAGCCGCTCGCTGGACCGTGATCGGGATCGTCAATTCGCTGCCCGGAATGACAACGCTGTGAGGCGCGGAAACAGCAGCGCTTCTTTCCGGCCCGACCGCCATGCGGAACGGCGAAGGATCGCCCCAGTTACCCGAAACGTCGCCCATCAACAGGGCCGAATAGTCGTCCGTGATGTTCGAAGTTATGTTCGAGTGGATGTTGCTCGTTGGGCTGAATATCCAGGAACCGCTCGAGCCCGTAGGTGCACCGAGCGCCGCTGCGTAGCGTGCGATCAGTGCCGCGTCATACGACGAGATTCCGCCCACGCCGCTCGGATCCGCGACCGTTTGCTGGGCAGGCGTAAAACTCGTATTGCCGGTTAGATAAGACGCGATGAGGGCCGCATCATAGCCGAGGACCGCGCCATTCTGCCCGCCGGACTTCGACGGCGTGATCGTGTACGAGCCCGAACCAAAACCGGTCAGTGAATACGTCCCCGAAGCCGTCGTCGTATCTGACAACGGCGGCAAACCCGCGGCACTGATCAAAACACCGGGCACGCCGCGAGGATTTGTCCCCGTCACCGGATTGCCGTATGTCACTGTTCCGCTAACGATCGCAGCCGGAGTCGACGTTGCCGTTGCGGTTGCCGTGTTCGTCGCTGTCAGTGTGTTCGTAGCCGTCGGTTTATCTAAGAATGATCCCGTGGCGAAAGGGGAAAGGGAAAATACGATCTGATTCACCGTACAGATCCCCGCGTACCAGGTTGCGGCCGGGAAGTTCGTATCGCTTGTCCAAGTCATGGTTCCGCTGTCGTAGTGCAGTGAAACCATCGGAGGTGGACCTTCGCAGTCGAACTGAGTGCTCGGAACCATAAATGTTATGTCGATCTCGCCGGCATAAACTGCCGTCGTGTGAACTTCGTACACCGTGCCGTTCAGCGCAAATTGATTTGGCAAGGTCGGATATTGGCCCGGACCGAGCGGATAAGCAACGGTTTGTCCCGCCTGGGTCACCTCTTCGAAGTAAAGGGAAACGCCGTTCGTCTCAACGGTAAGGCCAAATCCCTGAGGAGTATTTTGGGATGCTTGACACATTCCACCATTCCCGGCCTGGTAAATGGTTTGGATCTCGCCGGACGCTAATGCGAGGTCAAATATCTGCACTTCATCGATAAGGCCGTCGAAGAAATTGCTGGCCGCCCAATTTGCCCGTCCGATCGCAAACGCAGTCGTGCTCGAAGAGAAGGTTGCCGTTCCCGACGCATCTTGAACTCCGTTTATGTAGATCCGGGCCGTTGTTGTGGTGCTGTCGAAACTTGCCGCGAGATGCACAAACGAATTGACAGGTATTGCCGTGCTTGCGACGAGGGTGGTCGTGCCTCCGATCGGATCAGACAGAGAGAAGACCGGTTTCAGATCGGTCCCGACTCCGAGATACCAACCTGTATCAGTGCCGTTATGCTTGCTTAGGACGATTGCCGTAGTTGTAGGCGCGGCGTTTGATCTTACCCAGGCGTCCACCGTAACGTCCGGCGTATCGATTGCCGAATGGTTGGGTGCGGAAATATATTGCGTCGTTCCGTCAAGGTCAAATGCGGTGCCGACCCTCCCGGCCGGAAATGTTTGCGAACTGCCTTGTGCGGTTCCGTTTATGTTGTTACCTGATGAGTCCGATGCATCGCCTTCAGCCCTCCACCATCCGGCCAGGCCCAAAAGCCGCGTCGCACAAGGCCGCACGCCGTTCTGGAAATCTCTCGTTTCATTCATTCCCAGATCGAAAACGGACTTTGAGGCGGGGTCAAATGTATAGCCGGCCTTGGAAACAGTCACGGTGTAATCACCGTCTTCATAAGCTGTAAACGAATAATTGCCATTCGCATCAGTAGTCGTAAAGCCCCCATGCGAACCCGTTAACGAAACGGTTGCACCAGGCAGATTCGCTCCATCGGCCTGAACGTTGCCGCTGATCGTATATTCAAGCGGCCTCCGGACACTTCCGTTCGTCACGGTTGTCAATGAAGGCGTTCCCTCATTGAATAGGAATGCCGGATGGATAGCGCCCGTAAGCGGATCCAGGTAATCCTGGAAGCTCAACGCCGTCGATTGGCTGGGCGCCAACCCGCTGACATTGAATTTCAGATTTATAAGGACTGCGGACCCGGACACATTCATCTCCGCCGCCGAGCCATACGAGACTATAAGCTGTCCCGAGTTGTTGGAATTATATCCGGCTCCGACCACGGCAAAAGGGCTGCTCAACGTTCCCGTCGTATCGATGGCAGGTGATGCCGGCGTCAGGTAATTAGGATCGTAAGTTACCTGAAAATCATACGAAACTATTCCGAGACCCGCCGTGTTTCCGACCGTCACCGGGATCGTAACGGTTCCCGGCGTGGCGTCAATTGAAGGCAACGATACACTCGTAGAGCCTACGCCGGCGGTGATGATCGGTGCGGTTCCGGAAACATCACCAATGATTCCTATAAATGCGCCGCAAGGTGCGCTTGAACCCGGCTGGCCGGTCAACCCGTAGCCGCCTGGAGTCCCTAACACCCATCTGGCGATCAAGGCGTCATCAAACGAGTTCACAAGACAGTTTCCACTGACATCAGCCGAGGAGAGCTGATCGCTGGAAAGAGTTGTGAGGCCCGTGACATACAGCGCGACCTGCAACACGTCGAATGAGGTTATGGCCGGTATCGTAGTCGTCCTAGCCGGCTCCGTCGAACTGGATTCACGCTCCGAACTCGAATAAAACATCGAAGCAACCGCCGGTGTCAAACAGAGGGCAGTAATAAGAACGAACAATAAAACCGGACTAAAAGAACGGAGGAGCCATGATGGAGGCGTGTGCGGCATAGACCTATCTCCTTTGTGTTTTTTTGAGGTACACAATTCACGCTCGTCAGAAGAACCTTTGAAGGTCTTTAAAGAGCAAAGAAGATTGGTCTGGTCACGTAAATTTGTCTGACAGTATAAGTCCGGCCGGCCGCTAGTTGCAAGCAAAGAGGCCGACAAATCTTGCCGGCCTCTTGCGAATCGCTTCGCCGTCCTCGGAGATAAGACGGCTTTCCATAAAGAATTACGGGCTGGAGCTTTGGACTAATCAGTCACTGCGTAAGACAACTCGATCTGGCCGTCCATGGTCGAGACCACCGGGTCGCCTTCATTAAACATGATCCGTTCAAAACTCAGCGGCGAAACCGAGCCCGGCGCACCGACCGCCGTGAACTTCAGATTCAACAATACGCCATCGCTATCGATCGGCATCGCTCCGTAAACAACGACTCTCAGCAGGCCGGACTCTTTTGCATTTACAACAGCCATCAGTCCGCGGCTGATCGTGTCTTTGAGGACGACAGCATCGGTCTGCGGCTGGATGACAGAAGGATTGTATCTGAGATCGAACTCATACGAGATCACACCTCTATCCGCAACGCCATGAACATTGACGGGCACAACTATCTCCTTCTCCGCCGAAATCACCGCCTTCGGCAAATCAACGGTGATCTTTCCGTTCTCACTGCCAACATACTCCCCACTGTCAACTGTCTCCTGTCCACTGTTCACTGTTCTCGCCGGCCTTGCCCCCGTGTTCATCCAGTTTCCGGAGACCTCGCCCATAAGCAGAGCCGTGTAATCTTGCCCCGCGATCGTATTAGTAACAGAAGCGTAATTGTTGCTCACAGGAGTAAATCTCCAGGTTCCCGCCGCTCCGATCCCAGGCGGAGTGTAGGGCGGCCCTGCGACGAATTTTGCGATCATTCCGGCGTCAAAAGACGTAACTGAGCCGTTGCCGCTGACGTCGGCAACTATCAATTGAGTCGCGTTGAGCTGCGGATTCGGCGGTCCGGCAACGTGCAGTGCGATCCTTCCTGCGTCGAACGAGCTGATCGCTCCGTTCACGCCGCCGGTCTTTGAAGGCGTGACCGTATAAGCTCCCGACCCAAATCCGGTCAGCGAATATTGCCCGGCGGTCGCGCCCGGAGCGCCGGTCGTTGTGAAAATGGTAGGCTTGCCTTCCCCGGTGAGCGTCACGTTCGAAACAAAACGCGGTGTCGGCGCGCCGCCCGGATTTCCATACGTTATGGTTCCGCTGATCGAAGCAGGGGCACATGGCGCCAAGTTATACCGGACCAGAGCGAAGTCACTGTTCGTGGCGGTGAAGCTCTCCCCCGCGACTACCAACTTGCCGTCGGACTGGAGAGCGATTGAATACGCCGACTCGCCGCCGCTGCCGATCGACGTGATCACCTTGCCGGTGGAATTGAATGTGTTATCCAGTGTTCCGCTGGTGTTGTATCGAACGAGTGCGACATCTCCAACCTTGCCGTCGGAGGCGAAGCCGGCGGCAAGTATGCGGCCATCGGGCTGCAGTGCTACCGCATAAGCAAAGTCCGAGGCTCGTCCCAACGGGCGTTATTACTATTCCGGTTCCGTTGAACCCTGTATCGAGCGTTCCGTCCGCGTTATAACGAACAAGCCCAAAGTCAAAATTTGAACCATTATCACTCTGCCCGACAGCGACGATTTTGCCGTCGGATTGTATCGCCAGTGCGTTTGCAGCGTCGGCAAGCGGCCCAACCGGTGTGGTGACTTTGCCAGTCCCGTTGAAACTGGTGTCGAGCGAGCCGTCCGTATTGTAGCGGGCCACTGCAAAGTCATTGCTTGACCCGACAAAACTGAATCCCGCGGCTACGATCTTGCCGTCTGATTGGAGAGCGACGGAATACGCCTGGTCGTTGGCGCTTCCAAAAGCCGTGAACACTTTTCCCGTGCCATTAAAAGACGTGTCGAGCGAGCCGTTCGCGTTGTATCGAACAATGGCGAAATCGACATCGAATCCGTTGCTGCTGGAACCGGCGACGATGATCTTGCCGTCGGGTTGGAGTGCCACGGCGAAAGGAATATCATTGCCGAACCGAACCGGAGTTAATACCGTCCCCGTTCCGTTAAAAGTCCCGTCCAACTGCCCGTCGAGGTTGAAACGAGCTACCGCAAAGTCAGTGGTAGCCTCAGAGGCGAAACCCGCAGCAATGATCTTGCCGTCGGGCTGGAGCGTCATCGCAGTAGCACCGGCGTCGCTTGTTCCGATGGGCGCTAAGACCCTTCCGTTCCCGTTTAACGAAATATCCAGCGAGCCGTTCGGGTTATATCGTGCGATGGCAAAAACCCCTCTTGTCCCGCTAATGCCGTTACCGGCCACAACTATCCTGCCGTCCGGCATCACCGCAACCGAACGCGCGCCGTCGTCGCCGCTTCCCAGCGGAGTTGTAACTATTCCCGTCCCGTTAAACGACGCGTCAAGCGTCCCCGGGCCACAAGGCGTTCCAGTCGCCGTTGCGGTCGGTGTATTTGTAGGTGTCGTAGCAGGCGTATTAGTGGCTGTATTAGTCGGCGTTGCCGTGGCAGTTAAAGTCGCCGTTGTTGTCGCAGTAGGTGCCGGGTTGCAATTCAGCCTGAAGTTGCTGTTGCTCTCGGCGCCCGCATTCGAGATTCCGCCGACGATGTGAAGGAACTGCGCGCGTGCTGCAGCCCGCATGCGGCCTCGCGGGCTCGGCAAACTCGGCAGGCTTACCCACGAGTTCGAAGAATAATCCCAAATGATACCGGAGAAGGATATATTCGTCACCGAGGTGCCATTGACATATCCGCCGATCAACACACCCGATCCGGCATAAGCCGCTGAAGCCGCGCCCCATCGCGTGGCGGGCAGGTCGGCAATAGTGGCGTCGTCCCAAGTGTCACTAACCGGATCGTAGCGATAGGTCTTAGATTGTGGTGAGCCGGCCACGGTTCCACCGGCTCCATAAATAAAATTTCCTTGACCGAACGCGCCGAGCCAGCTCGTAGCCGCAGGATAACTTGCGCGCGGCGTCCATGTGTTCGAAGCAATGTCATACACCTCATGCGCATTTGTCGAATCGAATTCCGGGCCGGTTCCGGCGAACTTATATATCTTGCCGTTGTAAAGAACGGCGCCATGGCCCCACGACGCGACGGAAAAAGGAGCGAGCGTAGTATAATTATCCGTTGCGACGTTATACCTCCAGACATTAGTCTCGCCCGTCGCTCCCAATGATCCGCCAAGAATAAAAATGTTCGTCCCGTCACTCACCGCGGCCGCAAAAGCGCGCGATTGCGGCAGCGACGCTATGGGTGTCCAAACGGAGCCATCGTATTTATACGACGTGCCAATCACCGTGCCGGAACTTTGTCCGCCAAACGAATATAAATTGGAGCCGACAGTCGCTAGAGCTTCACCATTTACGGTAATCGGATATCCCGTGTCGCTCCCCATACCGCACACGAGCGGAGGTGTCTGTGTCGCGGTCGGTGTTGCGGACGGAATAGTCGTTGGTGTGGTTGTCGGCGTATTTGTTGCAGTATTTGTCGGCGTTGACGCCGTTCCGGTTCCCGTCAATGCCGCGCTGGTGCCGCTCGTTACGTTCAGCACTGCCGACTTCGCTCCTGGTGTGGCCGGATTGAATCTCACGCCCAAGTTGCAAGTTGCCCCAGCATTCAGTGTAGCGCCACAATTCATGGAAACAGTGGCATCCCTCGAGAAACTCGTTGGGTCAGTGCCGGAGATCGAAATTGCCATCGTGACAGCGGAACCCCCGTTATTTTGGACCGTGAAGGTGAATGTAGCCGAATTTGTCCCCACCCCCACCGAACCATAATCGTGCATGCCGGGCGTGATGCTCACCGCCGGCGTTGCCGTCGGCGTACTTGTCGGGGTATTTGTCGCCGTAGCCATTATCCCCAGACCTGTCAGGCTCGCGGTGGGGCTTCCGCCGCTCCCACTCATTGCGTTAAGAGTCGCCATCTTGGAACCCGTTGTGGCGGGATTGAATCTTACGTCCAGCGTACAGACCGTCGCGGCACTTAGCGTCGGACCGCAATTGTTGTTCATGATCGCGAAGCTGGCAGAATCGGTCCCCGAAATAAAGTACTCGATGCCGGACACCGTGATCACTCCGTTATTGTGGACGGTGAAAGTGAATGGAGTCGAATTTGACCCCGCAGCCACCGACCCATAGTCGTGCGAACTTGGTGTAATTGAAAGTGCCGTCGGCGTCGGGGTAAAGGTTGCGGTAGCTGTTGCAGTCGCGGTTGCAGTTGGGGTTGGGACACAGTTGGTCGTGATGGTCAGCTCCCATCCTCCAGACATGGTGCCGCTGTCCACCGTTGCGTCATCGACAATGTAAAGCCTCCATAAGCCGTTTGGATTTGTGCCGTTAAAGACCGAGAAAAACGGGACACCTGACGAAGGGGCTGAGGGAAACGTATCGCCGGTGCCGATGTTCGTCGGCTGAAAAGTACCGGTTGTCAGTTGCCCGGCATCCGGCAGGCCGCCGGCTGCCGAGTCGTCTAATGTCAGCGTAATTCCCGAAACGTCAAAGCCTCCGCCTACATCAGACATGATGGTCGCATTGTGGCCCTGAGGGCCGACGAGCACGATGTCAACATCGTCCGGGTTGGTGTGAGTAAAATTCTTTAGCTTGGCCGTCACCTTCGTGATGGTGCCGGTCAAACCGGTAACATTAATGGTCGAGGGATACGGGCTGGCCGGCTCCGGCGAGCCGCAGAAGATGTCGCAATCATTTAGCGTTATCGGGGCCACGTTCATCACCGTGATGACCGGCGTACAAACCGGCGTTGCGGTTGCCGTATTCGTCGCCGTCGGGCCGGCATTCGGCAGCATATGCGCAAAGCCGGACCCACTGAACCAATTTGCGTGTAATATAGCCGCTGAAAGAGAGCCTAAGATCACGGCGATAATCATCGCTTGTCCGATGCGGCCTATGGACGACCAATTTGAGGTTTTTTTGAAAAGGTCGTTCATACTCATTTACGTTGTCGATACAGATCAGGTATGGCAACTAACTTGTTCGGAAGGTTTTGTAAGATTAGGTTACTCCGTAAGTATCTTTTGCGCAACACAGAACAGAGGCCAAGGAAATCGCGGGGTCAGGCCTGCGATTCCGCACTTTCACATCGGAAAGTTGCGTCAAATCGAGAAAGTTACGCCATTTCGGGAAAGTTGGTATTTCAACTATCCAGAGAATGTGATACGTTCACCCGTCGATCATTTTGGCGATCTGGTTCTTTGATAAATTGGGGCCTTGGGTTTTCGGTCTTTGATCTTGGGTTTGGAAGTTGCGCGCGCCGGGAGAGTGGGACATGGAACAAACTTTTTCTTTCCACTTTCCAGCACAGTGGGATCCGAAGCTTGGAATTCACGTGACTTGAAGTCGCGGC
>JADMIO010789766.1_pt1 | contig 30517 bp, 21 predicted proteins | sample 8958161 | NCBI WGS metagenome assembly JADMIO01 (sample SAMN16585339, study PRJNA669376) | soil metagenome | isolation source: Crop rotation soil | place: USA: Cullars Rotation, Alabama | collected 2011 | reverse complement strand
GCCGCGACTTCAAGTCACGTGAATTCCAAGCTTCGGATCCCACTGTGCTGGAAAGAGATTCTGCGCCAGGCCCACCGAGGCGAACACTCCTGCAAGCTCCCTCGCCGAAGCCACGCGAAGCAGTCTCAGGCACAGCTGCACTTGAGGGTGCAGCTTGATGGGTCCTCCCACCGTGCCCAAGGCCAAAGGCAGCTCCACACGCCCCACCAAATGGCCCTCTTCCAAGGTCCAGGTGGAGAGCGGTCGGTAGTGCCCCGCCCTCGCCGCATACGCATGGGCGCCCGCTTCGATGGCCCTCCAGTCCTGCCCTGTCGCGATGGCCACGGCATCCACGCCATTCATGATGCCTTTGTTGTGCGTTGCCGCCCGGTACGGGTCTGCGCTCGCAAAGCGAGACGCCTGCGCGATGCCTTCCGCTATTTCCTCCCCGGGCATGTCGAAGTCCGCCAAATGCGAAAACGGAATCCGGCACGACGCCCTCGCCAGCCGCTTGTCCGCCAGGTTCGACAAAATCCGCAAGTACACCCGCCCGCCCGTCATGCTCTCGAGCAAAGGCGCCACCCCTTCGGCCACCGTGTTGATGAGGTTCGCCCCCATCGCCTCCTGCGTGTCCAAAATCAGGTGCACCACAAGAATCGGCTCACCTTTGGGGCCCTCCGGCGCTGGCAAAAGCCGCACTTCCACATCCTTTGCCCCACCGCCCCGCCGCTGCATCTGCGGATGGAAGCTGTTCGCCAGCTCCAATATCTCCTTCTTGTGCGACTCAATCCGCTTCACTGCCTCGCTCGGGTCCCCATAGCGCGACAGCTGTATCTGCCCCACCATGAGAGGCGGGTCCGCATCCGCGCTGAAACCTCCAGAGGCCCTCACTATTTTCGCCGCAAAAGACACCGCCGCCACCACCGACGGCTCCTCCACTGCCATCGGCACCAAATAGTCCTTGCCGTTGACCTGCAGGTTCAGCCCCAGCCCCAAAGGCAGCCCAAACGTCCCCACCGCATTCTCAATCATCTGGTTGGCCACTTCAGGCCTCAGCCCACCTTCCCCAACCAGCGTCTCTTCCAGCCTCTCCACTTCCCACCCAAACATCTGGGCGACTTTCTCCATCCGCTCCACCACGGGCAGCTTGTGAAATCCCGCCAAACGAGAGGTCACCGTCTCTGACATGCGGTCTCCGGGTGGAGTGGGCACTGGGTGTGGGGTTTGAGTGGGGGCCTGAAAAGGCGCCGTCCTACCAACAGCATAAGGATCGATGCAAGGTGGCCTGGCCAACGAAATCAGCTTATACGGGGGTCTCGGGAGGGCGACAAACACTTGGAACGCACAGACGTGCTGATCGCTGGCAGCGGGCCAGCGGGGTCTTGTGTTGCCGCCGCGCTGAGCGCGATTGGTCTCAAGGTGCTGATGGTCGACGCCGGCGTCGACCGCAGCAAACAACTCGCGGGTGAGCTGCTTCACCCGCCCGGCGCGCTCGACCTCGCGCTGCTCGGCTTCAAGCCCGCGCTCGCCGCCGCCGGCGCGCAGCCAGTGAAGGGCTTCGCGGTGGTCGATGGAGAAGGAGGTATTCAGTCGACCTACCTTCTCCCCTACGGTGAGCTGCGGGGGATCCAGGGCGATGGCATCGCCATGGAGCACGCGCTCTTCACCAAGACCTTGTTCGACTCCGTGCGCGCCCGGGCGGGCGTGGACGCCTGGACTCAGGCGCGGGTGACCGCAGTCACTCAAAACGGCGAGCGCGGGGTGCAGGTCACCGTCGAGCGCGACGGCGGCGAAACACAGGTGAGCGCTCAGCTCCTCGTCGCGGCAGACGGCCGCGCGTCCACGGTACGGCGCATGGCCGGAATCGGCGAGGAGAAGAAGCGCCTTTCCACCATGGCGGGCTACATCGTGGACAGCGAGGCGCTGCCGCACCCCGGCTACGGGCACGTCTTCGTCGGCGGACCGGCGCCGGTGCTCGCCTACAAGATCTCGTCTACTGAAGCGCGGGTCATGCTCGACATCCCCGACGGCGAGCACGGCATTGAAGCACCGAAGAAGGATCCGGCCTACCTCGACGCCTTGCCGCCCTCGATCCGCGAGGCGGTGCGTGAAGCCCTCGCCGCCCAGCGCGCGGCGGTCTCCGCCAATTTCACGCGGGTGCCCAGCACGCTCGCGCAAGGGCGCGTCGTGTTGGTGGGCGACGCCGCCGGCTGCTGTCATCCGCTCGGCGCGAGCGGTCTGTCTTCCTGTTCGCGCGATGCGCTCGGCCTCAAGCGTGCGCTGGCGCCGGATCCGGGCGACATCGCCGCCGGCCTGGTGCGCTATGCCGACCTGCGCCGCGGACCCCAGCGCACCCGCATCTCGCTCGCGGGCGCGCTCTATCAGGCGTTCTCCGACCACACCCCGGAGATGGCGCTCCTTCGCCGCGGGCTCTTCAAGTACTGGGCGCGCAGCGACAGTGGCCGCTCGGCGTCCATGGGCCTTTTGTCTACCCACGAGACGCGGATGCACGTCATGGCCCGCGAGTACGCGCGGGTGGTCGGCTTCGCATTGCCCGAGCTGGTGAAGTATCCAGCGGACGAGAGCTGGTCGCTCGATACGCGACGGCGCGCGGTGATGGGCCTGGTGCGCTCGACCCTGCCCTATGTCGCTGAATCGGTGCGCGACGCCTGGGACAGCGTCAGTCTGAAGCAGATGCTGATGTCACGGCTCGGCTGAGCGGGCGGCGCAACAAGGCGCGCTGCGCCTCGATGCCGAGATGAATCGAATGCAGTCGTTCGGTCCGCTGGTTCGGGCCAAGCGCGTCCCAGCCCTCTGTCGAGCTGGCGATCTGGAGTGTCTGCTCGATGTCATCGAAGTCCTTGCTCTCTTGGTTCAAGTACTGAGGCCGCGACTGGATTGCCTCCAGGGTCAGCGCCCGGGTGTCGCCGAGGTCGGCGGCGGACATCGGAATACCGGCTTGGTCTGCCCAGGCAATAAGGCCGGGTCCAGCCTCTTTCGGGAATAAGACCTCCAACTCCTTCACCGACTGCCCCAAATCCATCCGCGAGACCCGGCGGTCCCCCGCATTCAGACGCACCAGATTGTCCGTGAGTCTGCGCAGCCCCTCCTGTGCCTCGGGATTGAGCGACTTCCACAGGGCATCGGTCTCCGGCGAGGTGCGCGGCGGCTCACCGCGTGCCTCGGCGGTGAGCTTGTCGAAGAGCGCGCCGAACTTTACGGACCATTCGGCCTTCTGACGATCGCGCTCGGCCTTGGGGGCAACGCCCTCGTAGGAGCGCGCCGCGACTTGCGTCCAGTCAATGCGGTTGCTGGCGGCGTCTTCGACCTCCAGGGTCGCGACCTGACGTGAGGTCAGCACCCGGCTGAGGCTATCCCCCTGCTCCAGCAACTTCTGGTAGCTGTCGGCGGGGGCGTCGCCGAGCACCCGGAGCACGTCACTGCTTCGCACCGTCCCAGGCAGATCCAGCTCAGTCACCGGCCCCGTTCGCTTGAGCCGCTGCGCCACTGCCTCCGCGAAGAGCTTCGAGCGGTCCAACTCCGAGAGCTGATCCCACTGCTTCAGCGCGCTCGTTCCCTTCTCCTCAGCGATGACGCGAGTCTGGTTCGCGCTCAGCTGTGCGGTGGCCTGGCTCAGCTCTTGCTCTCGCTCGGCTGGGGTCTGCAGGAGCAGATCTTCGAGGCTCTTTGTGCCAGACGGGTCCGGTGGTGCGTTGGGATCCGCCGGCATGAGATTCTGCTCGAACCCCTTGCGCCATTGGGCGACGGAGGGCGGCTCCGGCTCGGCCGTCTTGGCCAGACTGCCCCAGGCCGAAGAGGCCCCCGGCTGCGAAAGCATCGAGAGCGTTGCGCCATTGAAAGTGCCGGTGCCGCCGCCGGTGGAGGCGTTCGCGCCGCCGGAGGGGGGGCCGTAAACGCCGCCCCAGGCACGGGCCGGATCGCTGTTCCAGAGATCCGATCCGAACGGAGCCACACCGGAGACGCTGCTGCCCTGAGCCGCGCCGCCGCCCCCAACAGAGGTAGGGCTGCTTCCCCGCGTCGCGCCGATCAGCTCAATCAAGGTCACGAAGGGGTTATCTCAAGGTTCAAGGCGTCGTTGCGAGGGGCGCCCCGAAACCCCAGAAAACGCATGCCAGTACAGCCCCAGACCTCCCTTTTCGGGGCCTTTGACTGCGAACTGGCAGGCATTTTACCGGGAGCGCACCGAGGCTCAGCCGAGCCTGCCGCTGCGGTCCGCTGCGGGTGTTCCCGCAAGTGGTTTGTAAGGGAAGTAGAGCAGCCGCACGAAGCGCGTGAAGACATGGCGCTCGTCCCAGCGCTGGCGGGCCATGCCGTACACGCCCGGCGCGTGGCCCTCGCGCTCGGTGAAGAAGGGCAGGAACTCGCGCTCGCTGTAGATCGCGAAGACCTCGTCGACCCAGGCACGATACTGGTAGACGGGAAGCATGAGGCGGTAGATGGCGTCCTGCTCGGCTTGGGTGAAGCCGAGCCGCTGGATGGCGTGCGCCATCTCGTGGGTCACGAGCGCTCGCTCGCGGCCCAGCGCGTCCTGCAAAAGCGCCATCCGGGCCTCGGGCCAAGCAGGGTGGTCCCAGAACAGTCCCGAGGCACTCGCCGAAGCGCGGCGGGGATAACCCAGGTCGGCCATCTTCTTCTTCGGCGGCACCAGGTCCACAGCGATGGGCCGCGCCGCCTGAAGACGATCGACGAGCTGCGGGTTGCCGGCGAGCTGCTCGACCAGCTCTTTCTTCACCGCGCTCACCATCGCCTCAGGTGCGCCGTAGCGATGGATCCTCACCTTGGCGGCGACATAGGCCTCCGCGCGGGAGCGGCCATTGGGAGGCGGTTTCCCAGCGGTCATTTCGAAGGCGTCCCCGGAGCGCAGCACGCTGAAAGCAAAGAGCGGAAGCTTCTTCCCGGTCTCGGGATCGAGCGGAACCGCGTCCGGACGGTCGGCGTTTTCACCTATGTCGAGGGCCACGTCGCCATTCTCTGCGGAGCCGGGGGTGAGGCGGAAGCAAAGCCGGCCGCACCTGTGCACGGAGGACCGTTCGCCGTGCAGCACGGCTTACCGAATCTCATACTCCCGCCTCAACACCGTGCCGCTACGCTCGAGCTCCACGTCCAGCTGGGACGCTTCCCGGAGCCGACCGTAGATCGCGAGCGCGCTCTCCGGGCCGTCGAGCGCAAAGCCATTGATCCGCCGCACGGTGTCGCCACCCACCAAACCCAGTCGCGCGTAGAGCGAACCGGGCTGCGCCCACACCAGGCGGAAGCCCGCCACCGTGCCGCCGCGAACGACGGGCGCAAATCGCGCCTGATTCCACAGCTCGGACGCATTCGCGAATGAGCGCCGCGCTCCAGGTCGAGTCGGCGAATGCCCACAGAGTGCCAACGAGGCGAAGCGGCAAAGCCTTCAGCGGCTCGCGCTCCGTGTCGGGGGCGAGCACATCGGGGGCAAGCCCCAGCCGCGGCGCAAGCCGCGCGACCGCGAGCGGAGGGGCCCCCATTGCAACCGCAGCCCGCGCAGGCTCCGCGCCCGCTACGAAATCCGGGATGGGGATCAACGCCACCTCGAGAAGGCCGCAGACGCCGTGCGCCAAGCCAAGCGCTGATACAGCGGCGCAGATCAGGTACGGAAGCCTCAGGGAGAGTTGGGGTGACATGCGCCTCTTGGGAGCAAAGGCGAGGCCACGAACAACCTTCCGACGTCGCAGATTTCGATGGATGTGTCGGGCCAGCCGCGCGTCACGAAGTCTTTGCTCCAACCCGGGCCGTGCCACCTTGTCATGCCCCGCGGCGCTTAGGCGGTGGCTTGCGGCGAAGCCGCGCGGCCTTCCGTGGCCAGTTGGCCGCGCCCTATGCATTGGACAGCGCTGCGCCTGGGCCCGATGCTTTCGCCTCCTCGACACGGAGGCTTCATGCGCCGCTTGCTCTTCGTTCTCGCGTTGGTGCCGCTCCTGGTCCACGCGACCGAGCCGCTCGGCCGGGACGAAATCCCCGAGCCTCTGAAGAGCTGGCTACCGTGGGTTCTGAAGAGCCCGGACACCGAGACCAGCGCGTGCGCCTTCCTGCACCGCAATCAGGAGCGCCGCTGTGCATGGCCGGCGCGCCTCAAGCTCACGCTGGATGACAAGGGCGGGCGCTTCACCCAGCAGTGGCGCATTCAGCATGAGGAATGGGTGCCGCTGCCTGGCGACCCCAAGCATTGGCCCCTCGACGTGCGGGTGGACAACGCCCCGGCCATCGTCGTCGAGACGAACGGCAGCCCGCGGCTCAGGCTGCGCGCCGGGGACCGGGTGGTGAGCGGCACCTTCGCGTGGGACTCCGTACCCGAATCACTGAACGTCCCCCCCGAGACGGGGATCGTCGATCTTTCCGTCCGCGGCGTGCGCGTGCCGATTCCCAACCGCGATGTGAAAGGGCTGCTCTACTTGAGCAACCACGCCACTCCGGCGCAGGAAGAGAACCTCGAGGTTTCGGTAGAGCGAAAAATCACCGACGAGATTCCGCTTTTGCTGACGACCCGCATCGAGCTCAATGTTTCGGGGAAGGCACGCGAAGTGCTCCTGGGTCGGGCGCTGCCGCAAGGCTTCACTCCGCTGCTCCTCGACAGTCCGCTGCCCGTTCGGTTGGAGGCCGAAGACCGGCCGCGGGTCCAAGTGCGGCCGGGCGTCTGGGTGATCACGTTGGTCGCGCGCCACCAGAGCCCTGTGGAGAGCATTGCCCGACCGGATCCAAAGGGAACGTGGGCCGCAGGCGAGGAGATCTGGGTCTTCGAGCCGCGGCCAGAGGTTCGCCTGGTGAACGTCGAGGGGGTGTCCTCGATCGATCCCCAGCAGACCCGCCTCCCGGACGATTGGAAGCGCTTCGCGGCTTACCCTCTCGCGGTGGGCGACACGCTGCGCCTGGCGGAGCGGCGGCGCGGCGATGCCGATCCGGCGCCGGACCAGCTGGCCCTGAACCGCGAGCTGTGGCTGGACTTCGACGGGCGCGGCTACGCGATCAAGGACACCCTCACCGGCAAGCTGACCCGTAGCAGCCGGCTCACGATGGGGCCGGAGACACAGCTCGGCCGGGTGGAAATCGGCGGGCGCGATCAGTTCATCACGCGGCTCGAGGGCGGTGCCACCGGGGTCGAGGTCCGCGACGTCATTCTGCAAGTCGTCGCCGACAGCCGCATCGACGGGCGGCGCACCGACATTCCCGCGGTGAGCTGGAGCCACGACTTCCAATCGGTGAACGCAACGCTGCACCTGCCCCCAGGCTGGAAGCTCTTCCACGCCGCCGGCGCCGACGACGTGCCGGGCACTTGGGTGAAGCAGTGGACGCTGCTCGACCTGTTCTTGCTGCTTCTCACCGGCTTCGCCGTGGGGAGACTCTTCGGTCCCCTCTGGGGCGCGGTGGCGCTGCTCACCTTGACCTTGAGCCTTCAAGAAACCCAGGCGCCACAGTGGATCTGGCTCGCGGTGGTGGCGGGAGAGGCGCTGGTGCGTGCGCTGCCAACGGGCAAAGTGAAGTCGCTCTTTCGCTTCTATCGACTGGGGGCGGTGGCGGTGCTGGTGGTGGTGTGCATCGCGTTCCTGGTGCAGAACGTGCGCAGCAGCCTCTATCCCGCGCTGGAGCGACCCTACTCGCAGGTCAGCTTCGACGACGATGGACTGCTGAGGTCGAGAATGTCCGTTCCAGGCAAACCCCCAGGGAGGGAAGCCCCTGAGACGCCCCCGCCGACGGCCGTCGAGAACAGCGTCCTCAAACCTGAGGACCACGCAAAGGAAGACGCCAACACACCAGAGCCTCGCCTCGGCCAGGCCAAGAGCGAGGGGGCCGCCCAGGAGGAGCAGAGGGCGGGAGGCCGCGGCGCGTACGACTCCTGGGAGGGGCAGAAGACTCAGGCCAACCGCCAGATGGTCCAGGACGTCGACCGCACCGTGGCGGTGCAGACCGGACCCGGCTTACCGCAGTGGCTCTGGGAAGACGTGGCGATCCGCTGGAGTGGTCCGGTCGAGCATCTGCAGCACCTTCAGCTCTATTACCTTTCGCCCGGGGTGAACCGTGCCCTCGCCTTCCTGCGCCTCTTCCTCATTGCCGCGCTGGTGGCGCGCCTGCTTCCGCTGCCACGCGGACGCTGGCCGCAATGGCTGGGACGCATGCCTGGCGCCACGACCGCCCTCGCGTTCTTGCTGGGGGCGGGCGCGGCCCTGACGCCCCGAGCCGCGCGCGCCGAGCTTCCTTCGCCAGAGCTCTTGCAGGAGCTGCGCGAGCGGGTGGTGGTGCCGGCGGAGTGCGTTCCGGACTGCGCCACCAACAGCCGCTTGGCGCTCGAGGCCACGAGCGATGCGCTGACCCTGCGGCTCGAAGTGCACGCCGCCGCGAGCACCGCGGTTCCTCTCCCGGGCCACGCCGACCAATGGGTTCCCGAGAACGTCAACGTGGACGGAAAGCCCGCGGCGGGCCTCTATCGTTCACCCGAGGGCGTGCTGTGGCTGCCGCTGGAGCCTGGAACGCATCAGGTGCTCCTCCAGGGAAGCCTTCCGCGCTGGGAGAGCGTGCAGGTCGCGCTGCCGCTCAAACCCCACTGGATGCAGGCGAAGCTCGCGGGATGGACGCTCGCCGGGCTTCACGAAGACGGCCAGGCCGACGCCGATCTGCAGCTGACCCGTGAGCGTGGAACGAAGGGCGACAAAGACGCCGTGCCACTTCAGTCCTCGACGCTCCCTCCCTTCGTGCATGTGCGGCGTCAGCTGTCGCTCGCCCTCGACTGGGAGGTGGACACCGAAGTGGTGCGTGCGAGCCCCGAAGGCTCGGCCATCGTGCTCGAGATTCCTCTGCTCCCCGGGGAGTCGGTGACCTCGCCGGACGTGCGCGTCGCGGGGAACAAGGCTCTGGTGAATCTGGGCGCGCGGGCCACGCGCCTCGCGTGGCACTCCACCCTGCCCCGCGTCAGCGCGCTCAAGCTGAGCGCACCCGCTGAGACCGCCTGGGTGGAAGAGTGGCGGCTCGACGTGAGCCCGCTCTGGCACGTGACCTATGGCGGCATCCCGCCGGTGCACCGCGGCTCGGGCGGCGAGCAGGTACCGGAGTTCCGGCCGTGGCCCGGTGAGTCGGTGACCATCGAAGTGCAGCGACCGCAGGGCGTCCCGGGTCAGACGCTGACCGTGGACCAGACGCAGCTGATGCTCCGGCCGGGGTTACGTGCCACCGACGTGTCGCTCAGCTTGAGCCTGCGCAGCAGCCGCGGCGGGCAGCACACCGTGCTTTTGCCCGAGAACGCACAGTTGCAAACGGTGACCCTGAACTCGGTGGAGCAGCCTATCCGCCAGGAAGGCCGCAAGGTCACGCTTCCTACTGGGCCGGGCGCGCAGCTGGCGGTGCTCTCATGGCGAGAGCCGCGCGGAATGGGGCTCTTGTTTCAGACGCCGGTGCTCGACGTCGGCGCGCCGACGGTGAACGCGCACACCGAGCTCGAGATCCCCAGCGACCGGTGGATTCTGTTCGCCGGCGGGCCGCGACTGGGTCCCTCGGTGCTCTTTTGGAGCATGCTCCTGGTGCTGCTCTTGGTCTCTTATGGCCTCAGCCGCTCCACGCTGACGCCGCTCAAGCTCCACCACTGGGTCCTCCTGTCTCTGGGGTTGTCTCAAGTGCCATGGGTGGCCGTGGCGGTGGTGGCGGGATGGTTCTTGCTGATCGGTTGGCGCGGGAAGGACGCGCCGCCGCTCTCACGCTGGCTGTTCAACCTGCGCCAGATGTTCCTGGTGGCGTGGAGCGCAGCCGCTTTGGTGGTGCTGGGGGTCGCGATCCAGGGCGGATTGCTCGGCCACCCCGACATGCAGATCGGCGGCAACGGCTCGAGCGCGTCCGTGCTGCGCTGGTTCGCCGACCGCACCGGTCCTGAGCTGTCGCGCGCCTGGGTGCTGAGCGTGCCGGTGCTGGTCTATAGGCTGGCGATGCTGGCGTGGGCGCTCTGGTTGGCGCGCGCTCTGCTCCGCTGGCTGCGCTGGGGGTGGGCTGCATTCAACAGCGGCGGGTTGTGGAAGGGAGCAGCGCCGAAGGCAGTGCCGGTGCCGCCTCCTTGAGAGCGACGGCGCGTATTACAGCGGGCCTCGTTTGGCTTGATCGCGTGGGGGGACTGAGGAGCCCTCCTCAGAGGGCGACGGAAGGCTCACTACCCCACGGCTCAGTTGAGCTGAGGTCGCCAGATACCAAGGAGGCCTGAGGACCGCGCGAAAGCGGCCAAGGATGGCCGTGAGCACGGACCGGAGCGGCTGATGAAAGGGATCGGGTAGAGATCGGCCCAGCTGAGCCTTGGGGTAAGGCGGCCGGCATGGCCTTCGGGAGATCGACACGGGTGAAGAGCGCTTTAAGTGGAAGGCTCGAGCACGTACCTGCCCGCTCCGTCCACGCGCACCTTCGGCACGCGGTGCGTCTCCTCGAAGGCACGATACGCGGGCAAGAGCTCTTTCCAAAAAGCGATCAGCTCCGGCCGCTCTTTCGCTTCTGCCTGCAAAGCTTCCCACCTGTCCTCGTTCAGCCGGACCGGGAAGATGTGAATGGGCAGACGCCTGGCGCCAGCGGCGTGAGTGTCCGACATCGCCACGTAAAGCTCTTCGATGGGCGTGTCCTCGATGGCGATGCAACCGATGCTGACGCAGTTGCCATGCACGTAGATGTCTCCCCCCAACCTCCCCTTGGCGCCGCGCTTAGCGTCCGAGGCGTTGGGGTAATTCACCCGCAAGGACAGATGGAAGTTGCTGACCGGGTTGAAACGGTCCAACTCATAGAAGCCCTCCGGCACCTGGTTGTCGCCCATGGCGCGCTTGGGGCCCAACCCACCGGAGGCCGCGCAGATGGGGTAGGTGTGGATCTTCTTCAGCGGCTCACCCTTGCCCCCGGCCCACAGCTCCAGCTCGCCCTCGTGCTTGAAAGCCCGTAAGAAAATCTGCGCCGGCGGATAGGGCACCCCCGCCTTTTCGAAGCGGGCGCGGATCCGGGGCTCGGCGCGCGGCCGCGCCTCGGCCACCCGATCCACCCCCGTGACCCAAAGGACCAGCGAAGCAATGGCGGCAAGCATCTTCGCCAGCTTACCCTGTCCGCCGCTGAGCATTGGACCCCGCGCCTACATTGGCAGCCCGCAGGAACGATGGTGTGAAACGGCCATGGGTCGAATGGATGTGAATCACCTGGGCTCGGAGCTGATGGAGGCCGCCACTGCGCTGGACGCTGCCTTGAAGCGTTTCCAGGAGCTGACCGAGTCTCTCGAGCACGCTTCGCTCAACTCCCAAAAAGGACTGGAGCGCGCCGCGCAGGTGCTCACCGAAGTCACCGACGTGGACCAGCAGCTGAGCGACCACGTTCGCCTCCTCGTGAGCGCGATCAACGTGGTCCGCGAGCGCCAGCAAGCCCAAGCAGACCGGGTGCACGCACGCGCTCTCGAGCTGCAGAAGCGAACCGAGACCTACGGCGACTTGCTGAAGCGCTATGAGGCGCTCGGAAAGGTTGCGGGCGAGCTCAACGGCCTCATTCAGCAGCTTGCTGCCCGCCCTGCACCGCCCCCGCCGGCCGATCCCTCCGGCGAGCTGGTCGCGAGCCTCCAAGAGCTGCACGACCCACTCGAGAAGGTGGTGGGAGGTGCGCAAGAGCTGCATGAAGCAGCGAACAGCACCGGCTTTGGGGACCTCGCGCGTCAGGCCGATTCGTTGCGGCAACAGCTGCTCGCGGCGCGCAACCGGCTCAACCTGCTGCACAAGAGCCTCAGCCGGTCGTAAAGCGCTCTCCACCCGTGTCGATCTCCCGACGGGTAGATCTTTTCGCGCGGGGGCGCGTTTCAGGTCGAGTCACTCTTTCCTGGAGCCCGCGATGCTCGCGCTTCGTCCCTGGTTCGCCGCCGCCGTCCTCACTTCCGCCGCCCCTGCGTTCGCGAAGGAAATGTATCCTTCCCCGCCGCCTTCGCAGCAGCCAGGCTCGCAACAGAACGAGAACCGACCACGCGTGGATGTGGCCTTCGTGCTCGATACCACCGGCTCGATGGGTGGACTGATTGAAGGTGCCAAGGAGAAAATCTGGAGCATGGCTTCCAAAATCGCGCGAGGTAAACCGGCCCCGATTCTGCGGGTGGCGGTGGTCGCCTACCGCGATGTCGGGGACGCCTACGTCGCCCAGCGCTTCGACCTCACGCGCGATCTCGACGCGGTGTACGCGCACCTTCAAACCCTGAACGCCGAAGGGGGCGGCGACACTCCCGAGCACGTCGGCCGGGGTTTGGGCGAGGCGGTGAAGAACCTCAAGTGGAGCGAAGAGCCCAACACCCTGAAGATGATCTTTGTCGTCGGGGACGCCCCCGCGAAGCACTATCATGACGGCTGGGATCCAGAGATCTGGGCCCAGCGCGCCGCGAAGCAGGGCATCGTGGTCAACACCCTGCGCTGTGGCGGTGATCCCAGCACCGAGTCCATTTTTCAGAAGCTCGCGAACCTCGGCAAGGGCAGCTACTCCTCACTCGACAGCAGCGGCGGCGTGGTCGCAGTGCGTACGCCCTATGACGCGAAGCTCGCCGAGCTGAACTCAGCCATCGCCAGCAAGACGGTCTACAGCGGCGACTCAAACGCCCGCGCCGCAGCGGAGAAGAAGAAGGACGAGACGGCGCGGATGGACAAGAGCGCCGCAGCCGACCGCCTGTCCTATGCCGGCGCCGTGGCCGTTGGCGGCCTCGACCGCTCCTTCGCGCCGGCAGCGCCCGCGGGCGCCTCAGACTTGACGGCGGAGCCAGAAGCCGTGGCCTCCACCCCCTCAACGAAGCTGCCCGAACCGCTGCGCGCCATGAGCCCCCAAGAGCGCAGCGCGTTCATCGGCAAACTGGCAAAGGAACGGCGACAGCTGGAGGAGCAGGCCACTCAGGTCGCCGAGGACCGCGAGGCGTGGCTCAAGAAAAACGCCGCCGAAAAGGAGGACTCGTTCGACGGCAAAGTGATGGAGCAGGTGCGCGGGCTGGGGGCCTCGCACGGGATCATCTACTGAGCGACAGCGCGCAAAGCGACGAGGCCCCTGCCGCGAGCGGTGTGCTCGGGCGGGGGCTTCGCTCGTGGGCAAAGCGGCGGCGTGCTCTCAAGAGCGGGCCGCGCGCGGTGCGCCTGGAGGTGGATTGAGCGGAAGTGAGTCGCCTCGGTCCACCCGCAGCTGATTGTGGACATCGTGAACTCCGAGGACGTCCTCGATGCAATCCTCCACGCGCCGCTTGTCCTGGCGGTGCTCCACCGTGCCAGTCAAGGTCACCTCTCCCTCCTTGACCGTGACGTCGATGTTCTCGCAGTTGATCGGCGCCCGCATCAGCCGGTCATAGACGTCCTCGCGGATCCGCTCGTCTGAGCGTCGGTAGTTCTTGGGCGGCTTTCCGGTGCGGTGAACGACACCTTCCCAGAGGCGCTCGGCCATCCGCTCCGCGAAGTTTGGGTGTTCGGACGAACCGTACCCGCGGTCGCGGCCCCAGTCCGAGGCGCTTTGGCGGAACCGCTCGCGAACGCTTGGGCGATAGGGCTCGCGCTCGTATCCGCGGTACATGCCACCATAACCCCAATCCTCCCCGTACCCGCGTCGCTCCGCTCGCTCGCGCTCGTCGTGGTAGCTTTCGTCCCACCTCGTGTCGTCTGAGCCGCCGGCGGACCAGCGGTCCGGCATGGGGCGGCGCCAGTCTTCGTTGAACCGTCGATCCTCGAAGCCTCGATTCGGCATGACTTGCCTCCTGGTAGGGGCCGGGCCGCCCGCCACATGGCTCGAAAGCGCGCGGCGCCCAGCGTTTCACTGAAAGCTCGGAACGCGAGGAGGGTTCGTCAATGCTGCCGGGCGCCCCATCGACGTCACGCCGGCCCAGCAGGGGGCGCGTCGACCGCCGAGGTCCGCCGCCCCGTTTGTATGGCCGAGCGCGCTCGAAACCCCGGGGAGCTGGGTTTCGGCCGGGCGCCCGGCGCTACGGTAAAATCACCACCATCGTCCCCGGGGTCACCTTCTCGTAGAAGCCTCCAGCTTCCTGGGGATGGAGCACCATGCACCCAAAGCATCCGCTGCTGAGTGGTGCTCACCAGCACCAAACGCGGCTCGAGCGGCGGAACGAAGAGCCGGCGACGCTCGCGGATGAATGGCGACGGATCTTCGTATTGCAAGTCCATCTGCTTGCGGGTCTCGCCGCTGGACGAAGGCCAGAACGTGGCGGGCAAGGTCAGGTCTTTGCGGATCTCCAGGTGCAGGTGAGCCGGGTACCGCCCGCCGGGATCCTTCCCGATCGCGCCGATGCGCTGACGGCGCGACACCCTTTCGCCGGCTCGAACGTCCACTTGCGAGAGGTGCGCGTAGACAGAGCGCACCACACGCCGCTCGTGGTTCTCGTAGACGAGGTGGTCCACCAGCACCATGCCCCCCCACGGATCTTCGAACATTCCGGCAGCCACGACGCGGCCGCGGGCCACGGCGTGGACCGGTTGGCCAAAATCGGTATCGCCTCCGCCTGCCCCATTCCAGTCGTCGCCGGTGTGAATCCCCAGCGCATAGTGCTCCCCGTACTGAGTGGCCACCCGCCAGCCGCTGTGAGGAAGTCCGCTGCGGAGATCGATGTAGGCGCCCTGTGCATCAGGGTCGCCCACTGGAAAGTCGAAGCCGTCTGCGGCGGGGACATCGCCCGCGAGGTATTCAGCGAAGACGTCCGGTAAGCTGGGTGAAGCCGGTGGCCCCTGCGGCGGCGTTCCCGCCGGCCAGGCACAAGAGACCATCCAGAGGGCGGCGGGGAGCCAGCGGGCCACGACGCAACGTTACCGCGCGGGTGCCGGCCTCCGCGACGCGCCCCGCAACGGATCGACCTCGAAGGCATCCTGCGGGGTGAGCGCAACCAAGCATCCGAGGAGGAGACCCACCGTGGATCCGCTGTCCGGAAAAATCGTCCTGGTTACCGGAGCCACGAGCGGAATTGGGCTCGAGGCGGCGGTGACGCTGGCCAGAGAAGGCGCGCAGGTTGGGCTGGTGGGCCGCGATCCCAAGCGGACGGCGGCCGCGGTGCTGCTGGTGAAGCAGCGTTCCCGCCAGGACCGGGTTGACTCCTTCCTCTGCGACTTCACCTCTCAGGCGCAGATCCGGAGTCTCTCGGCGGCGGTACACGCGCGCTACGACCGTCTGCACGTGCTGATCAACAACGCAGGTGCCGTCTACAAACGCCGCACCCTGACTGAGGACGGCATCGAAGCGACCTTCGCGGTGAACCATCTCGGCTATTTCCTGTTGACGGCGCTGCTGCTCGATCTGCTGGAGAAGGGCGCGCCCTCCAGGGTGGTGAACGTGGCGTCAATCGGTCATCGCCAGGGGACGATGGACTTCTCCGACCTCGGGTTCGAGCGTGGATACGGAATCATGAAGGCCTACCAGCGCTCGAAGCTGGGCAACATTCTCTTCACCCGCGAGCTCGCCAAGCGCGTGTCGGCGAAAGGCATCACCGTCAACTCGCTGCACCCGGGTGCGGTGGCGACGCAGATTTGGAACGGCGCGCCGCTCTGGGCCCAGCCGCTCCTGGCATTGCTCAAACGACTGATCATGATCACCCCGGAGGAGGGCGGGCAGACGTTGACATACCTCGCCACAAGTCCCGAGGTGTCGCAGCAGACCGGGCTCTACTTCGAGAAGAATCGGCCGAAGAAGCCCGCGCCGCTGGCTGAGGACGACGCCCTGGCCAAGAGGCTCTGGGACGAAAGCGCGCGGCTGGTGCACCTGACGGCGTGAGAGGTCGCAGGGCGGCCCGGAACCGCGTTCGTCTTCACGGCGCGGCGTGGGGGTGAGGCGCAGGCAGATCGAGGGAAGCGAACGCATCCAGGTTCCCCTGGGCGAGCGCCAGCGCGTACAGAAAAAGAGGCGACGCAGCGGCCACCCGGCCATTGGCAAGGACGAGCGGCGTCCCGCGTATGTGGAATTGCTGCGCGTACTGGATGTCGTCCAGCAGCTTGGCGTTCGTCTCCTCACTGTTGGCACACGCCTGGAGCGCGGCGGCTTTGGTGGGGCCGGAGCTGGCAATCTCCATCACCCGATCAGGCGTGAGGTTCTCCTGCTGGGCAAACAGCTCATGGCTCACCCTCCAGTAATCGGGCGTGGGCTCGAGACAGATGAGCAACTTGGCAGCGAGGCAGCGAACGCCAGTGCCATCGGAGCGCTCCACCTGCGGATTGCACGCCCCGTCCAATGGATATTGCCGCGGTTCGACAGAGATCGCGTCGGGAGGCAGCGCCCGCCGAAGCTCCGCGAGCCCTTCTCCAAAATGTCGGCAGTGCGGACACAAAACATCGGTGAATTCTACGAGCTGGACGCCGGCGTTCTCTGGTCCCTCCCGGAGGCGAATGGGGTGATGGGACTCTATCGGAGGTGATGCCCGATATTCCGCCACCGCGTCGCTGAGGAACTGACGCTCCCCGGGAGACAGCTTGTTCACCAGCGCGCGCAAGGGCGACTCGGTTCCCGCGGCGGCGCTTGAGCCGGCGTTCGGCAGATGCAGGGATCCGGCTTCGCTGTGCGGAGTCCGCAGGCCCGGAAACAGCGCGAGCAGATAGACGGCGAGCACGGCCGCGCCCGCCCAGAGCAAGCCGTCGCGTGCGGCCGGTCCCGCCGGTGGGAACGGTCCGCAGAAGCGGGCCACGCTGACCGCGAACGCCGCGGCGAGGGCGTACGTTCCCAGGCAGGTGAGGCAGAGCGCGCCGGTGCGGAAGCTGGCCGCGGCGAAAGCAATCGACGCGCAAATGCCGGCGGCCGCGGCCCATTGGAGCCCCGCGGCGGCGGCGGCCTCCGACTGGCCGCGCAAGCGGCGGGCCACCCAGAGGAGCGAAAGAAACAAACAGGTGAGGCCCCACACCAGGCCCCAGCCGGCGACGGGTAATCCAGTCCAGGCGTGGATCCGCGCCGCGAAGGCCGAGTCCCACACCCGCTCGCAGCTGATCGTCTCGTTGACAGAGCAGACGGCGGTGCCGCCGGAGCGAACCACCAAAAGCTCCATCCATTGGAACAACGCGAGCATCGACGCGGCGACGCTCAGGACCACCACCCCGACGGGGCCGGCCGGCGAGGCGGAAGAAGCGGACATTTTCTCTTCGACTGAGCGCACCTTGAGGGGTCCCGGGGCGCCCCTTATATAGCCCCCATGGCAGGAACGCTGGGGTTGCATGCGCTGCATGCGGCGCGAGGTGCCCATTTCGGGGAATGGGAAGGCCGGGAGGTCGTTGAGCACTACGGTGCTGCCTCGGACGAATACGCTTCCGTCCGCTCAGCGGTCGGGCTCTTCGACTTTTCTTTCCGGGAGGTGTTGCGGCTGACCGGTCCGGACCGAATCAGCTTCCTGCATGGAATGGTCACCCAGGACGTGAAGGGCTTGCCGGTGGGCATGGCGGCGTACACCGCGCTGCTCACCGCCAAGGGTGGAATGGTCGCGGACGCGCGCATCCTTCACAGGCCCGAGGACCTTCTGCTCGACGTCGAGCCCGGGCGCGGCCCGGTGGTTCAGGAGTTTCTCGAACGCTACCTGGTCTCCGAAGAGGTGGAGATCGCGAGGGTGAGCGATGGGTGGGCAATCTTCGGGCTGCGCGGGCCGAAGTCCGTCGGGGTGCTCGGCGCCCTGGGCAACGGCTTCAACGACCTTGCGCCTTATGCGACGCGGCGGCTCGAGCTCTTCGGCGAGACGATCTGGGCGATAGGCGCGGGGCTTTGGACGCCGGAGGGGGTGGACCTGCTCGTCCCTGCCGCCGACGCTGCACGGGTGTTCGAAGCGCTGGAGGCCACCGGGAAGCCGCTGGGCCTTCGGCTCGCTGGGATGCAGGCGGCGGAGTGGCTTCGGGTAGAGTCAGGCCTTCCGCGCTACGGCGCCGACATCGAAGAGCGCACCCTGCCGCTCGAGGCGAACCTCGAGGGCGCCATCCACTATCAGAAGGGTTGCTACATCGGGCAGGAGGTGGTCGCGCGCGCGACCTACCGCGGGCACATGAACCGGAAGCTCGCCGGGCTGTTGCTCGGCACTGCACAGGCGTCCCCCAAGACCGAGCTCAAGCAGGGCGAGCGTAAGGCGGGCTGGGTGACCACGGTGGTGCCTTCACCGGCCCTGGGCCAGAACGTCGCGCTGGGGTACGTGCACCGCGATTTTCTCCAACCGGGGACCCAGCTCACGCTCGGAACGGGTGGGCCCACGGTCACAGTGTCGGCGCTTCCGCTGACAGGCTCGAAATCGGCCTAGGTGCCGCAAGAGCGGGCGAGGTAAGAGAGACTGCGATGAAAGTGGCGGTGCTGACGGGCGGAGGCGACTGTCCGGGCTTGAACGCGGTGATTCGCGCGATCGTCCGGCGCGCCTCGATCCACGGATTCGAGGTGATGGGGCTGCGCGAGGGCTGGCGCGGCTTGCTCGAGGACAGTCATTTCCGGCTCACGCGCGAGACGACCTCGGGGATTCTGCATCGTGGGGGCACCATCCTCGGAACCTCTCGCGTGAACCCCTTCAAGGTCGAGAACGGTCTGGAGAAGGTGATGCACACTGTGGAGCGCAATCAGATCGCCGGCATCATCGCCATCGGCGGCGAGGGCACGCTCAGCGCCGCGAGTCAGCTCCACCAGAAGGGCCTCAAGGTGGTCGGCATCCCCAAGACCATCGACAACGACCTGAACGGCACCGACTTCACGTTCGGGTTCGACACCGCAGTGGGGATCGCCACCGAGGCCATCGACCGCCTTCACTCCACCGCCGAGAGCCACAAGCGGGTCATCGTGGTCGAGGTGATGGGACGACACGTCGGGTGGATCGCCACCTACTCCGGCATCGCCGGCGGCGCCGACGTCATCCTGGTGCCGGAGATCCCGGTGGAGCTGGACAAAGTGGCGGAGCACATCCACCGCCGCCATTCGACCGGCCGCTCGTTCTCTATCGTGGTGGTGGCCGAGGGCACACGGATAAAAACCGCGGACAATGAATCGGAGCACCTCGTCACCTCGGGCCAGACGGACGAGGCGGGACGGCCGCGGCTCGGCGGGGTCGGCGCCTACGTGGCCCAAGAGATCGAGCGCCGCACGGGGTACGAGACGCGCGTCTCGGTGCTGGGGCACATCCAGCGTGGGGGTATCCCCACCGCATGGGACCGCGTGCTCGCCACGCGCTTCGGCGTGCACGGCTGCGACATGGTCTCGCGCGGAGAGTGGGGGCGCATGGCGGCGCTGCGCGGGAACGAGATCGTGAGCGTCGAGCTGGCCACGGCCACGGCGTCGCTCAAGCGCGTGTCGCAGGAGTTCTTCGAGGTCGCGCAGGTGTTCTTCGGCTGAGCGCACCAGGTACGCGAGCGCCCGGCAGCGCGAAGCGGTTCACCCCTCGGCATCGACGGCGCTTCCGCGGAATCTCAGCGCTCATTGGCCTCCGTCGGTCTCTGGCACCGTCTGAGGGCCGAAGGGCACGTCCAGCACTGGGAAGCGTTGCACGTTGGGCAAGTCGTAGTGCCACCACTCCATCCGGTTCTCGCGAAACCCCGCCTCGCGCATCGCTCGCCGCAGCCGTTCACGGTTCTCAGTCGCGGCGAGGCTCGCGCCGGCATATCCCTGGTGCGCGGCTTTCTCGAAGCTGTCGAAGGGCGTCGGCATTTCCACCTCTTTGCCGTCCGCGGTGGCCAGGGTGAGGTCCACCGCAGCGCCGCGGTTGTGGTTGCTGCCTTGGCGCGGGTCGGCCACGTAGCCGCGGTGGGGGAAGATTTTCCACATCTCCCATTGCACCGATCGCGGGCGGTAGCAGTCGTACACGCGAAGTCTAAAGCCTTCGGCGCGAAGGGCATCGGCGGCATGCCCAAGCCGCTCCAACGTCTCGGGCAGGAGAAGGCAGCGAGCCCCCGGTGGATACACCGCGCGGTGCAAGAAATTGCCCGGCGTGGCGTAGCGCAGGTCGACCACCAGGTCGGGGATCCGTGCGCTGGCGTCCTCCAATCCCGGAGGTCCTTCCGAGGGCGCATGGGCCCCGAGCGTCATCGCCAACGCCGGCCCGAGGAACACATGCCTCATCGGGCGACGAGGCCCTCGGAGCGGATCACACACAGCTTTTCCGCCTGCATCTCGCGCATCGCGAAGGGGATGCCGCCCACGCCGAGGCCGGAAACGCCATGCCCGCCGAATGGCATCCAGTCCACCCGGAACGCTGTGTGGTCATTCACCATCACCGCCGCGGCGCGCAGGCAGCGCTGCGCGAGGAGCGCCCGGTCGAGACTTTGGGTGAAGACCGCGGCCTGAAACGCGTAGGGGACAGCGTTCGCGCGGGTGATGGCCTCTTCGAGCGAGGCACTCGGATACACTCCAACCACGGGTCCGAATACCTCCTCCCGGCTCACCCGCGCATCCCGCGGCGGCTTCCAGAGCACAGTCGGCGCGTAGCAGCTGTCGGAGAGACGTCCGCCTCCCACCAGCACCTCGGCGCCCCCACCGCGCGCTTCCTCGACCCAGGCCCCTACCCGCTCCACGGACGATGTCCGAATCAGCGGTCCGACCTGCGTGTCCTCGTGGGTGGGGTCTCCTACGCGGAGCAGCGATGCCGCGCGAGCAAGCTTCTCCGCGAGCGGACGGGCGATCGAGCCAAGCGCGAAGATGCGTTGCACCGACACGCACACCTGACCCGCGTGGTAAAAACCGCCCTTTGTCAGGCGCGGAACCACGTCCTCGAGATTGGCGTCCGCATCCACCACGACAGGCGCCGCGCCGCCAAGCTCGAGCGACAAGCGGACCCCAGGCGCGATCCTTCCGCGCAGCTGCCAGCCCACCTCCGCGCTGCCGATGAAGCTCACGAACGCAAAGCGCGAATCGGACGCCAGCTTCTGGATCTGCTCGGTTGTCTGGGGAAGAAGCAGCTTGCACCAGCCCTCTGGAAGACCCGCCTCGCGCAGCAGCGCCACCAGCCGCTGACACACGAGCGGGGTAGCGGGCGCCGGCTTCACCCGCACTGGACACCCGGAAGCCAGCGCCGGCACGACTTGGTGGATGACGTTGTTCAGCGGATGGTTGAAGGCGCTGATCGCGAGCACCGGGCCGATCGGCTCGTGCGTGGTGAATGCCAGCCTTCCGCTCGAGGCGGCGTTGAGGCCCATCGGCACCATTCGTCCCGCCTGGGTGCGGAGCGTCTCGGCAGCCGAGTTGAGCCCGTCCGCCGCCCGCGCCACCTCGACACGACTGTCGATGAGGGGCTTTCCCGACTCACGGGCCACGGCATACGCCCAGGTCTCGGCGCTCGCAGCGAGCCGGACGGCCGCTTCCCGCAGCACCTGGATCCGGGTCTCGGCGGGAAGCCAGCGGCGGCGATCGGAGAAAAGATCAACAGCACGCTGGATCGACTGCTCCAGATCGGCGCCGGAGCTAAAGGACAGCATTCCCAGCTCCGCCCCATCATACGGTGCGCGGACCACGAGGGAGCCCATGCGGTAACAGCTAGCACGCGCGGCGCCTCAGCGCTCGGCGTCTTTCCCGACCGTGGAGCGTTCGAGCAGGGCGGCCATCACCGTCAGCGGGGGGAGGACAAAGATGGGCGCTGCCAAATCCGGATCGAAGAGCGCGCGCATGCCGAGGCCATGCGCCGCGACTTGCGAAGCCAGACTTTGGGCGAGCGTCCCCGCGACCACCGCCGAGGCAACCCACAGGCACACCGCCGCGCGTCGCTGGATGCGCGCGCGCCCTCCGAGCGCGCCGCTTATGAACAGGCAGAGCCCGGCCAGCAGCAAGGTCGCGCCGACCGAAAGTACCGAGACCTGCACCCAGGCCAGCGGGGGAACCAGTTTCTGAATCCACCTCCCCAGGGGGGGCTCAACGTGCGCCCAGCCCAAGCCACCGCCGGCGCCCACCGCCACCGAAAAGCAGAGCGCCACCCAGGGGCGAAGAGAAGGCATGGCCACCCGACACCCATCTTAACGTGCGTACTGGGTGGGATCAGGCACCCCCGCCTCCTGAAAGCCGCGCTTGCGGAGGAGACAACTGTCACATTCACCGCAGGCAGCACCTTGGGCGTCCGGGTCGTAGCAAGAATGCGTCATCCCGTAGTCCAGGCCGAGGCGAATTCCAGTGCGGATGATATCGGCCTTGGTCATCCCCGAAAGCGGCGCATGTATCCGGAACTGCGTGCCTTCTGCGCCGGCGCGGGTGGCAAGGCCAGCGAGCGCCTCGAAGGCCCCTATGAACTCGGGACGGCAGTCTGGGTAACCGCTGTAGTCCACCGCGTTGACCCCGATGTAGAGGTCGGCGGCGCCCACCACCTCGGCGAGCCCGAGCCCCAGGGCGAGGAAGAGCGTGTTGCGCGCGGGGACGTAAGTTGGGGGGATACCGTGCGCAATGGCTTCTGGCGCGCGCCCCTTGGGCACCGCAATGTCCGCGGTGAGCGCCGATCCGCCGATGGCGCGGAGATCGACGGCCACTACTCGGAAGTCGGCGGCGCGCAACGTCTCGGCAATTCGCCGTGCGCGCTCCAACTCCACTCGGTGACGTTGCCCATACGCGACGGCCAGGCAGACCGCGTCGAATCCATCGGCCTTGGCCAACGCCAGACAGGTAGCCGAATCCAGACCGCCCGAAAGGAGCACCACCGCACGAGGCTTGTTCGCTTCAGTCACGCTTTGAGAAAGCTACTCGCCCAGAGGGCGTGTGGGGGGAAGCCAAACTATGGCGGAAGGTTGAAAGCCTCGAACTCCCAGATCCACCCATGCACCACCGGTGCCCCGGTGATGCTCACGTTGTTGGCGGGACAGTTGTCGAAGGTGTAGCGCACCCGTGAGGCCGTGGTCTGCGGGAACTCGTCGGTGAGTACACAGGTCCACGTGTCGGTGGGCTGGTAGGACGGCGCGCGGCCGCAGCGGCCGGCGACGTTGGTGGTGACCGAAACCTGGGTGATCCACCCGCCTCCATTCCAAGTCTGGATTTGATAGATTTTTGGGACGTGCATGTCGCCGTGGTGCGTGATCCGGACGGCGCTGACGGGCCGCGGCATTCCAAAGTCGATGGTCGCCTGGCGCACGCCGCAGGGCTGGCCGCCCCAGCTCGAGTCACCTCCGGTGAAGGCCAGGCCGCAGGCCCATCCGCTCGGATCATTACAGCCGTGATAGCCGTCCACCATTTGCGACGGGCGCGCGCCGCCCCCCCAGCCGACGTCCGACTCGAAGGGATGTGGGGCGATGGGCTCGACAGGCCCTCCGGGATTTGGGTTGAAGGCCCAATTGACCAACGACGACAGCGGAGGAATGCCCGGCGGACCCGCAGGCCCCGGCGGACCCATCGGGCCGGGGGGTCCGACGAGGCCGCTGGTGCCGGTGAGACCTTGGGCGCCCTGCGCGCCCGCGTCGCCATTGTCCCCCTGCTTGAAGCTGCATCCACTCAGCGCGCCAATGCTCAACGCTGCTGCGGCGCAAAGAACACTTTTTCGGAAGCCAATCGCCATCTGGCACCTCCGGGGCGAACTGCTTAGCGCCCCGTCTGCTTTCGAGGCAAGGGGGCCACGGGTCAGCCCCCCGGCCGGATGACGAAGGGCCCGCAACGACCTAATTCCAAAATCTTCTCGCGCAATCCACGGTGGTCAACACCCAGCGCTGGACCCCCGCGAGTGAGCACTTCAGGCATCCAGCACGGGCGAGTGGCGGGACGCCCTGCTCGCGCTTCTGGCGTTAACGTCTGAGCGAGCGCCGCATCACTTTCGGATGCCCTGTACCGGATACGTGACGCGGCACTCGCTGCACGTGCACGCGTCTGAAGGAACGACCACATCGGCCAGCTCGCCGCAGGCGAGCAGCGCGTCGAAGCTCGTCCCCGGTCCTGCGCTGCCCGGGCCGGTGACGCCGGCTCCCACCGCCGGGATGCCGCCGTCGAGCGGATTGGGAGGACAGGCGTTGGAATCTGGAAGCTGATCCACCTGACTGCGGCTGAGCAGCGCGACGGTCAGCGTTTCGTCGACGTGGGTTCCGTCGGGGCATCCGCACTCGTCGAACCGCCGCGCCGCGCTCTGCAGCGAGCTGATGTACTGCCCGTCGAAGGTCGCCGGCCGATCGGTATCTCCGAGAGTGAAGAAGGTGGTGCCGTCCGTATTGCGTGAGAAGGTGCCGTTGAAAGTGAAGTCTTGAGTCGGCATCTCGGAGAAGTCGCAGACCTCGGGCGGCAGCGGCGCGCCGCTGGGCGGCGTGACGAAAGCGGTGAAGTCGAAAGTGCCGATGAGCTCGCTGCCCGGATAAGGCCTTGCCACGCAGGAGAGCGCGGCGAGCGCTCCCAGCGCAGCGAGCAGTACCCCCTTGAAACGCGATCGGCGCAGCACAGCTTTCTGTCTACTCGAGATCGAGCGCGGCGCGCGCAATCGCCGCAAAAACATCACTGCTACGCAACACTGCGCCGAGCTCGTAGCTGTGGGGCTCGGCGCCGCGGACGCTGCCATCCAGCGCCGCCGCCACTCGGCAGGCGGCGAGGGTGGAAGGCGCAGCCCGCAGCGCCTGAGCGGCCGCTTCGGGCAGCGCCGCCACCGGCCCCGGATCCCGCAACTTGACACCCTCATCGGCGAGCGCAAGTGCCAGCGCACAGAGGTACGCCAGCTCTGCCGAACCAAAGAGCGCCAGCGTGCCCGCTCCCAGTACCAGCGTGCGCGCTCCGAGGAGGTAGGCCTCGGGGCCGCCTCCCGCGTCGAGCCACACCCGGACGTCGGGCGCGCCCAACGCGGTGAGGGCGTCCTGCAATGCCCCGGCGAGTCGTGGCATGCGCTCGGTGGACATCGCTACAGATCCAGGCGGAGGCGTCTCGGAGAGCGTGACCGGAGGCCGCGCCAGCGGACGCAGCGCGTTCATCGGCGCGGGATCCGCAGAGCTGGAAAGCGCCGCACCCAATCCATCCGCGCGCGCAGCGGCCTCCGGCTGCCCGGCGCGGCGGAGCGCTTCGGCGAAGAGAGTCCAGCCGTCCACGTCTGCCGGACGCTCACGCAACAGCGGACGCCAAAGCGCGCAGGCCAGGGAAGCGCCTTCTGGCGTGCGTGAGAGTCGCTCGGCCGCCGCGCGGTGGCTGCGGGGGCTGAGCGCTCCTTCCTTCTGAAGCCGCTGCACGAGCCGCACCGCCTGCGGGTGGAGATCGCGCACCAAATAGCCAAGAAGAATGTTTTCTAAAGCGCGGGGATCCTCGGTGATCTGCTCGCGGAGCGTCAGCGCTTCGCCCGAGAGCCCCAAGGCATCGGCCAAATGGGCTCGGCGCTCGAGGCGCTCGTGAGTCGGTTCGAGCTCGGCGAGGGTGCGCGCCGCCTCCGCGAGTTTGCCGGCGCTCTCGTAGGCATCGGCCAGCGCGGCCAGATGCGGGCGTACCGCACTGCCCTGTCCCGCCGCCTCCACACGCCCCACCGCCTCAAGCAGCACCCGGGCGCCGGCAGGCGCCGCCAGAGGCAGCAGCCTTCCCGCCGCCACAGAGGCGCTGTCCGGATCGATCAGCGCACGCTCGAAGGCGGCGCGCGCTTGCGCCTCGTCCCCGAGCCTCTCGAAGAGGATCCCCAGCCGCAGCTGCAGAGGCCCCACTCGCTCCGGCGGTCCTGAGTCCCCCAGCGACGCGAGCGTCTCGACGCTCGCCCCGAGATCGCCCGCTTCCTCGTGGAGATCGGCCAGCTCGAGGAGCAGCGCTTCTCGGCGCGCCGGGAGCCGACCGACAATCCGAGGGATGAAGCTGCGGAAGATCTCCGCTCCAGCGCCTCGGGCGCGGCCCACCAGCCAGTCCAACCATTCAGGGTCCGACGGCCCGCGCTCGAGGGCGCGCGACAGCAGCGGCCCAATGCCCCACGTTCGCTCCAGCCGCTCGAAAATCGCCGGACGGAGGCGCGCCGGAGTCGCCGCTTGGAGCGGACCGAAGAGCAGAGCCTCACGGGCCTCCGTGGCCACATCGTTGGCTTGGGCTTCCTCCAGCGTGTCGGCCAGCGCCCACGTTCCCTCGGCATCCTGCGCAGCGATCCGCTCCTGGAGGCGCGCCTGTGCCAGTGCCTTTTTGCCCTCCAAGGCCTCTTGCGCGAGCACCGCGCGGATCCGCGATGCGTCCTGAGCATCGTCAGCCCAGCGCAGCGCCAGCGCGAGCTCGCCTGCGCGCAGCGCCGGCTCGAAGCCCACCCAGACTGCCTGCGCAGCGGCCCCCAGCCGTGAGAGACGAGCCGCCAGCTCGAGCGGCGGCAGCGCGTCGCCCAGCACGGCGGCGGCTTCCTCGGCGCACTCGCGCGCCTCCGCCTTCTCCCCAGCGCTCTCGAAGACGTCCGCGGCGGCGAGCAGTCGAAGGCCGCGCTCGCTGCCTTGCGCGAGCCGCGCCGCCTGACGCAGCGCCTCGCCGGCACGGATCTTCTCTCCGCTCGACTGATACAGCCTCGCGAGCAGGTTGAAGCCCTCCTTCGACGGCTGGCCCGACACCGACGCCTGAGTGAGGCGCACCGCGCCGGCCGCGTCGCCCAGACGCTCCAGTGCATCACCGGCGCGCAGCAGGAGCGAGGCGCGCTCGGGACCTTGGGAGATTTCTGCCAGCTGGGTCAGCACATCGACGAAGGCGCGTGGATCGCCGGCCTCATCGAGGATGGGAAGAAGCGCTCGCAGCGCCTCGGTGTAGCCAGTGGCGCTCCGTCCCCAGCGCACCACCGGCCAGAGCGCATGGCGTGCCGCGGCTTCGTCGCCCAGCTCCTTCGCCGCCGACGCGAGCTCGAGCCGCCACAACGCTTCTTCGTCCTGATCTGCCGCCTTCGGCAGGAGCCGCTCCAGTGCTTCTCGCAGTGCGCGCGCATCCCCGCGATGGCGGGCTTCTTCCACAACCGCCCGCAGGGCCGCCGGGTTGTCAGGGTCAGAGCGGACCGCCCGTGTCTTGAGGGCACGGGCCCGGGCGTCGTCGCCCAGCTCTTTTTCGGCAAGCTCGGCCGCTTCGAGAAATCGCTGCGCCGCAGAGCCCCCGCCTATCGCCTGCGCGCTCCGCTCCAGGAGATCGACCAGCTCGCTCCAGCGCCCGAGTGCACGCAGCGCCGCGGACGCCGGAGCGACCACCCCTTCCTCGGCCGGGCGGAGCACCGCGAGCGCCTCCCAGGCCTCGACCGCTTGCTCGGGCTGCGCGAAGAGTCCCGCCGCCCTCCGCAGCAGCGCCTCGGCCTCGTCGGCGCGCGCGTGCCGCGCCCGCGCCAGGGTGGTTCGGTACAAGCCCGGCACGTTTTGGGTCCGGGCATGCACCTCGGCGAGGAGGGAGAGCGCCTCGTCTCCGCGTGGTCCTTCGGGCTCGAGGGCGACGACCGCTTCGAACGCATCGGCAGCGTCACGAAGCGCGCCCGCGAGCAGAGCCGCGTGGCCGAGCCGAAGCTGGAGCTTGGCGCGCACGGCCGGGGCCAGGCCTTCGCCCTCCAACGAGAGCACCCGCCGATCGTAAGGCTGAGACGCCGCTGGACCTGCGGCCTTCGCTGCCAGGTCGCCGCGCCGGCGCAGCGCCACAGGGTCAGCGGGCGTCAGGGCGAGTAGCTCATCGAGCGCCGCCGCGGCCAGCAGCTCTTCTCCGGCGTCAAGCAGCTTCTGGGCGCGCTCGCGCAAGAGGCCTTCGGCCTCGGCAGGAACGGCGCGCGCCCGCTTCTCGAGGACCTCTGCCAGCCTGCGCGCATCGCCGCCCTGGCGCGCGCGCACCGCTTCGAACGCTGGGGTGCTCGCGGGATCGTGAGCGAAGGCCTGATCTTCACAGAGCAGCGCTTGCTCACTGGCGCTGGACGCGCGGAAGTCCTCGGCGGCGGCCAAGTAGCTCTGCGCCGCTTCGGGTCCGCTTTGTGCCGCTGCGCGCTTCAGCATCAGTCCGGCGCGGGCCGGGTGGTCGGCGTGCGCTTGCAAGTAGGCGAGATGGCGCGCCGCCGTAGGGTGGAACGGGTTGGACTCGAGGAGCAGCGCATCGAACTCCGCCGCCTCTTCTGTCCGCCCCGCGGCATGGAGCACATCCGCTGCGCGGGCGGTGAGGGCCTGGTCATCGGGCGCGGTAGCGTGCGCTGCGAGCAACGCCGACGCCGCAGCGTCTGGACGGCCCATTCGAAGGGCGTAGACGTCCGCCGCTCGTACCAAGAGCGCCACCCTCTCCTGGGGTGCGCGCGCGGCAGCGGCGGCGTCCTCGAAGTACGACGCCAGCTCGGGCAGCCTTCCCGCCTCTTCCAGGCGCTCGATGAGCAGCTTTTCTACTTCGCGCAGCGAGGGGTCCAGCGCGAGCGCTTCGCGGGCGGCGGCGTCCGCCCTGTCCGGCCAGCCCTGCTCGCCCGCGACCGCCCGCGCCAGGGTCGAGAGCCAGCGAGCGCGTTCTTTTCCTTCGGTGCGGGCCACCGCCCGCTCGAGCCATTTGGCCTCCGCCGCCGTATCGCGCCGAGAGCGGGCCATGGCTGCGCCGAGCTTCGCGGTGTCCACGTCCGCGTGGAGCGCGTCGCTCCTCTCGAGCGCAGACTCGGCGGCGTCGAGGTCGTGGCGACCGTCGCGGAGCAACTCCGCGCGGCGACGCTCAACCTGCGCTGCTTCCCGCAGCTGCCCGCGCGACTCCTTTTGCTCGCGCACCTCTTCCAAAGTTCGCAGCGCTTCCTCCACCCGTCCGCTGCTCTCGGCAAGCTCCGCCACCTCGAGGTGGGCTGCGAGCGCCCCAGCCTCATCGCCGCGGGCCTCGAGCAGCGCAGCCACCTGGCTGAGCTCGGTGAGCAGCTCGGGGGTCCGGCCGGCATCGCGCAAGAGCTCCACCCGCGCCTGGCGCACCGGCAGGGGCTCGAAGGCCACCTCCGCCGCCGCCGCGAGCAGCTCGCTGGCGAGGTCCACGTCGGACAGCTCGCGGCGCACACGCTCGGCGGCGCCGATGAGCAGCCCCGCCGCCCGCCCGCCGTGTCGGAGCCGCCCGGCCAGCTCGCGCAAGAGTCGCACCGCCTCGCGCGGGCGGTCTTCCCAGTAGATCTCCGCCAACTGCTCGATGACCCACGGATCATCGGGCCGGGCGCGCTGGAGCTGGAGCAGCGCCGCTTCGGCCCCCTCGCGATCGCCTCGCGAAGCACAGACCTCCGCGAGGGCTTCGAGCACCATTGTCTCGATCTCTGGCTCCGCGGCGAGATCCGTTCGGGCCGCAGCCTCGAGCATCGGCAGTGCTTCCGCCCAGGCGCCGGCCTCGAAGAGACGCACCGCCCACTCTGCGAGCTGGGCGCCGCTCGCCGGACGAAGCGCGTGCGCCTTGCGCCACAGCGCGCGGGCCAGCTCGCCTTCACTGGTCTGATGACAGGCTTCGGCGATCTCGCGAAGCAGCGACGCACCCTCTATGGGGGGAAGTCCGCTCGCGGCTCGCTGCGCATGGTCCACTGCCTCATTCAGCGCGCCTCGGTCCACTGCCAGACGGGCCAAGGTGCGCTGAATGTCATGGCGTTGCGGATCCAGCGCCGCGACGCGGGCAAAGGCGGCGGACGCCGGCCCTGGCTGGTTGAGGACGTCGAGATAGAGATGCGCCAGCTCTTCGTAAAGCGCTGCGCCGGCGGGACCGCCCAGATGGCGCGCCTGCGCCGCCATCAGCTCCGCCAGGCCGCTCCAGTCCTCCTGAGCGCGCAGTGCTCGCAGCAGCGCCTGCGTGGCCTGCGGATGCCCCGGCGAGAGGCGGATCGCTGCTTCGAGCGCACGGGTGTTCTCTGGCCAGCGGCCCTGTACCTCCCAGAGGGCCGCCTGCTCCAGGTAGGCAGATACGCGGCGCGGGGTGGGCCCTGCGCGTGCCGCCTCACCCAGGGCCTGGGCCGCGGCCTCCGTGTCGCCGCTGAGACGCGCCGCTTCGGCGAGCCCGAAGAACACCTCTTGACGCGCATCGGGCGAGAGCGGGAGGGACGAAAGCAGCCGGAAGGCAACCTGCGCCCGAGGCGCGTCCCGCGCGATCAGCCTCTCCGTGGCCAACGACAGCAGGCGAGGCTGGACCACAGCGCCCAGGTTGGGATCGTGGGCAAGCGCCTTCTCCCAGGCGGCAAGCTCGTCGCCCACTTCACCCAGCGCTTGCGAGAGCGAAGCCACCTTGGCCCAGAGCGCAGCCGGCTTCTCCTCCTGGCCCGCCGCGCGCTGGTAGTCGGCACGAGCCTGCGAGCGGTTTCCGAGCAGCTCGTTCAGCTCTGCGCGCTCCAGCAGCCACTCTCGAGAAGGTGGAGCACCCGGCTCTTCCAGCGCCCGCGTGAGAAGCAACAGGCGCTCGCGCGCTTCGTCACCGGCGGCACGTGGCAGAGGCAAAAGCTTCAGCAGCGTGCGCGCCGCCCACGCCCCGCGGGCGGGGCTCTTGAGCAGAAATCGCAGCGCCTCCAACGCTTCCGCTTCGCGCTGCAGCACCAGCGCCAGCTCACAGAAGTCGTGGCAGGCGGTTTCAGATTCGGCGCCCGGAAGTCGTGGCCATAGCTCGCCGAGCAAATCGCAGAGCGCTTCGTCGTGACCTTCGCGTCGCAGAAGCGACGCCAGCTCGCGCTGCGCGGCGAGGTCAGCGGGGTGCTCGGCGGCGTAGCGGGCCAGGTGGCTGAGCGCCCGCTCCGGCTGGCCGGCGCGCGCCGGGAAAG
>JADMIO011053108.1_pt1 | contig 30527 bp, 25 predicted proteins | sample 8958161 | NCBI WGS metagenome assembly JADMIO01 (sample SAMN16585339, study PRJNA669376) | soil metagenome | isolation source: Crop rotation soil | place: USA: Cullars Rotation, Alabama | collected 2011 | reverse complement strand
CACTGAACGGCTGGGCGCCCTGATCCTGGACAAGATCAAATAGTCAGCTTACGGCACCAGCCACTGGTTCAATTCCATGACGTCCTGCGGTGTGAGTACGCCGGCAGCCTGCTTCAATCTCAGTGTGTTCATCACGTAGTCGATACGGGCGTTCGCGTAATCGCGCTGCGCCTGGAACAAAATGCTCTGCGCGTTTACGACGTCCACGATGTTGCGCGTGCCGACTTCCGCGCCCACGGTATTGGCTTCCAGTGAGCTTTGCGCAGACACGATCGCCTGGGACTGCGCGCCCACCGCGCGCACGTCAGTTTCGACATTGCGGTACGCATTGCGGATATCCTGCGTGCTCTGACGGCGCGTTCTCAGCACGACTTCTTCGGCGGCATCGCGCGTGTAATACGCCTGGCGCTGCGCGGCGCGCAGACGGCCGCCCTGGAACAAGGGCATCGAGAAGGTCAGCGTGATACCGGTGCTGATGTTGCCGAGGTTGGGCGTGTCGAGACTCACTACGTTGCCGGACTTGCTCCAGTTGTAGTTCGCGCCGAGGCTGAGCGTGGGGAACATGGCGGCACGCGCGGCGCGCGCATCGTTCTCCTTCGCTTCGAGATCGGTTTCGGCGATCTGAAGGTTCAGGTTGCTGTCCATCGTCATCGTGGTCCACTGGTCGAGCGACGTGTCGGAGTTGACGATCGGGAATTCGGGGCTAAGTGTCGAGACCTCCATGTAGTCCACGCCGGTGATCGCTTCCAGTGCTTCGAAGGCCTGGTTCAGCGCGTTCTCGCCGCGCAGGCGGGAGACCGTGTTGCGGTCGGCGGTCGCCTGCGTGTTGTTGACGTCGGTGATCGGAATGAGGCCCACGTCGAAGCGCTGCTGTGTCTGTTCGAGCAACTGGTTCGACGCATTTTCCTGCGCCTCGAAGCTCGCCAGGTTGGCCTGTGCACGCAGCACTTCGAAGTACGCGGTGGATACGCGAATGATCAGATCCTGCTCGGCGCGGGCCAGGTTCAGCGCGGCCACTTCATCGCTCTTGCGCACGGACTGATATTGGTACCAGGCGTTGAAGTTCAGCACGGCCTGTTGCAGGTTCAGGTTATAGCCTTCGTTCTGAAAGGAGTTACCGAAGTCGTGCTCGGGCGTGCAGAAGATGGCGCCGGGTGCGCAGCCGCCGCCGCCATCAGTACCCCTCGTGTTGCGTGACTTGTTCGCCTGCAGGTTGACCGCGGGCAGCAACAGCGCGCGGCCCTGGTCGATACGGGTATGCACGGCGTTGTACTGGGCGCGGGCTTCACCGATGGTCGGATCGCTGTCGACGGCCATGTTGAAGATCTGCTGCAGGTCCTCTGCGAGCACCGTGCTCGACAGCAGGGTCAATATAGCCACACCGAGCGTCTTCTTGAGAAAACGGACAGGCGCGGCAAGGGAAGTCTGTGCGGGGGTGGTGCTCATTGTGTTCTCCAGGCTGTTCTACGCGAGTTCTGGGTTACAAATATAGTGACTGACTAGTCAGTCAGTGTACTTTTATATATGGCTCTGTACAAGGGTCGGGTCGTTTTTGAAGACGTACCGGGAGGACCTTTATTCCTGAAAGGTTGCCATGTCCTTTCCCGCCTCAGGCAGAACGGGACACGCGCTTTGGGGGTCCTTAAAAAGCGGTTGCATTGTAGCAAACAAACCCTGACCCTGCCGGACGCCGCTTTTTGGCGTCGCACCTCCTGATCCCCGAGTGCTGTTATGAGTAGTCGCACCGCGCGCAGCTTTGGTTTGAACGACGTTGAAATCATCGAGCGCGTTATCCTTCATGATGGTTTCCTGAAAGTGGCGCGGCTCACGCTGCGCAGCCGCCTGTTCGAAGGTGGCTGGAGCCGTGAATTTACGCGTGAATTGCTGCTCCGCGGCCGCGGAGTCGGCGTCTTGTTATACGACCCGCATTTGGATAAGGTGCTGATGGTCGAGCAGTTTCGGGTCGGTTGCATGGACGATTCCGTCAACGGACCCTGGGCGCTGGAGCTGGTGGCCGGTTTGCTCGAGGAAGGCGAAACGCCGGCCGACGTAGCGCGGCGCGAAGTGGTCGAGGAAGCCGGCCTGAAGGTCGAACACCTGCTGCAGATCTGCGAGTACTACAACAGCCCCGGCGGTTCCAACGAAAAGCTGAGTATCTATTGCGCCGGCTTCGACTCAACCCGGGCTGGCGGTGTATTCGGCGTGGAAGACGAAGCGGAAAACATCCGCTCCGTGATTCTCGACAGAACCGAAGCCTTCGAGGCGCTTGCCAGCGGACGAATCAACAATGCCATGAGCATCATCGCCTTGCAGTGGCTGCAACTGAATCTCGAAACTGTGAAAGACGCGCTGGCGCGGACCTGAAGGTACATATATAAGTACATGCAGGTGTACACATATAGAACGGCAGAAGAAACGGCAGAAGCAACGGCAGAAGCAACGATAGAAGCAACGATAGAAGCACCAACAGATGACTAATCCCCCCGCGCAAGCGGTCACCCCTCAGGCAAGTGCAAGTCCCCCGGTAGTAAGCCGAAACATGCAGTCCCGGCGCCATCCCATCGACCTGAGTGCCCGCATGGCCGTTTGCGATGGCAACTACATCCGCCTGCTCAAATTGCTTCCCGACCTGAGCCCGAGCGCCATCCGCGAATTCACGCTGCCCCAGCTTGGCGCCGCGACTGCGCAGCGCGTCGTGCTCGAAGTCGTGGAAACCTTCAAGTACACGAGCACCGTCAGCATCACGCTCGAAGTTCCCGGCCTGACCTGTGCGTATTACCGCCCGCCGGTCATGCTCGTGCGCCTTTACCACGACGCCAATACCGCCGAGGTCACCAGCTACCAGGACGAGCGGCGCATTCGCGTGTTGTACCAGGAAGACGAGGTGCCCCAGTACTACCCTGACGAAAAAGAGCAAGTAAACCTGTTTCTTGCCGAATGGCTGGCCCTCTGTCTGGAAGCCGGCCAGGGACAGCACGTGTTGCGTCCCAGCCCTGCACCCTGTGCCTGATTGCATCTGATCCGTCTGCTAAGGAGCTGAAGCGTTGGCCAAAGGACAGTCACAATCCGCCGTGCGTCTGGTGCAGGTCACCGACACGCATCTGTACGCAGACACCGCGGACGTGCTGGTCGGAATGAACTGCGAAGAAGGCATGCGCGACGTCCTCGATCTGATCCGCCGCGAAGAAGGCGCGCTGGCCGCGGTGCTTTGCACCGGCGACATCTCGCAGGACAACAGCAGCGCCAGCTACCAGCGTTTCGCCGGCGCGGTCAGCACGCTCGACGCGCCGCAGTACTGGATCGCGGGCAATCACGACGAAATCCCGAAAATGAAAGCCGCCATCGGCGCGGACCATCCGTGCTTCGCGCGCGCGTTCAGTGTGCCCGGGTGGCGCATCATCATGCTCAACAGCAACGTTGTCGGCGAGGTATACGGCCGCCTCGAGCGCAGCGAACTGGATTTCCTGGCGCGCGAACTCGACGCGTCGAAACACCAGCGCGCGCTGGTTTGCCTGCACCACAACGCCGTGCCGGTCGCCGCCGCCTGGCTGCAGCATCACGCGCTGAAGAACAGCGAAGATCTTTACACCGTTCTCGATCGCTACACGCACGTGAAGGCCGTGCTGTTCGGGCATATTCACCAGGAGCTCGCGCAGGAACGTAAAGGCGTGCTCTATCTCGGCTCGCCGTCTACGTGCATCCAGTTCCATCCGCTCAGCAACGACTTCAAACTCGACACCTGCAATCCGGGCTATCGCTGGATCGAGCTCGGCGCCGGCGGCGAATTCAGCACCGGCATCAAGCGCGTGTCCGGCAAGACTTACAAACTGGACTTCTCCGGGATTGGTTACTAGTTGCCTATGAAAGTTGATCGGCAACGCGTCGTCTACCTGCACGGATTCAATAGCTCGCCCGCCTCGCAAAAAGCCCGCCTCTTCACCGATTACTGTCACGAACACGGCGTGCGCGACGTGCTCGTGCCGGCACTGTCGCATGATCCCGCTCTCGCCATGCAGAGCATCGAAGCGGGCATTGGAGCGCAAGGTCAGGATGTTGCGCTGCTGGTCGGAAGCTCACTCGGCGGCTATTACGCCACCTATCTCGCGGAGCGTTACGGCCTGAAGGCGGCCCTGATCAATCCAGCGGTATCGCCGTGCGACCACCTGCCGCGCGAAATCGTCGGCACGCACCGCAACCAGTACACGCACGAAGAATATGAATTCACGCTGGAGCACGTCGCGTTCCTGCGCGCGCTGGACGTGAAAAAAATTCGCGATCCGTCCCGGTACCTGCTACTGGTACAAACGGGCGACACGACGCTCGATTACCGTCTGGCCGTGACCTTGTACGCGGGATGCGAGCAAGTCGTGCAAGAGGGCGGTTCGCACAGTTTCGAAAATTTTGGAGCAGTGTTGCCACGCATCCTGCAGTTCGCGGGCCTCACTACAATGTCATCGCAAGCAAGAGCACATTAATCACACGATCATGAGTAAAGAATACACAGCAGGCTCCATCGAAGTTCTCACCGGCCTCGATCCGGTGCGCCGCCGCCCCGGCATGTATACCGACACCACGCGTCCCAACCACCTGGTGCAGGAAGTCATCGACAACAGCGTGGACGAAGCGCTGGCCGGCCACGCGCGCAACATCGACGTGACGCTGCACAAGGACGGCACGGTGGAAGTCACCGACGACGGCCGCGGCATGCCGGTAGACATCCATCCCGAAGAAAAAGTCAGCGGTGTCGAACTGATCCTGACGCGCCTGCATGCCGGCGGCAAGTTCAACAAGGACAACTACGCATTCTCCGGCGGTTTGCATGGCGTGGGCGTGTCGGTGGTCAACGCGCTGTCGAAGGACCTCGAAGTGCTGGTGCGCCGCAACGGCAACATCTATCGGATGACCTTTGCCAACGGCGAGAAGACCTCGGAGCTAAAGGTCATCGGCAACGTCGGGCAGCGCAACACCGGCACCACGGTCAAGTTCCTGCCCGACGGCAAGTACTTCGATTCGGCCAACGTGTCGATCCCGAAACTCGCGCACGTGCTGCGCGCGAAAGCCGTGTTGTGTCCCGGCCTGCGCGTCACGTTCACCGACAACACAGTGACCGAAGAGAAGGCGCGCAGCGAAAGCTGGTATTACGAAGACGGTTTGAAGGACTACCTTAAGCAGGCTGCTGCCGGCGCCGTGAGTTTGCCCGATGAACCGTTCACCGGCTCCGTGCAGGGCAACGCCGAGGCCGTTGACTGGGCCGTTCTCTGGTTGCCGGACGGCGGCGAACTCACGATGGAAAGCTACGTGAACCTGATTCCTACCGTGCAGGGCGGCACGCACGTCAACGGTTTCCGTACCGGCCTCGTCGAGGCGATCCGCGAATTCTGCGAATTCCGCAATCTGGTGCCGCGCGGCATCAAGCTGGCGCCGGAAGACGTGTGGGACCGCTGCTCGTACGTGCTGTCGTCGAAGCTCGCGGATCCGCAGTTCTCCGGCCAGACCAAGGAGCGGCTATCGTCGCGCGAATGCGCGGTGTTCGTCGGCGGCGTCGTCAAGGATGCCTTCAGCCTGTGGCTGAACCAGCACACGGCAGTCGCGGAACTGATTGCGCAGATGTGCATCGAGAATGCGCAACTGCGGCTGAAGCAGAGCAAGCTCGTCGTGCGCAAGAAAATTACGCAGGGTCCCGCGTTGCCGGGCAAACTCGCGGATTGCTCGACGCAGGACGTGTACGCCGGCGAGCTGTTCCTCGTCGAAGGCGATTCCGCCGGAGGTTCGGCGAAGCAGGCACGCGACCGCGAAACGCAGGCGATCATGCCGCTGCGTGGCAAGATTCTGAACACCTGGGAAGTCAACTCGGCGGAAATTCTGGCCTCGCAGGAAGTGCACGACATCGCCACCGCGATCGGCGTCGATCCCGGTTCCAACGATCTCGCGGGACTGCGTTACGGCAAGATCTGCATTCTTGCCGACGCCGACTCGGACGGCCTGCACATCGCAACGCTGCTGAGCGCGCTGTTCATCCGGCATTTCCGCGCGGTGGTGCAGGCTGGCCACGTGTTCGTCGCGATGCCGCCGCTCTACCGCATCGACATCGGCAAGGAAGTGTTCTACGCGCTCGACGAAGCCGAGAAGAGCGGCATCCTCGACCGCATCGTGGCCGAAGGCAAGAAGGGCAAGCCGAACGTGCAGCGCTTCAAGGGCCTCGGCGAAATGAACCCGATGCAGTTGCGCGAAACGACGATGAACAAGGACACGCGCCGCCTCGTGCAGCTGACCATCGACGAATTCGACAGCACGATCGAACTGATGGACATGCTGCTGGCGAAGAAGCGCGCGAGCGACCGCAAGGACTGGCTGGAAGCCAAAGGCAATCTCGCCGAAATCTGATTATTGTTTTTTTAAGACAGTGTAAATACGCATAAACGAGAAACCATGAGCACTACTACTTTCGGCGCGGATGGAATGGAACAACTGCCGCTGCGCACCTTCGTCGAGCAGTCCTACCTGAACTACTCGATGTACGTCATCAACGACCGCGCGCTGCCGCACATCGGCGACGGCCTCAAACCCGTGCAGCGCCGCATCGTTTACGCGATGTCCGAACTCGGGCTGAAGAACAGCGCGAAGTACAAGAAGTCGGCCCGCACGATCGGCGACGTGATCGGCAAGTTCCATCCGCATGGCGACTCCGCCTGCTACGAAGCGATGGTGCTGATGGCGCAGCCGTTCTCGTATCGCTATCCGCTGGTGGACGGCCAGGGCAACTGGGGCTCCGCCGACGATCCAAAATCTTTTGCTGCGATGCGCTACACCGAGTCGCGCCTGCAGCAGTACGCGGAAGTACTGCTGTCGGAGCTGGGTCAGGACACGGTCGACTGGAAACTCAACTTCGACGGCGAGCTCGAAGAACCGGCCCTGTTGCCGGCGCGCCTGCCGAACGTATTGCTCAACGGCGGCACCGGCATTGCCGTGGGCATGGCCACCGACATCCCGCCGCACAACCTGCGCGAAGTCGCAAAAGCCTGCGCACACCTGCTCGACAATCCTGCGGCAACCTTGCCCGAGCTCTGCCAGATGGTGCCGGCGCCGGATTTCCCTACCGCCGCCGAAATCATCACGCCGCGCGAACAACTCGCGGAGATGTACCAGAGCGGCCGCGGCATGGTGAAGTGCCGCGCGGTCTTCCAGAAGGAAGACGGCGACATCGTGATCACCGCGCTGCCGTACCAGGTATCGGGCGCGAAGGTGCTGGAGCAGATCGCGGACCAGATGCAGAAGAAGAAGCTGCCGATGATCGTCGATCTGCGCGACGAGTCCGATCACGAGAATCCCACGCGCATCGTCATCGTGCCGCGTTCGAACCGCATCGACGTCGACGCCGTGATGGCGCATCTGTTCTCCACCACCGATCTCGAGAAAAGCTACCGCGTCAACTTCAACATGATCGGCACCGACGGCTTGCCGCGCGTGAAGAACCTCAAGGAGATCCTGACGGAGTGGCTGGCGTTCCGCACCGAAACCGTCACGCGCCGGTTGAAGCATCGCCTCGAAAAAATTCTTGCGCGGCTGCATATCCTGGATGCGCTGCTGATCGCATACCTCAACATCGATGAAGTCATCAGGATCATTCGCACCGAAGACAAACCCAAAGAAGCGCTGATCAAACGCTTCAAGCTTTCCGACAAACAGGCGGAAGCGATTCTCGACCTGAAACTGCGTAACCTCGCGAAGCTCGAAGAAATGGAAATCCGCGGCGAGCAAAAGAGTCTGGCAGAAGAGCGCGACGCGCTCGAGCAGACGCTCGGCTCGAAGGCGCGTTTGAAAACGCTGATCAAGAAAGAGTTGCTCGCGGATGCGCAGACCTTCGGCGATGCCCGGCGCTCGCCGATCGTCACACGCGCGGAGGCACAGGCCTTCAGCGAAGCCGAGTTGATGTCGGTGGAGCCGGTGACGGTCGTGTTGTCCGAAGCGGGTTGGGTGCGCGCGGCGAAGGGTCATGAAGTCGATCCTGCGGCACTCGGTTACAAGTCGGGCGACAAGCTCAAGCTCGCGGACCGCGGCAAGAGTAACCAGAACGCCGTATTCCTGGATTCGACGGGCCGCGCGTACTCGCTCGTTGCACACAGCCTGCCGTCGGCGCGCGGCCAGGGTGAGCCGTTGACCACTCGCATCAATCCGCCTTCCGGCGCAACCTTCGAAGGCCTCGTCATCGGCGAGCCGGAGAATTTGTATCTCGTTGCCTCTGACGCAGGCTATGGATTCGTTACAAAACTCGACAACCTCGTGAGCAAGAACCGCGCGGGCAAGGCGGTCCTGTCCTTACCGAAAGGAGGCAGGGTGCTATCACCGGTCGCAATCAAGAATCTTGCGACGGATGAAGTCGTCGGCATCACCAACGAAGGCCGTATGTTGATGTTCAAGATCGCGGAACTACCAGAGCTTGTGAAAGGGAAGGGTAACAAGATCATTGGCATTCCGCCCGGTCGCGTCGCCGAGCGGCAGGAGTATGTAGTGGCATACGCCGTGATCAATGCCGAGCAAGCCCTGGTTGTGCATTCAGGCAAACGTTACATCCGCCTGTCGATGAACGATCTCGAGCACTATCGTGGTGAGCGTGGCCGCCGTGGTAACAAGTTGCCGCGGGGTTTTCAGAAGGTGGACAGCGTCGAAGTTCAAGACAAATAAATTTTCGGGTGAAACCCTCAAATTTGCTGAAAAAGCGCGTAAACCGCTTAGTGGTGACGGCAGTTTGATATCAATCAGCGGCGCTACCTGATACTTTTCGGCTTGTCCATAGCGTTTCTATGCTTTTTGAACTTATCTGTTAGAATGCACGCAACTCATTGTTACTGTTAAGCTGTTCACACTTTTCGCGGTTGCAGTAATTTTCCCGAGGAGCCTGTCGTCGGATTTCACTCGACGCAACTGAGTTACACAACTCAAGCAACTACTCGGCGTGTCACAGAGTCTCGGTTTGTCTCAGATTGTCTGAGTGAGTGCCAGACAGGTTGGGCAAACAGTTGGGCAAACAGGTTGGGCAAACAAAGAGCCCGGAAGCTCGATAAAAAGTTTTCACCAGTTGCATTTTTGGAGGTCAGCATGTCGCGTTTTCAGGCCACCACCGCGTTGCGCTATGAACCCTCGGTTCATCCAGCCAACATTGGCCACCTGTTCAAGGTTTTCGAGCAGAGCGATGAGCAACTACGCATCGCGAAGCTGAACCTGCAGTTGCAGAAGCAGTGCGGCGAAGATTTTACGCTGCAATATTACAGCGGCGCCGACCTCGAGCAGATTCCCGAGAGTACCTTGCTCAGCATGGCGCAGTGCTATGCGGAAGTATTCAACGAAAGTTGGGGCGAAGACTGGACGCTCGAGTCCGCGCTCGGCGAAATCAACAAAGCCATCAACTGCGATCCGCGGTATACGCCGGTCATGACCATCCTGTTCAAGGAAGAGCGCGTCGTCGGTTTCAGCTGGGGCTTCGTCATGAACACGGACGCGCTCACCGACGACAGCGCACCCTTTTCGAATTCACCGCTCAAACGCCATGAGAGCCTCGAAGTGGTTCGCTACTGGGTCGACGCGGTCAGCAAGCAGAATCGTCTGCTCTCCATCCGGGAGCTCGGCGTGCTGAAAGAATATCGCCAGGACAAAACGCCGTTCCTGATGTTGCCGATTTTCGAGAAAGCCAAAAACATGGGCAGTAACGTTGCGTTCCTGCGCACCAAGATCAGCAGCAAGGCTTTCAAATGGAGCCTGGGTCTTGGTTTCGTACCCTTGCAGCTGTTCATGGTCGATGGACTCCTGCTCATGAAGGGCAGCATCAAGTACGCAGTCAACATTCTCACTGGCTCGATCGATGACGCCCAGAAAAGAAAGACCCAGGCTGAACTGATAGGGAACATCAAGCGCTACTTGTGCGAGTAGCCGGCATGCGCATGACTCCGTGTCGGGGCTGAACGTCAGCAAGCCTTTTGCGGAATTAGTATGTTTTCCTGGTCCGTCAATCATCTCTTTCTGGCCAACGCGGGATTCCTGATCCTGCTGGCCCTGTTCCTCGTCTGGCGCCGGCCGAACCGAATCACCTGGATCTTCTTCACCGCCAACGTGTCGCTCGCGTTCTGGAGCGTGTGCGTCTTCATCATCGGGCAAAAGCTCATGCTCGATCATCTGTCGATCGTCGCCCGGCTGCAATTGGTCGGCGGCATGCTGTTTACGAGTGCCCTGTTTCAGTTCACGTCCTCCTACCCGGTTCACCTGGATGGAAAGGGCAAATACCTGCACGGCGCCGCGTTCGTCACACTGGCGCTGCCGACGGTTTTCACCAATTTCACCACCGCTGTGGAGATCGTCGACGGGGAAATCGTATTCAACGACGGTCCCGGCTATGCGCTGGTATCGGCCTATATTTCCGTCGTGGGAATCTCGGCGCTGTATCGTCTGGGCCGAAGCTGGCGCAAATATCCGGAGTATCGTCCGCGCATACAGTACTTCTTCGTCGGCATCGCTACTTACGTAGGATGCAACATAGTTTTCAATCTCGCGCTGCCCAGTCTCTTCAACAATTACGACTTCTTGATGGTCGGCAGGGTGAGCGCGCCGATCGCCCTGTTGTTCATGCTCTATGCGGTCGTCAAGCACGAATTCCTGGATACGGCGGTCATCATCAACAAGGGTACCGCGTGGGCCGTTACACTTGGCATCGTGCTGGCGCTCGGTCTGTTGCTGGATTCGTTGACACGCGACATCGACGAACTGAATTTCCTGGCGCGCTGCGTGGTCCTCATCGGAGTGGCATTCTTCGCGCATCCCTTGCAGCAGTTCCTGCTGACCACCGCCAAGCGCAAGTTCGTCCGCAGCTGGTACTCGACAGAGGAAGTGATCAATCAGCTTTCGGGCAAGATAACCCTCGAGAAGAACCGCGAAGCCATCTTCAAGGAAGTCGTGAGAGTGCTGGATGAAGTCTTCCAGCTGGAAGACGTGTTGACGATCATTGCGGTGCGCGACGAGTACGAAGCCTTCAGCTACTACAAGATCATCGGTAAGTTCCAGAAGATCAAGAATACCGATCCGTTGATCGAAGAGGTTCAGGCCCTGTCGGATTGCGTGCGGCTCGAAGAAGCGCCCCCTGTCATCGCGCGCCGGCTGACCGAACTGCAGTTTGGCAACGGCCGCGGCATCTTTCTGCCGCTGCATTCGCCCGAATTCCTGGAGGGCGTCATTTTCCTCGGAGAACGCAGCAGCCAGGAGGCGTACACCGAATCGGACATCCGGTTCTTCAATAACCTGATCAGCTTCCTGTCGCCGATCCTCTATCGCCTGACGCCGATGGAGAAGCTCGAGCATCTCTATAGTGAGAGCCGACAGAAGCTCCACGAGGCCGAAATCCAGCTGATCCGCGCGCAGAAGATCGAGTCGATCGTGCATGCCACGCGTCAGTGCCACCACGAAATCCGCACGCCGCTCAACATCATCAAGATGGGTATCGGCAGGATCAAGACGCTGGAAGACCTGGAGAACTACAAGGAAGTGGCGCGGGAGGAAATCAATCACGCACTGGAGATCGTCGACGAGACGCTGACGGTAGCCGACGTGGACCGCACCTCCGGCAACCGCGCCATGGACATCAACATCAACGAAGTGATCCAGCGTTGTATGCGTCTGATCGACCGCTCGCGCTACCGCGTTGAACTGGACCTCGGCGAACTGCCCGAAATTCCGGCGGTGTTCAGCGATATCCAGGTCGTCATCACCAACCTGATTCACAACGCGATGGAAGCGATGCCGAATGGCGGCAGCCTCGCCTTCACGAGCCGCGCGACGCCCACGGACGTGGTCATTACGGTGGAGGACGACGGCGAAGGGATTCCCGAAGCGCTGCGTTCAAAGGTCTGGGAGCCTTACTTCAGCGGACGCGGTTCGAAGGTCGGCAATTCCAATGCCGGCAGAGGTTGGGGCCTGACGATCGTCAACCGTATCGTTACGGCACATCAGGGCACGATTCGCCTCACCAGCGAAGAGAAGGTAGGAACCAAGTTCACGATCACGCTGCCGCGCCGGCGGGACGAGAGCCGCAAAGGCTCACATCTGTCCCAGGCGTATTCCTGAAGCCGCGCTTCCTTACTTAAGATCCTTGCGGAACTCCTGAGCCCAGCGGGAGCGCTGTTCGACCAGCAATTCGCGCATGATCTCGCCTTCCTTGTCGATCACGATGCGCTTGAGCGTGAGCAGTAGTTCGCCTTCGTCGAAGGGTTTGAGCAAGTACGCGGAGGCGAGTCCGATGGAGGAGTCCTCGGCCACCATGCGCAGCTCGTTGTCGCCATAGGCGGAAATGATGACGACCGGAATGTGGCGCTTGAACGGACTCTTGTTTTCTTTCTCGCGCAGCAGGCGCAGGAAGGCTTCGCCGTGCATCTTCGGCATCTGCCAGTCGAGCAGGATGCAGGCGATTTCGTTGCTGAGGAAATCGAAGCCGCGCTCGTGCCGGGCAAGCACCGCTAGCGCTTCTTCGCCGTTGCTCGCGCGCAGCGTTTCGTAGAGGCCGGCTTCGTCGATGATCTGGTTGATCAGATCTCCCTGACGCGAGTTGTCCTCGACGATCAAAACAAGCGGCTTCGAATGTTTGCGCGATGTGGAAAATAAACCCATCCTGTCACCCTCTTTCCCTGGACTCCGTCAGCCAGTATTGGCCAGCAATTCACGGCGCCTCAGCACCGCGCGCCGGTAAACGTAAATCGGCCCTTTGTAGAGCCCCGTGCAAATTATGAACGGTGTGACGACCAGCATAAAGACCGTGTTGATCACGATGCGTCCTACCGGGAAGGGCTCAGTGGGACGACTTTTTTCGATCTGGTGTCTGGTGTATTCTGCAAGTTCAACCGGCTTATCCCTGATCTGGGTAGCCCAGATGCCGGAGATGTATTTCAGATAGCTACGCTGCGGATATTTTTTCCAGAGGATCAGGTGGTAGCGATTCATCTCAATCCAGTTTTCGTAAACCGCCAGCAATTTGAAATAAGCCCCAGCCACACTCCCATAGACCAGGCTCCAAAGAGCGATGGCGGGATAAAAAATGAAGGCAGGGGCGCTTTCGAGCATGATTCCAATTATACAACACGGCTTTTAATCGAAACTAATCGAAACATTGGGCTGCAGGGCCCGGCAAGCCGGGCCAATGCGTCCGGTATCCACTAGCAGGCCCCGAGAATAAATAATGAATCTATTCATGGATCGCAACAGGCTCTATCTGATCCTTGTTTATTTCTCGATGTCTTTCTTCTACATCTCGTTCGTTCTGAACGAGGAGCAGGATCCCCTGCCGGTACTCAGCTATATCCTCGCGCTGATCTTCGTCATCATCACCACCCACGATGCGCTGCTGCGCATCATCAGCCAGGCCACCGGTCAGCTTAATTACGCCAGTGAGCTGCAGTTCTTCTCCGCATTCATCGAGCTGAACCGCAAGATCCACAATTTCATGGAAGTGGACGACGTGCTGGTGCTGGTCAACGACACGCTGAAAGCGCGCGTACAGGTGCGGCGCACCGTGTACTTGCTGTCGTCGGAAATTCCAGCGCGGGAAAGCGCAACTCTGGATGAGGCCAGCGGCTTGCGTCTGCGCAACTGGTCGGATCACAAGAGCTGGGCTTTCCACACGACTGAGTTCGAAGCCGACGTTGAAGAGGCTGGCAAAGTAATATCATCTCTGGACGCAGTTCCCTCGATCCAGCAGGCCTTCACCGAGACGGGCACGAACTTGCTGGTGCCCGTGATCCAGAACGGCAAGGTGCTCTGCGTGATCCTGCTGGGCCGTTCGCTCAACGACAAGCCGTACACGGCCTTCGAATATCAGATGTACGGCTACCTTGCGAACCAGCTGTCGATCATCCTCGACCGCATTCGCATCTACGCCAAGATCATGCAGAAGACGGCGATGGACCACGCCGAGAAAGTGCAGGTCATGCAGAGTCTCAGCGCGAATATAGCGCACGAGATGCGCACGCCGCTTTCGGGTATTCGCGCCAGCATTTCGGGACTAGAGGAATACTTGCCGGACCTGCTGAAGAGTCATGACTATTGCGCGCGTAACCTGACCGGCCAATACACGCCGATCCGCGAAAGTCATCTCAACACGCTGCAGGGCACTCCGCGCCGCATTCAGCTGATGATCGACCAGGCCAACACCGTCATCGACATGCTATTGATGAACCTGCGCGAAAATGCGCTCGACCGGCGCCAGCTGAATCCTTGCCGCGCGGCAGACATCGTCGAGCAGGCCGTCGACCGCTATCCGTTCAAGATGGGCGAGAGGGAAAAGCTGCACCTGAACCTGGAAAAGGACTTCACGTTCCTCGGTATCGAAAGCCTCTGCATCTACATACTGTTCAACCTGCTGAAGAATGCGTTCTACTCCTTGCAGTCGGCGCAGAAGGGCGAGATCACGATCACGCTGGTCAGAGGCGATCCCTACAATAAACTGATATTCCGCGACGGCGGCCTCGGCATCGCGCCGGAAATCGTCGACAAGGTATTCGACGGCTTCTTCACGACGAAATCCGACGGCACCGGCGCCGGCCTGGCCTTCTGCAAACGCACGGTGCTGAGCTTCGACGGCAAAATCGAAGTGCATTCGGTGCTGGGAGAATACGCGGAGTTCGTGATCAGCCTGCCCGCGTTCCGTGGAGCAAGTTAGCGCCGCGGAACGCACGCAGGACTATCGCCGGTGGACAGCGCCTGCGGCGGAGGCCGGCGAGCCGGCCGGTGGACAGCGCCTGCGGCGGAGGCCGGCGAGCCGGCCGGTGGTATTAGTGCATAGTCTGTTGCACGATGCTATTCGTCTCGAGGAAATCCCCGTAAGACATGATCGGCTTGCCGTGGATCGGCAGGAAATCGTCACCCGTGATCGTCGTGTAGTACTGCGTGTTCCCCACTTTCCTTGCGGGGAAATAGAACAATTCCCAGCGCTGAATCGCCTCGTGTTGCAACGACAGTTGCGTGGCCTGCGCGTCATAGCCCGGCAACAGCGTGCCGTTGCCGACCTGCTGCACGAGTTCGGCCGGCGCTTTCAATTGCTGCAACAACTGATGATGATCCTTCAGCGCTTCCTGCGTGTAGATCAGCAGGCACTGGCGCTTGCCCTGCGCATCGACCATCAGGAAGCCGCTGTGCGGCACGTCCAGCATGTAGTACTCCACGCAACCCAGTTGTTTGCGCAGCTCTTCAAAGAAGTGCTGGAACTCCTTGTTCACCAGGAAGGCGTCGTGATTGTTCGCGATGATCGGGTCCGTGATCAGCTTGTAGCTGCTGCGGAAGTACTGCTCCTGGAAACTCGCGATCGTGGCGTTGAGTTTCTGTTTCAGGCGCGGGTCGTGCTTGTCGATGAACTGGTCGATCAGCTGTTGATTGAAAGCTTTTATCGCAAGCTCCATGTCGGCCTGGCCGGTCAATAGCACCTTGCGTATGAAGGGGTTCTTCATCGCCATCAAAAACTCCAGGCCGTTCATTTCGGGCATGGAATAGTCGACGACTACCGTCGAACAGGTCTGGAAGCGGAAACCATTCAGCACTTCGAGATGGATCTTGGCGATGTCGATGTGCGACAGCGAGTCGGATTCCAGCGGGCCGGTCTTGTAGTTGGTGTAGCAGCGCTGCAGGAAGTTGACGTGCTGGTGCGCCTGGTTCACGTACTTCAGCGCGGTGTTGGCCGACTGAAACAGCTTGCAGCTCAGGTTCTTGTTCAGCATCAGGCTGATGCCTTCCAGGAAATCGGGATCGTCGTCCAGCATGACGACCTGCGTTGGAAAGTAGAACGGATGGCCTACGCTGATGTTGTTTTCTTCCATAAGCTTCTTTCTCCTGGAACGGTCTCGTGAAACTGCTTAATTCTGAGCCTTGTCCTGATCGGTGCGGGCCTGGTCGGGCAACAGATGCTGGCACTGGCGGTCGAGTAATTCGCTGTGCGTGCCGGCATCGAGCGCCAGGGCATAAATCATCAGATTGACGCTACCGCTGTCAAGCGCGACCTTGCGGTTCGGCTGCGCGCCGAAGCGATTGTTGCCGTCGGCGAGTTCGAAGCTCGATTCCGCGACGAGCACTTCACCCGGGCGGCTGAGCGCGGCCAGTTCGATCACGAGGGCCACCGGCTTGCCGATCACCGACTCCTGGCGCTGTTTGTCGTCTTCGCCGCGGTTCTTGCGCCAGATGGGCGAAAAATAAGCTTCGCCGCTATACACCCCAAGGCAGAACTCAAGTGCCTGAGCCTTGCGCGCGCGTTGCGCATCGCCCACTTTCTGCATCAGGCGCATAAAGAGCTGCGCGCAGCAGAGCGCGTCGAACGCGTGTTCGTCCTGGCAACGGCGGGTATCGAAGGCAACGAGGGCGCTGTCGCCGTTCACGCGCACGACGACGCCGCGGTACAGGCGCGCGGCCTGCCGCAGGTAGAACTGGAACTGTTGCAACAACGTGGACAGCGTACCCGGATGCAGCAGGTCGAGCGCCTTCGCGCTGTTGGCTACCTGCACGTGCAGCAGCGTCACGGTGCGGCGTTCCGCCTTGAGTCCGGTGGTGTCGTCGGGATCCTCATGTGGCGCGCCGATCACGTCGATCTGTTCTTCGAGTTCGCGCTGGCGCCAGATCAGGTCGGCGATGCGCTGCCCTAGCAGGCCGAATTCGTCGCGGCGCGCGATCAACGTGTCGGGATCGGTTTCTTCGTCCGCGTCCGTCATCTCGACGAGTTCGAGCACCGGCGTGGTGATCTGCGCGGCAATCGCATGCGACGCGGCAAGCACCAGCACGAGGCCCGCGGCGATGATGATGAAGAACAGCGCGTCGGGCCGTGTCACCGGGTTGCTGAGCAGCGATTCGTCCAGCGACAACGACACGTACCCGGCGACGGCGCCCTGCAGCGTGACGGGCGCGACGTATTGCTTGCTGCCGTCTTCCTCGATCAGGCCCTGCAGCGCGGTCGAGGTCAGCTCGCGGCGGTCGACGTCCGTGATCGTGATGTTGGCCACGCCGTTCTCGCGCGCGAGCTGGTTCACGACGACGTTCAGTCCCAGCACGTCGTTGGCGAGCACGAGTTCGGTCACCGAATCGGCGGTTTGCCGCGCGAGAATGTTGCCGAGCGTGTCCGTCTGCTGCGCGAGGGTCTGTTGCAGCTGCAGTTTCAGCGACAGCCAGAACGCGACGAGGACGAGAATCAGCAGCAGGCTGATGCTCAATGTGATCTTGTGTTTGATTGCCATGCCGGGAGAGTGCTCAGGACTTTGCTTTTTCTGTGAGAGGCTCGGGCTTAGTTCGGCGCCGCCGGGAGCGTGATCTCTTCGACGTGCACGAATTCATAATTCATCGCATCGCTGGGGCGTTGCAGGCAGTATCCCTGCACGTAGTCGGCGCCGGTTTGCCAGAGCACCGGCAGCACGTCCATATCTTCCACCTGCGGCGCGACGACAAGCAAGCCCAGCTCATGCAGTTTGCCGATCTGGGCGCGCACGTTCTCGCGTTGCGGCGGACTGTAGATGATGTCGCGCACCAGGGTCTCATCGAGCTTCACCAGCGTCGGCGCCAGCCGGTCGAACACCGCGAACGGATCCAGCGCGCAGCCGAAGTGGCAGATGGCCATGCCGGCATTCAGTTGCTGCAGGCCGCGGCAGAACTCCAGGGCCTCGGTCGGATTACCATGGATGTCCACCTCGCTGATCTGCAACACGAGCACGTCGGACGCCGTGCGGCCCGCGCGCAGCTTGTCGCTGAGCCAGGGCAGGAAGGTGCGGCTCATCAGCGTGTTGCTCGTAATGTTGATCAACAGGCGCTCGGTGGCGGCGTCTTTCATCGAATCCAGCGCGAGGCCGATCACCAGCCGGTCGATCTCCTCGCCGATGCCATTGAGGTTGGCCAGCGGCAGGAAGGCGGCAGGCGAAACTTCGTTGCCATCGCGGTCCAGCATGCGCGTCAGCACTTCATAACTCTTCAGTCCCGCGCCGTTGATCGGAACGAGCGGCTGGAATAGCAGCTTGAAACGCTTGTTCAGCAGCGCGGCCTTCAGGTAGTCGAGCATCGCGCCGGCATCGTGTCGCATTTCTTCGCCCACGCGGTACTGGAACTTGCCGTCCGCGCTCAGCGGCTTGTCGCGCAAATTCGCGCGCGCGCGCGCCAGCACGGCGTCGGCGTCGCCGGCCATGCCGTTGATCAGGGCCATGCCGATCACGCAGTTCAGTTCGAGCGAGGTCAGCATGGCCGAGGAGATGCGATTGTTTACGCGGCCCTGAATCTCGCGGGCTAATGCGAGGGCCCGGTTCGGATCGCCGCTCTGCAGAAGAATGCCGAACGTGTGGTCGTCGAGCCGGGCGGCGGCATCCTGTTCGCAGATCGACTCGCGAAGCATGCGCGCGACGTCGTTCAGCACGATGTTGGCACTCGAGCGGCCGATCGCGGCGCTGATGTCGGTGAAGTCGTCGATCTCGACGAGCAGCAGCGAGCTGAACCGGTTCTCCTGCACGGCGGCGCGAATCGCGTGCTCGATCCGCGTGCGAAAATGCGCGGCATTATCGAGGCGGGTCAGCAGATCCTCGTTGGCGATCTGCGTCATGGCAGCGGCGTATTCCGTATTGCCGCGTGCCGGCGCAACGAGGAGTTGCAAGCAGGCCTTGCCGTGGTACTCGACCGGCGTGAAGCACAGTTCCATCGCTTCTTCGCCGCCGTTCTGCCGCTTGATGCGCACCGTTTCGCGCGCCTCCGTCGTCAGCGGCCGGCCGAGCAGGTTCCTGAGGGCCGGCCGCGACTCGGCGCTGACCAGGTCGAGCAGCGGGATCGTCGCGATAGCCGTGCTTTCATAACCGAAGCAACGCGCGTAGCTGGGATTGCAGGCGAGGTGGATGCCTTCCTGGATATAGGCGATCGCCGTGCTGCTGCCGTCCATCAACAGCGCGTGACGCTTTTCGAGTTCGCGCTGCTGCAATTCCACCTGGCGCAGGCGGCGCTTAAGCCGCGAAATTTCCGCCTCGCGGCGCACGGCGGCGAGGAGGCGTTCATGTTCGTCCGGGGCAATGGTTTCGCGCACTGCAAGATGTGTCTGCGCGCCAATGCACAACAACGGTACTTCCGCTTCCGAACGCAGCAGGGCCGCGAGTACGGCAGTAAGCGGCAGACGTTCGCTGGGATAACAGACCAGAACATCCCACTGCCCCTGCGCGAGCAGCGTCGACAGTTCGTGTTCGTTGCCGGTGCCTGCGCTACGTACGGCCACACCGCTGCCACGCAAGCCGCTGATCAGGCGGTTCGCGGCATCGACACTATCGGCCGCCACGAGCAGCTGGGTGAAGGCAGGTAGATTCATATCCTCAACAGGGTCTTGCCGGGCCTGCCGCTCTCTTCGCGGACCAGGCGCGGAACCAGGTAGCCGGGCAAGCGCGCATGCAGTCCCTGCATCAGCGCGTGCGCGGCGGCGTCGGACACGTCGAAATGCGCACTGCCCTGGACCTTGTCCGGCATATGAACATAGTACGGAAGCACGCCGGCCGCCAACAAACGTTCGCTCAGCGCGGCGAGCGCGTCCACGCTGTCGTTGATGCCTTTGAACAACACGCTCTGGTTCAGCAGATGCACGCCTTCGACGCGCAGACGCGCGCAGGCGGCATCGACTTCGGCGTCGAACTCATTGGCATGATTCGCGTGCACGACCATGACGATCTGCTGCCGGCGTTTACCGAGCATCTGGAGCAACGCGTTATCGACGCGCGCCGGCAACATGATCGGCAGCCGTGTATGAATGCGCAGGCGCTCAACGTGCGGTATCGCGAGCAGGCTGTCGAGTAGCCACTGCAAATAGGTGTTGGACACGGCCAGCGGATCGCCGCCGCTGAGAATCACTTCGGTGATCGTGGGATCGCCCGCGATGTAATCGAAGGCTTCCTGCCACTGCGCGCGGCCAGGACGATTCTCCGCATACGGAAAGTGCCGGCGAAAACAGTAGCGGCAATGAATGGCGCAACTCTGGGTGGCGATCAGCAGCACGCGGCCGTGGTACTTGTGCAGCAGGCCGCTGTGACGATTCGCATCGGCTTCGCCGAGCGGGTCGCGCGAATAGCCGGGCGTTTCGAGCAACTCTGCGCTCTGCGGCAACACCTGTAGCAGCAGCGGATCGCGCGGATCGCCGCGTTTCATCCGGGCCAGGAAGGGCCGCGGCACGCGCAGCGGAAAATCGCGCAGCGCGGCTTCGGAGACGTCCAGTTGCGCCGCGTCCAGTTCAAGCAGCGTCAGCAGTTCCGGCAACTCGGTGACCACGTCCGCCAGTTGTTCCTGCCAGCTGGAGGAAGGCGCTGTGGCGGAGGCGGGAATGAGGGGAATCTTGCGCAGCATGGGCCGCTATTATGCGGATATCGCCGGTCAAATTCACGCAAAAACAGGGGTTTGGATGAGTTGAGTATTGGCGTGAAGCAGGTCACACGGGTATCATGCGCACCTTTCCAAAATGCGCATGGCAACAGGCCTATAGAAGAGGTAATACAAGGTATGGCGACAATATCCACGACCGAATTCCGCAATGGCCTGAAGATCATGCTGGACACCGACCCCTGTGTGATTCTCGACAACGAATTCGTGAAGCCCGGCAAAGGCCAGGCCTTCAACCGCGTGCGCCTGCGCAACCTGCTGAACAACCGCGTGTGGGAAAAGACCTTCAAGTCGGGCGAGACCTTCGAGACCGCCGACATCAGCGAAACCGACATGCAGTACCTCTACAACGACGGCGAGTTCTGGCACTTCATGAAGACCGACGGCAGCTTCGAACAGGTCGCCGCGGACAAGAAGGCCGTGGAAGACGTGATGGACTGGCTGAAGGAAGAAGAGAAGTACATCGTGATGGTATGGAACGACGTGCCGATCAGCGTGACCCCCGCCAACTTCATCGAACTGGAAGTCACCCAGACCGACCCCGGCCTGCGTGGCGACACCGCCACCGGCGGCACGAAGCCGGCCACGCTGAGCTCGGGCGCGAACGTGCGCGTGCCGCTCTTCATCGAAATCGGCGACTGGATTCGCGTCGACACCCGCACCGGCGAATACCAGAACCGCGTCAAGAAGTAAGTCCTCCGATGGCGGGCACGCATGGCTGATACACGCTGGCAGCCCGCCGCAAGCCCCGACCTGTTACAGGCCCGGGCACGCCTGAATCGCACGATCCGCGCCTTCTTCGACGCGCGCGGCGTGTATGAAGTCGAAACCCCGCTGCTGTCGCACACGATCGGCACCGATCCCAATCTTCACTCGGTCGCGGCCGCGTACCAGGCGCATCCGCAAGCGCCTCTGCAAACGCTATACCTGCAAACCTCGCCCGAATTCGCGATGAAACGCCTGCTCGCCGCAGGCAGCGGGCCGATCTACCAGCTGTGCAAGGCCGTGCGCAACGGTGAGCGGGGCGCGAAACACAATCCGGAATTCACGATGCTCGAGTGGTATCGCCCCGGCTTTTCGCTGACGCAGTTGATGGACGAGGTCGAGGCCCTCGTCGTTGCCGTGCTGGGGCCGGTGACGTGCGAACGGGTCACATACGGCGAGCTGTTCCAGCGTCATCTTGGTGTCGATCCTCACGCTGCAACCGGCGAACAACTGCAGGAAGTCGTCCAGCGTCATATCGAATTGCATCAGAGCGAGCGGCACCGCGACACGTTGCTGGAGCTGCTTTATGGCCACGTCATCGAGCCTGCGCTGCAGACACCAACCTTAATTCGGGACTATCCCGCCAGCCAGGCGGCGCTTGCGCGCATCGCCACCGACGCGCAGGGACAGGAAATTGCGCTGCGCTTCGAACTCGTCATCAAGGGCATGGAGATCGCCAATGGCTATGACGAACTATCCGACGCGGCGGAGCAGCAGAAGCGCTTCAACGCCGATCAGGCGCTGCGCCGCCAGCGCGGCCTGCCGGAGTATCCCGCGGACCAGCGCCTGCTCGCCGCATTACGGCATGGCTTGCCGGCCTGCGCCGGTGTGGCGCTTGGCGTGGATCGGCTGCTGATGCTGCAAACCGGCGCGCGCAACATCGGCGACGTGCTGAGCTTTCCGCACGATCGCGCCTGAGTGCTATGATGAAGTCGAGCGCGCAGGCCGGCGCTCTTCCAGCGAGGAGCCAACGTGAACGTGCAAACCGATCTGAAGGACGTGAAGTACGCCACCTTCGGCGACCGTTTCCTGGCCTTCCTGCTCGACAACCTGATGCTCGGTCTGCTCCTCGCGCCCTTCCTCTGGATGCTGCTGCGCGCGGATTTCCAGGGAGCGACGCTCGATCCCTTCGCGTTGGCGGAGCAGGTGAGCGCAAGCATGTCGTCTCCTCTCGGCTACCTGATCAACTACGGCGGCCCCCTGTTGTATTTCGTGCTGTTCTGGAAATACAAATCGAGCACGCCGGGCAAGCTGATGCTGGACATGACGATCGTGGACGCGACGACCGGCGCCACACCTTCGGCCGGCAGGCTGCTCATACGTTACGTGGGTTACTACGTGAACGTACTGACCTGTTTCATCGGCTTCATCTGGATCGCCTTCGACAAGCGCGGGCAGGGCCTGCACGACAAAATGGCGAACACGGTCGTCATCATGACGCCGCCGAAACGTCCGCCTGCAAACTCCTGACGCTGTTAGCGCAACGTGCCGATCTGCTCGCCCATGCGCACGGGTGAGCCCGCGGCAAGATCGCCGCGCCACGCGGCCATGCCCGGTCCGAACACGACGATTGCAGTGGAGCCCAGCAGGAAACGTCCGAGCTCGTCGCCCTTGTTCAGCTGGATCGGCGGCGCGGTCTTGCGATAGTCGGTGATTTTCAGCCCCTGCGCCGAAGGCGCAACTCTTCCCGCCCACACCGTTTCGATCGCGGCGACGATCATCGCGCCGACGAGCACCACGGCCATCGGCCCCGCAGGCGTGTCGAATAAACAAACCGCGCGTTCATTGCGCGCGAAGAGCCCCGGAATATTTTCAGCCGTCGTCTGATTCACCGAGAACAGGCGGCCCGGCACGTAAATCATCTCCCGCAACGTGCCGCCCAGTGGAATGTGCACGCGGTGATAGTCCTTCGGCGACAGATACACCGTCGCAAAGCTGCCGTTGCGGAAGGGCGCGGCCCGTGCCGGATCGCCGCCAAGCAGCGTCGTCAGCGAAAACGCATGCCCCTTCGCCTGGAAAATCGCATCGTCATTGATTGGGCCCAGCGCGCTGACTGCGCCGTCGGCCGGCGACAGCACGGCATCGGCAGCCGTAGCAAGCGGCCGCGCGCCGGGTTTCAACGCGCGCGTGAAGAAGGTGTTGAAACAGCTGTAGGCGCGCGGATCGGGTTCCGCGGCCTGGCTCATGTCCACTCCGTACGCGGCGATGAAGCGTTCGATCATCAGGTTCTTCAGCCAGCGCACTTCGCATGCGGCAAAAAAGCCGGTGAGACGCGAGAACAGGTGATGCGGCACGAGATGCTGGGCGTAGATGAAAAGAGGTTTCATAAATTTTCCTAGGCCATGGATTCGATCGGCGTGTCGTCGCGATTGCCCCACTCGCCCCACGAGCCGTGATAGCCCTGCGCGGCGTGTCCGAGCGCTTTCGCGACGAGCCATGTGAGCCCCGAGCGATGGTGACTCTGACAATGCGTAATGATCGCGTGCCCGGGCTCTATGCCGATATCCGTTAATTTCCTGCGCAACTCCGCTTCAGGCAACAAGCGCAGGTTGCGCGAACGATCCATCACATCACACCAGTCCAGGTTGACGGCGCCGGGTATGTGGCCCGCGCGCAGCGAGGAATTGCGCAGGCCGAGATATTCTTCGCGTGAACGCGCGTCCCAGATCTTGATCGCGGGATTGCCGAGCGCGGCGCGCACGGTGTCGATGTCGGCGATGGCGGTGGAGTCGAGCGTGATGCTGACGTCGGTCGGTATCGGCGTCACTACTTCCGCCGTCACCGGGTGCTGTTCGTGATACCACGCATACAGTCCTCCGTTCAGATAGGAATAATGCTTGTGGCCGATCACGTCACAGGTCCACAGGAAGCGCCCGGCCCAGCCGCCGCCTTCGTCGTCGTAGGCCACGACGTGCTTGTCCGGGGTATAGCCAATCCGCGCGAAGAGCGCGCGCAATTGTCCGATTGGAGGCAGGCTGCCGGATGCCGGCGGAATTCCGCTGACGAGCTCCGAGGGATTGACGTGCACCGCGCCGGGCACGTGTGCCGCGCGCCAGTTCTGTGGCTGGCACAGATCGACGATCAGCAGGTCCGGTGTGCCGAGCAGCGCTTCGAGCGCGTCGGGTTCGATAATCAAATCTGCTCTCGTCATGACTCAAGACTGCTCAAGCGAACCCCGGATCAATTGATAGCTCGCCAGCCGCTGCGGATCGATGCGGCCTTGCGCGACGGCTTCCTGCAAACGGCAGCCGGGCTCGCGATCGTGTTTGCAGTCGCGGAAGCGGCAGCCGTCGAGATAGGGACGGAACTCCACAAAGCCGCGCAGCAGCTGCTCGGGTTCGAGATGCGTCAGCCCGAACTCGCGAATACCCGGCGAGTCGATCAGGTTGCCGCCGCCCGGAAAATGAAAGAGGCGCGCGGCTGTCGTCGTGTGCCGTCCCTTCGTTACGCCCTCCGACAGCGAACCTTCGAGCGTGTTGACGCCCGGCAGCAGCGCATTGACCAGCGCCGACTTGCCGACGCCGCTTTGCCCCACGAAGATGCTCGTGCCTGTCGCCAGCCGAGCTTCCAGTTCCGGCAGGCCCGCGCGGCTACGGCTCGATACGGCCAGCGTCGTGTAACCGAGCGCGGTGTAGGAAGCGAGCAGCGCGAGCAAGGCACTACGCTTGCCGTCATCGGGAAGATCGCTCTTGTTCAGAACGAGCATGGGGTCGAGCTGATGATTTTCCGCGGCAACGAGGTAGCGGTCGATCAGGTTCCGATGCGCTTCAGGTTCCGGCGCGATCACGACCACCAGCGTGTCGATGTTCGCCGCCACCGGCTTCAGTTCACCCAGCATGTTCGGGCGCCGCAGCACCGAGCGGCGGGGCAGGCCCGCGACGACGACATTCGCTGTTTCGCCCTGCTGCCAGATCACTTCGTCGCCCGCAACGAGAGGGTCGAGGTTGCTGCGCTGATAGCAGCGGATGACGGCGCCCTGATCCGGACCGTCCAATGCCTCGACGTCCAGTTGCTGGCCGAAGTGGCTGAGCACAAGCCCGCGCCGCTGCGGACCGCCGATGGCCACGTCGCCCAGATCGGCTGCGGCAACGCGTTTGTCCTGCTGACGCTGGATGCGGCCGAGCTGGCGCTCGTTCAACTGCTTCTTCTTCATGCGGACATGTTACCAGTCCTTGTGGGTGATCGTGTCGTCAGGTCTTCTGAACACCCACTTCCATATTCTGCGCAGGGGCCGCGCCAGGGTGTGCCGCTCCGGAACCGCCTGACACCGCAAGCGGCCAGCCGCTCGGCATAGCCGAGTGTCGTTCGGCGGCGCACCAGGCTGTCGCTTGGTAGACGCTTGCCTCATCATCGCGCTACTTATATAGGGTCTTTATTCCTTGCCCTCGGCGAAAAACTGCCACAAACTCGCGCCGTCGCCTCAAGGAAAGCCGGCATGGACAAGAAGCAACATCTCATCTGGATCGACCTCGAAATGACGGGGCTGAGTCCCGACACCGACCGCATCATCGAGATCGCCACGATCATCACGAATACCGACCTGGTCGTCGTCGCGGAAGGGCCGGTGCTTGCGGTGCATCAGTCGAAGGCCGTCATGGAAGCGATGGACGACTGGAACCAGCATCACCATGGCCAGAACGGCCTGATCGAACGCGTGCGGCTCAGTCCGCACGACGAAGCCGGCGCCGAACAGATCACGCTGCAGTTCCTGGCCCAGTACTGCGAACCGCGGTTCTCGCCGATGTGCGGCAACAGCATCTGCCAGGATCGCCGCTTCCTTGCGCGCTACATGCCCGCGCTCGAAGCGTTCTTCCACTACCGCAATCTGGATGTCAGCACGCTGAAGGAACTGGCGCGGCGCTGGAGACCTGATTTGATGGACGGCCTCAAGAAAGAGAGCAGTCACAAGGCGCTCGACGACATCCGCGATTCGATTCGCGAACTGCAGTACTACCGCGAACACTTCATCCGCACGAAGAAACCGTGAGCCCGCTCACGCGCACCGCAATTCTTAACCTCATCCGGTAAATTTTTCCGTAAACCTCCACGGAAAACTCCCGCAATTTTTTTCCGCAATTAATTCCGCGTTCTCCGCGGCTTAAAGCGGCGCGCCTACATTGCCCGCCGTCCTGGCTACAACCACAAGCCAATAACTGGAGAACACAATGACGCTGAAACACCAGGTCAAACCACTGGCCATGCTCATCGCTTCACTCGTCGCCACGCAGGTGGCGGCCGCGCAACAGGAGAATACCAATCAGGACGAACCGGATTCCGGCATCGAAGAAGTGCTGGTCGAGGGCCGTCCGATTCAGCAGGGCGTTTCGGACCTGTCCATCGACGTAGCGCAGTTCGGCACGCAAGTGCAGGTGATCAGCGCCGACGAAATCGCCACCGGCGGCTTCACCAACTTCGGTGAACTCGCCGCAGGCCTGATCCGTGGCGCGAACATCGGCTACTCACCCGACGAAGGCGAATTCACGATCCGCATCGACGGCGGCACCGACCGCGACACGCTGCTGCTGCTCGACGGCGTGCCCACTTTCGACCGCGGCACGCCGCTCGAAAGCCTGTGGGGCGCCACGGCGCTCGATCCGCGCATGATCGAAAACGTCGAGATTTTCCGTGGCGGGCAGAGTCTTTACTTCGGCGGCAACGGCGGCCTGGGCGTGGTCAACGCCGTTTACAAGCGTCCGGAGCAGGGCGACGACGTGCACGGCGAAGCGGGCTTCTACGGCGGTGACTTCAGCACGCGCGAAATGTACGGCAACATCACGACGCCGCTCTTCGGCCGCGACGATCACTACCTGATGCTGTTCGGCCGCACCTACGAAACCGATGCGCACGAGATCTTCAGCCGTGATACGTACGTCGACACGGTGTATGCGCTCGGCGGCATGCACGACTTTCCCTACAGCTACAACTCGCTTGGCCTGAAATACCTGTGGGCCATCAACGAAGACACCGAGTTCCGCTTCGGCTACCAGGTGAACACGATCAACTTCGAGGACTCGTTCCCGAGCACCACGGTCTATACGCCGAACTTCACCGTGTTCCCGATGTGGGAGGCGAAGTTCAAGACCAGTTTCGGCGAAGACCTCAGCTACGAAGCCGACGCGTATTACACCGATCCACGCCTGAAGAACTCGGAACTCTTGGCGCGCGTGTGCGGCATTCCGCGTCTGCAGGACCTGCCGGCCAACGCCCAGACCGCGGCGCGCGCCCAGGGCATCACGGCGTTCCGCACCGCCGCGCAATTCGAAGCCTTTGCACCCACCGTCGGCCTGCCGGCAGGTTGCGTGACGGACCCGTTTTCCATTCTCAGCGCGACGAACGCCTCGACCAGCGCGCGCCAGGGCATCTATGTGGACGCGCAAGGCCGCCCGTACGGCACCTTCGCCAATCCGTTTCCGATCGGCGCCCCGATCGGCTACGTCAGCGAAAGCATCGCGGCCTTCGGCACCGGCGCGCCGGTGAAGGGCTTCGGCAATGCCGACCAGGCCACCGCCGGCTACGTCGACTACGGCTTCAACAATCGCCTGAAATACGTCATGAACGAGAACGTCGAGGGCGTCGTCGGTTACCAGAACATCACGTACCACGACAACTCGAGCCGCGTATACGGCATGCGTACCGACGACGTGAAGAGCAACGGCATTTACGGCGAACTGCGCCTGCGTTCGGACGCCTTTGTGGAAACCAACGTCTCGTTGTCGGCGCGCAAGGACTTCAACGACGCCTTCGAAGACGAAACGATCTGGAAGTACGGCGTGCGCCAGGAATTGCCGGGCGGTTTCTACCTGCGTTCCAACGGCGGCACTTCGTACAGCCAGCCCACCGTGCAGGAAGCGGGCTTCATCACCGGCCGCATCGCGAACCCGACGATCGAAACGCAGCACGTCGAAACCTACAGCTTCGGCGCGGGTGTAAACGGCGATCTGTGGGGCGGCACGTACAACGTCGAAATCGGTACCTTCGACACGACGATCGACAACCAGTTCGGCAGCGCCGCATTGCGCAACGTGTGCCCGAACTACCCGAACGTGCGGCCGCAGGACGTCAACCCGAACATCGTCACGCCGACCGAATTCTGCGCCTACGCGCTCGCCGCCGGTTTGCCCGACACGTCCACCGCCAGCTTCAACCTGATCACCGCGCAGGACATTTCCGGGGTCACGCTCGACATCGCCTTCGACTTCGACCAGTTCCAGGCGGACTTCACGTTCACCGACATGGAATCGCTGGAACCGAACCCGAACTTCAACCAGTTCGCGATCCGCGAAGGCACGGGCACCGTGCTGACGACGCTGGTGCCGGGCGAAACGAACCGCACGCGCCAGTCGGGCGAACGCGCCGAGTGGTCCGCGTCGCTACTGCTCAGCTACACGCCGAGCGAGCGCTGGGTCGTTTCGCTGAACCCGAAATGGCAGGGCCCGGAGTGGAACTGGGCGCCGACTTCCGCCGCGCGCCTCGCCGATGCGGCCGGCAATCGCACCAATCCGGACGAGAACTTCGGCGACTACGTGGTCGTGAACGGTTCCGTGCAGTACTTCATGGGCGCCGACCTGCAGCACCGCTTCCTGCTGCGCGTGGTGAACATCCTCGACGAGGACTACTACGAGCGAGGGGGCTTCGGTAACCAGCAGCTGTCGCGCGCCGGCGCGCGCGGCGAAGTCGGCCTGAACGACAGCGAGTACTACTACCCGTACGGCTGGAACGGCAAACCCCGCTCGTTCTTCCTGCAGTACGAATATCGTTTCTAAGCGGTGCGCAAGCACCAGGAGCCGACATGACCGTCAATCGACGCGACTTTCTCTCTCTGGCAGCGAAGTCCGGCGCAGGGATCGCGCTGGCTTCACTGCCTCCCTCGATCCGCAAGGCGCTCGCCGCGAGCGCCGCGACTGAAACCGGCACGATCAAGGACCTGAAGCACATCGTGATCCTGATGCAGGAGAATCGCGGCTTCGATCATTACTTCGGCACGCTGCGCGGCGTGCGCGGTTTCGGCGACCGCTTTCCGGTGCCGCTGCAAAGCGGCAAGCCGGTGTGGTATCAGTCGAACGGCGAGCGCGAGGTCACGCCGTTCCATCTCGATCCGGAGTCCTTCAACGCACTGCTGGCGCCCAGCACGCCACACAGCTTTTCCGATTCGCAGGCGGCGTGGAACCAGGGACGCTTCGGCGCCTGGCCGAAATACAAGAACGACAACTCGATGGGCTACTACCACCGCGAAGACATTCCGTTCCAGTTCGCGCTGGCCGAAGCCTTCACGCTCTGCGACGCCTATCACTGCTCGATCACCACCGGCACCGACCCTAACCGCATCACGTTCTGGAGCGGTTCCAATTTCAATCCCGAACTCGGCGCGCGCGGCATCAATTGCACCGACACCGATTCCGAGCCGAACAACCTGCGTTGCTGGATCGCAAATCCCGACGTCGACAAGTGGCCGGAGCCGGGTTACACGTACAAAGGCAGCGCGTTCGAGTGGCCCACGCTTCCCGACCTGCTCGAAGCTGCCGGCGTCAGCTGGCGCGTATACCAGGATCCCAACGACAACTGGACCGGCGCGATGCACGGCTGCCTGGCGTTCAAGAGCTTCCGCGAAGCGAAACCCGGTTCGGCGATCTACGAACAGGGCATGTCGCACTGGTCGCTCGAGGATCTCGCGGCGCACGTGAAAGACGGTACATTGCCCGCTGTTTCGTGGGTGCTGCCGCCACGCGCGTTCTCGGAACATCCCGGTGCACCGTCGAGTCCGCAGAAGGGCGGCCACTACATCGAGCAGGTGCTGGAGACGCTGACGTCCAACGTCGAAGTCTGGAGCCGCTCCGCGCTGTTCATCACCTTCGACGAAAACGACGGCCACTTCGACCACGTGCCGCCGCCGGCGCCGCCGTCGTACAACCTCGACGGCACGATGGCCGGCGCGAGCACGCTGAATCTCGATGGTGAATATTTCTCCGATCCCGCGCGCCAGTACCTGCATCCCGACGATACGATTTCTGGCACAGTGCGGCCCTTCGGCCTCAGCGCGCGCGTGCCGATGTACGTGGTGTCGCCGTGGAGCAAGGGCGGCTGGGTGACCTCGCAGGTCATGGATCACACCTCGCTAGCACTCTTCCTCGAAAAGCGTTTCGACTTCACGGTGCCAACCGTCAGTCCCTGGCATCGCGCGGTGTGCGGCGATCTGACGTCGGCATTCGACTTCACGAACGCCGGTGATTCCGCTCCGGTGGACTTGCCTGACACCGCGTCGTGGGCCGCGCTCGAGGAACAGCAAAGCCTGCTGCCTCCCTATAGTTTGCCCGACGGGCATCAGCTTTCCAGCACATTGGGATCCTAAGCTTAGAATTCCACGTGGACAAGTTGTCGCG